>Ga0315899_10003080_pt1 | contig 18183 bp, 15 predicted proteins | sample LakEriMetagenome_2_FD_203518 | JGI IMG/M metagenome (GOLD analysis project Ga0315899, IMG submission 203518) | Freshwater fungal communities from buoy surface, Lake Erie, Ohio, United States - Buoy 4 MA112 | ecosystem: Environmental > Aquatic > Freshwater > Lake | place: USA: Lake Erie, Ohio... | reverse complement strand
GTTGATGATGCGTCCAAATCCACGTGTTTTCATACTTCCCATCACTTGTTTGGTCGTGTGAAATGCTGCGCTCAGATTCAATCCGATAATCGCATTCCATTTTTCACCGGGAAAATTTTCGATAGGAGCAACAAATTGCATTCCGGCGTTATTCACAAGTACATCTATTGGTCCCAATTGTTGTGTAGCTTCTTGAATCATCAGTTCAATGGCGCTTTCCTGTAACAAGTTGGCAGAAGAAAAGAACACCTTTACACCGAATTCATTGCCGACTTCTTGTGCAATTTTCGCCCCGTTATTTTCGAGTCCGTTGAATGCAATATTGTATCCTGCTTTGGCAAATTCACGGGCAATTCCCAAGCCGATTCCGCTGGTGCTGCCTGTAATAAGGACTGTTTTTGACATGCTCAAAGGTAACAACATTCACGCATTGAAAATTTTGTCTGTTATCCCGCGTTAACCGTACATTTGCGCCATGCTGACACTTGATCCTAAAGATTTAAAAACTGCACAGGTGCATCAATATTTGTTGCACGCTATTGCACCACGACCTATTGCATTCGCATCTACTATTGATGCGGACGGTAACGTCAACGTAAGTCCGTTTAGTTTTTTCAACGTGTTCAGCGCAAATCCTCCCGTTGTTATTTTTTCTCCTGCACGCAGCGGGAGAACAGGACATACGAAGAACACGCTGGATAACGTTCGTGTAGTGCCGGAAGTGGTGATCAATATCGTGAATTACGATTTGGTACAACAGGTTTCATTAGCCAGTACAGAATATCCGAAAGGCGTGAATGAGTTTGTGAAGGCCGGTTTAACCGAAGAGCCTTCTTTAAAAGTGAAACCGCCACGCGTAAAAGAATCGCCGGTGCAGTTGGAGTGTGTTGTGAAAGATATCGTAGAGTTGGGAACACAAGGCGGGGCAGGAAATCTGGTTATTGCGGAAGTGGTGATGATTCATGTTTCGGAAAATATTTTAGATCCGGAAACGAATATGATTGATCAGCATAAAATTGATGTAGTCGGTCGTTTGGGAGGTGACTGGTATAGTCGTAATTCGGGTGCGTCTTTATTTAAAGTAGCGAAACCATTAACTACTATTGGCATTGGCGTTGATCAACTTCCCGCATACATACGCAATAGCAAAGTCCTGACCGGAAATCATTTGGGTCAGTTGGGTAATGTGGAACGTTTACCGGATGAAGAGGCGGTATTGCACTATCGCAATTCGGGTGCGATTAATGAAGCATTTGAAATGTACGGACAGCATCGGGAGAAGTTGGAGGAGCATCTTCATCATATTGCGGCGCGTTTGTTGGATGAAGGAAACGTGCACGAAGCTTGGCTGGTATTGATGGCGACGCATTGATGTTAATAAAAAGTGAAGTGTTTTTTGATCCACTTTACCTGCTTCACCTATCTTTAATCCATCCTAATTTTTATAGACATGTTTAACATTACCGGAGTTATTAAAAAGAAGTTTCCTGAGCAGCAGGTTTCAGAGAAATTCAGAAAGCGTGATTTTGTATTAACCGACAATTCATCGCAGTATCCTCAGCACATTACTTTTCAGTTGGTTCAGGATCGTTGTACCTTAATTGATGGATTTAATGAAGGGCAAGAAGTAAAAGTATTCTTCAACTTGCGCGGACGCGAATACACAGACAAGCGCACGAATGAAATTCGTTTTTTCAACACTATTGAAGCGTGGAAAATTGAAGGTGGTGCCGGTCAGCAGCAACAAGCTCCTGCAGCAACATCAGCACCGATGCCTGATATCACGACTTTTAGTTCAGGAGATCAAAACGACGATCTTCCGTTTTAAAAAAATACGATTGCATTATAATGACCACCCGACCGGTGGTCATTGTTGTTTATAGATGGTGCAGCTGTCCGCATAATGCACCACCATTTTCTGTTTTTCGAGTCGTACGTTTAGTGCTCCTTTGAATTCGCTGTCTTTATATTCTATATCCATATACGAGAGCAAGTCAACCGCTTTCAATTTTTGTTCTTCAAAATAAATGATGCGGTCTTCCAAAACCTGAAAGCTTGTCAAATTTTTAATCGGGATAGTTTTGGCGTAAGTGCCGTAGATGTCGAAGATCATGATTCCCGTTGAAGGATTATTCACAAAAAGACGGTTGTTTTTTTCCACCATAAAGTTGGGCTGAATGGAAATGTTCAGCACTTGTCCCAGATTGCCGGTACGTTGTTCAATTTGCAAATTTCGATTGAGTCGAATTAATTCAAAATTATCCTGATCGTATAACCAAAGCCCGTTCTCCATGGAGGTGCATGCTAATTGTGCATTGGGAAATCCGAGTGCCTCAAGTTGAACCGGCTCTGCATTGATGCTTAACGTATTATCCAGAAAAATGATTCGGCTTACTTCTTTATAAAACAGCAAAATTCGTAACGCATTTGTGGCGTCGGCGTGTGCGATATTGCCGAAATTTTTGTTGCTGAATTCTTTAATAAACATACCATCCGCATCGTACTTTAAAATTTGATCGTTATAGCAGAGATATACATTTCCAATGTTATCAGTGACCATTAACTGAGAACGCTGACGAATGGTTGCATTTTTCCTTTTGCTGTCCTGAACAAAGGCAACACTCATCATAGCCAGCAGAAAGATGAAAATTCTCATGCCTATTGATTTCAAAAATTAAGCCACATTACCGGAAGAATTCTTATCGAAATGTAATACGCTTTCTACATGAGTACGTTCGTTGCTGAGCCGCGGCACTTTATGCTGGCCGCCAAGTTTATTTCGGCTTTTCATCCAGTTGTAAAATGTACCGTGAGGAACAACTCGAATTACCGGTGGATGCAAAATATAATTGTTGAATCGTTTCGCTTCGTAATCGGAGTTGACAGATTTTAGTGCATTGTCAAAAAGTTCTGTAAACCAGTCAATGTCTACAGGTTCACGATCGAATTCAATAACCCATTCATGTGCGCCTTTGTTGGTCTGAGCATTCATAAACACGGGAGCAGCAGTATATTCACAAACACATGCGCCGGTTTTCTCACATGCAACCTGAAGTGCACGCTCTGCATTTTCGATCATGAGTTCTTCACCAAAAACATTAATGAAATGTTTTGTTCTTCCAACTATACGGAACTTGTAAGGATTGGTTGAAGTGAATTGGATGGTATCTCCAATCTGATAACGCCACAAGCCTCCGGTGGTGCTGATGACCACGGCATATTTTTTACCCACTTCAACCTGGTCCAAAGTAACAGTCGTTGAATTTGCCGTATTCCAGTAGGGTTGTTCTATAAATTCATAATAGATGCCATAATCCAACATCAACAACAAATCATTCGTGGCAGTTGCATCTTGAATTCCGAAGAAGCCTTCCGAAGCATTGTACAATTCAAGATAACGAATTTCTTTACCGAACAACTCATTAAACTGTTCTTTATACGGTGTGAAATTCACTCCGCCATGAAAATATACTTCCAATCCGTTCCACACTTCGCCGATATTGTTTTTGCCGGTGACGTCTAAAATTCTTCGCATCAACACCATCATCCACGAAGGCACTCCGGCGAGACTTATCACATTTTCATTCATGGTGGAACGAGCCATTTGTTCCAGCTTTTCTTCCCAATCGCTCAGCAATGCAATGGTAAGATTCGGCAAGCGGAAAAAATCGGCCCACATGGGAAGATTCTGAATAATAATTGCAGAAACATCGCCATGATAGGATTCATAATTACCAAAAAAATCGGTAGTGTGGCTTCCGCCCAATGCCAGATTGCGTCCGGTGAATAACTGATGTTCCGGATAATTACTGCAGTAAATGGACACCATATCCTTGCCACCTTTGTAGTGGCAGTCTTCCAATGATTCGCGCGTTACGGGAATGAACTTGCTTTTTGCATCTGTTGTTCCCGAAGATTTTGCGAACCATTTCACCTCCGAAGGCCACAACAAGTTTTGTTCACCGCGACGCAAACGATCAATCCACGGTTGCATTTCTTCGTACGATTGCACCGGAAGTCGTTGTTGCAAATCACCTATATGTCGTACTTCGGAAAAGTTATACTGCTTGCCAAATTCGGTAACTGCTCCGGCTTCCATCAGTTTTACGAACGTTTCTTCCTGCACCTGATGCGGATATTTCCGAAACAAGTCGATCTGGTGCATTCGTTTCACCATGATCCAGGAAGCGATGGAATTGAGGAGCGCCATTCAGTTTGAACTTATTTCTCTAAGATAGCTATTCTGTTATTTACTTTGAAGCCATTGTTCAAATTCCGCACGGGATTTGGCATTCAGACAATGTTCTTTCGTAAGTCCTCCTTTGCGTGAGCTGATCACACCCCATTTCACATCAAGCAAACCTTCTTTTTCGTGGGCATCGGGATTAATGGAAATTAAAACACCTTTTTCCATGCAATACGGAATCCATCGCCAATCGATGTCCAGGCGATAAGGGTGTGCATTTAATTCAATGGCTACATTATTCGAAGCGCAGGCATCAATAATTTTTTTGTAATCCAGCGGATAACCTTCGCGGGATAACAACAATCGTCCTGAGGGATGCCCTAAAATTCGCGTGAAAGGATTCTCGATAGCCTTGATCAGTCGCGCTGTTGCCCGCGCTTCATCCATTTTTAAAACGGAGTGTACAGATGCAACAATTAAGTCAAACGTTTTCAGAATTTCAGGATCGTAATCGAGGTTACCGTCGTTTAAAATATCGGATTCAATTCCTTTGAATATTTTAAAATTATTTAAAGTTGCGTTGAGTTGATCAACTTCCTGATGTTGTTGAAGCACGCGTTCTTCAGAAAGTCCGTTAGCATAAAACGCAGATTTGGAGTGATCGCAAATAGCGAAATATTCGAAGCCTTGTTCCCGGCAGAAAGTTGCCATTTCTTGCACGGTGTTCATGCCATCACTCCATTTGCTGTGGTTGTGTAAATTGCCGCGCAGGTCATTCACCTCGATTAATTTCGGAAGTTGATGTTCACGGGCCATCAGGATTTCACCGATGCCTTCGCGCATTTCTGGTTCGACATAACTCCAGTTAAGATTGGAAAATACTTCTACTTCATTCGCGCATTCAGCAATTGAAATCTTTTCTTGTTCCAGTTGCGCCATGAATGCAGCAGCTCCCGTTGTTTGAAACCAGATTGTTCCGAAATTATTTGCAGTAGCCGGAATCAGCTCAATTTGAATAGGGAATTGGTTGATGAACGAATCATTTAGCTCAATTTTTTCATCACAAACTATTTGCACGCTACTGATGATGTTTTCCTTTCGGCGAAGTTCTCCGGTAAATTCAAATCGTGCTTCCGGATGAAGCTTCCTTAATTCATTGATGATGGCTTCTCCAATTGGTAAAGCTGCGTAGTAATGATATTTGCCCGCATTAGCAATTTTGTATTCTATTGCTTTTTTAATCGATTCCTGAGTTTTACTGCCGAAACCTTTTAAGTCAACGAGACGGTTTTCGTAACAGGCATACAAGAGTTCTCCCAAACTTTCAGCACCGAGTTCGTGCCACAATTGCGCTACTTTTTTAGCGCCGAGTCCTTTTATGCTTAACATTTCAATGACACCAACAGGAGTTTTGTTGAGCAACTCCTGAAGTTCAATTGTGGTGCCGGTTCTCAGGAGTTCGTCAATCTTGGCAGCAATCCCTTTTCCAATGCCTTCAATTTGCTCTAATTCTTGCAAGGATTTCCCTGTCAGTTCAATGCCTGTTTTATCTAATTTATACGCAGCGTTACTCAGCGCCTTTACTTTGAATGGATTTTCACTGTGCAATTCCTGCAGTTTTGCAGTAAGTTGTAATGATTCAGCAATCTGTTCTGTGGTCATGCGTTGAAGTTCGTGAAAATTATTTCAATTCAGGACGTTTGTTGTGCTGAAAACTGCGTAATTTAAAGAGTGTCAACACTTACTTTTGTGGTATGCGAAATTTGTTTGTTTTGCTTTTGCTTGTGGCGACTTGTGTGAATGCACAAGTGCCTTTCAGTTTGGTGCTGGAGCCGGTAACGATGTCTTCTGTTCCGGCAACACATTCGTTTGCTTTGGCCAAGAGCGGTTCCAAATGGCTGATCATAGGCGGAAGAACGAATGGGCTTCATGGTTTTTCAACCAACGATAATTTTCCTGTGGAATATGCCAACAATGATGTTATCGTTATTGACACAACAACGTGGACATGGAGAAGTTCGACGTTGAATGTGTTTCCTTATGCGGTAGCAGGTCCTTTGCGCAGCAACAATATGCAATATGTGCAATCGGGAGATTATTTATATATCGCAGGAGGATTTGGTTGGGATTCTACGGCTAACGGGTACCGCACATTTCCGACTTTGAGCGCTGTACATATCGACAGTATGATTAGTGCTGTTTGGAATCAAACCTCCATTGTGTCACATATTCGACAGATTACTGATACGAATGTGCGTGTGTGTGGTGGAGAAATGATTCAAATTAATGGCGATTGCTATTTAGTTGGTGGTCATGACTTCAACGGAAGATATTCGGATCCTCCAATTCCTACATTCACTCAAAAGTATAATCATCACATCCGTAAATTTTCCATTACTGATGACGGTACAAATCTTGGAATAGCGAATATTTCATACATCACCGACACAACTCATTTTCATCGCCGCGATTACAATTTGGGGCCGATGATTTATCCGGACGGTGCACATGGCTTTACGATTTACAGCGGTGTTTTTCGAAAAGATGCGGATTTGCCGTTGTATTATCCGATCACATGGCATCCGCAATCAGGCGCAGATACAACAATTACATTTCAGCAGTTTCAAAATAACTATACCTGTGGATTATTGCCGATATACGATTCTGTTCATCATAGCATGTACACGGTGTTTTTCGGTGGCATGAGTGCGTATTATTTCGAAGATACGACACAGCAAATGCGTTACGATAGTCTTGTTCCATTCATTAATGATATAACAACCGTTGTGCGTGATGCGTCGGGTAATTGGATTCAGATTACGATGCCTGTGACTATGCCGGGTTTACTAGGAACGAATATGAAGTTTGTAACATCAGGAAATCATTATTACGACAATGGTGTATTAAATATTAGAGAGTTGAATGGCGCAACGGTTATTGGTTATTTATATGGCGGCATTGAATCGTTGGGTTGGCATCGACCTGCTTATAATGCGTCACACGATACGATTTACCGGGTGAAACTAATTCCCGATCAACAAGCCTTGCAAGTCGGAACCGTGAATGCGAATCAAGCTTTGCAGGTATATCCGAATCCGACAACTGACGTGTTGTATGTTTCAGTAACTGCTGATGTCTCTGTGATTGAAATTGTGGACAACAAAGGTCGCGTTGTGTTTCAGCGTCGTGCATCAGGTGTTAATACCGTAGAGCGCATTGCGGTACAACAACTTCCTTCGGGGAATTATATGTTACGCTTGAGAAGTGATAAAAAGTCAATGACAGTTTCATTTATTAAGTCAGGAAAATAACGTGGGTGTGCGCAGCGATTTATTTGTAGATGTACTCCTGCCCCTTGCGCTTCCGCAGTTGTACACGTATCGTGTGCCTCAGCGTTGGAACGATTACGTGATTGCGGGAGGAAGAGTTACCGTGCAATTCGGGAAATCGAAATTGTACAGTGCGTTGGTGATGCGCGTCCATGAAACCGCACCTAAATATACCGCCAAGTACATTGAGGATATACTGGATGCAGAACCGATTTTATTTGACGAGCAGTTGAAGTTGTGGGAATGGATGTCAGAGTATTATATGTGTTCTCGTGGCGAAGTTATGCTGGCTGCTTTACCATCCGGGTTACGATTAAGTTCAGAAACAAAAATTGTGTTACATCCGGAACGGGATGAAGAGGCGGAGTTAAGTGATGATGAACACCTGATGGTAGATGCGTTACGCGTGTCACACATTCTAACAGCAGATCAACTTGCGGCAGTTATCAGTAAAAAAAGTTGTCATACACAATTACGCGATTTGTTGAAGAAGCGTGTTGTTGTGGTTTACGAGGAATTGCAGGAACGTTACAAACCCAAAACGGAGACTACGTATTTGTTGCATCCTGATTTGGAAGAGGAATCTTCGTTGCGTGACGTGTTTGCGAAACTGGAACAACGTGCATTTAAGCAACTGGAAGCGTTAATGTGCTATTTGCGTTTGTCGGGAAAAGATCGTGATGAACGGATTCCTGTTAGGCGTGAAGAAATGCTGAAACTGCTTCCTGAATCGGGCGCAGCCATTAACGAGTTGGTGAAAAAGCAAATTCTTATTCGGGATGATATTGCTATTTCGCGTCTCGTGCAGATCGAATCTAAACAAACAACGGTTGTACTGAGCGATGAGCAACAACAGGCTTATTATCATATTAAGACGCATTTTGAACGTATAGATTCGGTATTACTGCATGGCGTAACGGCTAGCGGTAAAACGGAAGTATATATAAAGTTGATGAATGAGCAACTGCAAGCAGGAAAGCAAGTTTTGTTTTTGTTGCCTGAGATTGCATTGACAACACAGCTCATTAAACGACTGCAGGCTCACTTCGGTGGTGATGTTTTGGTGTATCACTCCAAATTCAATGAGCAGGAGCGCGTAGAAATTTGGAACGAAGTGAGTAAAGGGCTTCCGAAGATTGTCGTTGGCGCGCGTTCCGGATTATTTCTGCCGTATCGACAGCTTGGGTTGATCATTATTGATGAAGAGCATGATCCTTCGTTTAAGCAGTCGGAGCCTTCACCGCGTTATAATGCCCGCGAATCAGCGTTATGGTATGCACGTTTGTTTGGTGCGAAAGTAGTTTTAGGTTCTGCAACACCTGCTGTGGAATCGTATTATTTAGCCAAACAAGGAAAATTCGGATTGGTAGAAATGCATCAACGTTATGGCGGTGCACCATTACCGGTGATATCTGTAATTGATATTCGTGAAGCAACACGAAAGAAATTAATGAAGTCGCATTTTTCTCCGTACTTATTCGATCGCATGGAACAAGTGATTGCGCAAGGCAAACAGGTGATTTTATTTCAGAACAGAAGGGGATTTGCTCCGAGTATCGAATGTCAGGATTGCGCACATATTCCGCAATGCGTACGTTGCGATGTGAGTTTGACGTATCACAAGAATTCAGATCAATTGCGTTGTCATTATTGCGGATACTCCATTCCTCCACCTGTGCAATGTGAAGCTTGCGGAAGTACCGATCTTAAGATGAAAGGATTCGGTACGGAAAAAATTGAAGAAGAGTTACAGTTGATGATGGGCTCGGCACGTATAGCACGATTAGATCTGGATACCACGCGTACAAAAAATAGCATGCAGCAAATTGTGTCCGATTTTGAGCAGCAAAAAACCAACGTGTTGGTAGGAACTCAAATGGTTACGAAAGGATTGGATTTTAGTCATGTTTCTCTGGTTGGAGTATTGAATGCCGATCAATTAATGAACTATCCCGATTTCAGATCGTTTGAACGTAGTTTTCAGTTAATGTCGCAAGTAGCAGGACGAGCAGGAAGACGAGATGTACAGGGAGAAGTTGTTATTCAAACGTTTCATCCGGATCATTTCGTGATTCAATGTGTCGTAGAGCACGATTACAAAAAATTGTATGCTGGTGAAATTGCGGATCGTATGCAGTTTCATTATCCGCCTTTTTATCGTTTGATTCGATTAACGATAAAAAGTAAGGATTATGTGTTGTTGGATAATGCCGCGATGTATTTAGCTTCTAAATTAAAAGAACGATTAGCGGATCGTGTGTTAGGTCCTGAAGCCCCGCCGGTGGGTAAGATACGGGATGAATATTTGCGACAGTTCATGATAAAGCTGGAACGAGACATTCATCCCAAACAGGTGAAACAGTTTATTCAAAACGAACTGTTAGTGCTGAAATCGCATAAAGATTTTAAGAGCATCAAGACCGTTGTGGATGTAGATCCGATGTGATGCATAAGTCCCGGTTATCGATGTTGAACCTCATGTAGTTTGCCTCGCAACATTCTTACCACTAGTTTGAATACCCTCGCATACACGATCATCCAAATTGGTAACGCTATTATCACCAAACGATCGCCTTGCCAGAAACTGATTCCCGAAGTGACGATAATGTAGAGTAGCGTAAGCAGAAGTATCGCGTGTTCCGCCATCAGGTGTATTAACGATTTTTTGAAGGCAAGAATAATTATTCCCAACACGGCAAGCAGGTGAAATCCAACCGAAAGTTTGCGCGTTGCTTTCACCCAACCATGCAGCATCGGAAGTGTTTCTTTGTTACCCGGTAACAGTTGAGAGCCTGAATCGAGATTAGTGAAGATCGTTTCAACCCCTGTAAACACTGCATTAGCTGGATTTTGCGCTGCATATGATAAAATGTCTCTCGTCGTCCATGTTGCAGTTGCAGTTGCAATTTGTTGTGTGTCTTTTTCTTTCGGTCCGCTTTGTAACGGAAAGGAAATGCCCTCTACGCGTGCATAAAGTAGTTGCAAATAATAGTCGTGAATGGTGATGCTTCCAATCTTCGAGAAGAAAAAACTCCCCTGCTGAATTTTCATTAGCATAGGTTGTGTGATGACGATGATGATGGATGCTATCACCGGAATTTTAAAAATTAAGCGTCTTGATTTCGTTTTTAACGCACGATAAAATAACGCAGCAAGAATTCCTACGTACAGGTACAGAAATAAAGGCTTAATTACCGAGGCCATCCCGATTATTAAAATACTGTGTAAGATTTTTGCGGGTGACTTGGAAAACTGAACATACACTAATACGCACATTAAAAACGTAATGATACTTTCCGTTAACGCATGAGCGGTCTGAACCAGCAATGTTGGGTGTATGCCATACAGCATGACGATTCCAAACCAAAGTATGACCGATCGAAATGTGCTTCTGTTTGTCGCGAATAATAGCATTCCGCCGGTTACATGAAGCACAAATTGAAAGCACCATAGTAGTTGGATGCCACCTAGTTTGTATAATCCTGCAACCAGTAATGGATACAAGTAGGGTCGAGTAGAAGAAGCGTAACCACCTATATCAAGCAAATATTCTCCGTATGCTTTGTATTGTTGCGCATCTACTGCATTAAACATGGAGTCTTGTAATTGTGCAAAGACATTCCATTGGTCTAACAACATAATACCCAATGCCGCAAGTAAGCTGCCTTCAATAAAGAGCCGCATTATCGCAACTCTTCCGCTGTTATTGCCAAACAGCAGTTGTTGTAATTTGAATTGTTTTCCTGAGGAGATCAACGGTTAAAAGCGGCCGCGTATATTAAAATTCTGCAAGTCGAAACGTTTGATTTACGCTCACTCCACGTTCTGTTTGAATTAGTGTGCAACATTCGTGCTGAGCATCGTGCTCGAAAAACAACACATAGTTTTCGGAAGCCGCTTTGGGTAAAAACACTTCTTTTTCCTCCAGTGTTTTCAACGGTTGTGTGTCATACGCCATAATCCAAGGTAAAGGAACATGGGCAGCAGAAGGCAGCAGATCCGCCATAAAGACTACTGTTTTTCCCTTGTACGATACATGCGGCAGCATCATCGCCCCGGTATGCCCATATGTAAACCAAATATCAAAACCGTCTATAAGCTGTTCCCCTTCCTTTAAGAACTTGAGTTGCCCGCTTTCTTGTATCGGCAAAATATTTTCTTTCAGAAAGGATGCTTTTTCACGTGCATTCGGGTTTGTAGCCCAATCCCAATGAAATTCATTGCTCCAGTACGTTGCATTCTTAAAAGCGGTTTTACCGTCTTTATCTATGCTGCCTCCGCAATGATCAAAGTGCAGGTGGGTTAAAAATACATCCGTAATATCATCACGGTGAAATCCTTTTTGCTTTAGGGAGTTATCCAAAGTCGCGTCACCATTAAGAAAGTAATAACTAAAGAATTTGGCATCTTGTTTATCACCAATTCCATTGTCGATTAGAATCAAACGGTTGCCGCTTTCCACTAACAAACAACGCATAGCCCAGTTGCACATATTATTGTCGTCGGCCGTGTTTTTTTTGCTCCACATACTTTTCGGAACTACGCCGTGCATGGCACCACCGTCTAATTTAAAAAAGCCCGTATCAATCGTGTGTAAATTCATTTACTTAAAAGGATTTTGGTAATCGTTAGTACTTGAATTTTTGTCTGTTGATTGCTGTTCCAGAGGCGGATATTCTTTCAATCCCGTTTCAGCAAGCATTGGCGGCTTTTCGCGAAAGGTTGATACTGCTGCAACAACCGAGAAAACCATGAAAAATAGTGATATCATTAGCATGATAATTCCACCGATAAGCGCTTCATCCGGAATCAAGCTTCCTTCAAAGAAGTCGGAAGCTGCACAACTGCATTCCGACTTGCCCATAATCATGAGGGAAATAACCACTCCGATCGTGCTGAGCATAATAGCAAGTATCGATAATATTTTCATTGGCCTTGTGTTGGTTAAAAATACACATTTCGCTTCGTGCAATCTATAGTGCTTCGTATTTTCACCACATGATGAAACGAGTGGTCATTACAGGAATGGGAGCTATAACGCCGTTGGGAAATTCTGTCTCTGAATTTGCGACAAATCTTTTTAATGGTGTTTCGGGTGCTGCACGGATACAGCGCTTCGATGCAGGTAATTTTAAGACACAGTTTGCCTGTGAGTTGAAAAATTTCAACCCTGAAGCGTACATCGAACGAAGTCAGTTGCGAAAAATGGATCCTGTTACTTGGTATGCTATGGCAGCTTGCGAACAAGCTATTCAGGAATCGGGTGTATTGGTAACAGGTAACAAAGACAGAATTGGAGTAATTTGGGCCAGTGGCAACGGTGGACTGTATACGTTGCAGGAACAGATATCCGAATTTGCAACGGGAAACGGAATTCCACGATTCAATCCGTTCTTTATTCCAAAAACATTGATCGATATAACTTCGGGTTACATTTCCATGAAGTATGAATTACGTGGTATCAATTATACAGCTGTTTCTGCATGCGCTTCATCCAACACAGCGATCATGGATGCGTTCAATTACATTCGATGGGGGAAAGCAGATGCCATGATTACCGGGGGAAGCGAAGCGCCTATCTGTGAATCGGGTATTGGTGGATTCAATGCATTGAAAGCGTTGTCAACAAGGAATGAATCTCCTGAAACAGCGTCACGACCTTATGATGCACATCGAGATGGATTTGTGATGGGCGAGGGAGCAGGTGCATTAGTTTTGGAGGAATTGGAGCATGCTAAAAAACGCGGTGCAACGATTTACGCAGAAGTTATCGGTTGTGGAATGTCTGCTGATGCGTATCATTTAACTTCTGTACATCCAGAAGGTCTTGGTGCACAATTGGCTATGCAGATGGCGTTGGATGATGCACACATTCAGTTTTCAGATATCGACTACATTAATACTCACGGAACATCAACTCCAAACGGTGATATTGCCGAATTGAAGGCGATTCGGGCCATGGCGGGAGCTGCCGTAGAAACCATCAACATGAGTTCTACCAAATCGATGACCGGTCATTTACTTGGTGCTGCCGGAGCTATTGAAGCCATAGCCTGTATTGCTGCACTGCGTTCCAATACTATTCCACCAACGATTAACTTCACGGAACCTGATCCGGAATTGCCGCAAGGAATTAATATTACGCCGAATACCGCGGTACAGCGCGAAGTTAATGTCGCCATGAGTAATACCTTCGGTTTTGGAGGTCACAACGCTATTTCCATATTCAAGAAATGGAGTGAATAACATTTTTGTGTGAATAACCGATGCGAACCTATAACATTCTGTGTAGACGTATTCGGTAAGTTTATTTCATGAAGACAGAGCGTATTCACTTGATTGCAATCGGCGGCAGCGCAATGCACAATATGGCATTGGCGTTACATGAAAAAGGTCACCATGTTACAGGTTCGGATGATGAAATTCGCGAACCGTCCAGAAGTCGTTTACAGCGAGCGGGTCTTTTGCCGGCATATGATGGTTGGAATCCCGATGTGATTACTTCGGAATTGGATGCGGTTATTTTGGGAATGCATGCTCGTGCTGATAATCCGGAATTACTGCGTGCGCAGGAGTTGGGATTGAAAGTGTATTCGTATCCTGAATATTTGTATGAGCAGAGTAAAGACAAAACGCGCATCGTTATTGGGGGCAGTCATGGTAAAACGTCTATCACTGCCATGATCTTGCATGTGCTTCGCAAGTGCGGAGTAGATGCAGATTTTATGGTTGGTGCGCAGTTGGAAGGATTCGATACCATGGTGCGCATGACGCGTGATGCAAAGTATATGGTGCTGGAAGGTGATGAATATCTGGCTTCACCGATTGATCGTCGTCCTAAATTTCATTTATACCATCCGCATATTGCAGTGTTGAGCGGAATTGCCTGGGATCACATCAACGTATTTCCTACGTATGATATGTATGTCGATCAGTTCCGGAAATTCATTCAATTGATTGAACCTAATGGTAAGTTGTTTTATTGCCGGCACGATTCGGATTTAAATAAGTTGGCCGGAGAAAATTATCCTCAGATTTCGGCAATTGGTTATGGTGTTCCTGAACATCGTATTGATAATGGAATCACGTATTTAATTCGGAACGAAGAGCAGGTTTCGCTAAAAGTATTTGGTGATCACAACCTGATGAATCTGGAAGCAGCGCGATTAGTGTGCGAGCAAATTGGAGTTGCACAACACGATTTTGATCATGCCATACAATCATTTAAAGGCGCAGCGAAACGCTTGGAACCTGTTCGTGTAGAAGAAAATTTCGCGTGTTACAAAGATTTTGCGCATTCGCCTTCAAAGCTGAAAGCCACTATTGGTGCTGTCCGGAAGCAATTCCCGAATAGGAAATTAATTGCGTGTATGGAATTGCATACATTCAGTTCGTTAACGGCTGAATTTTTACTGCAATACGCAGGTTCCATGAATGAAGCAGATGAAGCATTAGTGTACTTCAATCCGCACACGATAGCGCATAAAAAACTACCGCCAATTACTGTTGAGCAAGTACGCAATTCTTTTGCACGTGAAGACATCATCGTCAGCAATGATTCGTCAGCGATGGTTAGTTTGCTGCAAGGAAAAAAATGGGACAACAGCGTGCTGCTATTGATGACATCGGGAAATTTTGATGGCGTAGATTTTAATGATCTCGCACAATCGCTGCAAATCTAAATCTTAGGCGATAACAGGTTGTTGGTTTTACGTAACAATAGCGTAACTACAACTGAAACGAAAAATCCGATAATCACGTTAGTGATTGCAAGAAACAAGGCTCCGGAAAGCATATTACTTTCAGTAAGATTAGATAGCGCAATTCGAATTTTTGAATTTGTCAATCCGGCATTGCGCATTTCGGTCATGTACATGTCCATATCCAGGTGTGTCCAAGCTACAAATGAGTATGCCGAGAACAACAATCCGGCTATCGCTGCAGTTAATACACCAAATTTCAATCCATCTTTAAACGACAAGGTATCGTTCAATTCCTTTTCCTTGGTGAGTTTAATTCCCAAATAGATCGCAGCAATAAATACGATGCGACTTCCATATTGTAATATGGAAGTCGCTGTACCATTAGGAACTACAAGTACCAGTAGTTCCAATGTCATCATGACGAAGCCCCCAATAAGGCCTGTTTTAACGGCTTGTCTCATTAGCTGTTCATTGAGATTAAGAATTCTTCATTCGATTGAGAATTCTTAATACGATCACGCAGGAATTCCATGGCTTCATTCGAATTCATGTCAGCCAGGTGATTACGCAACACCCAGATTCGCTGCAGTACATCTTTTGGAATCAACAAGTCATCACGACGAGTTGAAGACGCCACCAGATCAATAGCAGGGAAGATACGCTTGTTAGCGAGTTTGCGATCCAACTGCAATTCCATGTTACCTGTTCCCTTAAATTCTTCGAAAATAACTTCGTCCATTTTAGAACCGGTATCAATCAATGCAGTTGCGATAATAGTTAATGAACCACCGCCTTCAATTTTACGTGCTGCACCAAAGAAACGTTTTGGTTTATGCAAGGCGTTCGCATCAACACCACCGGACAATACTTTACCTGAGGCAGGTTGAACCGTATTGTAAGCGCGAGCAAGACGCGTAATGGAATCCAGTAATATCACCACATCGTGACCACATTCCACCAGACGTTTCGCTTTTTCCAAAACGATGTTGGCAATTTTCACGTGACGTTCAGCAGGTTCGTCAAATGTAGAAGCAATAACTTCTGCACGAACACTACGCGCCATATCTGTTACTTCTTCAGGACGTTCATCTACCAGCAAAATCATCAGATACACTTCAGGATGATTATCTGCAATAGCATTCGCAACCTCTTTAAGTAACATGGTTTTACCGGTTTTAGGCTGCGCAACAATAAGTCCGCGCTGACCTTTACCGATAGGAGTAAACATATCCATGATGCGCATGGATAATGGGGCTTTCATCGTTGCATTGCTGCCCGATAAATTGAATTTTTCTTTAGGAAAAAGTGGAGTCAAAAAATCGAACGGAACACGATCTCGCACATACGCCGGATCACGTCCATTGATCTTATCAACTTTAACTAACGGGAAATATTTTTCTCCCTCTTTAGGAGGACGAATGCTGCCGCGCACGGTATCACCTGTTTTCAATCCAAACAATTTGATTTGTGATTGAGAAACGTAAACATCATCCGGTGAATTCAAATAGTTGTAATCTGCAGAACGCAGAAAACCATAACCGTCAGGCATAATTTCCAGCACACCTTCTGCAACAACCATGTTGTCGAAATTATACATCTCTTCATACTGCTGTTGCTGTTGCTGACGATGCTGGTTGTGGCGATTGAAGTCGCGTTGCTGATGTCCTTGTTGCTGCTGACTCGGATTCTGGTTAGATGTATTTTGCTGAGTTGCCTGCGGATTATTGGTATTATCCGTTTTACTAGGTGTGTTTTGCGCTTTTATAAATGCCGGAGCTTCCTGATATGCGGGAGGAACAGGTGGTGTTTGTTGTTGATTTTGATGTTGACGGTGATGCCCTTGTTTTTGCTCAAACGGCTTACGCTGTCTTTGCTCAAAATTCTTTTTCTCGTAAGTCTTATGTTGAGACTCGCCGGTTTTAACTTCCTCTTTCGGAGTTTCTTCCGATGTCTTTGCTTCAGGTGTTTCGGTCTTTTCAACGGAAACAAATCGCGTATCTTCCGTCTGTTTCACATTCGGTTCAACCGATTCTTCTGCACGTTTTTTCGGAGCTCTTTTCTTTTGGTCACCTTCTGTTGATGAAGGTGCAGGATTAGTACCTGCTGTATTTATTGCTTGTTGATCAAGAATTTTATAAACCAGTTCTTGCTTCTTAAGTGTTTCTGTTTTCTGGATGTTTAATTGCTTAGCGATCTCACGAAGTTCGCCCACCAGCTTACTGTTGAGCTCAATAATGTCGTACATGTGTAAATAATTAGTGTTTAAGTCTTTGAATTAAAGTAGTTATGACTGAAGCATAACAGAGAAGAGAATGAATAAAATGATAATTGGATTTATCTGCCGGAACTTGCGATTATTCGTATCGCATGTGGAAGAACACAGCACAATATTACGAACTTTTTTTGTTCCAACACGAGCATGAAAAATTTAATTTCCCACGTTTTAGACATCAAATTCTAAATTTGTAAAAATTCTTAAATCTTATGTTTCAACGCATTCAATCCGTTTTCTTACTGTTTACTGATCTGTTATTCGTGTTGTTATTTTTTGTGCCCTTCGGAACTGTTGGCGTTGCAGCAGCAGCCTCACTCGTAGAAGCGTTGGATTTAATTTGGCCTTTAGTAGCGCAGTTTGTGGTTAGTTCGATTGCTGTAATTGCAGCTTTTAACTTCAGGAACCGAAAGTTTCAGATGCGCTTATGTTTAATTGGGGCTACGGTGAGTATTATGTATCTCGCATTTCTGTACACCCTGATTAATTTTGTAATGGGGGAAACAATGTCTTTTTCTCCCGGCATCGGTGCTCATTTTAGCGCAATTAATCCTGCACTTTTTGTCCTCGCGTACTATTTCATTAAACGCGATGAAGAAATGGTCCGTTCCGCAGACCGACTTCGTTAAGTTTTTACCGTACGAGGGCCTAGTTCAATAACCGCCAGATTTTGTGGTTTTCCGGCGTTGATTT
>Ga0315899_10003077_pt1 | contig 18192 bp, 17 predicted proteins | sample LakEriMetagenome_2_FD_203518 | JGI IMG/M metagenome (GOLD analysis project Ga0315899, IMG submission 203518) | Freshwater fungal communities from buoy surface, Lake Erie, Ohio, United States - Buoy 4 MA112 | ecosystem: Environmental > Aquatic > Freshwater > Lake | place: USA: Lake Erie, Ohio... | reverse complement strand
GAAGATGAATGTTCAATGATGCAAACTGCGACGGGGTGGGCGGCTGAGCGTGAAGACCGGCTTTTTGGGGATCGTTTGTTGCGGTTGAGTATGAATCCAGGGGTGGAGGGTTTCGCGGCCTCTGCTGCGTGGGATGTGATTCGAGCGTGTCGCGCGGTTGAGACGGGCGAAGTGGTGGGAGATCTGATTGTGCCGGTGTGGGGATTAGCCCAGCAAGTTGCGGCGATTCAGGTGGGGTTGGGTGAGGCGCGCTGTTCTCTTGCGTAGAGATTTGTGTCTAAATACTAGGATTTTATGAGACATTCCGGAATACATCTGTCTCGGCTGTTTCTCCTCTGTTTAGTACCCCTTTTGGTGGGGGGACTGGTTCGGGCGGAGACGTTGACTGGGGTGAGGGCAGAAAATCTCCGGAAAAAGTTTGAGGCGATTCAGCGGGGCACGCGGTTTTGGAGCGCGCATTTTCATCAGACGCTCACGATACCCGGCTTGAAAACCCCTTTAGTGAGTGAGGGTAAAATTCAGTACCGGTCGCCGGATGCCATTCGTGTGGAGTTTGAGAATCCGCCGGGTGATTTTCTGTTGGCGAGGGGCGAAAAGTTTTTCCTTAAAAAAGCGGGGAAGCCGATGGTTGAGAAATCCTTCGAGAAAGACTCTGCGGCTAAACCGATTCAGGGGTTGATGTCGTTACTTCGGGGAGCGGGTGTTGAGGAGGAGCGGTGGTTTTCTCCGGAGATCTCGCGGCAGGGGGATGATTTTGTTGTCGAGCTGGTGAAGAAGGAGGGGGCGCCGCTTCATTTACCGCGTTCCATTACGAATACGGTTGGAGCTGATTCTTTTGAGATGAAGCGCGTTGTTATTCAGCTTCCAAAGGGTGGGAGTCTGACCTTTCAGTTTGACCAAGTGGTGCGGAACCGATCCATCGACGCGTCGGCATTTGATGAAAAGAGCGTGCGTTGAGTCAGGGCATTGACTTTTCTATCACGGTGGCTGGGTTACAGTCACCGGACGCGTAATGCATACTAACGTGAATATAACGCCAGAAAAAGTTGCTTTAAAGATATTAGAGCGAGTTCAAAGTGAACTCCTCGAGACGGAGAGACCCTTGACGCCTGAGGACGATTTGTTTGAGGCGGGGTTGGATTCAATGGCAATCATGCAGTTGACCTTGCTGGTTGAGGAGGAGTTTGGGGTCCGACTCCCAGAAGCTTTGATTACTCGGGAAACCTTTAAGACCGCACAGAAGCTTGCATTAGTGATTTGTGATATAAAGAAACCATCATCTTGATGAAAAGTGAGCTTACAGGGGCTGATGCTTTTCTGAGGGCTGTTGAGCAGCGAATGCTCGCGGAAGGGCAGGGGTTTCATTATGGGCTTAGTTTTGTTCGATTGGGGAGTGGGTTTGATGGGAGTCGGTTTTTGTCTGCGGTGAGGAGGTTGGAGGGGGTGTCTCAGATTGCGGGAGGGCGAGTTTGGCAGCGTTTCTTTTCGGTTCCTTGCTGGGAGTGGTCGCCTCGGGAGTCGGTTTCTTTTCCGGTGGATTTTCACCCGGCGGGTGAGGTGGCGGATGTGGCAGCTGCTCGGTTGAATGGGGCGGGAGAGGTGGCCTTACGGTTTGACATTTTTCCTCAGGCAACAGGAGAAACGATTTTAATGGCGAGTTGGCGGCATTTGTTTTTTGACGGGAAGGGGGCTGAACTTTTGTTGGCGGAGTTGGCGAGGTTGTCCGCTGACCTTGGGGCGGAACCGTTGAAGAACTCGTGGGGGCCGGTTTACCGCAAGCCATGGAGGTGGAGAGAGGCGCTACGTCAGGCGGAGCAGTTCAAGGATCATTTTTATGCGAATGCGGCCCTTGAGATTGCTTCTCTCGCGGGGGCGGAGCCACGCGCGGGCGCTGCTCGGTATCGAGTTGAGCGATTTTCGCCCGAAGAGATGGATCACATCCGTTTGCGTGCGAGGGGTTTGACGAACGATTTATTTTTCCTGCCTTACTTGATGGGGGTTGGGATGCGGGCGCATCGGTCGATTTGGGTGGGTCGGGGCAGAGAGCCGGAGAGTTACCAAGCGAGCTGCGCAGTGCAGTTGAGGAAGACCGGGGCGTCGGGACCGATTTGGCAGAATCAGGTGTCCCAACTCTTTTTTTGCGTGCCGGCTAGAAATGTGGAGAGCCTTGAAGCGGTTGTGATTAGCCTGCAAGAGCAGTTTGTGCGATTGAGTAAGTCGCGCATGGAAAGGGCATTTGTGTTGATGACGGATTTGTTCAGACGGTTTCCTGTCTCGTGGTATCTCAAGTTCATTAAAAGTCATTCTAGCGGTCAGTTGACCTCTTTCTTTTACTCGTACACCGGCAAGTTTATGTCGGGGGTGAGTACGATTGCGGGAGCTGAAGTTCTGGATGGGTGGCATGCACCGTCTGTTCCTGCGCCGCCGGGAACGGGGTTATTTTTCAGTGAGTGTAACGGCTCGTTGTCGGCAACGTTTTCTTGGCGCGAGGGTGTTGTTTCTTCTTCGGAGATTGAGTTGATGTTCCGAAGTTTGCGGCGTGAGCTTTTAGGGTAACGAGGCGGATGGACTTGGACTTTGATGTTGTGGTGATTGGTGGCGGTTCAGCGGGGGTTTCGGCGGCCGTGACGGCTGCGAGATCGGGCGCGAGGACTTTGTTGGTTGAGAGGCACGGGTTTTTTGGAGGGATGGCGACCGCGTCGTTGGTTCATTCGATTTGCGGGTTGTACATGATTCGAGAGGAGTCGGGTCCTGTTGCGGCGCACCGAGGGTTTCCGCGGGAGTTGGAGTTGCGGCTAATAGAATCGGGTGCGGCGTCTGAGCCGGTGCGCATGGGCAAACTGGACGTGTTGCCGGTGTCTCCACCGCGGGTTGCCTACGTGCTTGATCAAGTGACTGCGGAGGTGGGTGGTTTGGAGGTTCTTTTACACACGGAGCTGGTTTCGGTTGAGAACTCCGGCAATCGGATTAGCGAGGCTGAGTTGATAACGCGTGGTTCAAAGCGTCGAGTTCGCGCTCGGAGTTGGGTAGATGCGAGTGGGGATGCGGTTCTGGCCGTGGGAGCGGGTGTATCGTTTGAAAAAGCGCCTACGCATCGGTTGCAACGGCCGGCTTTCATTTTTTCGATGCACTCGGTGGAAGTTGATTCCTTGGGTCCGGATGGGCGTGTCAGACTCGCCCACCAGTTGGCGCGCGCGGTTTCTGATGGCGAAGTCTCGCCGGGTTGTTTGGGTGCACAGGTTCGTCCATCAGGTTGGGGAACTGAAGTTTACGTTACGGTTGACTTGGCGGGCGGGCCGAACTTTGACCCCAACAATCCTTCGCAACTAACGGATCTTGAAAGAGTAGGACGTGGGATTGCTTTTGAGCTTTGTGATTTTTGGCGACGTTGTCATTCCGCCTTTCAGAGAGCTTATGTTGGCGCGTTGCCTGCGCGGGTAGGTTTGCGAGAGAGTCGTCGTGTGGTGGGGCGGGAGACGGTGACGGCGGATGCGGTGATTTCCGGCGCGGATCATGGGGATGAGGTCGCGATGGGGACTTGGCCGATGGAGTTGAGGGAGGTTCATACGGGGCCGAGGTGGCGATACCCTGTGGGAAACCGACCTACCCGCATTCCGCTGGGGGCATTGCGTGCGATTGGGTCTGAGAACCTGTGGGTGGCGGGGCGTTGCATTTCATGTGATCACGAGGCGCAAGCGGCGCTGCGAGTCATGGGTACTTGCATGGCTACGGGGCAGGCGGCTGGGTTGGCTTCTGCCATGCAGTCTGGAGGAGAAGCGGAACCTGCGGCCGATGCCATTCGGCGACTTCTTCGAAACGGCGAACGAATGGGGGGAACATGATGAATGTTGCTGAAATAATTCTTGAGCGCGCGCGGAGTTATCCTGACTCGATTGCGCTGATGGAGGCGGAACTGGAGGTCAGTTTCGGACAGCTTGACGAGATTTCGCGCGCGATTTCCGACCGTTTGAGCGAGGTCTTGAGGCAAAACGGGATTGAGCCCCGGCAGGGTCGGGTCGGGTTGTTTTGGCCGAATGGAATCGATTACGTGTTTGTCGCGTTGGCTATTCTGCGTGCGGGAGCGTGTCTGGTGCCGATAGCTGAGGAGTTAACGGTTTCCGAGAGGTTTGGGCTGGTCCAGTCGACCGCAGTGCATTTGGTGATTAGTCGGGACGATTTAGGGTTTGCACCGGTTGGGGGGGTAGTTGAAACGGGCGCACTCCTTTGGAAATGGTCTGCGCTCTCGTTTGAGGCTGCGTTCCCTGAGGCGTTTGTCGTCGGGTTGGGACCGGCGTTCGTCCGATTTTCCTCGGGGACAACTGGGGACAGCAAGGGGGTTCTATTGAGTCACCAATCGCTGTTTGAAAGGGTACAATCGGCGAATCGTCGCTTACGGATCACCAGCGAAGACAGAGTGTTGTGGATGTTGCCCATGGCGCATCACTTTGCAGTATCGATAGTTCTCTACTTGCTTCAGGGAGCGACGACGGTCATCGAGAAGTCTCACTTGGCTGCAGATATTCTGATGACGGCCCGCAGGACATCTGCCTCGGTTGTTTATGCGTCCCCATTTCACCACTCGTTGCTTGCGGCGGAGACATCTGGTGAACCGTGGCCCTCGCTACGATTGGCGGTTTCAACGGCGGCAAGCTTGAGAGAGGACGTAGCGGTTTTGTTCCGTGCGAGATTTGGCGTTCCGTTGAGTCAAGGGCTCGGGATTATCGAGGCGGGGTTGCCGTTGTTGAATGAGTGTCCGCTTGATAAGCCTTTGAGTGTGGGACGGGCGGATGATTTCGAGGTGCGTTTGGTGGGAGAGAATGGCGAAGTACTGGATGGTGAGGGATTGGGAGAGCTTCAGTTGAGGGGCCCTGGTTTTTTTGATGCGTATTTGGTCCCGTGGAGAGAGCGCGGCGAAGTGATGCGAGATGGATGGTTTTCGACTGGGGATATTGCGTTTGTGGATGTTGAGGGGTTCGTCTTCCTTCGGGGGAGGCGCAAGTCGGTGATTAATTTTGGGGGGATGAAGTTTTTTCCGGAGGAGGTGGAAGAAGTTCTTTTGAGGCATCCTGATGTTGCTGCGTGCAGGGTTCGCGGGGAGGAGCATGAGCGGTTCGGGCAGATACCTGTGGCGGATGTGGTTTGGGGGAATCTTGCGGTACCGGCGAGTCCAGTTGCACTCTCGAAGCATTGTCGAGAGTTCATGGCGTCATACAAAATTCCGGTTCGGTATCGGTTTGTGGAGGCGGTTCCGCGCACGGCGAGTGGAAAGATCAAACGGTGAGGGGGAGTTGATGGAGCGTGAGCCGACAGGACTTGAAACGGGTGGGACAGTGGTTCCGAGGACTGGGCTGTGGAGATGGTATTTGGTGATTCTTTATTGGGCGTCGTGGGCATTTTTTGCTGTTGGGGCTGTGTGCTTTAGCGTGGTGATATGTCTCCCGTTTTTAGTCTTCGTGCGTTGGGAGAAGATGCAGAAAGTGGCGCGGTTGGTGATTTCGCGATTAATGGGAGTTTGGGTGCGTTGGCTGAACGTCACGCGGGTTGCGACGGTTTGTTTTGAGGGGTTTGAGGGGACTTCTGAAGCTGGGACGGTGTATGTGGCCAACCATCCTTCGCTTTTGGATGCGACGTTTCTTCTGGCTCAGTTGCCGCGTGCGGTGTGCATCCTGAAACCGAGTCTGTTGAGAAACTTGGCGACTGGACCTGCGGCAAGCTTAGCGGGTTATGTATCGTCTGACGGCGGGGTTGATTTGTTTCGGCGGGTGCACGACTTGTTAGAGGGCGGGTGCAGTTTATTGATTTTTCCTGAGGGCAGTCGAACCGAGCCTGGAAGCGTTTTGAGTTCGTTGCGGCCTGGTTTTGCGATGATTGCAAATCGGGTTGGAGCGCCTGTGCAGACGATTTTGGTTCACACGTCGAGAGATCTTGTGCGTCGCGGCGGTGTTTGGTGGAGGCCGCCGGAAGATTTACCAGCGAAGATTCGCATTGTGATGGGGCGCCGTTGGGAACGGTCGGCAGGTCTCACGTCTGCGCAGTTGGCGGAAGAGGTGGAGAGCTACTTGCGGACGGAGTTGGCGGAGACTGTGGTATGAATTTCGCGGAGAGCGCGTGGGGGAGGGATAACGGTTTTGAAACCCATGGAGGCGAGACCCTCGAGGATTCTGTGCAACGTGTTGGCTCTGGTGCCAGGTTTCATTTTCGGCACTGGCCCTTCGTGGAGGAGCAGGATGACACCGGGTTTCACGTTGGAGAGGACGTGATGGACGACTTGATTTGGGCAGTGGCGGATGCCGTCCAGCGCAGCGATGCTCCATCCGACCATCTCGAGGCCGAGTTTGGAGGTTTCTGAGTGAACGAAGGGGTTTGAGAGGCCGACGGGTGAGCGGAACTGATGTGGGGCGATGCCGACGGCGTTTTCGATGGAACGGATGCCGTCACGGATTTCCCTGCGTGCTCGTTGGGGGGTGGCTGCCCAGAAGGACCATGCGGGGTGAGAGTAGGTATGCGTTTGCAAGCTATGGCCTGCGCTAACCACGGCCTCTGCGAGGTGGGGTGTGGCGACAACTTTCGAGCCGATAGCGAAGAAAGTGGCAATGGCGTGATGGTGTTTGAGTACCGCGAGCACTTCTGGCGTGTCGATAGGGTCGGGTCCGTCGTCGATGGTGATCCAGACTTCGCGTTGGTCGGTTTTGAAGTGTGAAGTGACGGGACCGAACCACGCACATTTTCGAATTAGGGTTGGGGCCAAGAACGCGGTGGCTGAGCCTAAACCCAGCGGGAGTGATTCTTGCAGTGGTGCGGAGATCCATCCGCGCCGAAGAGCTTCTAACCCGAGCACTGCTGACGCGGCGAGCGTCAGGTCTCTTCGGATGCTCGGGGGAACGACGATCATGGTTAAGTTGACCGACGCCGCTTGTGGTGGAGCAGGTGGGGGATTTTGATGAAGCTCAGAAGAACCAGATTGATGTGGACGAGGGTTAAGAGGGCATTGTCTCGAAAGTACTTGAAGTGACTTACCCCGCCGCTTTCGCGCGATTTATAGGTTACTTTGGTTGGGATATTTAGAGGTTGGTAACCCTCCCAGTAGAGGCGTACGGCCAGTTGTGTGTCGAAATCGAATCGGCGACCACCGCGGATGCTCGAGAGGATTTTGATGGATGCGTTTACTGGGTAGACGCGGAAGCCGTAGAGGGAATCTTGGATACCGCCCCACCAAGTTTCGAGTTGGGTCCACCAGTTGCCGACGCGCCGGCCGAGGACGCGCAAGGGGGGCGCATCCTCTCCGAAGATGGGCGTTCCGAGAATCATGGCTTCGGGGTTTTGTTTGGATGCTTCCATGAAGCGTGGGATGTCTCCCACGTCGTGTTGGCCGTCAGAGTCAACGACAGCAACGTGAGACCATCCGAGGGATTGCGCGAGGTGAAGGCCGATGAGAACGGCGGCACCTTTTCCTCCATTTTCCGAAGGTGCGAGGATGTGCAAATTTGGTTCGTTTGGGTACGCGTGAGCGAGTGCGTCTTGGCTTCCGTCGGTACAACCGTCGAGCACCACGATGACGGGCTTCCAAACTTGGAGGGTGCTTTCCACGGTTTCCAACAGGAGGCGACCGGAGTTATAGCTTGGAATCAACACGCCGTGTGTCTGATTGTTCTGAGAGACCATGGGCGGCATCTACCAACTTCATCGCGATTGAGAAATCAAGTTCTGAGACCGGAGGGCAATGATATGGAGGGGCGCAAACAGGCTGCGCGCGAGATTTCCCGCGCCTTTCCGGTTAGCCGATGGACGAAGGGCTACATCAAGTCCAAGTTGCTGACAGATCCGGTCTTTGAAGCGGCTTTGGAAAAGTTGAGAGATCGGAGTGGGACGGTGGTGGATCTCGGGTGCGGTCTTGGGTTACTGGCGTTTTGGTTGAGGCGCCACGGGAACGACCAGAGGGTTGTCGGGTACGAGCAATCGGATTGGAAGGTCGCGGCGGGGATGGAAGCGGCGCGGCGTCTCGAGTATCTTGGCATTGATTTGCGCCGAGGGAATATGCTGGATGCGGACCTGAGTGGTGCGGACGTGGTTTGTGCGTTTGATGTTTTGCACTATTTGGAGCACGCCCAGCAGCGGGAGTTTTTGAAGAAGTTAGCCGGTGCCGCGAGATCTGGTTCCTTGGTGGTAGTTCGCACGGGGGTACGCGGGTCGGGGTGGCGATCGTGGTTGACGGTTCTGGAAGAGGTGGGCACGCGTGTCGTTGGGTGGATCCGTGGCGGCGCAGTGAACTTTCCGACGATTGAGCAGTTAGAAACGTCGTTCTTGGAGGAGGGTTGTTCGATGCAGAGTCGTCCGCTGTGGGGTCGAACCCCGTTCAGTAGCCACTGGTTGGTGATTGAGCGGATTGATTGATGGGGGGATGCGTTGGGGCATCTAGGCAACGGCGTACGGTTTAGAGGACGTTTCCGACTCGGTGAGGAAGCGGATTGTGGAACTGAGAATTTTTTGTCTGAGCACAGATGAGGTGCAAAAGCCTGAGGCCATGCTGGCAATATTGCCGCTCATGAAGTTTTCCAGAATGTGTAATGGGAGTTTGGGGTGTTTTGCCTGCATCGCTTTCCCGACTTGGTGGAGCTCGAAAATTTGTCCCGAATAAAAATAGTCGATGAGTTGCATCCACGCTGTGAGGAGGGTGAACGTCTTGTTTTCGTAGCGGCGAAGGGCTGTCGAAAGGTGCCCCGAGAGGTTGAGTTCCTCGACGAGGGTGGCTGCTGATTGAAGAGCGACGGACATTCCGGGCGAGAGCATAGGGTCCACGAATCCGAAGGCGTCTCCGACGGAAACCCAGTTTGCACCGAAGCCACGTTGGGAGATGAGCTGGTAGTTTCCGTAGGTTTGGACGGAGGAGATGCGGCGAAGGTTTTTTGTTTTGGATTTAAGGATGGGGTCTCGTTCGATGGCTTGCTCTAAGCGGGTTTCGGGAGAATCGCCGAGTTGCGCTGCGGCTTGTTGAGGGAGGACAACTCCGAAGGAGGTCGCTGTTTTGAGGGGGATTCTCCAGGCCCAACCGGCTTTGAGGTAGTGGATGGCGACTTGTCCATCTGGGCTTTCCTGATCGAGTCCCTCAAAGTGGGCGAAGTGGGAGACATCTTTGCGGGGGCCTATTTTCGCGTCGATTCCAAGGGTTCGCGCAATCAGCCTGCGGCGACCAGTTGCATCGATGATGAGGTCTGGTTGGCACCCTTTCCAAGATGGCCTCATCGCGAGCACCTCCTCAGGAAGTCTCACGTAATCAGCGTCGGCTTTTAGGTTTAGGCGTGTTGAGTAGTATCCGGCTCCGTGGTGGACGGCACGCTGTTGAAGTAACTCGTCAAACGCAGGACGCGGGACGTTATAGGCATACTGGGGGTATTTGGAGGGAAGGCTTTGGAAACGGAAAGCCAGTTTAAGGTTTTGGTGAGTGTAGAAAGTGACCCCTGGTTTTCGCACACCGATTTGAGCGACCTCGTGTTCTATGCCAAGGGCCCTTAGTGTGGGGATGACTCCTGGCACGAGAGACTCGCCGACGAGCAGGTTTGGCCGTTCCGCTTCGTCAAAAGCGGCGACGTCGTGGCCTTGTTTTGAGAGGAGGGCGGCGGCGGTGCTGCCGGAGGGGCCGAATCCGATGACTGCAACTTTCATGCGGGAGAAAAGAGGTGAACTTGTGGTAGGAAAACCAACTAGGCTGGACAATAACGTACGTTGGCATGTCACGCATTGAAGTATCTCAAATGAGTCGTTCGCGCAGGTTGCCGTTGGGCGGGTGTGATTGCTATTTACTCGCTCTGGAGAGGTACATGAGGAGTTGTGGTCAAGGCCGACATTTGGCTGTGAGCATTCTTGAGTTAGAGGGGCCGTTTGATTTGGAGCGCTTCGTCAAGGCATTGGAGGCGTTCGGGAGGGCGTACCCGGTTATTTTTGGGGAGGTCACTCGGGGGCGATTGTTTTCTGTGCCAGCTTGGCGCCTTGGTGACTCGGGAGTGATTGAGTGTTGCGCGCATGGAGAGGACAAATCGAGCGCGGCGGTGGCCCTTTTTCGTCTCTCGGGGGGGTGCACTGGGCACCTTTGTTTCGACGTGATTCGTCGGAGAGGCGGGGTGGAGGTTGTGATGACGTGGAATCATTTGCTTTGGGATGGCCGGGGGGCGGAGTTGACCCTCGCTGAAATCAGTCGGTTTTGGGATGCGCCCGAACGAGAGGGAATGCCGTTTGAAAGGTGGGGATTATCTCAGACGGGCCGGATGGGTTTTACGGAGAAGCTTCGAGTTGTTCGACCCTTTGCGGTGCGACACAGCGAGCTTCGCCGGGTTTCGGTGGTTTCGGCTGGGCGCTTGAATCCCGAGCCGAGTCGTCCGTGTTTTGAGTTTTTGCGATTTAGTGTGGAGGAGACGGAGCAGATTCGGAGGAGGGCGGACGCTGTGACGGGCGGCATCTTTTCGTTACCGTACTTTTTGGCTGTGACGATGCGGGCACACGCATTGATTCTTGAGAGACGTGGAGTTTCTGTGGGTGCTTTGGAGTGTGCGGTTTCGACGCAGCTGAGGAAGCGGGGTGGCTTGGGCGGCCTTTTTCAAAATCAAGTATCGCAGATGTTTTTCAGTTTAACGCTGGCTCAAACTGGGGATTTGGCGGAGGCAGCGCGTGAGCTTCACCGCCAGTTTGAGAGGGCGAATCGTGAGGGCGCGGTGTCTGGTTTCCTTGTGATGGTGGATTGGATGCGCCGCCTTCCTAGAGCGCTTTATCAGCTGTTTTTGAAGCGAGAGGCGAGCGGACACATTACCTCCTTCTATTACGCGCATACCGGCAACTTCATGCCAGGTGTGAAAACATTCTGTGGGGCGAGCATTCAAGACGGTTGGCATGTCCCCTCGGTTTTTCAGCCGCCCGGAACGGGGCTCTTTTTTAGCGAGCGATCGGGCCGATTGACGGCCTCGCTTTGTTGGCGCACGGGGGTTTTAAGTGGGGACGAAGTGCAACAGATGCTTGGGGTTGTGCGGACGGATTTGCTCGGGGGGGGTTAGGCTGCGGGAGGGCAAGCTGTTTTCTGTTGCGGTTCGGCGCGCAGCGCCGTTGTGAAAGGGATACAGAGCGATCCGGCGAGTCCGACGGTCGCTTGCATGACGAATCCGCCCATAGAGATCAGCACGGCTGGGGCGGCTTGCATTCGATGGAGTCCACCCAGCAAATCGGCGAGAAGGGTCTCGCGGAGTCCTACGCCGAAAAAGGTGACGGGCAGCATGACGAGAACGTCGACGACGCACATGACTTGGCACATTTGAACCCACGTGACGGAGGTTCCGACGGCTTTGGCGCTGCAAAAATAGGTAGAGAAGTGGGCGGTTAAGCTGAGGAGGGAGAGAAGCGTGCCGAGGAGAAGTCCGTGGGGTCGACCGAGCAGCACTTTGAGGCCTCTGGTGAAGTGGCGGGCGGAGGAGCGAAGGCGTCTGAGGGCGGGGGGCATCCATAGCTTGTCGACGCAGCGCAGGGAGCCGACCCACCAAAAAACGAGGAGTGCGGAGGTCAGGCCGAGGAGACAGGCGGCGCCTTGGATGACGGGTGCGGCGGAGGTTTCGCGGAGAAAAGGAGTTCCGTTTCCGATGAGGATGAGGAGAAAGGACAGTGCGAGAGCGAGGAAGCCAGCGATGCGATCGGCGAGAACGCTGATGGAGACGAGGGCTTTCCGTTTGGGATGCATTTGACAGGCGTAGGCAATTCGGAAGGCGTCTCCACCGGCGCCACCTGGAAGGCCGAGAGAGTAGAATAATCCGGCCCATGAGAAGATGGCGACACGACCGAGCGGGATGGGAATTCTGAGCACGTGAAGCATTACCCACCAGCGGGTTGCGCAAAAAGCTTCGGAGGTGATGGCTGTGAGCAGACCTAGGGCGAGCCACGAAGGGTTGCTGGATGAGAAGACTTTTTTGAACTGGTCTCGCAAACTATCGTTTCGGAATAGCACCCATAGCAGGCAGATGGACAGACTGGTTTGGAAGGCGAGGAGCACGTATTTGCGCATGGGTTCTAGCGTTGCTGAATAGGCAGGTGCCGCAATAAGGTCGAGGCGCTTCTCTATGGATTTTGCTCTATCCCCCACGGAAATGGATGTGCCTGCGGAGTGCGATGTTTTGGTGATTGGCGGGGCATTAAGCGGGTCGGCTGCCGCGCTGATGTTGAAGCGGGAGAACCCTGCGATGAGGGTGATCATGGTGGAGAGGTCGGAATCTCTGAAACGCCGCGTGGGGGAGGCTACGGTTGAGGTGAGCGCCTATTTTCTTCGGAAGGTGTTGGGGCTCACGCGGTTTTTGACCCACACCCAGATTGCTAAGAATGGTTTGCGGTTTTGGTTTTCAAATGCGGATGCCGACTCGCTTAGCCGTTGTTCTGAAATTGGCGGAAAGTATCTGTCTGCATTGCCTTCGTTTCTCGTCGATCGGTCGGAGTTGGATGAGGAAGTGCTTCGCTGCGCGAGGGAAGCTGGCGTGACGGTTCTTCGGCCGGCGTTGGTTCAACGTGTTGAGCTTAACTTGGGCGAGTTACAGGGCGTTCATTTGGCGGTGGGCGGTGGTTCGCATGTGGTTCGAGCACGGTGGGTAATTGATGCTTCTGGGGTCCGTTGCTTTCTTGCGAGAGCCGAGGGTTGGTGGAAACAAAATGCTGCCCATCCGACCCTCTCGTGTTGGTCGCGTTGGAAATCCGTTCGCGATTGGGACGATAGTCGGAACGGGTTTGCTTCGGCGGAAAAACCAGATGTGTTTTCGGGTTTGCGATCGACGGCGACGAATCATTTGGTGGGAGACGGTTGGTGGGCTTGGTGGATTGCGTTGCGCGACGGCGACACCAGCATTGGGGTCGTCATGGATCAGAGGCTCGGCGACTGGCCGGACGACGGTCAGAAGGTGGGTGAGAAGTTGCGATCGGTTTTGTCGAAACACCCCGCAGCTCGGCATCTGATGGAGGGTGCGGTTTACGAGCAGGGTGACGTTCACTTCCGAAGAAATCTCGCATACTGCTCTGAGGTCCAATGTGGGGATGGCTTTTTTCTGGTTGGCGATGCGTCTGCGTTTCTGGATCCGCTTTACAGTCCGGGCATGGATTGGACGACTTTCACCACCTGTTCAGCGGTGAAGACGATTTCTGCTTGGGCGCGAGGTGAGGCGTATCAACCTGAACTAGAGCGGCATCAACGGGATTTTTTGCTGAGTTACCAACGGTCTTTCGAAGCGCTTTACCAAGACAAGTACGAGTATCTCGGTGATTTCGAGTTGTTGCGACCGGCCTTTCTTTTGGACATCTCGCTGTACTACTTGTTCGTCGTGTCTCCGGTCTTCAAACAAGGAAAAGACCAACTGGCGAATCCGCCGTATAGCCACCCGCGGGCAACGCCCATTTTCAAGCTCATGCGCCTCTACAATCATCGCCTTGCCGGCCTTGGCCGCAAAAGGAAACGTAGCGGACGATTTGGTCGAAAGAACGCCAACGCTCGATTTTTATATGGTGGGTTTAATTTACGGATTACGACGCTGCTGTCCGCCGTCTTCAAGGGACTCCTGTACTGGTTGCTCGTGGAGATTCGTGAAGGGTTGGCTGGTGCGGAGGCCCCTCCACAAGCGACTGGCCAAGAGGACGAGCATTCGACGGAGGTTTCCCGCTCAACGACTTAAACGACGGAGTGCGACGCAAACATTGCTTCCTCCGAACCCGCTGCTGTTGCTCAAAATCACGTTGGGCTGAATCGTCAGCGTTTCCCGAGGAAGATAAAGTCCTTCGCACTCTGGATCAGGGTTCACCAAGTGAGGGTTGCCCGGAATGAATCCCTCTTGCATGGAAACCGCGCAAAGAGCGGCTTCGAGCACTCCCGCCATCGAGAGCGTGTGACCGGTAAGCCCTTTGGTGCTGCTGATGGGTACGGCTTGCCCCTGAAAAAGCTCTCTGAGGGCGCGCGCCTCCGCGCGGTCACCCTGGAGCGTCGAAGTGGCGTGGGCGTTCACGTAGTGGACTGAGGAGGCGGATTCGCCAGCGTCGGCCAGAGCGCGTTTCATCGCGAGTCGGAGTCCTTTTCCGTCGGGATGCGGCATAGCAACACTGAATCCGTCGGCGGATTGGCCCCACCCAGCAAACTCAACCAGCGGATAGAGGCCGCGTGCACGTGCCTCTTCCTCGGTTTCGAGCACTAGGGCCGCTGCACCGCCAGCGCCCACAAAGCCATCTCGTGCGGAGTCGAACGGTCGGGAGGCTAGTTCGGCAACGTGGTTTGAGGAGAGAGCTCGCATGGCGAGGAACGGGAGCAGGGATTCCGCATTCACGTCCTCCGCGCCGACCACAATGGCGCGTTTCAGCCGGCCGAGTCGGATTTCGTCGAAGGCGTACCCTGCGGCGTGGCTGGAGGAAGCGCAGGCGGAGACGAAACCGCAGACGGATCCGGTGATTTTGAAGAAGGATGCGAGGTTAAAGTTGAGGGTTCCTGCGATGGAGCTGACCAATCCCAAGGGGTTGCCCCGTTCCCCAGCAACCTCCCTCATCTGCTCGACGTGATGGTGCATGAAGCGGGCGGACCCTGCGGATGCACAGAACAGCCCGGTATCATCGTTTTGCTCGAACTCTGGTGCGGAGAGGTTCGCCCGTTTGAGGGCTTGGAGCACAGCACACGCAGCGTACACACCGTGGGGGGGCAGGCTCCTCGCGACGGTGCGCGGTATGTCGTAGATGGCTGGCCACGACCAATCTCGGTAGGATGTGCTTTCGAGGTCGAAGTCTTGGATCAGACCGGCAAGTCTGACTGGCAGATTGGGGTTGCCCCACAACTGGATTTCGGAGAGGCCGTGTCGCCCCAACCGGAGGTTGTCACGGACGGTTTCTAGGTCATTACCGATGGGCGAAATGAACCCAATCCCTGAAATGACCACTCTGTGTGAAGCGCGGGACACAAAACCAGTTACTATGTCTTTTCGCTCAGCTTACTGCTGATGAACACGTGCAAATCCCCCAGTGTTCGTACTGCGATCAGCTCGGAGTTCTGAACGGAAACGGGAAACATTTCTTCGAGTGAAAAGATGAGTTCAGCGATGACGAGAGAGTCGAACCCCAAATCCTCTACTAACCTCAGTTGGTTGTGGGATGGTGAGGAACCGGATGCGCCTTCAAAGGCAGTGCGAAGCGGAGCCAAGTCAAAAACAACTTCCATCACCACCAGCGGGATCCCAGAGAGATCGCCGGAGCGCTGAAAGTTGGCAAAGGCTTCTTGGGCCGCCACGGAGAAGCGTTCAGGCAGCTTTATCGCGCGCTTCATTTTGTGAAGTGACGGCTCGTCGAGCCCAGCCCTATTGTTAATTGGTTGTTAGGGATAAAAAACGTGTCGTTCATCCGAAACGGGAGAAAGTAAATGGATTGGTGACAGAATCAACCCTTCGCGACGTACAACTCGGCACCACATCAACTGGTAGCCAGTGGATTATTTGAATGGATAAAAAGCTCAATACGGATGAGGGGGCTTGGTTTGGTGACCTGGGGAAAAGAACGCGTCGCTTCTGGGCGTTGAAGCTGCATGGATCGATAGCGATCATCGCGGCTTTTTTTTACTGCTACTTTTGGGTGCTGCATCACCCCGAGTTCGCCGTGGCGTTTGTTCCACTCACCCCGGTTGACCGCCTCGTCCCTTTTCTACCAGCGACGGTTTGGATTTATTTTTCGTTGTGGCCGTACGTCGTGCTTCTGCCTTCGTTATACGACCATCGGCAGCCCATCTTGCGCTATCTTGGCGGGGTTGGATTACTGAGTGGCGTAGGCATGGCGGTGTTCTACTTTTTCCCAACCGCCGTTCCGCCGGGGAACCAAATGCACCGAGCCGAACATTTTGGATTTGGATTTCTCGAAGGTGTCGATGCGGCGGGCAACGCCTGCCCATCCCTTCACGTCGCCTTTGCGGTTTACACGGCTGCGGGGCTAAACAGCGTTCTAAAAGACGTCCGTGCGCCCTTCGTCGTCCGCCAAGCCAACTTCGCTTGGTCGGTCGCGATTTGCTTTTCCACGCTTACTACGGGTCAACACGTATTCATCGACGTGATGGCCGGTTTCGCTCTGGGTCTTCTGTGCGCGAAGTTCGTGACGACTTCCCAAAAACAGAGTGCTTCGGCCGGGGCGTAGCCCATCTGAGGGTGGCCAGCTCCATGGGGTGGTTGACCGCGACAGCAACCTACATGACGGGATGCGTATCTGCCGTTGATTGCGCTTCACTGTTCAACCGCAAAACTCTCCACCTGCCCAGCAGCCAATAACTGCTGGCGCCTTGGTTCTTCAATCGCGTCGAACGCAGGCGAGTAAGGAGGGGGGGAAGCATCTGCGGTTCTGACACCGACTTCCAAGTCGGTGTAAGTGTACGAGAACTTTCCTCTCGATTTGGTCACATCAAAGGTCGCGCGAGCGGTCGCCTCGGCGAAAATCCAAGGTTGTCCGGTCAGCTCCACATGAAATCGGATGGAGCCTTGCGTTGGGGAGTCGACCATTCTGGCCTCAACGTGCAACTGGTCTCGGAGTAACTTGAGGTTCCGTCTTCCATTTAATTTTTTAACAATTTGCCGGAATAGCTCAGCTTCGAATGCCTTCAACGGGGCGTACACTTGTTTCACCTCCGTTTGGGTTGCATTCAGTTCATAAATCTCGATGTGCAGCGTCGGATGCTTGACGTCATAAACAAACACCACGGTGTTCGGAATCCCGGTGATGTCCGACAATGTCCAGCCCCACCCCTTGCAGCTCTTCTCGCTAATCGTTTGCCAATGTTGCCAACCGTCAGGCCACTTCACGGGCCCCAACAGGATATTCAAGTTGGTATCGTAAATGTAGTTAAGAACGTCGGCCTTAAACTCCCCCGGCGCACTTAGAAAAACGGATTTGTGGCTCCATGAAGGGTTATGTTTTAAGCTCCATACAAGCAGATGGCGCTTATGTCTCTCGTCCCCCAACGGGGCTTGTGACAGAGAATATGATTTGTCCCGATTATCGAGATTCCAGCTATCCCCTTCCATCGCAACAAACTCGTCACAAACCCACGCATCACCGACCCTAATAAAGCTGGGCCGCGCATTTAACCGTTTTTGAAGAGGTTCTTTTACGACGGGCTTCGCGACGCTTTGCGATGGGGTTTCTGTCGCCACAGGTTTTTCCTTCGCAGAGGATTTCGCCCCTTTCAGCCCAACTGAGCATCCTGCAAACAGCGAAGCCGTCGCTAGCAAAACCAGAAAACGTATATCCATGTTAAAAAGATCCTTGGAACAATACTAACGCACGAACTGGATATCGAGCGTGCGGAGGTACGTGTGCAGGCCGGCGTCTTGAATGGGGAGAACCACGGCGTCGTGTCCCGTGTCGTTGTGGTGCGAATGCCAGAGGCCGGGTGGCGTTACAAACACCGTCCCAGGTACCCAAGCAGCCTTGATCGGGTCCACGATGTTTCCGTCCCCGTCGAGCTTGTCGCCAATGAGGGTGTACGTGCCGGGTTTGGCGTCCACGCAAAGATCGATGGCCACCGAGTTGTGCCGGTGGGGTTTCTGCACCACTCCTGCTGGGAGCACGTTGAGGAGTGACCAAAGGACGTGCGTCAGCGTCAGCGTCTGCGGCGTCGCCGTGTTGCCCAACAGGATTCCCATGCGGTTGCGGTTCACCGCTCCCGGTTGGTTGCGAACATCGGTGAGTTCCTGCTGAAGCCGTTCCCGCGTGAACAAGGTTGGACGAAACCGCGGCTCTGATGGTTTTACCCCAAGGTAACGCAGTAGCGGTTCATCGTGCACCCAGTACAGCGCAGCGTCCTCATCCGCGCGGTGGATCAACGTTTCGTCCATCGGAAGCACGAACAGATCGCCCGCAGACCACGCGACGGTGCCCGAGGTACCGGACGTTTGCCCCTTTCCTCGGATCACGTAAAACATCTGGGAAGTCGGTGTCGCACGGGTTTCCAGCTGTTCGCCTGAGAGAATGCGGAGATACGAGGCCATCAGGCTTGGGGAGGTTGCTGGAAATGCGGTTCCAATGCGGCTGGAAAGATCGAAGGGAATTACGCGGGTGGGACCGGTTTGGTGCTCGGACGCCGGAAGCACGTCCACTGGGATAGCGGGAACGCGGGGATTAGCGGCTGACGTGTACTCGAAAAAGCGGACGTTTTCTTCCCAAGAGTGGCGGGGT
>Ga0315899_10003076_pt1 | contig 18193 bp, 19 predicted proteins | sample LakEriMetagenome_2_FD_203518 | JGI IMG/M metagenome (GOLD analysis project Ga0315899, IMG submission 203518) | Freshwater fungal communities from buoy surface, Lake Erie, Ohio, United States - Buoy 4 MA112 | ecosystem: Environmental > Aquatic > Freshwater > Lake | place: USA: Lake Erie, Ohio... | reverse complement strand
CCCGAATTGCACGCGGTGCTGCTGCTGCCCTTTATGCAGAACGGCGTAGCTGTTCTGCGCATTCGGCAGCCCGTAGAACAGCAAGACAGGAACGTCGAGCTCGGCCAGGGCAACAGCCTTCTCGTTTCCGTTTCCGACCGGCCTGTACTCAACGTAAATCGGGTCGTCGGTGCCCAGTAGCAGCCCGTGGACCGAGAAATCGGGCATGTAGCCGGCTCCACTGCCGGGTAGCTCAATCTTTTCTGCTTCGTATTCCCACTCTTTGTTCAGGTGGTCGAAGAACCGAGCGACAACTCTCTCGCTGACACTGCGCATCCAAATGCCGCCGTAATACCCACCCTTCGCACGGATCTTGCTGGCGTAAGACCTCACTAGCGGCACCGATTAGTTCATCCAGATCCATTCTACAAGGGAACAGTTCGGCGTAGACATGCGATTGAAAAGCTGGCCAACCCGGCTGATCGGGCTGGCCAGCTTGCTGTTTTCCGTTGCAGCAACGGCGGTTGAAAGCGCTGCTACTCCAGCCAGGACGCGAAGCTCGTTTTCGGAGCAGGGGCAGGTGCTGCAGGTGCAGCTGGCTGCTCTTCAGCACGGGCAGCTGCCGGCTTTCGCTTGGCTGGTTTGGCGCGCGGTTCAGCCTGGCGCCGCACCGGCTCGGCCGGGGCCGCCGCCCGGGCGTGCACATCGTCTACCTGGCGCTGCAGGTCGGCTTTCTCCGCCGGAGAGAGTCGGTAGTTGACTGCGCTGAGCGGGATACCGTGATCGCGCAGCGCCTGCACCAGGCGAGCGCCGTCGGCTCGAGCATCGAGCAGCTCTGGAACGAGTGCCGCTTCGCCCGCTCTGCGGCCTCCAGGGCCCGACTCGAGGCAGTCGACGGCTGCGTTGAGCGTCTTCAACATCACCACCGCTGTTCTCATCCCGTCCGGGATGGGGAGGAAGAGATGGTGCTGGTTAGCAGCCTCCCGCCAGGCCTTGGCCAGCCGCGGCAATGAGGGCAGATACGGCGGGTTGCCGATCTCCAGCCCGAGTGGCGGGGCGAGCAGGCACGCTGCGGCTGCTGCGCGGAGCTCGATATGGCTTGTTCGCCGGGATATTGCCTCCCCCACCCACCAAGTCGGTGGCGGGCAGGGGCGATTGAAGAGCAGGGTGAACCAATCGATCTCGGTGAGATCGTCTGCTGCTGCTGCTGCTGCTGGAGGCTCCGCGCTAGCCATCGGCCGCGGCCTCCATCACCTGCTCCCAGCAGACAGGGCCGATGCCGCGTTCTTTGCTGAGCTTGTCGGTGAGGCCGCGACCGCAGACGGCGCAGATGCCAGTGAGCTTGCCGAATTCCGCCAGAGATGCAGGGCTCAGATCGCAGGCGGCCTGGCAAAGAGCCTCGATCCAATCCCAGGTGATGCGACTGGGCACATCACGGCGATCTCGGCGCACAAACACACGACCATCAGGCTGGGTTTCCTGCACGTCGTAGAACTCGAGCTCGGTGGCTGGAGCCATAAACACCCGGCCATGCGGCGTCTTCGTGCTGGCGCCGGCGTCACCGGCCAGCACCAGATGGTCGTGGTGCCACAGGAACCGGAGTTCTGCGTTGTGGGTTCCGCGAGCTTTCTTCTGTCCTGGCTGGCCCATGGCCACCTCACCGCCAGGGGCGGAGATGGTGAACCAGCGGCCATCCGGTGCGGCGAGGTGGAGTGCCAGGGTTTTTCTTGCGCCGCGCTTGCCTTTGTTTTCGGCCAGCTCCTGCTGCATCTGACGGAAGCGCTCCTCCAGAAACGGCCAGGCACCGGTGGCGACGATGTGGTGCGCCCTGGTTTTGAACAGAATCGGCTTAAAGCCGGAGATCGACTCCGACGTAGCCCAAGCCGTCTCTTCGGCAAGCTCGCTCACGCGACGGTTGAAGAACTCCAGGTCGCCATCGGCGTAATACAGCAGATCGGCGCGACGTTCTCTTGCCGCCGCAAGGACCACCTGAGGATCACGGCTGGCCTCGATGCCATAACCGAGTTGAGTGGTGTCAGCCATTTGCCGCGGCCTCCATCTGTTTGCTGGTCAAATTGCGTTGCAGGTCGCGAAGTTCGGCTAGCGCCTTTGGGCCTAACCCCTTGAACGCGAGCAGCTCCGCATCGGTTGATCGCTTCAGGTCTGCAAGTGTTGCGACCCCTGCGCTCTCAAGGTCAAGAAGCCATCGACGGTCTCGGTCCGCGAAGTACCACCAGAGGAAGACCTCGCAGTCCTGCTGGCTCTGGTGCTCGGTGTAGGTGGCTTCAGGCATTTGCCGCGGCCTCCTCGGTGTGTGGCTTCAGCACGGTTGAGGTCTTCAGATCCCAGCCGAGTGCTTCCGCACGGCGGCGGCACTCAGCCTCGAAGCCGTCGCGGAAGGCGTCCCAGTGCTCGTCCTCCCAGGCGAAGCTATCCGCGCCGATGGTGGCTTCGTAGTGGCGGCTCCATTCCGCGTTAAACAACTCTGAGGCGGCATCGGCGAGGTTGCAGTCGGGATCGCCCCAACTGTCAGCGCCGTCGTTGGTGAAGTGCTGCGGTTCAACGCCGAGCTCCACGAAGAGCGCGGCGGCAGCCGCTGTGCCGTCTTCTATTGATTCGGCGATGGTGACGGGAGAGGTGGTGTCAGTCATCAGAACTGCACCTCAGCGAACAGGGGCGCCAGGGCTTGCTGCTCCTCGTTGCCGGCCAGCAGGGCCTGGCGGATCAGCTCGCGTTGCGAGCCGAGCACTTGAACGTGCATCCCTTTGCGAAAAAGGCCCGGCCATTCCTCTGATCCGGGCACCAAGTTGAGATCACCGTTGCGAACGACAGGACCGCACTCGAGTTCAGGGCAGTCATCCCGGCTTTCGTCGATGTTGGTGACGACGGCACCGCACGCCATCGTCCCGGTGTCCCAGGCGTAGTCGCTGCGGTCGATGGCGTACCTGCCCTGCCACTCAACTAACTCGGCATCAACCTGTTCGACGGTGACGCCATCAGGCAGTGCGATCTGGAGGGTGTAGCAGTCCTGTTCGTTGCGGCAGAGGGTGATCTGCCGCGAGATGGTCTTGGTGGCTGTAGCGGTTGCGATTGTCATCAGTTGAGTTCCAGTTTGAGGATCAGGAGAGAGGCGGCTTCGAGCAGATCTGCTGCTTCCACGCACCGCAGGTGCGCAGTGCCGTGCGGGGTCCAAAGCCCTTTCTCCATCAGTGGAGTCAGAGCGGAGCTGTTGTCCCAGCTCTCGAAGACAAGAGAGGCTTGGGCGGATAAGCCCTCCGCCACCCACTTGGCTTCTTCCTGGGCGGCAACGATTTCCTCTTCTGTGCCTTCAGCCACGTAGTCGCCGTCCGGGTGGGCCAGCAGCAAGGCGCTGCGCTCCCAGAACGCTTCAACGCGCGGCCAATCAAAAGGCTCGTCCTTGGCAGCTTGAAAGGTGAGCAAGCTGATGTTTTTTTGGAGAGTTGCGAGGGCGTCACGCGTCAGCTGCGCAGCAGCGCGCATCAGGTCAGGGCCGTCGGGAGCACCGCCGCAGCCAGCGGCAACAACAACGGCGGCGCAGATTGTGTCTGCCGCCTCTTTGTTGGCTTGGGCGAGGGGTTTCTTTTGCATCAGTCGTTTGCAGTAATTGGGTTGAAATCTCCGCGCAGGGCGAGGAGTGAGTTACGGATCTGCTGGCGAAATTGCACAAAATTGGCATCGTCCTGAGCCGCCAGGCCGGCGGCATCTGCCAGGCGATCAAGAAGTGCCAGCTGTGCCTCAATGGCCTCAGCCGTGTGCTCGACAGCCGAAGCGGCGATGCCGCCCAGATCGATGTCGATGTTGGTGGTGGTCATGCCGCCTCCTGCAGCTGCTTGCCGCGCAGAAACTCCACGCGCCTCTGGATCGGCATGAGCAGCCCCCAGGCCTGCGGCGCTGTGGCGTCGTCAGCCCGCTGGGCAGTCAGGTCCACGAGCACCTGACTGCCTTCACGCAGCAGGTCGGTGTACAGCTCCACGCTGGGCGTGTCGCCATACGTGCGCCCGTAGGTGCCGTCCCAGCTGAAGCCCCTGGCCATGAGCTCGGCGGCCTTGGTGAGCAGGCCCAGGTAGGCCGCGTTGAAGCGGCCGCTGTGGCCGGCGAAGTAGTTGCCGGGGATGAACTCCCGCAGCAGCTGCGCCAGATCTGGCACGCCGAGGAGGTGGGTCAGGCCTGGCTCTTTTGGCAGCTTGGGGCCGTCGCCACCGAGGCGAACCTCGCGCGCACCGCTGCCGATGCGCCACGTCACCAGACCGGCCTCTTCAGGTTCGATCCAGCAGCCGGCATCGCAGTCGGCGTGGGTCGGCTTCTTGCTCGGCACGCTGTCGGCCCAGACGAGCAGGGTCGTGTCGTCAGGCAATGCGGTGTCTTCCACCGGCATCAGCGAGTCGATCGAAGGCTTTTCTCCGTAGAGGTAAGTCGCCTTCGGCGCCGGCGTCAGGCAGGGGTGATCGCAACGGATGGCGACCTTGCCGTCGCAGGTGGCCAGATAGGACTGGCCGCCCCCGGGCCGGCGGATCACTTGGATCAGCCGCAGCGGCGCCTTTTCTTTAGGGGTGGCGGCCGCCAGGGCGGCGGCGGCCTGGAGCGAAGGAAGGTGCAGTTTCATGCAACCTCCGTCGGCTTCAGCTGCTCGAGCCACTGATCGCGCATCGCATACATCTGCTCCCACTCGGCTTCGTTGGCCGGCTGGGGCAAGGCGTTCCGGCCGCCGGGGGTGAGCAGATCCCGGCAGGTGACATCGGCCGGGTTGATGCGCCAGAACACAGCCAAAGCCGCGTAGCGCTGCAGGGGGTCAGGGTTGTCGTGCCGCACGGCGTCGATGAGGTCGGGCGGCAGCTGGATGCAAGGGGTGGTGGTCATCCCGATCACACCCCCGCCGAGACGAGGTGTTGCTTCAGCCAGACCTTCCCGTTGAACAGAGGAGAGTCCCGGTGATCCAGCCAAGGAGCCAGGGCTTTCCCGGCCTCGCCGCTCATGGCGAAGCACAGGCTCACCTTGATAAGCCGCTGGCGTTCGCAGGCGCTGAGCTGTTGGAGCAGGGCAAACAGCACAGCGGCCTCACTGAGCTCGCCATCAACGACGGGCACGGTGAAGTGGGCCATGCTCTGGTCGCCCAGATGGGCCAGGCCGGTGTCGACGTCCATGCCGGGCATGTCCCGGTCGAACGTGTAGATCGCCTCGACGTGGACGATTGAAGGGGTTTCGGTGGTCATCAGAAAAGGAGTTCCAGGGGATATCCCCCACAGATGTGGGGCTGGGACAGCAACCGCAGCAGCAGGCGGTCGCGCAGGGTCGGTCCATCCCCGCTAGAGCGGGGCGTGTTTCGGGCCAGGCGTTCAATGTCGGCCTGGGCCCCAACCCAGTGCCCGTCGTGGCGCTCAGGTGGGAACGGTCCATCCCCGCCGTGGCGGGGCAGGTGTGGTTGATCAGTCCTCCGACTCCCCAAAGGCGCGAGCCGCGATGGCGTCCTCATCCAGGAAGGGAATCACCGAGGGATCAGCCAGCTCCTCACCGGCCAAACCGAAGGTGATCCACTCCTTTTTGCTCCAGTGCCCGGGATCCATCAGGCCAGACACGATCCAGTGCAGCTGCCCGCCGATGTGGCAGCCGAACAGCACCTCACCAGCACAGAACTCCCAGCCGGTGCGGCTCATGTTGAAGACGTCGAAGGCGTATCCGTCCCAGCTGGAGGCAGGGAACGCCTCAATCGCCTTGGCCACCAGGGCCTCCAGGCCGGGGGTGACACGCACCTCATAGTCAGGCTTGATCACATCCAAATTGGAGATGGCTGCCGCCAGAGGGCTTTCTTCAGCCCCGCGGTAGTAAGGCAGGATTTCGGCCTTGCGGAACGAGCCGTAGCCGAAGGCAAAGCCGAAACGGCTAAAGGTGTCGTTCAGGGCCAGGTAGAGCTGGCGCTCCGTGAACTCGGCCCAGGGGCACCCTTCCTTCGCCAGAAGGGCTTGCCGGTCTGTTGCGGTGATCGCCATAAATCCTCGTGGAGGGGGTCTCGGTTACGGACAAGGAAACCCTAGCAGCTTTGTTGCTAGGCGGCAGCGGTTAAACGGCGTTTCTTTTTGCAGTTGCGCAGTGGCAGGCCCAGATCCGTCGGCTTATGTCCTTTGGCGGCGCCGCTACCCATCCGGGCCCGGGTGGGCTCGACGATGCGGGTGAGGACTGCGACGGTGTCGCGCATGATCTCCCGGAGCTCGGCGTGGCTGTGCTCGTACGAATACGCCCAGACGTCAGGCGTAGCCGCAGCGCGATCGAGCAGCGCCAGGTGCTCCTTCACCCGCTCCAAGGCGGCCTCATCCCGCTCCAATGCCCGGCCGGGGGCGCTGAGCATGCAGAGGATGATATGGGCGTTGACATCGAGGTTCACCACCTCCGTTCCGCACCGCAGGCCCAGATCGACACTGCCATCACCGGCTCGCCTGTACCAATAGACGCGGCCGGCACCATTCACGGTGGAGAGCAGTTCGATGCTCTCTGAATAGACACCTTGCTTGCAGCGCATCCAGAGGTGATCCAGACGGATCGGGCGGCCTTGGCCGACCCGGCTGTGGCCATCCCACGCCCAGACTTTCACGCTCTTCAACAGGAAGTCGCGGTGGCCCTCTTCAATGTCGCGCCACTCCGTGACGCGGGCCTCGAAGTAGGCGGGTTGCCCCTCAAGGGGCCGTAGTTCCTCACGCATTTCAGGAGGTTTCGCGGTTACGCATCCGCCATAGGGGCGGCACCAAGAGCCTAGATGCTTTAGCGCTTGCCGTCTAGCCGGCGCCCGCTACCCGCATTCTCCGTAGACTGTCTTCAATAGCCGAGCCCCCTGTGTCCCTTGCCAAGAACCTCAGCGATTTGGCTGAGCACGTCAGGGCGCTGGAGCTCGAAGCCGCCGATCTCCGCCGTGAGAACAAGCGGCTGCGCATTCAGGTTGCGCGCCTCACCAAGGAGAACGAACCGGCGGCCTCCACCGCATCCGAAACGCCCTGGCAAATCCTTGGGGTGGCTCCCGGCGCCCCAGTCGATGAGGTACTGGCGGCCTTCCGCCGCCTGAGCAAACAACACCACCCCGACGCCACCACCGGTGATCGGGTGTTGTTTGAGCGCATCGTGTCCGCCCGGGACACCCTTTTGAAAAGAGTCCCGTAGATTCTCGACAACGCCGCGGCCGGCGTGGTCAAACCACATTCGCCCCGACGCCTCATGTTCTTCCCGACCTCCCCTCCCCGCTCCACCGTCGATCCCCTTCGTTCCCGCGCGGCGCACTACCGGGCCCAGGCGTTGCTCCTGAAGGTGGCGCTGCTGGATTCCCAAGGTGATGTGTTCGCCCCTGAGCGGCTGCACCTGCTGCAGCTGCTGCGCGCCGTGCTCGGCACCAAAAGGGCCAAGGCCGGCGATCTGCTCGCAGATGCCTTGGCCGGTGACGGTGCTGCGCAGGATCGCGTTCTGAATCTGGTGGCCGAAGCCGCCTACGACGCGGCTTGATCTTTCACGTCGAACCAGGCGGCGATCTCCTCAGGCGATTGCCACGTCCTCTGCGTGACCACCGGCATCACGAGGCCGTAGGCCTGCACTTCCCCCATGTCCATCTGCAGCGAGCAGGCTTGGTTTTTGCCGATGCTCTGCAGCCGCACTGAGGCGGCGCCCAGCAGCTCGGCGATCCGGATCACCTTCTTGCCCACGGCCGTGCCAAGGCTGAGGCAGCCGATCGGTTCTTTCCCCTTGAGCGGGCCCACCAAGCGCCGGTAGTCAGGGAAGCCGGGATCCACCAGAAACTGAGTGCCGTCGACCGCGATCTCCATCAGCCGCGTGGAGGGGACGAGCTCCGGCAGCGCCGAGGTCGGGATGTGAATCCGATGCTCCGGCGACTCCAGATCCATCAGCAGCTCCAAGGGGCCGGGGGCCTACACGGCCAACAGGATGTGGCCGTCGCAGGCCACGTAGCGGAAGCGATCGCCGTGCGGCTCCACCCGGATGTGACTCAGGTTGTGGACGTCCGCCCTTGTGGCGACAGCGCAGGCCCGCAGGGCAGGGGCGTAGAGGAGAAGGTTGTTCATGGGAGCGATCGGTTAGCAGCAAAAAGGCCCGGTCTCCCGGGCCTTTTTGTCGTGTTCGGGAGGAACGGTTATGGGTGCGTCGAACCGTGTTTCGATTCAGGCACTGGGATAAGGGTACGAGCACTCCTTACGGCTGGCCAAGAGGGGTGATCGGGATACGATTGCGCGCACCACTAACCGAAGCCGCTCTATGGCCCTGCGCAAGGCCATCAGTTACGACCGTGTGAGCGGCGCCACCCAGGCCAAGAAGGGCAGGGGCCTGGAGCGCCAAGAGCTGGATGCCGCCACATGGGCGGCCGCCAATGGCTACGAGCTGGATGAGACCTTGCACTTCCGTGATGCGGGCAAGTCGGCCAGCAAGGGTGCCCACATCGCTGAAGGCGGAGCGCTGCGGCGGCTGCTGGATATGGCCAGCACCGGGCAGTTGGCCCCCGGCACTGTTCTGTTGGTGGAGGCGCTGGATCGTCTGAGTCGTATCGAGCCCCTGGATGCGCTGAGCGACATCTTTCGGCCGTTGATCAAAGCGGGACTCCAGATCGTCACCATCGAGGACGCCGCCGTTTACGACAGAGACCGGCTGGCCGCAGACCCCTCCGCCCTGCTGGTGCTGACGATCAAGATCCAGGCCGCGGCCGAGTTCTCGCAACGCCTGGCCCGGCGGCAGCGCAGCCGCTGGAAGCAGGATCGCGAGACGCTGCGCCAGGGCAAGATCGTGCGGCCGGAGCTGTTCCGCTGCGCCTGGCTGGATTGGAACGCTGAGGACCGGGCCTTCGAGCTGAACAGCTACGCCCCCACGGCACGGCTGGCGCTGGAGATGTTGCGGGATTACGGGTTGCTGGGGGTGGCGCGAGAGCTCAACCGCCGCGGCCTGCTCAGTCCCAGCGGTAAGCGCTGGACCGGGGCGGCCGTGAACCAGCTGCTGCAGAACACGTCCATCGAAGGCACGATCACGCTCAACAAGAACCGGCGGGGCGCGAAGGCCAGGGAGGCCATGGCCGATCACGCCTTGGTGGAGGAGAGCTTCCCCGGGATGCTGCCGGAGCTGGTATCGCCTGAAGAGGCCACCACGTTGCGGGCGATCGTGGCCGGCCGCGCTAACCAAAACGCGCCGGCGGGCCCCACCGGCGCCACCCTGTTCGTGGGCCAGGGCCTGGTGTGGTGCACCTGCGGCTCCAGGGCCGGGGTGGTCACCTCCAGCGGCCAGAACCGCCGCCACCATTACGTGAGGTGCCGGCGCCGATATAGCGATTCCACCGGCTGCCGGGGCTTCCCCTTCCGCCTCAAGGCGCTCACTGCCAACCTGCTCACACGGCTCCGCTCCGGGGAGCTCCGGCTGTTGCTGAGCGACGATCGTGAGCGCGATGCGGCCGCCGCGCTGCAGCAGAAGGCCGTGGCCGAACTCACCGACCAGCTGGCTCTGGTGGAGCAGAAGAAGCAGAGGGCGGCCGATGCCTGGCGGGCCGCTGTGCTGGACGGCGGCGACCCGGATCTGATCGTCGACCTGCGCGATCTGCTCACCGAGGCCCGCCTACGTACGGAAGAAGTCCGGGCCGCTCTGGCCGCCGCCCGAACCCGATTGGCCTCCATCGCCCAAGAGGTGAACACCGGCGAGGTGGACGCCGATGTGGTGACCCTGCTCGAGGCCTTTTCCAAAGGAGAAGACACCCCGGAGATGCGCCGCACCGTGCAGCTCGGCCTGAAGCGGCTGGGGGTGAGGCTCGAGCTCGACCCCGCCAAGCAAGCGCTGGGTATCAGCGTGGCCGGAAGCCAATTCAGCTGGGCACCTGTTCACGTGCGCCTGGATCAGGCGGGCCTGGCTGCCGCCATGACCGGCACCATCACCGTCGACTTCGAGGTGGACGGCGACGTGTTGGCGAAGATCCGCCGACTGGCCGATGAGGCTGGCATCGCCGATCTGGGTCAGGCCCTGGCCGTCGCCGGAATCGGCGACGGCGGGCCCTCCTTGTTCGATGCGGCCGGAGCCCTAGACCGGTCCATCCCCACAAGGGTGGGGCAGCAGGCCCTAGACCTTGGCCGTGCCCCAGCTGTCGCCGATGCCGACGTCGACGGATAGGGGGATCTGCAGAAACTCGGCGGCTCCAGCCTCCATGGCCCGCTTCAACACGGCGGCGGCCTGATCGGCCTCGTCGTCGGCGGCGATAAGGATCACCTCGTCGTGCACGACGGATACCAATTCCGTCGCCTCCAGTCCCAGCTCGAGGATCATCTGGGGCAGCAGCACCAGGGCCCGCTTCATGATGTCGGCGGCCGCCCCCTGGATCGGCGTGTTCACCGCCGTGGTGAAGGTGACGTCGTCGCCCATCAGGATCCGGCGCCGGCCGAGCGGTGTGCGGCACTCGTAGGTGGCGGCCCCATCCACCGCATCGGCGACCTTGCGGTGATGCCTGCGCAGACCGCTGTAGACCGCGAAGAACTTGTCCCGCACGGCCTTGGGGTCCTCCAGGGTGACGCCATAACCGAGAAAGGAGTTCCTGGCCAGGTTTTCGGCACCCATGCCGTATTGCAACCCTAGAAGGATCGGTTTTGCGGTTTTTCTATCTTTGGGCGAAACTTCGTCGTATTCGATGTCATTTAGGGCCGCAGCGGTTGTTTTATAGATGTCCTTGCCTTCGCGAAAGGCGGCCATCATCACCTTGTCTTTGGAGACCTCGCCGCTGAGCCGGGGCTCCACGGTCGGGTAGTCCCCCACCACGAACTTGAAGCCAGGGGGCGCCTTGAAGGCGCTGCGGAAACGGCCGTCGCGCGGGACATTTTGCAAATTTATTGGTTGGGAACTTGTCATCCTTCCGGTGCTAGCTCCGTACTGCCGGAAGTTGCAGTACACGCGGCCGTCCGACTCCACAGCGCTGGCCAGCTTGGTGGCGTAGAGGCTGAGGCTGAACGACTTCTTCCAGATCACCTGGGCCTGCACGACGGGGTGGCTCAGGTAGGGGCTCAGCTGGACCGTGTCTTTGGAGAGGTTGGGCAAGTCGACGTCGACCTTGCGGAGCCATTCCACGAAGGTGGGGGAGTGGTTGGGCTTCACGTAGCCCTCGTCGATCGTCCCGAAAATGTCCCGATCCAGTCCCGGCTTGCCCCGGGCCACCAGCTCGGCATCGAGGGTTTCCAGCAGCTCCTGGCGCAGCCGGCCCTCCTCCTGCAGCAGGTGCACGCGCAGTTCGGTGACGGCCGCGCGATCCGCCGGCAGGCCATTGAGGGACATCCACGTCATCGTCCAGGCGCACCGGTTCTCCAGTTCGGCGGTGGCCTCCAGGCCCAGGGCCTTCAGCCCCTTCTCCTGCTCGTTGTGCAGGAGACGGGTGGCGTGGGGGTCTGTGGCCGAGTAGGCGTACTGGGCCTCCCGCAGCTCGGCGGCACCCCAAGCGCTCTTCTGTTCTTCCTTGGGCAGGGCCAGCCCCAGCCGGCGTTTGACGCTGGCCTCGAGGCTCACCGACACATCGACGTGGCGCACCCCGGCGCCGCCCTCAACACGCTCGGCCAGATCCTCGAAGTCGTCGGTCTCCCGCTGCCCGCTCACCTTGGGCTCGGTCAGGCCGGCAGTGAGGCAGCGCTCCTGGAGCATGGTGCACCTGAGGCGGTGCATCGGGATGATGCAGCCCATCGTCCACAGGTGGCCCAGGTCAAAGGTGGCGTTGTGCATCACCACCGGCGGGCCGGCCTCATCACGGAGCACCTCAAACAGCGGCTCGAGGGCGTCCTCTCCGGTGGCGAAGGCATCGATCACCACCGTGCCGCCATCGGCCACGGTGATGCTGATGAGGCGCACCCGATCGGTGCGGGGGTTGAGGCCGGTGGTCTCGGTGTCGAGGGCGAAGGCTTCGGTCTCCTCGGCCAGGGCGGCAGCCACCTCAGCCACCCCGGCGGCCGTGGTGATCTTGCTGTATTCGACGGAGGGATAGGTCTGGAAAGCAGGCATGGTTCTGGATGCGGTTAAAGGGAAAGGGCGCCGGCGGGCTCTTAGGGCCTCCTGGGACTGCCGCCGCTCTCGGTTAGATCACGCGGTGCGCGGCGTAGGTCTCCTCCCACGCTTGGCGCAGGGCGCCGAGGTCTTGGGTGTCGAGATAGTCGGGATCGAACTCCCTGGTCAGGGCCGTTAGGGCCACCGTCCAAGTGCGGTTCTTGCGGCGGCAGATCTGCCCCCAGGCGGCCATGTAGTGGGCCCCATCCTCCGGCCGAGGGGAAGGGCCGTAAACGGTCCCGCGCCACATCTCGGCCGTGGGCAGGGTGCCGAACTTCTGCTCGTACTGCTTCGCCACCCACCCCTGGAGGTAGCCATTACTCATGGCCTTCAGGATCCAGCGCTGCAGCTGGGAGCGCTGCTTGCGCTCGGCCTTGTCGAACACCAGCTCGACGAGGGCATCAGTGCGAATCTGCTTCTCCTTCACCGGCTGAGCCGCCCCACACTCAGGACAGACCCGGGCCTGGGCCGGCATCAAGAAACCGCATTCCTCGCATTGGCGCATCGGGAAGCCGGCGCCGCCGGGGCCCTCGGGCTCCAGGCCTTTGCGCAGCTCCCAGGGGTTGTCGGCCTCCAGGGGGCCGTGCTTCAGGCAGTTGCCCGCCTGATCCAACACCAGGCAGCCGTCCTTGTCGGGGTGCACCCTGGCCCCTCGGCCTAGCTGTTGGAGGTGGACGGCCAGGCTTTTCGTCGGCCGGCACAGCAACAGACACTCGCCCCCCAGGGGGCTGTCGAAACCGATGCTCAGCACGTTCACCGACGTCACCACCAGGATCTCCTTGGCCTCCAGCTGGCGGTAGATCTCCTGCCGTTCATCCCGAGGCGTTTCGCCTGTGACGGTGGCGGCCGCCACCCCGGCGGTGTTGAACGCGCCGGCCAGATCCTGAGCGTGTTTCACCGTCACCCCAAAGGCCAGGGTGCGCCGGCCATGGGCCAGCCGCTTCCACTGCCCCACCGCGTGATCCAGCAACTCAGGCCGATCGCAGGCCTGCTCCAGCTCGTCCGTCTTGAAGTCTCCGGCCTGGGTTTTCACCCCGGCGGTGTCGATCGCACCGACGTTGAAGCCGTAGTACCGCAGCCGGCAGAGCCGGCCCTGCTCCATCAGCTCGTGTACCGGAGGGGCCTTCACCATGTGGGTGAACTTGTCCCCGGGCCCCTCGGTTTTCTTGAGACGTATCGGGGTGGCGCTCAGGCCGATCACCAGCTGATCGGCCATGGGCGGCTCAAACAAAGGGGCGCAGGCCGTGGCCCAGGCCGTGACGTGCATCTCGTCGAGGATGCAGCAATCCCACTGGTAAAAGCCGAGCACCTCTTTGCGCCGGGCCAGGGTCTGCACGCTGCCGATCTGGATCGGGCGGTCGTATTGGGGCTTCCGGCCGCCGGTGATGTAGCCGATCTGATCGGCAGGCAGGCCGTAGGCAATCAGCTTCTCAGCGGTCTGGATCACCAGTTGGTCGAGGTGCACCAGAAACAGCACCCGGCCGTCGGCCTCCCAGACGTCGCGCATCACGTGGGAGGCGAGCACGGTCTTGCCTGCGCCGGTGGCGGCCTGCAGCACGATCTTTTTGGCGCCGTCATCGATCAGTGCATAGAGGTCATCAATGACCCGCTCCTGATCGGGAAATAGTTTCATCGGAGAACACGGTTAAAGAAGGCCCCGGGAAACCGGGGCCAGATCATCCCCACTGATGTGGGGCACTGCCGTCATCAAGAAGCCGCAGTCAGCTCACTGAGGACCATCCCCACCGAAGTGGGGCCGGCAGCCTTAGGCGGCTGCCTTCTTCTTGGCGAAGGGGCTGGTGCGCGCCTTGGGGGCGGCCGGAACATCCCCCTGGGCGGGGGCCACTTCCGTCACCACCACGGTCTTTGCTGCAGGCAGCTCGGCCGGAACATCCCCCTGGGCGGCGGCCAGCAGCTCCTGGAAGTAGGAGCCGGCGGAGCTGCTCTCCAGGCCGGTGCGCATCCGCACCCGATCCCCATCACGCAACAACGAAGTCACCTTCAGTGTCCAGGTCTTGCCGGCGGCCAGATCCGCCTTGATCTTCTCGAAGTTCTGGTGGAGTTTTTTCTCGGCCTCGCCGCGCATCCACACCACCAGACCGTCGGCCAAGGCCGCTGAGTAGGACTTGCCGTCCAGGGCGAACTCCGATTCGGAGTCGTACTGCCGCACCTCGGTGATGTCGGCGCGCCAGGGGATCTGCTCCTCGGTCACCACATCACGCAGGTTCACGGCGCCACCCATGCCGCCGCCGCTGCCCGGGCCGGAGAGGATCTCCTCCAGAGGGCTGCCGGCCTTGAGGGCCAGCTTCACGGCCGCGGGCTCCATGCCCTGGGTCACGTAGAGGGCGGTGCGGTAGATGCTGCCGCTGTCCTCATCCGTGAGGTCCAGGGTGTGGAAGCTCAGCTCGCCCTTGCTCGTTTTCTTGGTCTCGAGGTTGTAGTCCTCGGCGATGTTGCAGGTTAGGCCGCCCACCGTGAGGGTCTTGCCCTCCTGGGTGCCGGCCACCTTGAGGCTGCCCATGATCAGCAGGATCCCGTCGCCCTCCTCATTGGCGGTGAGGCGCACAGGGGTCACCCGCTGCACGGCGCCGCTGGTGCGGCGGAACCCGATCAGCTCAGAGAGGTCGATGTCGGCGTCGTCGTCCAGTCCCCGGGTGGCCGCATCGGCCAGATCTTCCCGGGCAGTGATGGTCTCCAGAGCTTCGGCCGCAGCCTCGGCGTCGAACTCGCCCTGGATGAAGGCCTTGATGGCGCCGAGCTCGCCCTCGCTCACGGTCACGTAGCCGTCAGCGCCGTCGGTGAAGTGAGGAATCTGGTCGAGAACGGAAGCGGTGGACTCGGGATTGATGTTGCGGATGCCGGTAGCCATTGCACGAGCTGTGTAAGTGTTCTTGGAGCGGTTATGCGCAACCGGGTAGGCGGCGCTCGTTGATCCTAAGCACGAGATCGGCGTGATGCCCGAACTGGGCTGCGCCGACCTGCCGGCCATGTCCTCTTTGTCGTAGCGGCCGGTGCCGGGGCGGCGGTAGCAGGGCCTGAATCGCCCCAGCGCGGCGTGCCGAAGTAGCCGAACCATTCCCGCAGCAGTCGGGGGTGCAGGCCCGATTCGGCCGCCAAGGTCTCCGGAGTGATCGGCTGTTGCCGGGCCTTCACCTGGAAGGCGGCCGGCTTGAGGCCGGCGATGGTGCAGCGGCGCAGATCGTCCTCACTCACCCGGCCCTGCTTGTGCTCGCCGTCGGTGGTGATCTCGGCGATCGAGAGCAGATCGACCGGGAAGGGCACAGCCAGATCGCCCAAGACGATGACGGTGAGCACCTCACCCTCACGCCGCTGGTGGCGCATCCGGCCCAGGGCCTGGATCAGCTCCACGTTGCGGAGCATCGCGTAGAAGCGCCCAAAATCCTCGTGATCGGAACCCACGCCGGCGCACACCATCCGGCAGGTGCCGGCCTCCTGCAGCACTTCGTGCAACACGTTGCGGCGCGCCTTGGTGTCCACCACTTGGCCGAAGAGCAGCTCGTAAAGAAGCGCCGCCTCGCCCAGGTTCGTGTTGGGGGCCCCCACCATCAGCAGATGCGTGCAGCCGGCCGTGTAGGCCCTGTTGCTGCCCCTGCTGTCACCGAGGTAAGTCAGGCCCACCGCGCCGTAGTGCTGGGAGAGCTTGAGCCCCTCCTTCGTGTCGACAACGGCGGTTTTTGGTTTCGGCAGCAGGCCCATCTTGGCCAGCACCTTCAGAACCACGGTCAGGTTGAACTGCTGCTGGGAGGTGCGGTTGTAGCCCAGGGTTCCCAGCCCCATCACCTGCTTGATCTTCAGGTCGGCCGGGGTGAGGTAGTTCTGCTCGGCGATCACCAAAGGCGGCTTTGAGAAGAGCGCCTCGAGCACCCTCACGCTGGCGGTGGCATCGAGCACCAACACCCAGGCCGCGTTGCGCAGGCCCTCCACCAGCCGGGTGTTGTAGCGCTTGAAGGAGAGCTTTCCCTGGGTCGTGATCTGGGCCACAGCACGGCCCTCGAGCCAGTCCCTCAGATAGGGCAGCCAGCAGACCCAGACATCGTTGGCGGTGCTGGCGCCCGCCATCTGCTCCTCCAGCTCCAACACCCACGCCCAGCCGGAACGCAGGTCCTGCAGGGTCGCGTTGAGGCTGTCCCTGAGCCCCTGCATCGCCTGCGAGTCCTTCTGCACCGCAGAGACAACGGCGTCGCTGAGATCTTTCAGCGCCGTGCTCACCGTGGTGTTGGTGCGCTCGCTGAGCATCTTCAGCGAACGGCGGACAGAGTCGCCGCTGACGACCACCGTCTCGGTCATCGAGGTGAGGGCCACGTCGTCGAGCACCACCCCGGTGCGCGGCATGTTGCCGGCCGCCCCGCCTTCATCGCCGCCGGCGGTAAGCAGAAACTGCTCCTGCATCGCCGACGGGTGCAGGACCACCACCGGATAGGCCAACGCGTCTTGGCGGTCGTGGCGATAGCCGCCGGCCGCTGTTTCGCAGAGATCACGTACCGGGCACTGCGTGCACAGCGCCGCCAGTCCGGAGCTGAGGTTGCGCTGCTGCAGCCAGTGCAGCTCCTTTCCCTTAACGCAGTTGCCTGAGCGGAACAGCTTCTCCCCGCGCGTGGGGTCGATGTCGTCTTTGCCCTGCACCGTCAGGATCCGGCCGTCGGCCGTGCGTTTGGTGCCATGGGGCTGCCGCCCCCTGACGTAAGGCACCCCGAACTCCTCCCCCTGCTCCATGTGCCTGGGGCTGAGCACCAACACCTGATCCACGTTGAGGTCGGCCATGTCGTCCCGGGTGAGCGATGCCCACCAGTGGCTCTTGCCGGCACCGGTGCCGCTGCGGTCCGCCACCACCGTGTGGCCCTGCGCCAAGGCATCCACCAGCGTGGCCGTGCGATCCCCTGGGGCGTAGATCTGGGGATCGGTGTGGCAGAACGGCAGCTCTACCTGATCACCCTCCTGGTAGGGCCGAAAGCCGAAATCCCACTGCCGGGCCGCCCTCCTTTCCGCTGTCTTGCGCGCACTGGCGGTGGCCTTGTGCAGGAACTCGGCCGTGCTCACGAACTTCTGGGGATCGGCCGGCACCTCGTCGATGTCGACAGCCTTGCCCTTGCCGTCCTCCTGCTTCAGATCCACCCAGGTGAGCCGATACCCCCAGCCCTGGATCGTCTGCGACGCGTTGAGCAGGGCCCCCATCATCTGGGGGTTGCCTGTGTCGCCGGCATCGGCCGCCAGGCAGATCCTCAGCTCGGCGTTCTCACCCACCAGCTCCCGCAGCTTCAGCCGCAGCTGGTTCATCGAGGCGGTGTACTGCATCCCCGGCGCCCCTAAGGCCCCCTGCTGCAGACGCAGCGCCGTGACGTAGGCCTTGAGGCTCGAGTCGGTGACGTAGACGGTGTCGATCTCGCTCACTCCCTGCGGCCGATAGGCGAACAAGGGGGCGGCATCCACCGTTCCGTCGGCGTTCACCACCTGCAACGCCCTCTCGTCCTCGGCCGCGGCGCCCTTGCTCAGCCAGACGTATTTGCCACCATCTTTGGGAGCGTGCACCGCCACCTGGAAACCCAGGTACTGGATGCCGTCGGCCGTCTCCCTGAAGGAAGGGATCAGGAAGCCGGCAGGGCCGGTGTACTTCCCGAACTGATCCCGCCCTACCCCGGCGCCGCCATAGGTGTGGCCCGGCTCGATCTCCCTGAAGCCCAGAGCCTCCAGCTCTTTGATGTGGGCCTTAGTCAGGCCGCGCTTTGTCAGGGCGTTCTTGGATGTCTGGGACAGGGGCTGGGCGGCGGCCACCAGTGCTTTGAAGGAGGCGTCGCGCCGCCGCTCATACGCCTGCGCAGCCTCGAGCTCCGCTCCTGTGAGGCTGGCTTCAAGGGGGGAGGCCGCGGCAGAGGCAGGTGCCGGTGCCGCCACGGGGGTCGGCTTGGCCTTACGGGCCTTCGACTTGCCGGCGGCGCTGCTGATCGGCGCCGCCGTTGGCTCAATCGGGAGGAGGGTGCTGCCCCCTGGGCCGCCGTTCACGTAGCCGGCCCACTTCCAGCGATCGCTGAGCAGGGAGGAGTCGGGGCCGCTGACGTTGCGGCAGTTCACCCGGTGGTCGTCAAAGATCTGGCAACGGGGCCGGGCGCCACCGCACACAGGACAAGGCGTTGATCGTGAAGCCCTC
>Ga0315899_10003075_pt1 | contig 18194 bp, 13 predicted proteins | sample LakEriMetagenome_2_FD_203518 | JGI IMG/M metagenome (GOLD analysis project Ga0315899, IMG submission 203518) | Freshwater fungal communities from buoy surface, Lake Erie, Ohio, United States - Buoy 4 MA112 | ecosystem: Environmental > Aquatic > Freshwater > Lake | place: USA: Lake Erie, Ohio... | reverse complement strand
GAGGTCGTGCCGGACAAGAGAGAATTGCAGATTTTATTGAGTTCGATATCGATGCCATTCTATTTGGCAAACAGGATCGAGATAACTTTGGCGAACCTTTGGGAGGTATAAATTACAAATTCCGGTACCATCTCGGTGATCGAGTCACTTTACTTAGCGATGGCTACTACGACATGTTTGATAACGGGCTGCATTCGACATCTTTGGGAGGAATTATTAACCGACCAGGACGAGGGGATGCTTATCTAGGTGTCACCAGCATGGAGGGGCCCATTAGTGCATTAGTCGTCGTCGGAACCGTAAACTATAGAATGAATGAAAAATGGCTCGTAACGGGTGGTAGCACCATCGATCTGCGGTCTACCGGTAACATTGGGCAATCGTTGGCGGTAACGCGAATCGGTGAATCTTTCTTGTTCAGATTGGGTGCCAATATAGACTACGGTCGCGACAACGTTAGTTTAGTCTTCGCGTTTGAACCCCGCTTCTTTCAACGTAGGGGCTTAGGAGCGGTAGGTGGGCAACTCATTGGTCCAGCAGGACTTACCGGATTGGAATAACTATGGCAGATCAACGAGACATACTTGATAAAGCTTATTCCCATGCAAAGCGAGCCAATTTGGTAGCTACCACTATGGCTATGCTCGAATGGGATCAACATACCTATTTACCAGCACTCGGGGGAGAATATCGTTCCGATCAAGTTACTTGGCTCAGCGAGGAGCTTCACAGGCTTCAGACTAACTCACAGTACGGTGCATGGTTGGACGCTCTTCAAGATTCTGAATTCGCAATAGAATCTAATTCCGCACATGCTGCAAATATCAGGGGCCTTGTTAGGGATTACAAGAAGAATGTTCAATTGCCCGAACGATTGGTTTCGGCATTAGCTCGCGCCACCTCTCGCGGCCAACAAGTTTGGGTTGAGGCGCGAACAAAAAATGACTTCGGAATGTTTCTGCCATTGCTCGATGAGATCGTTCGATTGCGCATCGAAGAAGCGACCATTCTCAAGCAGCCGGGCCGAACCAAATACGACAGCCTCTTGGACCAGTACGAAGAGGGGGCGGACTCCAACGAAATTGCACTCGTATTTCAAGGACTCGGCAAGGAACTCGTTCCGATTGTTCAGCAAGCCGGAGATCGAGAACGCGCACATAGCAAAAAGATTCACTTCGCGAATCCTCTTGGTATCGATGCACAACGAAAACTCTCGCAACTAGTGGCTGAGCGAATCGGTTTTGATTTTGAGCGAGGGCGTCTCGACGAGACTGCCCATCCGTTCTGTACAACAATGGGACCCAATGACCATCGGATCCTAACTCGCTATTTGACCGATTCCTATTCGAGTGGCATGTACGGCGTTCTTCATGAAGCCGGACACGGAATGTATGAGCAAGGTCTACCGCTGGAGCACTTCGGATTACCTGCCGGTTCCGCCGCTTCATTAGGGGTCCATGAATCGCAATCACGGCTTTGGGAAAACATGGTAGGACGCTCTGCTGGGTTTTGGAAATGGCTCTTGCCACACGCAAAGTCACTCATCCCTGAATTGTCGAACGTTACACTGGAACAAGTCGTTGCGGATGTCAATAGAGTCGAGCCAAGCCTTATCCGAGTGGAGGCAGACGAAGCAACTTATAACCTTCACATATTCGTTCGCTTTGAACTTGAGAAAGAATTAATCGACGGCGACCTCAAGCCAAGAAATTTACCAGAACGTTGGCATGGCCTCTACCAGGAGATGTTGGGAATCAAATCGCCAAGCGATGCCGACGGTGTGTTGCAAGATGTTCATTGGTCAGCAGGCTTGATTGGCTACTTCCCGACTTACACACTCGGCAATCTATATGCCGCTCAACTTTTCCAGACCGCAGAACGGGATCTTGGAAATCTCGAGCACATGTTCGAAGTTGGGGAATTCCAATCATTGCTTGATTGGTTAAGAACCAATATCCACTCTAAAGGTCGTTGCCAGTTGCCCCATGCGCTGATACAGAGCGTGACCGGTCAGCGGCTTAGTGCACAGCCATTCGTCTCGTATTTACGTCAAAAACTGCTGCCCTAGCGGAAACAATGTCGCTTTTCTTGAACGGGACCAATGAGCTGGCATTTTTTGAGGGATCTCAGTTTTCTTCGATATTCTGAACGCCTTTTGCAGGAACTCTAGGTTTTCGTATATAAAACAGTAACAACTGTTTTTTGCACTCGAATTTAGAGAGAAACCATGATTCCACGAATCAAAATTCCAAAGTGTTTCGGACTAGCAAACGCAGTGATCCTGATTTCATTCCTTAATCTGCCGTTTGTAAACGCGCAGCAATCCAAAACAGAAACTCAAAGAGAGTCTATGGCTAATCCAACGCAAACTTGGTCAATCGCGATTCACGGTGGCGCAGGTGGTATTCCATCCGAATTTAGTCCCGCCGCTCAAGAGAAAAAACTCGATGGATTGAGGACTGCGTTGAAAAAGGGTGTCTCGCTCCTTCAATCGGGAGCATCGGCTGTGTGTGTTGTTCAGCAAGTTGTTCAAGTACTCGAAGATGATCCTAACTTTAACGCAGGTCGCGGGGCGGTTTACAACAGCGAAGGCAATGTGTCGCTAGACGCAAGTTTAATGAATGGTTCCGATCTCACGTGCGGTGCGGTCGCAAACGTCACCTTACCAAAAAACCCGATTGAACTAGCTCGCGCCGTAATGGACAAAACGCCTCACGTTATGCTCACCGGAGATGGGGCGGACAAATTTGCTCGCGAACTTGGTGTCACAATTGTAGACCAAGACTACTTCAAGACCGAGAGCCAGACTGAGAGTTGGAAACGCTGGAAAGCAAGGCAAGTTGCGAGAGCGAACCAAATTTCCAAAGATGATTATTCAAACGGGGATGACCGTCTCTTCTATTTGGGAACCGTTGGTTGCGTTGTTCGAGACCAGTCAGGCAACTTAGCCGCTGCAACCAGCACAGGTGGCTTGCTCGGGAAAAAGTATGGGCGTGTTGGCGACTCACCTGTCATCGGTGCAGGGACCTACGCGAACAACAAAACGTGTGCAATTAGTTGCACCGGAGAAGGTGAGTTGTTCATTAGACATCATATCGCCTCCGCGATTTCAGCCAGAATGGAATACCTCAAGGAAGATTTGGAAGCAGCCACTAAGGTCGCAATTTTCGAGACTCTACCCAAGGACTCTGGTGGTCTTATCTCGGTTGATTCCTCTGGGGAGATTGTGCTTCAGTTCAACACTCCTATGATGGCAAGAGGGCAGGCAAAGAGCGACGGAACTTTTCAAGTTGGCTTGGTCGATTGGGCTCAATAAGATAGATCGACCCGTAAAGCAATCACAATTTCGATGGCAGCTATTCCCGAGATGGAAAGAATTCTGGAATCCCTATGTTGGCGTCTCTCTCCAATCTTGATCACCATATGAACCGTTCGTGGGCCATGACTTCGGGTTTTTATTTTTCTGCTCGTGCGGTCATTGGATTCGCCCTCGTTGCTTTATTCAGCTTACTTCATGGCTGCAACACACCAAGCTGTTCCGCCCAAGGATCACGGGAAATAAAAGTCACTGTAACTAGTGACGCGAAACAGCAGGAAGTGCCCGCGATCATCTCTGTATCAGAAGGCTGGAGCAAATGGCGAGGAGCTAAGGGTGATGCTCACGTGGAGGAACTCCCTGCTGCTTGGTCCAAACCCGAACGTTTGTGGCGATTTCCTCTCGATTCCAATGGAGTTGGTGGAGTTGCACTATCTCAGGAAATCGTTGTTGTCTCATCGCGCGATATTCAAGATCGATCCGATTTATTCATCGCATTGGATGCGCAAACTGGTGTCGAGCTCTTTCGCCACCAATATCCATCGGCACTAACCCTCGACTACGGGAACTCACCCCGCACGACCCCGCTCATTCTGGAAAACCAGATCATCACTTTGGGGGCTGGCGGCGAACTCACGACTCTCGACTTAGAATCGGGAAAACCGATTTGGTCAAAGCATTTGGTTAAAGACCTTGGGGGGAAAATGCCTGCTTGGGGATACTCAGCAAGCCCCATTGTTTACGAGGACACTTTGATTGTGCAGGCAGGCGGTCCCAACTCGGCTCTGGTCGGACTAAACTTGGAAACGGGGGAAGTCTTATGGCGATCTTCAGGTCGGCAAGCTGCCTACTCCTCGCCCATATTGATGGAAAGAAACGGAATTCAACAGCTACTGGGGTGCGACGATAAATCTTATGGTGCATGGAGTGCTAAAGACGGCAAACGCCTCTGGGAGCTAAAGCTTCCTATCGATCGAGACTTTAATGTACCCTCTCCACTTATTGTAAATGATAAACTCTTCATTGTGAGTGAAAACAATGGTTCCTTACTTTACGAGCTTCCTGAGGACTCCGAGGATACCAATGGCCCAGATCAGAAGCTTAAATTGGTTGCGCAATCCGATGCGCTTTCGCATGATGCGAACTCGCCCGTTACCGTCGGGAGCTTCATCGCCAGTGTGCACGAAGGATTGGTATTGCTCGATCCCAACAAGGAATTAGAAACAGTCGATCAATGGAATGACCCGTCGTTACATAGTTACGCTTCCATTATCGTTGACGACGAAAGAATGCTTGTCACGTGCATTGATGGCACCGTAATCCTATTGACAATCACGGATGGAAAAATCAAAGAGTTGGGCAGGATGCAATGCGAAGAGTCAAAAGGTGATTTACTCGCTCATTCAGCTTTTGACCAAGGAGTACTTATCGTCCGAGGCCCTCTCTGGGTAGACGCATACCGCTGGTAACAGCCTGAGGAGATTATCATGGTATTTGGTCGCCGTCTGAGAAAAATCGAGTCAGATGACTCTAGCTCCGAGGTACCAACCGAGGAGACCGGCGTCTCGTTGGAGGAACTCGGCAGGGCGTACGCTGAAGCAATTGGCACAGATGATCAAACAGGACAAGAAAGCCCAGGGATTTCTACACTTAATCTGATCGACGAGCAACAAGACGAATTGCTCGATGCGCCGGATGTGGCCGATTCGGATGGGCTTGCCGTAACAACAGAGGGAGCTCTAGAGGCGATTTTGTTCGTCGGCGGCGATTCTTCGCATCCAATTGCGGTAGATCGTATCTTAGGGCTCTTCCAAGGAATGGCCATCGATGAACTCGACGAAATCATTGCACGTCTAAACAAGAAGTATCGCAGACTAGGAAATGTCATCGAGATTGTAAATGAGAAGGGAGGGTATCGAATGAGACTCCTTCACCATGCCTCCAATTTGCGAGATCGTTTTCAAGGCAAGGTACGCGAAGTCTCTTTGCAACAGGCTGCCATCGATTGCTTAGCGATGATTGCATACACTCCAGGCATTACGAGGCAAGAAATCGAGAATCTGTGGGGGGATTCTCCTACAGGGACTTTAAATTTGCTTATAAGAAAGGGGCTCTTGCGTGCGGAGAAAGATGGTACAGAAACAAGATACTTTACAACGGATAAGTTCCTGGAAATCGCGGGTTTGACCTCGCTGGATGATCTTCCTCGAGAGGAACTATAGAGTTGACCCAGGACTCATCATCACCCGACGAACTGAGACCAAACGAACGCATTGTCTCCGTTCGAGCATGGACCGATTTTGAGATCGTGAATCATCACCAAGAGGGTGGGCTTGGAATAGTTTATCGGGCTTTAGATCGAAATCTCAATCGCGAAGTCGCTCTCAAAGTGATTCGAGGCAAAGGAGTTAACGATCCCGAAACTCGGTCTCAGTTTGAAAAAGAAATCGAGATTACTGGACGACTCGAACACCCAGGCATCGCACCGGTTTACGCTCGCGGATTATCCCCGGAAGGAAATCCTTTCTACGCGATGAGATTCGTCGATGGAATTGATCTTAGCGAAGAAATCGACTCATTTTTTGAGCTTGCGAAACCTGATTTTTCTAGCGTCGGTTTTCACCGTCTACTGAATACGTTAATTTCGGTGTGCCAGACAGTAGCTTATGCTCACGGTCGCGGTGTAATCCATCGCGATATAAAGCCACTAAACATTCGAATCGGAAAATTTAGCGAAACAATACTTCTTGATTGGGGGCTCGCAACAGTTGTTGAACGCTCTGATCAACTTCGCAGTCACGATGAATCAACGTTGATCTTGTCGAGTCGTACAAGTTCATCTGCCAGTGGAGGTACTCCTGCCTACATGAGTCCTGAACAACTGTCAGGTTTATCCGCTTCGCCTGCAAGTGATGTTTACTCACTAGGGGCCTTTCTATATCGAATCCTGACTGGAAAATCGACAACGGAAGCCATTCCTGGTTTCCATGTTCGTGAGGCACTTTTGGAGGGGCGTATCATTCCCCCTCGTGATCTGCATCCCCAAGTGCCACGTCCACTGCAAGCCATTTGCTTAAAGGCATTAGCACTTCATCCTAAATCTCGTTTTGATTCTGCTATCGAGATGGCTACCGAATTGGAACGGTACATCGCAGGCCAGCCGATCGTCTGCTACAAAGAGTCGCTCCTGGAACGATACAACCGCTGGGGCCGTAACCATCGCATGATGATTCGATTCCTTGGGGGCTGTTTGTTCTTAGCCACAATTTTCAGCTTGTTTATGGCGATCACGACACTCAGGCTCGCAGAAAGTCGCAACAAACAGCGAATGCAAGCCGAGATGGAACGATCTGAGGCCGTACGTTCCAAGTCACTAGCCGATATCGCAAATCGACGCTCACTCCAACTAGCCGCACAACTCGGCGCTCGTTCTATCGCTACCGAGATAGAATTACGGGTTTCTCAGCTTCGCGAAGAGGCGACTCAACCTCTGCTACGAAACTGGGTTTTCAAATTGAATAGAGATCCAGATGATCGTAAATCGGCACAAGAACTAAACAGCTGGCTCAAAGATCGTTTTCTTCTCCGCGTATCCGAAAAGATGCCTACCAGCACCTGGATCATTCAAAATGCGCAGGGACTTCAAATAGGACGTGTTGCAACCCGCGAGGCCGATGGAAACGCATCGTCGCTAGGTAGAAATTTTCGCTTTCGAGATTACTTCCATGCACAAGGGGAAGACTATCCACCCGACTCGACACAAGCGAACGAGACAAAACCGCATCGATTCGATGTCCATGTTTCTACGGTTTTTGTTAGCTCCAGTTCTTCACAACCATCTGTCGCCTTTACAACTCCGATTCGTCAACTTAACGACTTAGATCGAGATTTGTCTTTTGGTGAAACCAACGATACCACTGGAGATGCCGATTTGGTTGGTCGCGGTGATCCCATTGGAATCTTTGGCTCAACATTGCATCTCGGCAAGCTTGATTTGATTCGAGGTGCCATGCTGGTGGATATTCGCCGCACAAATATAGACGATCGTGTCGTAGAGGGATTGGTTTTACGGCACCCATCGATTCCGTACGACTCGAGCAAAAAATCGCCGGTGTTTTCGCTTGCCCCAGAAGACCTCGCCAAGATCAAGGCGATTGAAGCGTCTGCTGTTGGTTCTCGATTGCAGGAAGCGACACAATCGACCGAACTAGTCAAGATTACAGATCCTGTAACCAATCAATCTATTGATGTGGCGGTATCGGTTGTCTTTCTGGTCAATCAACCAGAGCATAGCCGTGTTGGTTGGGTCGTTCTTATGTGGCAACAAGATTAAGGACTCGGGCGCTTTATGATGCGAGCTTAACAAGCTGCTCTGAGATCTGTTAAGCCTTCTTCGACAGCTCCAAAACAAATCCTCTGATGGATACGGGGTTTTTATTCGGTCAGGAACGAGACGCAGAAGAATGCATTGCCGATGCTTAAAGGAAACTTCTTCATCTTGTAGCTCAGAAATGATTTGGCATGCACTCCGCTTATCCACTTAGTCGGCCTCTTAGTAATGCTCCAACAGAAGTGACAAGGAAAATCGGACGCACACTGTGACGTCTCAATTTGCTTTATTTGCTGGATCATTTGGAGTCTGGTATCAGCTCCAAGCACACAACTCGATTCACACCGCGCACGTACAAAAGTCCATGCGATACGACCGGTGGCGCCCAACTCGGTGCGATAACTAGAGGAGCGTTTTCTTGTGGTGACCTGATATTCCCCAGATCCATTTCGCTAACCACTTGATAGCGATCGCCGTCGATCTTTGCCAACTGCAACATGCCATACTCGCCAAGCCATAGAATATGCCCATCGATCGCGATTCCTGTCATCCGATCGCGATTCGCAACCGACCACACTAGTTTCGTCAACGATTCTGTTGTTTTGTTTTGGCCTGCATCTGCTCCGACATCTTTAGCAATAGAAGCATCAAACTCAACGCATCTCAAATCGGTATCTGGTTCATTACGACCACTGCTAACAAAAACGCGATTTCCGACAACAATCGGGTTGGTCCAATGCGGCCGAAACATTTGCTCGCGCCGACGTGTTTTATCTTTCCATAACGTTTTGTGTGCCGCGTCGCTCACGTTTACAAGAGCCCCACCGATTTCATAAGCTTCGCCGACGAGCACGTTGGATCCGACGAGAACTGGAGATGCACCATTGACACTTTCCAGCGAACTCGCACGCCATGGAGTGAAGCCCAGTTCCGTTCCTGTTTTAGGGTCAAACGATAGTAGCCCTTCTCGGACCAAAACGAGTCCAATATCGCGGCCGTCGATCTTCCGAATCACAGGAGCGGCATAACTCGCCAAATAGTTCCCCACCCGAAACCGTTCCTCTCCTGTGAGTTTATCGAAAGCCACCATTGCCAAGCCGTTAGGCTTCGCGCGTGGCAAATCATTAATCGTCAAGCCGCGTTGATCTTCCGGACTTCCACCCACCATTGCCCAAACCAAATCACCGTAAACCAAAGGCGATGCTGCAACACCAAAGAAGTTCTGGATCACGTTGTACTTCTCGTTTAAGTCGATTTCCCATTTTGTTTGACCAGCGGACAAATCGACGCATGCGAGTCTTCCCGCCACTCCATAGGTATAAATGCGATCCCCGTCGACAACGGGGCTGCATCGCGGACCATTGTTGTAACCATAAGCATCACCATAGACGACAGAGCTTTCGGATCTCCACAGCTCGCGGCCCGTCTCGGCTTCATAGCAGGTTAACCGTTCTTTGGATTGAAAACGATCGAATTGCAGCCATCGTCCTAAGGCCGCAACTCCATTCCCGTAACCTTCGCCGGTTTTCTGTGTCCATACAATCCGAAGCCCTGTTTTGCCCCAGTCTGTGCGGATACCGGTTTCGACGCTGGTTGAGTCGTATTGCAGCCCCAACATGCGAGGCCAATCCTCACCTGCCTTACGAGTCCATAGATTGGTTGTTGGGGACTGAGACCAGCACCAATGCGAACAAAACGCGAAACAAAAAACAGAGAGTAAAAGAATAAGCCGTTTTCGAGGCATCATGCTTGAGCTAAATTTGGATGGGAAAGGTGAACAATGGAAGACTTAATTATAAACGATCAGATCGTAATCCCAGCCGAAGAGCTTGAGTTCTCGTTTGCCCGCAGCGGGGGGCCTGGCGGCCAAAACGTAAACAAAGTCAATTCCAAAGCAACGATGAATTGGGATTACCAGAAAACGTCTGCCCCATTATACCCCGCAACTATGACTCGGCTAAAGGCGTTAGCTTCAAACCGGATCACCGACAAAGGAATCTTGCAAATAACCAGCCAAGTTCATCGAGACCAACCACAAAACATTCAGGCGTGCCGCGAACGACTACGCAATCTCATCCTGGAAGCGATGAATCCCCCCAAGCCCAGAAAGCCAACTCAGCCAAGCCGCGGAGCTCAACGACGACGCATGGAGGACAAACGACAGCGTGGCGAAAAGAAACAAGGTCGCAGCGCCCGCTGGGAATAGGTAGCTCTCGATTTTCTCGACAATCTCGTTCCCCGTCGGGACTGAAACGATTTGTTGTCGTTGTAGGCCGTAACAAGTCTCGTAAGAGACGCAGTTACGGCATAGCGCGCCAGGTCTGAAATGACTTGTCGGTTCGTGTCCAAATCGGGATCGTTGATTTCTCGTAGCGTTATCCACTCGCCCAAAGAATTTGGGTGGGAAGAGTGAAGTTTACGATCACGAGGGGAGTGTGCTTGTAGTGGACGACGCTAGGAGGCCCTTTGCACTGGAGACCGCCTGCTGCATTGCTAATAAGATTCGTGTCGTATTCGTGCCATATTCGTGCCAGGCAGTCGGGCCTCGTAGCCTCGTCCACTACAAAACCGAACACAAAAAATCCCGAAGACTAGCTAGCGATCCGCTCCTTGACTCGTTTACAATTTACGGCATGAACCTTCACCCCACCGCCACACCCGCATGCCCAACTCTCGCATCGCCACTCTTCGATGCCTCGTTCGAATCCATCGAATCGCACACTACCACTTTCACATCGTCTGTGGTACCTACATTAGAAACCACGACCGTCACCGAAGTCGCATTAGGCTACCATCGCAACCAACATTACTCCATTACCGCTATGACCACGTCGACCGGCGCGGTCGCAGAGCGCTACGCTTACACTGCGTATGGTCAACCTACGATTCTAAATGCCAGCGGAACTGTGCTTACGAGTTCTGCGGTTGGTAATCGGTATACCTATACAGGTCGAGAATGGGACGAGACCTTAGGTATCTATCACTTCCGAGCTAGATGGATGAGCCCGCTAGCGGGTAGGTTCTTGGGAAGAGATCCGATTGGGTATCTTGATACATATGCTCTTTACGATTTAGAGATAGCTTTGAGTGCTCTCGATCCGACTGGAAATTCGCCGTCAGGACCTAGTGATATTGATGTAATGTTTACATGCCTTCAGAGTAACTACACGCAATTGAGTGTGAATGTTGCCAATCGGCCTGGCGAGTGCCCCTACTTACCCCTTGGAATTCTCGAACAAGGTCGTTTCGTGCAGTTAGTAAACAACTTAGGCGTAGGAGTTATTCTCTCTCTGGATCATGTAACTACACTTGCACCCCTGTTTCCGACAAAAAAATACTCCATCGAACTTATGAATTTCTTAGATTTGCATGAGATCAATCGGGAGTTTTGTTGGAGTATATGAAGTAACCGTTCACAGAATAAGAGATAGACTCAGTCAGTAATGTCTCCGCCCAAGGCGGACGGGTAGCCGGTTGGTCTTTTTGGGTTGATTTGCCGTTTTCTCAATCTTTTTCCTATAGGTTTACCAACGGTGTTTTGGATTTCCTATCGTTCCGATCGGTGCTCAAGCGAGCCGTTGGAGACCGATTTCGAGCACTTTGTTGCACCGAATTCGGTCATTGGCTCACCATTGAGTTTATCTCAGTGGAAGCGTGACTGAGCAGCTACCAACAACGCAATCTACACCCCCCATATCCTTCGTCTGGCTGTAGGCCAGACGAAGGATATGGGGTAAGAGGGGGACACATTTTGTAGCCACTCAGTCAACGCTCCGTCGGCACAGGGCCGAAGGTGGCGGAAGGATCGGTCGCATGGAGGATGCGGCTTTCATTGGACTTCGGGCATTGTTGTGATCAATGCAATGCACTTAATAAGAACGGCGTGCTGGCGCACGACGCGTCAACCGTGTGCTAACGCACATCGGCTGATGGAAGCGGTAATTGGACCATCGATAGCTCAAAGCTACTCACACGAGTGCACGAGCACTCCAACTGTGAGCAGGTAATTGTTTCACCGCATTCAAGCTCACTGACCGAGGCGTATTCTTGTTTGTGGAGCCACCAGTCCATGATGTTTAGCTGCGGGATTCGAAGCTGTCGACTGGCGTTGAGCCATGCCTGATGGACCTTGTCATCCATCGTCGTGCAGATCACGGCGAAAAATTTCATCCAGTGATAGATCTCCGCGATGTCATTCTTCGTGTGCCACGGGCTCCGATACTCCGTGAACTCCATCTCGCGCTGGCCGCATTGTTTGCACTTCGGTTTGCTGAGTGCTTTCAAGGTCTCGATGCGCGGTTCTTGGTTTTTAGCCCGGAGGGCGGCATATGTCTGCCGGTGTGCGTAAGCCACCGGAACTTGGGCCGCCCCACTCTTTAAAGCCCGGAGGGCGGCACATAAGTCTGGTGCATCACTTTTCTAACTCGGATTGGTACCCCTCGGCCTTCGAAGCTTCCGCGTCCAGCGCTCATTGTGTCGCCCATCCGGGCTTAAAACCATTTAAGCATCCTTACCGGTGGTTTACACCACCGGCAGGCATATGTCGCCCTCCGGGCTAAGAAGAGAAATCCCCGACAGATACACCGAGCACTGCTCTTTAGTGGCCAAGCAGTCAGGAGTAATCTGCGCATCGGCGATCCAGTTCTTGGCCGCGATCAGTGCTAACCAATCGTCGAAGCTTTCGTCTTCGGCAAGCTCCCGTAGGCCGTAACAAGTCGCAACGCGACGCAGTTACGGCACAGCACGCCAGGACTAAATTGACTAGTCGGTTTAGGGCTGAATCGCAGTAATCCCCTGCTGCCGTAACTTCACAAAGCCTTGTTACGGCCTACACGGCCACCGGGCTTCGAGATTAGTGTTCATTAGTGACGATTAGTGTTCCCCACATTCTTCATGGTTCGATTGCAAACGCGATAGTGGTCGAGTTTCGCAATCTAGTCTTCCTAGTCTTCTCGCCAATAAGTTCGGGGTTTTCATGATACAATCACTGACAGCGAGTCTTGTCTTTTGCAACTCTCTATTGCCCCATCAACGCCTATGTCTACGAAAATCGGAATACGAGCCTGGATCGATTTTGCCTTCAAGAAAATCTTTGGCAAACTCGGCAATGAAATCTGCCTTGTTAGTTTGCTCAACTCTATCCTCGATTTACCACGCCCCATCGAATCGATGCAGTATCTTAATCCGTTTTCCTTGAAGGAATTCCACGAAGACTAGTTCATTTGCGCGGATGTCAAAGCCACCGACTCCCATGGACGGGTTTTCGTCGTCGAGGTTCAGATTGCCCCGATAATCAGTTTTATCAAGCGGGCGACCTATTACGCTGCCAAAACCTATACGGAGCAATTGCCGTCAGGAGGGGCGTACAGTTCGTTAAAGGCTACCTACGCGGTTTGTTTACTGATGGGCTCGATCTGGGCGGATGACAGGTTACATCACCATTTTCGAATGACAGAAAAGGAATCGGGAGCGGTTTTGCTGGACTCGATCGAGATTCACACGGTAGAATTAGGAAAGTATAAAGGAACGCAAGAATCGCTCCGGACCGCGAGTGTCCTGGAGCAGTGGTGTTACTGGATTCTTCATTCGCACGAGCACAGCGAAGAAGAGTTGAGAGAATTGTTGCCGGGGCTAGAGTTTTTGCACGCCACTCGAGAGTTACGTAAGATCCAAGAAATCACTGAGGAGAAGCAAATGTACGATTCCCGAGAAAAAGGCTACCTCGATTGGCAATCGAGCATCGCGGATGCCCGTGAAGAGGGCCTTGAGATTGGTCTTGAAAAAGGCCGTGAAGAGGGGCTGGAAAAGGGCGAAATCAAGCTGATAAGAACGCTTCAGGAGATTCTAAACATTCCCACTTCCGACGATTCCCAATTTGAGGGCAAGTCTTTAGTGGAGTTGCAAGCGATCACGGCCTCCCTCCGCGACCAGATCCTCAAGCGTTCCTAAACAAGAACAAAACTTCCGATGGCTTTGGCGGAACGATGAGCGGTTACAGGTTCACTCCAGCAGGCACTACCTACGATGACGAATATAGTCTCACGGGCTATGCAGCATGTAGCATGTGCGTACCGCACATGATTAAGAGCCCAACCCATGAGCTCTTAACCGCCGGTGGCCAATTGTTGGAAACAGACCCAAAGGGTATTAGCACGGTTTTATCCTCAAGTCTCACCCCTCAAGCCTCACAACTTACCCCCGTAGCACGCACGGGAACCGGTGGTTCGGTTGTGTATGTGCAACATGATCAGCAAACGATTGCGGACTACCCTGTGGGTGGTGTCGCTTCGACACCGACTAATCGATATGTCTATGCCAGCTACATCGATGAACCGGTCGTGCGCAAGGCTGCGGGTACCAGTGGAACAATCCACTATTTGCATCGCAACCAACAGTACTCCATCACCGCTATGACCACGTCAAGTGGCGCGGTCGCAGAGCGCTACGCGTACACTGCCTACGGTCAACCCACGATCCTAAACGCGAGCGGAACTGTGCTTACGAGTTCTGCGATTGGTAATCGATACACCTATACAGGTCGTGAATGGGACGAGACCTTAGGTATGCATCACTTCCGAGCCCGATGGATGAGCCCGCTGGCGGGGAGGTTCTTGGGAAGGGATCCGATCGGATATCGGGGTAGCATGTGGGGGTTGTATGAGTTTTTTAATTCAAACGCATTGGTAGGTGTTGATCCCACGGGTGAAATATGGGGTTGGATCATGGCCTGCCTAAACTCTAAGGATCTGTATACATGCGCAACAATGCGAAGATACTGGAATGATTTTCAAAAGCAATGCGAAGATGAGAGCGAGGACATTGATTCCTTTGATTGGATGCTTATGGGAAGAACAAACTGTCCGGAACAACTCTATCCAGTTGTGGCTGTGGGCTCAATGAAGCATGCGGACCTTTGCTGCATGTTCAAAAAGGCGAGCGATGAAGGTTTAGATTTGGAGAAATTTGGCAACTCTGCATCGGCCTGCATACGAGGAATGCGATTACCTTTTAATGTTGGCGGAATCGTAATTAATAAAATTGCTAAAGTCGTCAAATAACGCTTACACCAGATTTTTTAGTAATCTCGCAAATGAAACATAAGTGTCCAAATTGCAATGCCATACGTGTGTGTCAAGATTCTAACTGCCCAAACTGCAAATATCCTGCGCACGAAAGGCTATTTACTTCAGATGTCCAAGAAGGCAAGAATAAGACAGGGTTTCAGTATAGTTTGCGAAGTGTGTTTTTCGTAATGATCTCCGTTGCCTTGATCTGTACCTTTATACGTTGGATGCAGGTTCCAAAGTATGTCGACCGAATGCTGGTTTTAGTAGAAGTCTTAGCGATATTTTCTGGCATAAGATCAATTTTTACGCATCGCGACTCGACAGAATAAGAGATAGACTCAGTCAGTAATGTCTCCGCCTAAGGCGGACGGGTAGCCGGTTGGTCTCTTTGGACTGATTTGCCATTTTCTCAATCTTTTCTCTATAGGTTTTCCAACGGTGTTTTGGATTTCCTATTGTCTCGATCGGTGCCCAGACGAGCAGTTAGAGACCGTTTTCGAGCACTTTGTTGCACCGAATTCGATCATTAGAAGAGGGTTTTTGGCTTTTAGAGAATACGATCCACGCGATCGCATGGGGAATGCAACTTTCCTGGAACTTCGGGCATTGTTGTGAACAATGCAATGCACTTAATTCTCCGGAAGCGGTAATTGGACCATCGACAGCTCGAAGCTACTCACACGAGTGCACGAACACTCTAACTGTGAGCAGGTTATCGTCTCACCGCATTCAAGCTCACTGATCGCGGCGTATTCTTGTTGGTGGAGCCACCAGTCCATGATGTTGAGCTGAGTTACTATTCACCCGCCCGAAGAATTCCGGGGACCAGAGTGGAGTTTACGATCACGAGGGGAGGGTGCTTTACGATCGCTGACTACTCGGGGCCATTATGCATTGCCGTGCCTCTCACCCTCTCCTCGCTACGCTCGACTCTCCCTCCAAGGGAGAATAAAAGCCGTAACTTCGACGAGCCTTACCACGACCGACGTTGTCGCCTGCCAACGGGCTTCAAGATTAGTGTCCGATTAGCGAAGATCAGTGTTCCCGACCTTCTGCTGCTTCGATCGCTGAAGAGACCAACAATGCCAACCCCCTCGTCTATACAGTCCTAATGAGGGCGGAAAAATCGAACGCGGAAAGATACGACACTCATTTTTCTGCGTTCGATCTTTCTGCCGTTTAAGATTTTTGTATTACTTGGGAGGCCGAACGAGGGATAAGCTATCCAGCTGACCTGCGGTGAGGGGCCGTGAATGCGATTCTTGTGGTGCCAATTGATCTAGGCAAGAAGAAGGGCGCACGAAAAAATCTCAAAAACCAGCTAGCGATCCGCCTCTTTGACAGCTTACAATTTGAGGCATGAACGTTCACCCCATCACCACACCCGCAAGCCCATCTCTCGCATCGCCGATCTTCGATGCCTCGTTCGATTCCATCGAATCGCTAACCACCTCTTTCACGGCGTCCGCATTACCCACTATTGAAACTACGACCGTCACCGAAGTCGCATTAGGCTACCATCGCAACCAACAGTACTCCATCACCGCTATGACCACGTCAAGTGGCGCGGTCGCAGAGCGCTACGCGTACACTGCGTATGGTCAACCTACGATTCTAAACGCCAGCGGAACTGTGCTTACGAGTTCTGCGGTTGGCAATCGATACACATACACAGGCAGAGAATGGGATGAGACGCTAGGTTTCCATTACTTCCGAGCCCGATGGATGAGCCCGCTAGCAGGTAGGTTCTTGGGAAGGGATCCGATCGGGTATATTGATGGTTATGGGCTTTATCTGGATGTAATGGCAATTGTCGGGCTTGATCCATCTGGAAAAGTTTCCACTGCACAGTGCGCACACCACAGATCCATCTGCGAGCAACTTCGGGACATATGGAAGAATGCAGGTAAAATTCACACTGTAGCAATGTTTGACAGATGGCTCGCTGGTACAGGATGCCCATCTCCTCCTAGAGTAGATATCGATTCCATCTCAAATGGCGCGAGTGCGGCTATTCTTGGGCATCCGATATTTACTAGTTCGTTGACGACGGCGCTTAGCCCGAACGGGTCAACGCATAACTGTGGGTGCCATTACATGCAGCCCTTCGAAGCTGAGCTTCTCCCTATTTCCCAGGTAGTAAATTGGTTGCCTTGGATCGGTGGGAATCCAATAACAGATCTCGTTGACGTCCAGTACCTTGGTGGGACCGTTAGAGGAATTGCATCTGGTTGCTGGCAGGTGTCCGGACAATGTACGAATTCGATAAGTGCTGGTATTTCAGGAGCGGCCGGGATCGAATGTTGCCCCATGAAGATGGATGCGGTCGTACATGTTACTGATGAGTTTAATTTTCATGATGGCGCAAGGAACTATAATGTGGCTCACCTTAATCAATTCGCCACATACAATCAATCGTGTCTTTTCCTTCGAAACAATTGTGATGGATACTGCAGCCAGCCTTGGTTTGCTAGCGGAACGGTTAGCTTAACTGGACAGTGCTGCAAGTGCACATGGATCCATACCTGGGGAAAGTAATGTGTCTCGTGTAATCTTTGTGTTTAATCCTACGAGCTTAGCAACGAAAGCCATAGCACAAACACTGCGATATTTGCAGTGTAATTCCGGCTTAATAGCGTTTGCGTCGCTATCAACCTCCTCGGTCCTTCTTTCGACTGTCTTTTTTTACCAAACCCATGCGCTCGCAATTATTCCGAGTGTTTTTGCGCATGTATTCGGCACTGTTTCAATTAAACATCACTCATTTTGGTACGCAACAATACTGTGGTTCGTATTCTATTTCATCGCGTGGTTTGTTCTTCTCGTATTCGCCTATTTGTTCTTCTTCTACCTTATGATGTTCTATCCAAACGCACTTTCGCACTAGAGACCCGTTCACAGAATAAGAGATAGACTCAGTCAGTAATGCCCCCGCCCAAGGCGGACGGGTAGCCGGTTGGTCTCGGTGGGCTGATTTGCCGTTTTCCCAATCTTTTCCCAATAGGTTTTCCAACGGTGTTTTGGATTTCCTATTGTTCTGATCGATGCTCAGATGAGCAGTTAGAGACCGGTTTCGAGCACTTTGTTGCACCGAATTCGGTCGCTAGAAGAGTGTTTTTGGCTTTCGGCGAATATGATCCACGCGGTCGCGTGGAGAATGCAACTTTCCTGGAACTTCGGGCATTGTTACTTGCGTTGCAATGCACTTAATTCTCCGGCAGCGGCAACTGGACCATCGACAGTTCAAAGCTACTCACACGAGTGCACGAACACTCTAGTTGTGAGCAGGTAATCGTTTCACCGCATTCAAGCTCACTGATCGACGCGTATTCTTGACTCGTGTACCACCAGTCCATGATGGTCATCTGCGGGATTCACCCGCCCGAAGAATTCGGGGGACCAGAGTGGAGTTTACGATCACGAGGGGAGGGGGCTTTACGATCGCTGACTACTCGGGGCTATTATACATTGCCGAGCCTCT
>Ga0315899_10003073_pt1 | contig 18198 bp, 20 predicted proteins | sample LakEriMetagenome_2_FD_203518 | JGI IMG/M metagenome (GOLD analysis project Ga0315899, IMG submission 203518) | Freshwater fungal communities from buoy surface, Lake Erie, Ohio, United States - Buoy 4 MA112 | ecosystem: Environmental > Aquatic > Freshwater > Lake | place: USA: Lake Erie, Ohio... | reverse complement strand
ACCACTTGCAACGCCCAACAGCACACCACCGCCAAGAAGAACACAAGCCAGTGAGCCTGTGATCCAGATGCGCGCGAGACGAGAGTTCACCGAAAAAGACTAACGATGCACCGTGTCACGAAGGTGGCAATGCGTACTGCGAAGATCGCCGCGGCACACCGCCGCCGACGACCATCACACGCTCCTCGGCCACGAGCTTCACAAGATGCGCAAGAACGCTGCGGCCTGCCGCCTTGTGCAACTCCTTGCGCACCTCGGCGTACAAAACACCGACCATCCCGCTGATGGTGTCGATGCCCGTCTTCATCACGTCGAGAATCTGCGTCTCTCTTTCGAGGCGATGTTCGAGATATGCCCGCAAGAAAGGAACCGGCTCCGTGACCGGATTGCCGTGCGTGGGATACAGCACACGATCGCTTCGTTGCTGCACCTTGATCAACGATGCGATGTAGTCGGCCATGTTGCCATCGGGAGGCGAGACCACGGTGGTGCTCCACCCCATGATGTGGTCACCGGTGAACAGAGATCTCTCGACATCGAGAGCGACACACAGATGATTCGACGTGTGGCCCGGCGTGTGCACCGCGGCGAGTTGCCACTCCTCGGCGGCAAGAAACACATCGCCGTCGCGCACCGGATGCGTGGGAGCAAACTCGTAGTCGATGTGTTCGCGCACGTCGTGGCCGGTTCCTGCATCCTCACTCTCGTCGACGAGTTCTTCTGTCTCGTCTGCCTCTTCGTCTTCCACTTCTTGCTCGATCGGTCGCGGATGCGAACCGATTGCAAATGTCGGCGCACCGGTGGCATCACGCAACCAACCGGTCAACGGCACATGGTCGGCATGGCAATGCGTGACGACAATGCCAACGACCCGCCGACCCTTCAATGCTTCTTCCAATGCTCGCTTGTGATCGGCGTTGTCGGGCCCAGGGTCGATTACCGCCACGTCGTTTCGACCGATGATGTACGTGCCAGTCCCGCGATAAGTGAACTTCGACGGGTTGTTGGCGATCACACGCTGAACCAAAGGGCTCAACTGTTGGCAGGTGCCGTACCGCACGTCGTCGAGGGGCGGTACGAAGGGAATGCTCCCCACGGCCTAGGTCTTTTTCTTGGACGATCGGCGCTTTCGCTGCTGTTTTTCCTGCACGTTGGTCAGGGGGCTCACGATGACCTCGTGTCTCTGGCCCCATTCGCTGCCGATGGCCTGGAACATCGCCGCGGCAGGCAGGGCGAGCAATGCGCCCACCGGACCCAACACCGCAGCACCCGCAATCGCCGCACCGAATGCGAGCGCCGGATGGAGGTCCATCGTGCGTGCGGTGATGCGAGGCGAGAAGAGATAGTTCTCGAGTTGTTGGTAGATCACGATGAAGCCGATCACGAACAGCGCCGAAGCGGGCCTGTTGACGAAACTCAGCACCAACGGAAGCACACCTGCAACGTACGTACCCACGACGGGCAGGAACTGCGACACGATGCCCACCCAGATGGCCATGGCGATAGGGGCTGGGGTGCCGATCGCCTGAAAAGCAATCCAATGGAAGAAGCTGGATATCAAGGCCAAGAGCGCACGCGAGTACAGGTAACCGCCCGTCTTGCTGACGGCTATCTCCCAACCGTTCAACACGCTGACCTGTCGGTCGGGGCTGAGACGCGAACACAGTGCGCGACGGAGCCGCGGGCCGTCGGCCACCAAGTAATAGGTGAAGAGCAACACCGAGAAAGCCTGCAGCAACGCACCGAGTGCGGCCACGGAAACGCTCACCACTTTGTCCTGTTGACGATCGATGAACTTCTGCACGGCACCATTCGGGTCGGCAATTTCGTCGTTGACTTCCTTGGGATCGATGTTGGCGTTGAACGTGTCGTTGATGAAATCGACGGTTTCGTTCACGTACTTTTCGCTGTTCTGGGCAACGTCGACCAACTGGTTGGCCACCAGCGTGGCAAACAGGGTCATCAACGCAATCGCACCCACCACAACGGACAGAACGATGGAGATGGTGGCACGGCCCCGGCGCCAGCCTCGCGCCTCCAACTTGTTGACACCCGGCTCGATGGCAAAGGCCAAGAAGAGCGACACCACGAGAAGAATGAGCAGGTCGGTGAGGCGATGGAACGTGTGACGCGTGGCCACCATCACCAGATAACCGGCCCAGAACACGGCTGCGGCGCGAATCAGCCATCGGGTGTTCCCCACGGCTCGATTGAGTGTGGAACGTTGGTCACTATCGACGGGATTTTCGCCATCTGGAGACGACATGACTGAAGCGTACGCTGAGAAGATGAGCCGGTGGCGCACATCGACATGAACGAGCAACTCGAGGCGCTGCGCTCTGCGTTGGCCGAGAACATTCGTCAGAGAGTTGCCGGTCCCGATGCCGCCGCCAAAGCCGCGGCCATGCGAGATGCAACCGGCCCGCGCTGGTTCGCCGACGACAGCCCCATAGTTCGGGTTCACAGCGATGCATCCATGTTCATTGGGGGTCTTCGCGCTCTTCTTCTCCAGTCGCTCCATCCCCTGGCGATGGCGGGCGTGGCCATCCATTCGGACTACCGCAACGACCCGTGGGGGCGCTTGCAGCGCACCGCCGACTTCCTGGCCGCCACTTCGTTCGGCTCCGCGGAGGTTGCCGAGCAGGCCGTGGCACGAGTGCGGTCGGTGCACAACCGCGTCAAAGGAATTGCTCCGGATGGTCGTGAGTACTCGGCCAACGATCCTCATCTCCTGCGGTGGGTTCACGTTGCCGAAGTCGACAGTTTTCTCGCCGCGCATCAGCGCTACGGCGCCCATCCGCTGAACCAAGACGAGCGCAACCAATACGTCGCCGAAACTGCAGTGATCGCTCGGGCCCTCGGCGTACCGGCTCCACCGATGTCCGAACAGGCGTTGCGCGATCAGATCAGACAGTTCCGACCGGAACTCGCCTCCACAAAAGAAGCGCGCGACGCAGCCAAGTATCTGGTGCTTCAACCACCGTTGTCACTGCCGGCTCGCGCCGGCTACTCGCTCATCGCCGCGGCAGCAGTGGCACTGTTGCCCCGTTGGGCGCGTTTGCCCCTGCGCTTGCCGTACCTGCCGATTGCAGAGGGTCTTGTTGCTCAACCTTTGGGAGGCGTGGTGACCCGCACATTCCGTTGGGCCATGGAGGGCGAACCCGAAGCCGGATTCGCCGCACGAACGAACGCGTTGTAGAGAGACTGATGCGGCGGATCTTCGTCGGCAGTGTCTTCGGGGTGCCACTGCACGCCCAGCAACCAACGGTCCGGGTGCTCTACTGCCTCCACCAAACCATCTGACGACCAGCCGACGGGAATGAGTCCGTCGCCCAGCAGATCGAGGCCTTGATGATGGAACGACGCACCCGTGATCACGGTTGTTCCCAGCGCCTTGTGCATCTTGGAATGCTCTTTGATCTCGACATCGTGCAACGCATAGTCGGCGCCTGCCGGAAAGTCGCTTGGCCGATGCTGCAGCCCACGTTCTGATTCGTCGATGTGCTGAATGAGGGTTCCGCCCATGGCCACGTTGACCAACTGGATGCCGCGGCACACCGCAAGAACGGGCTTGTCGAGCTCGAGAGCCGCGCGCAACAAGCCGATTTCGAAATCGTCCTGGAAGCGGTCGACCCCGTAGGTCTGGGGATGGGGCTCGCAGCCGTACAACTCGGGATCAACGTCGGGTCCACCCATCAGCAACAACCCATCGAAGCGGGAGATGAGATCCAACGCCACTTCATGGGTGATGTGCTGCGGCAACAGCACCACCGGCTCTCCGCCTGCGCGCAACACCGATTCCATGTAGCGCCGACCGGCAAAGGTCACCGCGTCTCGCGACACCCGACGCGCAGCCGCGGTGCGCCCGGCAACTGCGATGAGCGGCGAGGTCGACACGATGAATCAGTCGGCGACGGTGATGGTGACCGAGTTGATCACCACATCGGTTTTCGGACGATCGCCTGCTGCGGTGGGAACGTTCTGCATGGCCTCGACAACCTCGAGTCCCTTCACGACCTGGCCGAACAATGCATAGGCGGGCGGCAAACGGCAGCCATCGGGACCCGAGATGATGAAGAACTGCGAACCGTTTGTGTTGGGTCCGGCATTCGCCATGGCGAACGAACCGATCTGATACTGACCCGCTGCCGGCAACTCGTCGTCGAAGCGATATCCGGGGCCGCCACGGCCTGTTCCGGTGGGATCGCCACCCTGGCACACGAAGCCATTGATGATGCGATGGAAGATGATGCCGTCGAAATAGTGGTTCAACGCAAGAAAGACGAAACTGTTGACGGTTTTCGGGGCCTTGATGGGATCGAGGGCGATCACCATTGTTCCCATGGAAGTGTCCATGGTTGCCGTGTAGCGCTTTGCTGGATCGATTCCCATTTCGGGATACTCGGAAAACTGCTGCTGCTTGGGAGCTGAACCATCGAAGGGCGGAAACGGAGTAGGCATGGCCGAGACGCTATCTGCCTATGCTGAGACCCGTGGAGCCGTCCGACGCCAATCCCCAACCGCTGGAACAACCCGTCGAAGTTGCCGCCGACCTGAACCAGATCGAACAAGATCTGGCAGACGTGGAAACAGCGTTGGCACGACTGGAGGCCGGCACCTACTGGACGTGTGAGGTCACGGGCGCAGACATCCCCGACAGTGTTCTGGCAGTCTCTCCCACGGCGCGTCGCGCCGCCGGTGGCCCAGCCCTCTCGTAAATCGGCGCTTTCGTAAATCAGCGCTCGCGAAGATTCGCGAGCAAGCGCAACATTTCGAGGTACAGCCACACCAAGGTCACCATCAGCCCCAGGGCTGCGTACCACTCCATCGCCTTGGGCAAGCCTTCGCGCTCACCGCGCTCGATGAAGTCGAAATCCATGGCCAGACTCAGTGCGGCAAGACCGGCAGCGAACAAGCTGATGCCGATGCCCATCAGACTGCCCCGTTCGAAGAACGACACATTTCCGCCGAACAGGCTGAAGAGGAACGACACTCCGTAGAACACCAAGAGCCCGATCATCGCGCCCAGCACCACACGACGGAACTTGTCGGTCACGCGGATGACGCCCGTGCGATACAGAACCAACATCACTCCGAACACGGCGATGGTGGCCCCCACTGCCTGAATCACGATGCCGTCGTATTCGATGTTGTACGCGTGGGAGATGGCTCCAACGAAAACGCCCTGCGCCACGGCATAAACGGGCGCGAGAAATCGCGCCAACTGGGGTTTGAAGGCCGGCACGATGGCGCAAAGGAAGCCCACGATTGCCGCCACGAACACCCAGCCCGGGAACTGCACGGCCCCGGCTGTGGGTTCGTCGACCATCGACCATCCGAATACCGCGGCGGCGAGGAGCAACACCAACATGACCAACGAGGCGGTCATTGCCCCGCTCGCGGTCATGCGATCCCCACCCGTCCAGGGGCTGACCGGGCCGTCGTTGATGGGCGGTGCCCACGTTCCACCGGTCTGAACCGCTTGGGTTTTGCCGGCGTCAGCTTCGCTTGCCGCCCATCCTCGATTGGCGGCCTGATTCATTGCTTTGTCGTTCAGCAGAGGGTTTGACATACCCGCAACGTTAGTGAAAATCCCACCACGGGGCGGCGAAAACCCAAGAAAATCGGGCAAAAACTGCACTTCCCCAAATCTTCGAGAAAACGAAAAAGAAAAGTGACCGGCCGGTTGTCGGTTGGAACCTCGTCGGTATCGTATGGCGCGTATGGCGAAAGATCGGGTGGATCGCGACGAGGAAGACCTAGTCAGGCTGTATCTCACCGACATCGGTCAGTACGCGCTTTTGACCAAGGACGACGAAGTGCGTTTGGCAAAGGCCATCGAGGCCGGCAAAGAAGCGCAAGCCGAGCTGAACGAAAACGAAAAGTCGCTCAGCCCCACCAAGAAGCGCGACCTGCGTCGTATCGCCAAAGAAGGCGAAACCGCCGAGCGCGCATTTGTTCAGTCGAACCTTCGCCTCGTGGTGTCGATTGCCAAGAAGTACCAAGCCTCTGGTCTCCCACTTCTCGACCTCATCCAAGAAGGCAACCTCGGACTCATGCACGCCGTCGAGAAGTTCGACTGGCGAAAAGGTTTCAAGTTCTCCACCTATGCAACCTGGTGGATCCGTCAGGCAATCACACGCGGCATCGCCAACACTGGGCGCACCATTCGCCTCCCAGTCCACGCCGGCGACACGCTTGCCCGTTTGCAAAAGGCACGCTCGCGCCTCGAGCTGAAATACGGTCGCCCCGCAACGTTGGCCGAACTCTCCAAAGAAGTGGAGATGCCCGAAGACAAGGTCACCGAGGCTCTGCGCTTCGCGGCCGAACCATTGTCGTTGTCCGAGCCCCTTCGCGAAGATGGCGACGCCGAACTCGGCGATGTTGTGGAAGACCGCTCGGCCGAGTCACCTTTCGAAGTTGCCGCCACGGCACTGCTCCCCGAAGAAATCCAGCGACTCCTCGCTCCTCTCGACGAGCGCGAGCGCGAAATTCTCAAGTTGCGTTTTGGTCTCGATCGTGGCGAGCCCCGCACACTCGAAGAAGTTGGAGAACACTTCAACCTCACGCGTGAGCGCATCCGCCAGATCGAAGCTCGCGCCATGAGCAAGTTGCGCCACCCGTCCAGTGACACCGGCGCACGCGACCTGCTCGCCGTCTAGTTGGTGCGCAGCAGCGCAGTGAGTTCTCGCCACAGCGAGACAACTGCGGCACCGAACACCAACGGCACCACAACACGCATCATCCACGGGTTGTCGAGGCCCGGAACGAATGCCTTCGACATACTGTCCCGCGACAGGACCACGGCTGTGAGTGCGGCAACCGCCGACGTGGCGCCAAGGGCTTGTTGAATCTCCGCCCGACGAAGAACAAGGGCGGCCACACCCGCCGCCGCGCCGAACAGTGCGATGAGTGGCATTGCAGGAAACTCTCGCGCAACGCCGGGGAGAGTGAACGACGCAACCAAACCGACGGCGGCGAGAATCGCGCACAACACAACTGCGAACGCCCGGCGTCGACCCATGGTGAAAGCAAACGCGACAACACCCGCCGGCACAGCGATCAACCACCACCATGGCTGCGGAGCATCACGAACGTAGAGCGACCCCGACACGGTCGAGGGAGTGGCATCGATTGTCATCGGGATGAACCACTGCTGGACGAGTCCGTTGTCGTCGATGGCCGCGGGCTGCAGTGGGCTCATCCAATGCACGCGGTGGTCGTGCCACAGAACCATTCCGTCTTGCCCGATCGGCTTCCATACGGGCTCTTGACCCTCTTCATATTCGGGAAGCGGATCTTGGGAACCGCCGTACCGCGTTTCGTTCAGGATGCCGGTGGGTGACCATTCGTTGATGAACACGGTTCCAGCGGTGGACACCCACAAGTACGGCTCTTCGTCGTATCCCGTGACGAATACCTCGTGTCCGCGTTCCACTTTCATTCGTACGAATGCATCGCTGCCCACGATGTCCAACTTCACCGCGTCGGTTGCCGGCTTCACCGCATCGACGAGACTCTCGGTGTTGCCAGGTTGTGCAGGATCCGCCCACGCCGCACCTGCCGGTGACAGAACAAAAAATGCAACTGCGCAGAGCACCAGGCGTCGCAGGCTGCGCAAAGAGACTTGGCGGAGGTGGACGGGAATCGAACCCGCCGGATGAGGATCGCTCATCCCAACCGCTTTGAAGGCGGCGGAGCCCACCAGGCGCACGGACACCTCCATTGAGAGCCCACCGTAGCGGCGGAATCGCGATTCTTGCCAATGGTGCAGCCCTCGCGCACACATCTCTGCACCGAACGTTTCAGAGGCGTTGCACACCGACGTCGTCAAAGGAGGAGCTCACCATGTTGATTGTCTGCCGGTCGCCCAAGGGCGGGAGTGGATCCACCGTCACGGCAGCTGCACTCGCACTGCTGCTGGCCACACGCCACAGAGGTGGCGGTCACATTGTGGATCTCGCAGGTGATCTCCCCGCGGCACTCGGATTGCCCGAACCGCGGGATTCCCGTTCCTCTGACGTCAACTCTGCGCTGCAACTTCTGCCACGGGCACAACACAACGGAACGTCTCGAACTCCGGCCGAATGGCGCGATCTCGGAAACGAACTGCGCTCGCTTCAGGGCCCCGTGGTGGTCGATGCCGGTGTCGTACCCATGGATCCGCAGTTCGAAAAGGCAGCCGACCTCCGGTTGATGGTGGTCCGGCCGTGTTACCTCGCCCTGCGTCGGGCAGCCACGATGAAACAGTCGGGAGACAATCAATACGACGGGGTGTTGGTGGTGAACGAACCGTCGCGTGCTCTCACGCCGAAAGATGTCGAGACCGTCTTGCACGTACCTGTTCGCGGAGTGATTCCCTTCGACCCATCGGTGGCACGGGCGGTCGATGCCGGACTCCTCGCCCACCGCGTTCCCAAGGTGCTCGAAGAAGGCCTCTCCGATCTGATCACTTCGCTCACGCCCCATTCCGGAGACTGAACACCATGTCTGTTGTCATCACCGATTCCCTGTACACCAGCGACTGTCTGCACGATCTCTTTGCCGATCCCAGCGTGAAGGAAATCGTCGTCAACAACGACACCGAGGTGTGGGTGGAACGCACCAGTGGGCTGCAGAGAGCCGGAGACCTTCTTCCGGGCCAGGCATCAGCCATGCTCGAGCGTTTGCTTGCGCCCATGGGCCGGCGCATCGACCTCGCCTCACCCGTTGTCGATGCGCGTCTGGCAGATGGTTCCCGACTTTGCGCGGCGATTCCCCCCGTGAGCCCTCGCGGGCTCGCCATGGCCATCAGACGATTCGGCCATGCCCATCACTCACTCGGTGCATTCGCAACGGCCCGCGTCAGCGACCTTCTCGAATCCGCGGTTCTCCGACGACGCAACATCGTCGTGGCCGGAGCCACCAGCACCGGCAAAACCACGTTGCTCGGCGCCTTGGCTGCCTGCGTTCCGGTACGCGAACGCCTCTTGGTGCTGGAGGACACGAACGAACTGGCGCTGCGGCACCCGCATGTCGTCTATCTCGAAGCACGCCCGGCAACTGCCGAGGGCGTGAACGAAGTGACGTTGTCGCATCTTGTGCGTCACGCCCTGCGTCTGCGACCCGATCGCCTGGTGGTGGGCGAGGTGCGTGGGCCGGAGGCATTCGACATGTTGCAGGCAATGAACACCGGGCATTCCGGTTCGCTCTCCACGTGCCACGCCAACAGTGCCCGCGATGCATTGCACCGCATCGAGACGATGGTGCTGCAGAACCTCGGAAACTGGCCCCTGCACGCGGTCCGTGCCTATGTTGCATCCGCCATCGACATGGTGGTTTTTGTCGAGCGCCACGACGACGGCTCGCGTCGCGTTGCCGATGTAGTGGAAGTGTCGGAGGCGTTGTCGACCGCTGGCGACTTCGTCACCACGTCGATTGCAGGATCGTCAGCGGACATGTGATGGGCCGGTTCCTGACAGTCCTCATACTTATTGCGTGCGCAACCCTGGCACTGGTCGCTTGTCGCGACAACATTGCCAAGCTTGCAACTCGACATCGCACACTGCGACGGCTCACAGCGCGCACCTCGGCGAACGCCATGCTGCGCAATCGAGTGCGTCTCCCTGCCGTCTCGATTCCGCTGGTCGGCCGGAAATCAGCATCGCGCGACACCTCCCCGACGATCGCCTGTGCCAACCTGCTCGACAGCATCGAACGAAACGTGCGAATCGGAGGGTCGCTGAGAGCAAGTGTGCTCAAGGCTCACGAGCAACTGCCCCCCGGTCAACTCCGTGATGCACTCGATCATCTCGTGTTGTACTGCAGAACGGGTGCACCACTGGAAGATGTACTGAAACACTCTTCCGGCCAAGACATTCACGCCGACATCTCGTTCACGGTGCAGAGTGTGGTGGCAGCCTCTGCAGGCGGCCCAGGAACTGTCCATGCTCTCCACAGAGCCGCCTGGGTTCTGCGCGAACGTCACATTGTGCGCGAGGAACGCCGAGTTCACGCCGCCCAAGCAATCCTCTCCGCCAAAGTGATGTCCTGGATGCCGTTGGGTTTCGGTTGCGTGATGATTCTGACCAGCCACCACGTGCGCAACGCAGTGTTCGGAACCCCAGTGGGCTTCATTTGTCTCGTCATTGGCGGCACCTTGAACTTGGCCGGGCGACGCTGGATGACTCGCATCACCGGAGTCATGGCATGAGTCGCCGCCCCAAGCACGTCGCCGCCGACAGTTTCGTGGAAATGATCGACCTTCTGGTTGTGCTCTTGAAGAGTGGGCGATCCACCCGACAGGCCTTCGAAAACATTGCGTCGTGGGGATCTCCCGGTGTGGCCGAAGGGGCACGTTCGGTGCTGCATCGATGCGACTCGGGCCTGCGCCTCACCGATGCTCTTCCTGCGCTGTCGGAACATTTCGGTGCCGTTGCTGTCGGCGTGGTCAACGTTCTTGCCGCAGCCGAACTCGACGGGCTTCCGTTGGCACCGGTACTCGAACGCCTGGTTCACGAAGCCCATGGCGAACGTCGTCGATCCGCTCAGGTGGAGGCGGCGCAGCTACCCATCCGGCTTTCTTTTCCCATCGTTCTGTGCGTCCTCCCCTCTTTCGTTGCGCTCACAGTTGTTCCGATCTTTGTCGGGGCTTTGTCTTCTCTTTCTTTGTCATCTCTTTCTTTCGACCCTGAGACCGGTGTCTCCACCACTCGATTTTTCCCCTTCGAAAGGACCCACATGAGATTCCCCTTCATCCTTCGGAAATGGATCGGCGCCGACGACGACGGTCAGGCAACCACCGAGTACGCATTGATTCTGCTCGCAGCCGCAGTCATCGCCGTGCTGGTCATCACCTGGGCCACCGCCGGCGGAGGTGCCGGGCGTATCGGCGATCTGTTCGATTCGGTGTTCGATGGTGTTCTCGACAAAGCCACCTCGACTCCGGAGTAGCGCACGCGTTGCACACGCCGGCCAGGCCGCAGTGGAACTCGCTCTCGTGCTTCCGCTGGTGCTGATGTTTGCATTGCTCATTGCGCAGTTCGGTGTCGTGGTTCGTGAACAGATGGATGCATGGCATCTTGCCCGCGAAGCGGCAAGGGCCGTGGCGCTCGCCGAAAATCCACAGTCAACGATCGACGATCTCGATGACATGCTGAAACCTCCAGCGGGATTCGACATCCGTGCGACCATCGATGATGCATTGGCCACGGTCACAGTCACCCGCACCGTCCGCACGGATCTGCCCATGATCGGTGCGGTGGTACCGGATTTCACAGTCCGTGCCGAAGTCACCATGGCCCTCGAGGTACCAGTAGCGTCATGACGTGCTCCTCGCCGTCACGCATCGAATGGACGACACCGTCCTCGTCATCGCTTTGGAAGGCGCAGTCACACTTTCCACTTTGCCGCAGTTGTCCGATGGGCTCAGCCGAGCAGTCGGCACGAACTTCCCGTCTGGTGTCGTGGTCGACCTCGATGCTCTCGACACCGTCGACGATGCAGGTCTTGGCATTCTGATGGGCTTCGTCGGCAAGCTTCGCCTGCAGGGTCTGGACGCCGTGTGCATCGCGTCACTTCCGCGCATCCGCCAACGTCTTGCCGACACCGGGTTTGACAAGGCCGTGGCGGTGGCAGGTTCCCAGACCGAAGCTGTCCGTCGGTTGGGATGATGCGCACGATTCTTGTCTTCGGCGATCAGTTGAACCGTGAAATCGGCGCACTTGCCGATGCACAGCCATCCGAAACACGCGTCTTGATGGTCGAGTCGCGATCGAAACTCTCCGCCCAGCAGTGGCACGTGCAACGAGCCCACTTTTATCTCGCCTCGATGCACCGGTTTGCCGACGACCTTCGGCGCCAGGGGTTCGACGTGCATTTTCGTCGTGCCGAATCCTTCACATCGGCGGTGCAACAGCACCGCAGCGAGTTTCGTGGTGACGACATCGTTGCCACCGAGCCCAACAGTTGGGCGGCTCGCCAACTTCTCCAACGCCTCGACATCCCCACGGTTCGGTCAAATCAGTTTCTCTGCCACCATGCCGACTTTGCCGGCTGGGTCGACTCACGCCTGTCGGCCGGATACAAGACCTTCAAGATGGAGGACTTCTATCGCCGACAACGATTGCAGTTGGGCTATCTCATGGACGGGTCCGAGCCCGCAACGGGCAAATGGAACTACGACAGCGACAATCGCCAGCCGCCACCCAAATCCGATCACGATCGTTGGGCCGTGCCGTTGGTCGACCCACTCGACCAGGTTGACGACGCCGTGCTGGCATCGCTTCCCGACACGTGCATCGGCTCGCTTCCCAGCGGAACATGGAGCACGTCGCGCGAGGGCGCACTGCGGCGGTTGCGCCACTTTGTCGACGATCTACTGCCCGTGTTCGGACCACACGAAGACGCCATGCTCACCGACAACTGGCATCTGGCTCATTCTCTGCTGTCGCCCTATCTGAACAACGGCCTGCTGCTGCCCACCGAAGTGTGTGACGCGGTGCAAGCTGCCTACGACGCCGGTCGTGTCGACATTGCATCAGCAGAGGGGTTCATTCGCCAGATCATTGGTTGGCGCGAATACGTGTGGGGCCTGTACTGGATGTCGATGCCCGGCTATCGCGACGAAAACGCCCTGGGTGCTTCGTTGAGTCTTCCACCGCTCTTCTCGGGTGGCAGCACTCGGATGAACTGCGTCGCACAGACATTGCGCTCCGTGGAGAACTACTCCTGGGCTCATCACATCCAACGACTCATGGTGCTCGGCAACTTCGCTCTCACGTCGGGCGTCCAGCCGCAAGAGTTCACTGCGTGGATGTCGAGAGTGTTCATCGATGCAGCCGAGTGGGTGATGGTTCCGAACGTGATCGGCATGGCCTTGTACGCCGACGGTGGCCGCATGGCCACCAAGCCCTATGCGTCTGGCGGTGCCTACATCGACAAGATGAGCGACTACTGCAAGGGTTGCGCCTACGACCGGAAAAAACGCACGGGCGACGATGCATGCCCTTTCACCACCCTTTACTGGGACTTCCTCTTGCGACACGCCGACATCTTCGGACGCAATCCCCGCATCGTCACGCAGGTGAGAGCGGCCCAGAAACTCGCCGACAAGGACGCTGTCCAACTTCGGGCCAACGAAGTCCGCACAGCCTTGTCTGCCGGAACACTCTGACAATGCAACGTAAAGATTGATGAAGAATCGGCAGGCAGTGATGCGCCCGAATGCCGCAGGATCGGTACCGTGACGGTCATGGCATCCACCGCCAACAACACCGCCTCCCACGTCTTGGTTGCAGAAGACGACCCCGCCGTACGCTCGGCGGTCACGCGGGTCCTGGAACTCGAGGGGTACCGGGTCACCTCGGTCAACGATGGCGCGGCGGCGCTGGCCTTCATCACCCAAACACCACCCGATGCTGTGGTGATGGACGTGATGATGCCGTTCGCCGACGGCTTCACTGTGTGCAGAGAAGCCCGCATGCGTGGGTCGCGTGTACCCATCCTTCTGCTCACGGCCAAGCACGAAGTCAACGACCGCGTTGCTGGCCTCGACGCAGGAGCCGACGACTACTTGGTCAAACCATTTGCCGTCGACGAACTCTTGGCACGCGTACGCGCCCTTCTCCGTCGCCGGTCTTCGGCAGAGACGTCGAGTCTTCTGCAGGTGGGCGATCTCGTTCTCGACCCGGCCCGGCGCGAAGTCCGGCGTGGCTCGCGCGAGATTCAACTCACGAAGACCGAGTTCGATCTTCTTGAGGCGCTGATGCTTCGCGCGGGAATCGTTGTCACCCGCGATCAGTTGTACGAAGAGATCTGGGGCTACGACTTCGAGACGGGATCGAAGTCTTTGGATGTCTACATTGGCTATCTCCGACGCAAGACCGAAGAGAACGGCGAACCACGCGTCGTGTACACGGTTCGCGGCGTGGGGTACACGGTCAAGTCATGAGCCTGCGCAAGCGTCTCTCTGTTGCAACCGGCCTCGTCGTGTTGGTCACCGTCTCGGCCCTTGCAATCGCAACCTATGCACTCGCCGGCCACGAACTGCGATCGCAGGTCGACGACTCACTCGCCGCACGCGCAGATGCCATCGTGCGACAGATCGATCGCGAGTTGCAGCGCCCGCAATTCCCCGGCCGCCAGCGTTCGCCGCTCGGCCCCACACTGCTCCAGCCCGAATTTGATGCAATCACTCAGGTGATCGACCTGAACGGCACCATCCTTGCCGTGTTGGGCCCGTCCGAACTCCCCGTCACCACCAAAGACCGCGAGATGGCGGCAACCGCCCAGGGCGGACAAAGCGCGCTGGTCACCACCACCGTGGAAGGCGATTCGTATCGCGTGTACACGCTCACCCTTGCCAACGGCGGTGCATTGCAGTTGGGACGCGACATCACCGACATCGAAGATGCGCGCAACGGACTGCGAACCTGGTTGATCCTGCTTGGCGCGGCGGGCATCGTGTTGGCCGCTGGAGTGGGCTGGATCATCGCATGGCGAACCACCAAGCCCATCGAACAACTCGCCGAATCAGCCGAGTCGATCGCCGAAACCCAGAACACCTCCGACCCCATCACCATCAAGGCAGATGGAGAGGTGGGCAACTTGGTGTCGAGTTTCAACACCATGCTCGATGCGCTCGGCCGCAGCGTGGCCCAACAGAAGCAGCTCGTCCAAGATGCAAGCCATGAACTTCGCACTCCGCTCACCAGCTTGCGAGCCAATGCCGAACTGTTGGGGCGCGACGATCTGCCGCCCGACACCCGCACAGAGATCATCGCGGACATCCGTGCCGAGATCGACGAACTCACGTCTCTGTCCACCGAACTCTCTGCCCTGGCCAGCGATCAACGCAACACCGAAGAACCCGCGGAAATTCAGATCGAAGAATCGGTGCGCGACATTGTCGAGAGAGCACAACGTCGGTCGAATCGAACTGTGACTCTCCACGTGGTGAAGTCCGGTCACGCGGTTGTCAGGCCGATGCAGTTCGAACGCGCCATCTCCAACTTGGTGGACAACGCACTGAAGTTCAGCCCCACCGACACCACGGTCGACGTTTTCGTCAACGCCAACCGCATCGAAGTGCATGACTCCGGTCCCGGAATCGCACCGGAAGACAGGGCGTTCGTGTTCGATCGCTTCTATCGGGCATCGGCCACTCGGGCCATGCCGGGATCAGGGCTGGGCCTTGCCATCGTCAAACAGTTCGCCGACATCCATGGGGCACGCACCCTTGTGGATGCATCGGGCACCGGTGGCGCAATGGTGGGTCTGGAACTGGCCACGCGGGGCTAGGCGCGTCCACCACCCGGTGCAACGCTGCTCACGCCGTCGGTGCGAAACGCAGGGTCGTGCTTGCGCAACTCGGCACGGGCAATGGTCATCTTGTGCACTTCGTCGGGTCCATCGGCCAAACGCAAGCCACGGATGTGGGCATACATGCGCGCAAGCGGGAAGTCCTGGCTCACGCCACCCGCACCGTGCACCTGAATCGCACGATCGATGATCTTCAGCGCCACATTCGGAGCGGCAACCTTGATGGCACCGATCTCCGTGCGTGCACCCTTGTTGCCCACAGTGTCCATGAGCCATGCAGTCTTCATGGTGAGCAGACGAATCATGTCGAGCTCGATACGGGCCTCGGCGATCCAGTCCTGGATGTTGGCGCGGTCCGCAACTCGCTTGCCGAACGTGGTGCGCTCGAGTGCCCGCTGACACATGAGATCGAGCGCACGTTCTGCTGCACCGATGGTGCGCATGCAGTGGTGGATGCGTCCAGGTCCGAGACGGGCCTGGCTGATCATGAAACCGTCACCTTCGTTGGCGATGAGGTTGCTGACCGGAACGCGGACGTTGTCGAACAGCGTCTCGGAGTGGCCCTCTTGGTCGATGTAACCGAACACGGTGAGGTTGCGCTTGATGGTGACGCCGGGTGTGTCGATGGGAACCAAAATCTGACTCTGCTGCTGGTGCGGGGCGGCCTTCGGATCGGTCTTGCCCATCACGATCAGGATCTTGGTGTGCGGATGCAATCCGTTCGATGTCCACCACTTACGACCGTTCAACACGTAGTGGTCGCCGTCGCGCTCGATACGCAAGCCAATGTTGGTTGCATCGCTCGACGCAACGTCGGGTTCGGTCATGGCGAATGCCGAGCGGATCTCGCCTTCGAGCAAAGGTCGCAACCATGTGTCCTGTTGTTCGGGGGTTCCGAACATGGTGAGCACTTCCATGTTGCCGGTGTCGGGTGCGCTGCAGTTGCACGCTTCCGATGCAATGGTGGATCGGCCCATGATCTCGGCCAACGGTGCGTACTCGGCGTTGGTGAGGCCGGGTCCCCATTCCTTGTGTGGCTGGAAGAGATTCCACAGCCCGCGCTTTTTTGCTTCGGCTTTCAGTTCCTCCATGAGCGGAACGTGCGCATGGGGGTTTCCCGCGGCGCGCAGTTGCTCTTCGTACACGGCTTCGTTCGGATAGATCTTTTCGTCCATGAACGCGAGCAACTTCTCGCGGTATTCCTCACATCGGGGCGTCAGCGCAAAATCCATGCCCCAAAGGTACAGCGGAGCCCCAAAACACGGCGAATGCAGAGCAGGTTGGCTCAGCCCCAGAGATTCGCTGGGTAGTCACCACGATCGACGAGAGCCGCAATCGATGACTGCACCACGGCTTTGTCTTCTTGGTACGTGACGCCGAACCACGAAGAGTCGGTTCGCAACACCCGGCATGTGGCCTTGCGCTCCTTGATCAACTGGCCAACGGTGAGCGGAATGAAGCACTCGCTCTTCAATTCGTGGCCGGAGGCCCCGAGGAACTCACCAAAGATGCGGTCGAGGTCCTCGAAAAGTCGCGGGGTGAAGCCCCACATATTCATCGACACCGGTTCGTCCCCGGTGAGATCCACAACGCGTCCGTCGTCGTAGGTGTTGCGTGCCGCAGAACCATTGCGTCCCACTTTGGTCATTTCGTCGATGTCAGCAAGAAAGCCCTTGTCGTCGGTGGCACACACTCCGCGAGCAACGGTTCCGTGGTCAGACAGCGTGTTGCGCAAGGTGAACCCCACCATCGAAAAATCGGTGCTTGCAGAGTCGCTGTCGGCAAGATGTTTCCCCAGCACTGCATACGATGCACGTCCGTAGAAATCGTCTGCATTGATCACCGCAAAGTTGCCCTGAATCTGGTTGCGCGCACAGAGGATGGCGTGCGTGGTACCCCATGGCTTTTCCCGACCTTCAGGCACCGCGAAACCCGATGGCAACTGGTCGAGTGTCTGGAATGCATAGGCCACCTCGATTTTGCGGTCGAACTTTGCCGACACCCCGGAACGGAATGCGTCTTCGAAATCCGGGCGGATGATGAACACCACCCGGCCGAATCCGGCCCGCAAGGCGTCGTACACCGAATAGTCGAGAATGGTTTCCCCCGAGGGGCCCATGGGATCGATCTGCTTCAACCCGCCGTAGCGGGAACCCATACCGGCGGCAAGAACAACGAGGGTGGGGGTCATGCGAGCCACGCTAGTTGCGGGTGCGCCTGAACCCGCGACGGTCTTCCGAGCGCTCCCGTGCACGTTGCTCGTCTTCCACCGCGGCTTCCTCGGCAATCAGGCGTTCCATTGCACGCAAGCGAACTTCGGGAAGCACGCCCTCTGCGATGGCAGCCTGCACTGCACAGCCGGGCTCGTCGGCATGTTTGCAATCACGAAACCGGCACTTTTCCGACAGGGCAAAAATGTCGGCAAACGCTCTTTCGATGCCGCGCCCGCTGGTCCACAAGGTGACCGCCCGCAGGCCAGGCGTGTCGATCAACCATCCGCCGGTGGGCAATGGCACCAGTTCTGCTGCCACCGTGGTGTGGCGACCGCGCTGGTCACCCTCGCGCACCTCGCCCACGCGCTGTACGCCTTGACCAACAAGGGCATTCACGAGAGTGGACTTTCCCACTCCACTTGCACCCAACAGAGCGATGGTTTCACCTCTATATATGTCGAGCACCGCAAGGGTCTCGGTTTGGCGAGAACTCACAGAATGCACCGCCAGATCGGGTGCCACCGACTTCACCACATCGATTTGGTGACTGATGGTGTCGGCATCCACCGCATCAGACTTGGTGAGCAACACAACGGGCTGGGCCCCACTGTCGTACGCCAACACCAACTCCCGCTCAAGCCGGCGGGGGTTCACCCCCGACGAGGCCGCATGGAGCAGAAACACC
>Ga0315899_10003072_pt1 | contig 18198 bp, 25 predicted proteins | sample LakEriMetagenome_2_FD_203518 | JGI IMG/M metagenome (GOLD analysis project Ga0315899, IMG submission 203518) | Freshwater fungal communities from buoy surface, Lake Erie, Ohio, United States - Buoy 4 MA112 | ecosystem: Environmental > Aquatic > Freshwater > Lake | place: USA: Lake Erie, Ohio... | reverse complement strand
GAGGAAGAACAAATTAAACGAACAATCTCTAATGATGAATTCCAAATTAAACAAAACCGAGAAAAGATTGAAGGTAATTTAAAAACAATTACCAAGATTGCCGAGGAACAAGAGAAGGAGATTAAGTATAAGTTATACTTGGAATTGTTTGGTAAGAATGGAATTGCAAAACGTATTATGAAGAGTATGATGCCACTCATCAACTCTGAATTACAACGATTACTTCAAGATTCATGTTACTTCAGATTAGAAATCCGTATCAGTGAAAAAAATGAAGTTGAGTTTTGGATGATTGACAACAATACCCAAGTTGAAAAACTTATGACAACAGGTTCAGGATATGAAAAAACAATTGCATCACTTGCTTTAAGAGCGGTCCTTGCCAAAGTATGTTCATTACCAAAACCAAACATCACAGTATTTGACGAGGTATTCGGAAAGATTTCAAACGATAACTTGGAAATGGTATATGAGTTCTTTATTAAGATTAAAGAATACTTTGAAAACATTTTGGTTATTACTCACAACCCGATGATATCCAATTGGGCCGACAACGTAATCAAGATTACGAAAACAGACAACATATCAAAAGTATCCCAATAAATTTTGGGATACTGTTTTTTTATATTATATTTGTAACAAATAAAATATATGTCACATTTACTATTTGCATTTGGGGATTACAAGGAGAATGAAAAACCTTTAAATCTTTTAATTGAGTTGATTTCACAGATTTCATATAAGGAGGTGAAATACCAATATGGAGAATCTGGTGTTATAATTAGATTTTCGTCTAAATTGAAAAATCAGGAATTATCAGATTATTTAAACGAAAACATATTAAAATTAACTGCTATGTTTTTCGTATTTAAAGAAAATCTTGACATGATTGTGTCATTAGATGAGAATATTTATTCTCACTTATTTGGTGAGGACTATCACACACCTGAAAACTCTAGTTTTACTGACAATTTGTCAGATTTTGATTCTGAAATAGCTTTTGATATTGGAAAAATATTTGAAATATTAGAAAAAAATAGGAAAGTTGAGGAAAAAGACCTAACTTTGGACGAATTATTGGATAAGATAAATGAAGTTGGGATTGAAAAACTAACTAAACACGAAATGTACTTACTTGAAATATACTCTAAATAATAAAATATGATTAATAAAAACTCTGTTATTCCAATCAATCAAGACGAAGTTAGTTTTTACCTCAAAGATTTGAGGAAACTAAAAGTTATGACACCTGATAGGGAAAAAGAATTATCCAAAAGAATACAATCACCAACAATAAGTCAAAAAGAGAAAGACTCAATTGAGAAAGAATTACTTGAAGGTAATTTACGATTTGTAATCACTGTTGCTAAACAATATCAAAATCAAGGGGTTGATTTACCTGATTTAATTGCTGAAGGTAATATCGGACTAATGAAGGCTATCAAAAATTTTGACTGGACAAAAAATTTAAGATTTATATCTTATGCGGTTTGGTGGGTTAGACAATCAATTCTACAATCTTTGAATGAAAATTCTAGAACAATACGAATACCTGTAAACGTAATCCAAGACTATCAGAAAGAGAAAAAACAATCTGAAAAAGATGGAAGTAATATTTCAGACAGATTCGCAAATTTACCATCAACTATTAATTTACAGACTGAAATTAATGAAGAAGGGGATACTTTGATTGATTTGATTGTTAATCACGACGCGGTAAGACCTGACGAGTTACTTGATGGTAAAACTCAACTTAGAGATGGATTAATGAACATTTTAAATGTTCTTGATGAAAGAGAAAAACAAATAGTTGAGGACTATTATGGTATATCAGGTACCCCAAGAACATTAGAGGATATTGGTTCTGATTTTAATCTTACAAAAGAACGGGTCAGACAAATTAAGGAGAAGGCACTTAGAAAACTAAGGAATGAAAGTTCAAGCCTATTTGATTATTTCTAAATAAAGGAGGGTTTCCCTCCTTTATTATTTATATCAAATATTAATTTAATATAATTATTAGTATATAAATTGTTATTTATTATTAATTATGGAAAAATTTTTAAAATACGTACCCTCAATCACATTATTTTTTATTTTGATTGTCTTTATTAAGTCTTGTGGAACATCAACACAATTAAAGAACACTAATAAAGAGTTAGAATCTTTGAATAAAAAAATTGATTCATTATCAACTTTAGTTGTTACTAAAGATAACTTGATTAAAACAATTAAAGAAACTCCATCTTGGAAAACTTTAGAAATTGAAGAGTTATCTGACAAAAACAACGTTCCAATTAACCATTATAAAAATGAAATTGAAAAATGAAAAATTGGCTCTCAAATAATATTAGAAAAATAATTATAACGGCTTTTGTAATTCCGATATTACTTGTTGCATTCGTATCAATTTCACACGTAACTACATTTTACGGAATTTCAAACCCTATAACTTGGGCAATTTATTTATCTGTTGGTATTGAAATTGCTGCTTTATCTGCCTTGGCTGCGGTATCGGTTAACATGGGAAGGTTTGTTTATTTACCTTTTATTGTTGTTACCCTAATCCAAATGATTGGTAACATATTCTTTTCTTTTACATACATTGACGAGACGGGACAATCATTCCAAGATTGGGTTGCAATGGTTGGAGGGTTATTTGAAAATATGGGGATTGAACGTACTGATTTAAACACTCATAAGTCAATATTATCATTTTTAACAGGAGGGTTATTACCTGTAATCTCTTTAACATTTGCACATATGTTAGTTAAATTCTCAGAGGATGAAAATAATAAGAAGATAACTGACACAACAGTTAATCTTGAGGAAATAAGTAAACAAATTGCCAAAGAGGAGTTTCAGGAAGAAACTAAATTAAAATGGACCCCAACAAATGAACAGATTGAAATGTTGGAAAAATTACTTTCTGAAAAATATAATGGGACTGAGAAGGATAATAATTACGAGGAACCTTACAATCCTTCTGAGGAAGATTTAAAAAAGTTTGAAGAGGTACTATCCAAGTACGAAGACAATCAACCTGAGATTAATGAGACAGAACCTGAACAGGTTCAAAAAAAAAATCATGAATCTGACGAAGAAGTCAATGAAAATTACAAGGTTTTAAATTATTTAGGTAGAAATGATTGAAATTAAAAAATGGGGTAAAATAAAACCATTTTCAAAAAGTAAGATTAAGAGACAAATTATTATTTGCTCAACATTAAGACCTGCGGGTGTTTATTTACAATCATTAAAATACAGACATAATGGTGAATATGGAAAGGTTCCTAATTATGTCATAACAAGAGAAGGGGATATATTAAACATCCTCCCTGATTTATCTTATCGTAAATTTTTTAATGATGACGAGATAAATAAAAATTCAATAATAATCTGTTTAGAAAATCTTGGTTGGTTAAAACAACTACCATTAAAAACTTTTTACTCTAATTGGATTGGTGATATTTATAAAGAGGATGTTTTTGAAAAAAAATGGAGAGAGAAAGATTTTTGGCAACCATTTACTGAGAAACAAATTAATGGGTTATCAGAATTGTGTGAACAACTTTTCAATAAACACTCTATAAAAAATAAATTTATTGGACACAACACCAAGGTTGACGGGATTAGAATATTTGAAGGAGTTGTTTGTAAAAGTAATTTTGATACTAAATACACAGATGTAAGTCCAGCATTTGATTTTGAATTTTTAAAACAAGATAGAAATGAATAGTTATGATGAAATAAAGAATCTACTTAAAAAGAGTAGGATGATTGCACAAACAAGATACCCATCATTATCTGAAGGTGTTAGTGAAATAAAAAATAAGTATCTTATCACTGAAGAGGATGATATTATTGATGATGATTCGCAAATCCAAAATTATGATGTTGCAAAAAGTATTGAGGGTCAAATTGAAGATGATGAAGATAGTAAAAGAGACGAAATGCAACAGGCTTATAGAATTTCTGGAGGAATTTTAGTAATAAACGCTGACGAAAAGAAAGATTTAGAACTTACTACCGATGAAAAAACATCATTCCAAGAAACTATGGACGAGTTTGTTGAAGAAGTATCAGACTTAGCCAATTTTGGTAGATTAAATATATACTCAAATAATGTTGAGTGGTCAGGTAAGATAGTTGATTTAGATATTGAGTTCTTCTATACAATTGGTGAATCTAATGGGATATATATGACTGGAGAAATGATTAAGGTTGATGAAAATTTTTTAGATACTATTAACAAATTACAAAGTTATTATCAAAAATTCAAATCAAAATGGGCTAAAATATTGGCTTCAAGAAAAAAAACTAAAGAGAAAAAAATAGATTCTGATGAACCTAAAGGATAAATTTATTAGCACTTTAGATAAAGCTTTCGGGTCAAATTATGATAAATTAGGCCCCGATAGTTTTGCAACAAAAGAGAAAATTAAAAATTCTATAGACCAAGAAAATAAGAAGTTAGGAAACTTAAAGGCTGAGTCTAAAAAAGAAGAAACTAAAGAAACTACCTCAAGTGGGTCAAGTGGGGGATTTGTAACTTCTTTAGAGTTTAAAGAAAACAAACAAGTTAGAAAATTAACAGAAGCCGAAAGAACTGCGATGGCAAAGTTAAGAGACTTGTCAAAAAAATACGCTTGTAAAGGTTCTAAAGATTGTACGGACAAAGATAAAATTGAAGATACCTATCAAGATTTAAAGAAACAATATAAAATGGGTCTTAAAGTTGAGAAAGAGCATAAATCAGGGGACCCAAAACAGATTGTTATTGACCATTTATCAGAAGACCCAAACTATTACAGTGAATTAAAAAAAGTAGAGTTTAAAGAGATGACAACTTCAGCGTCATCAGGACAATACACTGGTGCAGCATTTTTAGCAAAATCACAAAGTAAAAAAGACTGGAAACCATCACAGAAAAAACAATGGAAAGGTGGTCAATTTGTTAAAGTTAAAGACAAATGTTTAAAATTCCCGTATTGTGACCAAGGAATAGGGGCTTTAGAATTTTTTGAAAATGAAAATATAAAAGAATCTATTAAAAATTTATCAAGACAATATGGATTACCTAAAGAAACTATCATAAAAATAGTATCTGAATCACTTAAACTTAAATAATGATATATTTATATAAAAATAAATTGAAATGAACTTAAAAAAAATTAATTTAGATAAATTATCTAAAAGAATAAGTGAAGAGATACGTAAAGAGGAATCTAAAGAATCTTTAACAAACACTCAAAAACTTAAAATAGATAAGAACAAAAACAATAAGATTGATGCTGAAGATTTTGAGATTTTAAGAAAACAAAAAAAATCAAAAAAAGAAGTCTCAGAAGATTTTGAAGATATTATAATTGATTTGACCTCAGATGGTGATGAGTTTGACTATGAGGACATTAACTCTGATAGTTGTAGACACTGTAATGGAACTGGACATGATGAGTTTGAAGATGTTGAGTGTGAGTGGTGTGGTGGTTCAGGTTATTCTGACGGTACATACGGTATTGATAGTGAAGATGTAGTTGATGAACCATTTGTAAAACCTGTACATGAAGGTGATAAGAAATGGATTCAAAAGGCAATAAAAAAACCTGGGAGTCTTAAAAAACAATTACATGTCGGTAAAGATGAAAAAATTCCTGTAGGTAAATTAAAAGATATTAAATCTGATTTAAGTAAAAAGGCTGAAGGTGATAAGAAACTTAATAAACCTGAACTTAAAAAATTAAGAAGAACTAATCTGGCTCTTACATTAGGACAGATGGACGAGTCGGTAGTTTACCGTGTTTATAACGATGAAGGAAATTATTTTGACATCAATGAGAATGAGATGGTTAATGTTATTGAGGATATGGTCTTGGAAGTTAAAACTAAGTCTAAAGGTTTGGCGATGTACGATAAGGTACATAAGTCAGATAAGAAAATCAATTCAGATGCGGTTAATGACTCTATGAAGAAAATTGCTGATTATGTAAAACCTACATCTAAAGGTGAGAAATTCACAGGGGACCCAAAACATTTCCCAAAGGGTAATGGGCAACTTGCCAAAATGGATAAAAAGGCATACACACCATCAAACGCTGTTGAAGAATATATTGAAAACTTCGCACAAGCCGGTGGACCATTAGACCTTGAATACGATGAAATAGGGCCTAACGAAGAATGGATTGAAATGTTAGTTAAAGGGTCTTCAAAGACTGGTAACGGAGATTATGCAAATTCAGAAAAAACTGATTTGGGTGACAAGTTAATTAAGAGAAGAAAACTTGATTTATATAACAAAGAAAAACACAAATCTTATAATAGATACCCAACACCAACATACGATACTTCAGGTGAACATCAAAAAAGTGGTAAATTAGACAAATTATTTAAAAATTTAAATAGTGAAAGTGTTGTAATTGAATCGGATAAATTAGTTACTGAAGAGTTACGTAAAATATTTGATTTGATGTCATATCAGAAAAAAACCCAATAATATTTATTTAAATATTAAACCAATTATATTCTCCATATAGGTATCTGTATGGAGAATTTTTTTAAATATATATCACAACCTGCAAGTAAAGAGGATATTGATGATTGGCTCAAGGCTAATAATATCATTCCTGAGAGGGTTGAATTATTTTATGATTTTATAATATCTCTTAATGATATTATAAATAAAACATATCTTGGAGGTGAAGACGAAGATACTGAGATAAAAATACAAATGACCGAAAATGATTTAAGAGGACACTTTGATTGGTGTGTTCAAAAAGTCATAAAAGATTTTAATAAGGAGTCTGTCTATTTTAGACCCGAAAACGATTATTTAGATTTTATGTTCTCCTTCTACAAGGAAACTTTCTATAACCAACCACAGGATATGATTAGAAACTCATTAGGTAAGTTTTTTGAAGACTTATTTAATCTTGAGACTATGGTAACCAGGTCTGACTTAGATATGATTATTACTATTTACAGAGGACTAAATAAAAATATGACTATTAGTTGACAACTAAAATAAAACATATATTATTAATAATAAAAATAAAAATAACAAAAAATGGAAACAGTTAACAAAATCAAAGAACTTACTGAACAGTTGAGTTTTGATTCTGAGAAGTTTTTCAAAGGTAATAATTCCGCAGGAACCAGAGCCAGAAAAACCGCTCAAGACTTAAAATCATTATTACAACAATTGAGAGGAGAGATTCTTGAATTCAGAAAAAAAGATGCATAATCCCTTGGAATTTTCTCTTTTTTTTATCTTTATATCTTGTTTATTAGTAGTAATACGAGATATATTCAGATTTACAAGCGCCCTATTATCTGAACAACCAAGAATGGTTCTAAGTAATAGGGAACTTGTGATTCTTTGGTTAAGTATTTCATTTTTAATAACCTATTTAGCAAAATGAGTTTGTATACAACGATAGAACCTATCATAGATTCTTTAATATCCATTCGTAAAATGGAAAATTTTCTGGTTTTTGACATTAAAATACCTAGAAAATGGAAATTACTTAAAAAATTCATAAAGGAAGATAAATTCTTAGACAATGGACTTATTGACGATGATTTCCGTTCAGTATCTTTTATATGTGAAGTAAGTGAGACTGAAATTGAGGAAACTCAGAAAAGTATTATAGGTATTATTAACTTTAATGTTGAACTTGAAGAGAAAGAACTATTACTTGAAAATAAAATAAATGAACTTAAAGGAATATTTGAAAAAGAAAATTTGGATAGTCTTAAAAAGTTGGAATTTAAAATGAAAACAATCAAAGAAAGTAAAACTGCTCAATCAAATTTAATTATTGATGAAAAATCTTGATACTGAAATAGAACGATACCAAAAATTTAATGAATCTTTAGACAAAGAATTGGAGAGAGATAAGTTGGTTTTTGCGGGACAGTTAAAAAAAATTAAAAAAGAAGAAATTTTTGTAAAATCCAAAAAAGAACCAATATGGAAGAGAATAATCAAATTATTGATGAGAAGTTAAGTAAAATCGCCATATTATCTGAGGGTATTGGTCAACTTTTTAATGGTAAAACATCAACACTTGTTGTATTAAATAAAGATGAATTTGAGAACTGGCGTAAAACATTCTCAAGAATAAAAGACGACTCAGATTTATTCAAGGTAGATATATCAAATGTTGAATTCATTTTTGCTTTGGATGAGTCGTTCTCTTCCGATATAAGTAATCCTTCTTAAATCCCTTCTCAACCAGTAAATTATAGATATACTTACGATGAATTGTATTTATATCTTTAGATACTATAGTCTTACCAATTAAGTCACCCTGTAATATATCAACTAGTCTACTACAGTCGTATTCATTTTTTAATGAGAAAATATTAGTTATAGTTTGATTCTGAATCACAATTTTATTGTTTAGTTTTGAAACCATATAAACTTCATCATTTTTGAAGTATTTCTTAACTAAATCATCATAGGATATTTTTTGTTTAGTTTGGAAATCAAATATTGTTTCTTCTTTATTAAAGTCTTTAATTTTTTGTATGTACTCATTTCCTATTTTTGGGTTAATATAAATGGTCCTACCAAAAGAATCGGTGTAGAATATCTTTTCTAAAATCACCTTGTCACCAATAATACCAATATTGTACTCAACCTCACTTCCTGAATTAAATTCTTCTCTAAATTTTACTTTTTCAGAATTTATAATAAGTTTATCAAAAAAGTCATTTGCTTTTTTTTCGGTTTTAAAAGACTTTAAAACCTTTTTTTTCTTATTATTTTTAAATAAAATTACTTTAAACATATAATAAAAATAAGACGTGGAAAATTATTATCAAGTTTTAGGAGTCACAGAAAATGCTACAAAAGATGAAATTAAGAAAGCATTTAAAGAAAAATCTAAAATAACTCATCCTGACAAGGGAGGTTCTGAAGAAGAATTTAAAAAAATAAATAATGCATATTCTATTTTGTCGGATGATGAAAAGAAAAGACAGTATGATATGCAAAGACAAAATCCTTTCGGAAATAGGGCAGGATTTAATCCATTTGATATTTTTGGGGATATGTTCGCAAGACAACAAAGACCTCAAAGAAAGGTTAAGGATAGAGTTATAACCGTTAAAATAGGTGTCTTAGATTGTCTAAGAAGTCAGGATAAAACAATTAACTATCAAATTGATAAAGACTGTCACTCATGTCATGGAAGTGGTGGAGAAAGAATTAATTGTGAACATTGTGGAGGAAGTGGAGTATTAACCCAACAGGTTGGAAATAGTTTCTTCAGTAACATTATTCAGACACAATGTGGACATTGTTCAGGTAAAGGATTTAAATTAAAAAACCTATGTTATGTATGTAACGGTGTGGGTAAGGAGAGAGAATTTAAAACTGTAACATTCCAAATACCAAAAGATATTCAAGATGGACAATTTATAAAACTATACGGTCAGGGAGACTTTTCAAATGGTCAAAATGGGGACCTTTTAATTAGAGTTGAGATGGAACCACAGGAAGGTTTTGAGAGGATTAATAACGATTTAGTTTATAACCATTACTTCACATCTATTGAAGATTTGAATAAGTCTGAAATAATAGTGAATTCTTATAATGAGAAGATGAGTATTAAACTACCTAAAACAATTGATACATCATCTCCACTTAGAGTTAAAGGTAAGGGAATTGATGGGGGAGACTTATTTATAAGAACCCATCTAAGATATGAGAGAAGCTAGATAATTTACTAACCACATAATTAAACAAATGATATGTGGTGTAAATTATTGATGACAGAACATAAATTAGAAGTATTGTTGATTTTGGAATTTTTATAAATTCCTTACAAGATTTACAAGAAAAATCTAATTTCATATCTAAAATATATTATTTTAATAATAAAATTGTTTTATTAGTAGTAAATAATCAATTACTTTCATCCGTACAATAATACATCCAAGAAAAATCATTATATTCTACCGCAATGAATATTGATGAACTATTTGCAATTGGACCCATATAAAAATTACAACTAGTTCCATTTGCGTCTAACATTCTATACTGAACACCATCTTCGGTTTCCGCTAGTTTAGTGACTACTCTGTATTCTTGTTTTTGATTACTGTAAATAGTGACTTTATTATCTTCTAATTTGATTAGAATATCACAACTTGTTGGAGTTCCATTCCAAACAATTTGATTGGTTGAAAAATCTCTTTTACCTATTGTAAATTGGTGAGCTCTTGCAAACGCAATGTCTTGTGAAAAGGTTAGTAAGGTTGAGATTACTAAAAGAACGGACAGAATAAATTTTTTCATTAGGTTATATTTTTTACAAATGTAATAATAATATTTTGAATTACCAACAAGTAATTATACAAAGTCCATTACCACCTCTTCCACCTCTTCCACCTGTGGTTCCTCCACCTCCACCTCCACCTCCACAACAAATTGCACCGTCACCCCCTTTTCCACCCGAACTTAAATTACTAGAACCACCTCCACACCCACCAAAGGTGTAAAATGGATATTGTGAAAATATACCATCATCACCATTACCACCTCCCGCAGTTCCACCTAATGGCTGTGGGATTAAAACCCCACCCGTAACTATAATTCCTCCAGCAAATTCAGTTCCAGTCCCAACACCAGCACCTCCGGCACCTGCCGATATTGGTAAAGTAGCAGGTGAACCCCCAAAAAGTGTGTTAGTCCCTACACCACCTGTTTGTAGTCCTCCTGTCGCACCTCCCTGACCTTGACCTAATGTAAAGGTACCAAGATTTGAAAAAACCGCGCTTAAACCAGACGCAACTGTTCCCGCGGCACCCGCAGTCCCCCTCGCAGCTGCAGTTCCAGCACCTCCTCCACCACCTCCATTTGCCAATAATATATAGGACTGAGCAAGTGCCGCACCACGAGAAAATTCAATTATTGAGGCTCCTCCCGAACCTCCGGCTACACCTGAGCCTGTAGAACCAGCACCTCCACTACCTATTGTTATTCTGATAGTATCCGCCAAGAACATTGCAGGGATTATTAATCGTGATATTGCACCACCACCTCCTCCACCTCCACCCGCTCTTGAGCTACCAGCAGCACCTGTTAACCCTCCTCCACCTCCTCCACCAGCTCCAACAAGGATTATTTGAACCATAGTAACACCAAGTGGTTTTGTCCAAAAACAACTATTAAATATAAATTGACTATTATCTGCTTGATTTGCTAAATTAAATGTATAACTCATATATTATAATTACCAACATTCTATTATTACTAACCCATTTCCTCCACGTCCTCCTGAACCTGCGGTTATAACTCCTGCGCCACCTCCCCCACCACCACATCCAGGCGCTCCAACTCCTCCACTATAACCAACACCAACACCATTTCCTGAACCTCCAGACCCTCCAAAACCAATGAAAGGTTTTAATTGGAAGAGCCCATTAACCCCATTAGAATCCACTCCACCTAATAATGTTGGGATTGGTGACACTCCATTTATTGAACCCCCACTAAATCCCACATTTGACGCATTTTTACCTCCCCCAGCAGCTCCTGGTGTTGTTGGCCCTAAAGATGAAATCCCAAATGTTATTGAAGCGCCTACAGCTCCGACAGTACCACTGCTACCGTTTCCACCTGCCAAGTTACCGAATATTCCAATTGATAAATATAACGCACTCGCAGCACCCGCAACTGACCCAGCATTTCCTCCAGCTCCTGTGGACGCTCCACCTAATCCTCCATTCGCATAACATAATGCCGTTGATGCTTGTTGTCTTCCGTGTTGTAAATCAACATATGTTACACCCCCAGTACCTCCACCTGATGCCGAACCTCCACCTGAACCTCCAGCTCCGACTGTCACAATTAATGCGTCAGTAATCACTGATGCAGGTAGTAAAACTCTTGTTATACCACCTGAACCACCTCCTCCACCACCAGTAGTTCCAGCACCCGAAGCACCAGGTGTTCCGCCACCTCCTCCACCACCCGCACCAAAGCAAGTTATAAAAACACCATTTATACCTCTAGGTTTTTCCCAATATCCTGATTGGTAAAAAATTTGAGTCTTGTATTGAGTATCCGCTAAATTAAATAAGTCCATATATTACCAACATTGTATTATTACCAATCCATTTCCTCCACGCCCTCCTGAACCTCCAGTACCTCCTGAAGTACTTGTTCCAGTACCTCCTCCACCACCACCTGAACCAATACCACCATTACCACCTCTACCTCCATTACCATTATTTGTAGTATTTGTTGCATTACCTCTCCCACCTGTACCCCCTCTTGAAAATAAAGGTGAGAATTGAATATCTCCATCTATTCCATCATCCCCACCACCTGTCAATAAGGTTGGTGTACTAATACTTGCAGTAATACCTGCCCCAACTTGACCACCTCCAGCTCCTGGTGTAGAGGTACTGGCACCTCCTCCTCCAGCACCTGCAGATAATGGATTTCCAATAGTAGCACCAAAAGTAATTGAAATTGCGGCTGCGGTTGTACCACCATTAGCACCTCCTTGTCCTGCAAGTGATGTCATTATTCCCAATGTTGAATATAGCGCATTCGCACTACCTACCGTAGTTCCACCCGCACCTCCATTACCCGCAACACCAACTGAACCCACACCGCCAGGACTACCTCCATTTGCTTGGACTACTATAGTATACCAAGATTGGTTACCATAAAATATACCAACAGCACTAGCTCCACCTGAAGAACCTGCAAAACTAGGTAATCCTCCAGCCCCTCCTTTACCAACAATCACTCCTAAAGTATCAGTTAAATACATTGCAGGTATTATTATTCTTGATATTGAGGCACTTCCTCCTCCACCTCCTCCACCACCTGATTGTGCGGAAGTTCTTGGAATCCCTCCACCACCTCCTCCACCACCACCAATACAGGTGATTTGGAGCATTGTAATTCCTTGTGGTTTGACCCAAACTCCTGACTCATAAAAATATTGAGTCCTATCTGATGGTATTGGTAGATTATTACCTAATGACATGATTATTCAGCCCAACTAGGTCTTGGATTTGGTAAGACACATTCAGAACCATAACTTTCTAAATGAAGTTCATTACCATCCAAATCTGTTATTTTAACAAAGATACCTTCATCTGAAACTACCTGATACCCATACTCAACAGGTGAACCAAAAATAAATCTAATTTTATCGTAAATCATTAGTAATCCCCCCCTATAACAGTTGCTTGTATTGCAGTATTTGCTGATGGTGCAGTACCTAATGTCACATATAATCTATAAGATGATGGCAATACAAAGTTTAATGGTAATTCATAGTTTACTTGAGCTGCGGATGCGCTATAAGTCATTGCGGCAATAGTGATTTCGTCAAATAAAGTACTATTCGCGGCTACGGTTACGTCAGACCCATTATTAATCCAAACACGAGCAACAGTTGCGTTTGTGTTATTTGTTGATGCAACAATTGCAAAATGTCTAAATCTTATTTTTTGAACATAACTTCCGTTTGCACCTGCGGTAAATACCAAGTAAGAGGTACTACCCGATACGTGAGTCGGATTATTTGCGGTCATAAGTGTCGTCCATTGAGCGTCTCCCGCGATTGAAAAAATTGGTGCTGTATTTGCTGGCATATTTTAATTATATAAAGTTTAAATTATTTCCTGTAGTGTAAACAAGTCCTAAACTTGTCCCTCCACCTGTTGATGTAATAGTAACATTTCCTGTTCCTTGGTCAATACTAATTCCTGAACCTGCGGTTATTTGTGTTACTAAATTACCTTGATAAGTTGTTGCCGACATTGTGTTGGCCGATAACCCATTTGTAAATACTGTTGGACCTGTTACAGTTCCTCCTGTGAAACTACCTCCACCACCTGTCGCACTTATTGTGTAATTACCACTTCCATTATTGGTAATTGTAACATTGGTTCCTTGTGTTAGTCCACTTATTGGTAAGTTATAATATGTTGTTGCCGATACCGTACTTGCGGTTAAACCGCCACTAATATTAGTTGTCCCACTAACATCCAATGTTGTAACAGGATTTGGTTGATTAATACCAATTAATTTTGTATTTAAATCTCCATATATTGTGTCACCAATTATTAATCTATTATTTGAAGTAGTGTCTGAGCTTCCTGCAGAGTCACCTATAAAAATATTACTTGACCCGTCGTTACTATAACCCGCATTGTAACCTATGTAGACATTTCTGTCATGATTTCCATTAGTATATCCCGCGCCTACCCCAATTGAGATATTTCTATTACCAAGATTATTATATAATGATTCTGTCCCTAACGAAATATTGTAAGTACCCGAACTATTTTGGTTTGATGAATTGTAACCTATTGAAATATTATCAGTACCGTCAATATTATTCATTAATGAGCCAGTCCCCCCCATTGCAATATTATTAGTCCCAATAGTGTTACTTGCTAATGCCTTATCACCAATACCGATATTACCTGAACCTGTACTATTGATAAGTACACCCCTTGTACCTAAAGCAATTTCACCACTACTTCCCCACAAAGAATAGTCCTGAGTTGTTCCTAATCCAATACTACCATTACTTGTTTGGATAATATATAAATCATCAATTAAAACCCCATCATTCCCTGTTTGTAGGTTTACCTTCTCTCCATATGTTGGACTTGAAACTCCGAGTCCAAGAAATGAGCCGTCGTCATACAATCTACTATCTTGTAAATCAGTGGTTGTTGACCATCGTGTTAAAAAATTTACACCACCATTACCCGGACCACCAACAAGACCTGTTATATTCGTTGTTCCACCTGTGTTTGTGTTTAATGTGATTGTCCCTGCGGAATAAGTCCCACCTGTCACATATTGGAAAACTCCAGAAACACCAACAGTCCCACCTGTTGAGTTTGACAATGATATTATACCTGAGGATGAATTGTAACTACCTCCGGTTATGGTAATATCTAATGAAGGACTTACTATTGTTGTTGCGGATATTGTCCCGTCAAATACTGCGGTACCACTAATTGTAGTTGTTCCACCACTATTAATTTCAATTGACGGTTGATTATTAACCATGAAACTTAATGTTCCTGCCGTGCTATTATAATATATACCATTTGCCATAATTTAAATTATTTGAATCCACCCTGAGGTTTTAAATATAAATAGTCCCTCTCTTTCATCTGTGACGTAAACTATTAAACCTGGTATTGGAGAAGGTATTAAGTCCCTTTCTAATGTAGTCATTCTAGGGAATAATACACCACCAGTTGTACTTAATATCTCTAAAGCTGCACACCTTTCAATTGAAATATCCGTACCAATACCAACTTGGTTATTTGAGGACATAATATTACTATTACCTAATGCGGTTGTTCCTGTCCACTTTGGTATGAAATCTGTTGTTCCAGTACCACTCACACTTTGTGGTAAGTTTTGATAGGTTGTTGCGGATATTGTATGTGCAGTTAGACCTGTTCCATATATTGAAGTTCCTGAAAACGCTCCATCCGCTCTAATAAAAGATGTTACAGTTCCCGCGGCGTTTAGTCCCTGTAATAAACTTGTTGTGTTATCTGCGTTACCCGTACCATTTTTAATACTCAATCCGTCTAATGTTGAATTAATTAAAATTTCAGGTTCTGATGAGTTATTATAGGCTTGCTGTAAAGTTGTTGTTCCAATACCACCTGCAGCACCTACGGTCTCACCAAATTTAGATACCAAAAAGAATTGTGCTTTGGATGTATCTGATAAATTAGTACAAGTACTTAAAACACTTAATATACCAATTAAAACTGCATTATTTGTGAAATTTGGAAAAACTGTAAACGTTTCAGTTTGAATTCCGGCAATTGCGGCAGATAACTGATTATATTCCGTTTGTCCATATTGTATCCTGAAAGTTCCATTTTGAAGTAAATAAACTCTTTGGTTAGTTGCTTTAGTTCCTGTAATGTTAGTGACAACTCCGTTAACGTCCCATTTAGTAGGGTCAATATTGGTCACATCAGTTACAGTTCCTCCTGTTGAAGTTCTGTATTGGAATGTACAAGGTGATTGACCTGGAACATTTAACGCATTTGGTGCTAATGTATCTGACGCGAAGTTAATACCTAAACCATATATGAACCCTGCACTTGTGTTAAATGTTAAATTTGCTCCGTTAACTGATGGATAAACTCCACCATTGATTAGGTTAATTGGTGCAAATACATCACGAAGTTGTGCTAATGGTGATAATACAAAGTCAGGTTGACTAAATACAAGGTTAATTGAGGTCTTTTGAGGGTGACCGATTTTCCCTAAAAATATATTTTGTCTTCTTTGTTGTTCGGTTAAAGGTGTTGTTTGTTGTCCAATTGTTCCACCACTAGTTAAATAAACAAATGTTTCAAACGCAGTTGTAACGTAATTATCGGTATGTGTTCCACCACTATAATCAACATAATAAATTTGAGGTGATAAAGGATTAGATGTGTCATCTACTATCCATCCTCTAACACGAGCAACTGCAAATTGTGTGTTAGATACTTTTGTTAAACCTGAAAATTGAAAAACACCTGTTGAGTTATTAACCGTACTTCTATCTTGTCCCAATATTACCCATTGACTACCATTACTAACTAATTGAACTGCATTTGTCTCACTTAATATTAATAAATCCTTATCATCAATTTTTTCACTACCATAAGGGTATATTGTTACTGCACCACCTCCATTATTCTTAATAGCTAATAATCTTCCTTGAACTCCAACCGCAGTGGTTAATTGGACATTAAAAGTTCCTCCTGTAATATCAACCATATAGTCAGAGTCAGTGACTGTATATGAACTATTAATGGTTTTTTGAGGAAATGTAATACCTCCTGTGGATGTTAGTCCACTAGTTTGGGTTAGACCTGTAACTGTTAAAGTACTCGCTGTTAATCCACTTGTGAAATAAGTGTTTCCACTAACAGTTCCTCCACTTAATGGAAGATAATCTCCTAAACTTGATGTTGACCCTGTAAAAACTATTGTTACTGCTCCTGTTGAAGAACTTGCCGATAATCCATTACCTACTGTAATACTTGTAACACCTGATGATGGAGACGCTCCCGACACAGGTCCCCAATAAGCGTAACCTGTTCCATCTGTCAATAAAGCGTATCCATTTTGTTCTGTTCCGTTAGAATAGGTTAAACTATCATTGATTGTTAACCCTGAAGAAAATATTGGATTTACTGGTATACTACCTCCAATACGATAAACAACACGTGTTGAAAGGTCAGATTGAAGTACGTAATTATAACTATCCTTAATTAATTGGTCTTTAATATCGGCCATGCTTTAATTTTACAATTTTTTGGTTATTTATAAATAGTATGGCTACCATTTGTTACGCTTGGGATGAAACACCTTTTGCTTGGATTAATACACCTTTCACTTGGGCGGAAGGTTGTATTATTGAAAAAATAATATCAGGCGGTGGTGGAGCAATATCTTCACAGACAATAAGAAAGAGACTAAAAGATTTACCTGAAGATGAAAAGGAAATTTTAATTGGACTTTTTTTAAGACTAGATGTTGATGAAATTGAAATTGAAAAAAGAGTTAACAAAAATAAAAATACAAAAGTTAAGATTAAATTATCTGATATTGAAGTTAAACAAGCGGTTGAAAGAATTGTCAAGGTCAATGTTAAAATTAATGAAGATTGATATATTTATCAGATATGGCGTATAGTTTATTCACAGACAAACCAAACAAATTCAATTGTAATATTGAAATTGAAGGAACATCATTATCTAAATCTAAAGTTAGATTAGTTGTTGAGACAGAAGACATGTCTTATATGTTTAATGGTACAATAGAGAATACTGGATTATGTGAGGTTAATATACCTAAGACTAAGAACTTTTTATCTGAAGGTACCAAAGGTAATATGAGATTGGAAGTCATTGCTGATGATGTATATTTTGAACCATGGGCGTCCGATTTCACAGTTAAAACAAATAAAAAGGTTAACGTTATAGTCCAAGAACAAATTGAGGACAAACCAAAATTAAAGGTACAAGTTTTTGAACAGGAAACCCATGAAGTTAAACCACAAGTCGTTGTTGAAAGTAAACCTGCAAAAAGTGTAGACAATTTACCAAATGGACAAAGAATCCAAATGAAAAAACAAGATTTGATGAAAATGTTATTTGGTAATAAATTGGATTAAATCACCA
>Ga0315899_10003070_pt1 | contig 18203 bp, 17 predicted proteins | sample LakEriMetagenome_2_FD_203518 | JGI IMG/M metagenome (GOLD analysis project Ga0315899, IMG submission 203518) | Freshwater fungal communities from buoy surface, Lake Erie, Ohio, United States - Buoy 4 MA112 | ecosystem: Environmental > Aquatic > Freshwater > Lake | place: USA: Lake Erie, Ohio... | reverse complement strand
TCATTAATATCCGGGTTGGCAATACTACTTGCAGCTTTCATTGTCGTTCATTCGAAAAAAGAAATAGTACCACTCGTATGGTTATTGTTAATTTTAATATTCAAACTAATCTCGAACAATTATGTCATTTGATCCGATAGAACGAATGAAGGAATTGAAAAACCCCGGGCGTTTTCAATTCGAACGTGTGAAATGTTATTCATGCGGATCTGAAGACAGCAGTGAATTTCTCATTGGTGAAGATGACCTCACCGGAAAGGAAGGACTGTTCTTGTATGTGAAATGCACCTCATGTGATTTAGTCTATCAAAATCCTAGATTGAATATTGAAGGAATAAAAGAGTTTTACGATTCAGAATACATTGCCCATCGTAAGAAAAAGAATTGGGGTGTTTTGACTCCGCTCTTTGAGTGGACCATGAACAAACACGATCGCGAAAAAGATAAATTGGTAAGCAAGTTCGTCAAGGTAAATGAAACTACAGAGTTGCTCGATGTCGGCTGTGCAGTAGGAACTTTCTTGCTTCACATGAACAAAAAACATGGATGCAAAATTCATGGTGTCGATTTCAAAGATGGATTGAGTTACCCTGATTTCGACAAGATAAATTTTTATGAGGGTCTGTTTTATGAGCAGCCTATTCCAGAAAAGTCGAAGGACATTGTAACCATGTGGCATTTCTTCGAGCACGATTACGATCCGATTCGTTCTTTGGAAATGGCGAAGAAAGTGCTGAAGGACGATGGTAAGTTAATTATTGAAGTACCACGATTAGATTCTCTTACGTTCAGATTGTATGGAAAGAAATGGCCGGGTGTTCAAGCGCCTCAGCACACCGTTTTGTTTTCGAAAAAGAATTTTATTGAAATGCTTGAAGCAAATGGTTTCAAAGTAGAGACCTACATGCCTTATGGAGCTTTTCCTGCGTATTTCTACATCTTCACAGGTGCTTATTTCAAGATGTTAGGAAAAGGCCTGAATCTCGATAAAATTATCTTCCCATATTTCTTGGGACAGCTTTTACTTACCCCCGTTTTACTTTTCAGTAAAGTGCTAAATCTCTCCATGCAGACTGTTGTTTGCACGAAGAAAAACTAATTCAGGTTGAAATGAAAATCTCTGATTATAAAGCAAACAACGCAAAGGCACTGGTGTTTTTGATATCCCCAGTATTGCTTCTAAGTGCGGGAATTTGGTTGTGCTTTGCTTTTTCGGGTTTGGTCTATGGCTTAGGCATATTATTGCTTTCGTTTTTTTTCACACAAACCTTTGTGCTTTTGCATGAATGCGGACATCAGAATTATTTTTCAAATGACCGCTTGAATACTTTCTTCGGTAATGTATTTGGAATTCTTTCCATTATCCCATTTCAATCGTGGAAGCACATGCATAACTTACATCACCGCTGGACGGGTTGGCGCGACAAGGATCCAACGACAGAGAAAACAATAGAGCCAAGCAAGAGTCCGGTCATGCGATTGGTAGCGAATGTGTGTTGGTTTTTATTCATTCCTATTTTCTATTTGTTTTACATGTTCAGTAACTATTGGAATTTGGGAAAGATGCGTCGGTTCCTCAACGAACATCAATACCGAAACGCATTGCTGTCCGTTGTTCTTTATACAGTGTTTTATATCACGGTCTTTTATTTCTTCTGGAAGGAAGTCAAGCATTTTTTTCTTCCTGCTTTTTTGTTGAGTTTAGTTTGGAAAGAATTAATTATTCTAACACAACACACGCACATTGAAATTCCGATTTCCAAAGGTGAAGACGTTAAACCAATTTCCTACAAAGATCAAGTTCAGTATACGCGAAGTTTTTATGCTTGGCCTTTCCTGACGAAATATTTTCTTTTCAATTTTAATTTGCATGAAGCTCATCATGTCTATCCAGGAATGCCCGCCTATTGGCTCGATGAGATAGATTTGAATGTCTCTAAGGAGCCAAGCTACAGTGAATGGTTCAATCAAGCCAAGGCAATGAGCGGGGTTGATTTTGTTTTCCGAACTTCTAAATACACAAACAAGAAATTTTAACATGTCTTATCCATACGAGAAATCACTAAAAGCTTTGTGGAGAATAAATTCTACACAAGAGATTAATTCACTGTTGCAGAAACTGAAGACGCGTCCTTTTGACTCGGATGAACGTGAGCAGATGCCTGCTCGAGAAATGTTCAGCCCAGAGTTTCAACAAGAACGTCTCGATTTTTTGAAACGCGCAACGGGTTTTGAATTACCTGTTCTCAGCGGAAAAAATAAATTCGAAGACACTTCTGGTTTGGAGGGAAATATCGAGAATTACATTGGAATGAGTCAGGTTCCAACAGGTGTTATTGGACCCGTTCGCGTGGTAGGCACCTCTGCCCATGGAGATTTTTTTGTTCCTCTTGCAACCAGTGAAGGTGCTCTTGTCGCAAGCTATCAGCGCGGTTCAAAGGCTACATTCATGGCTGGTGGAATTCGCTCGGTCTGCCTAACGGAAAATGTTTATCGTGCACCGTTGTTTCGATTTAACGACTTGGCCGATTTAGGAACTTTTGTTGTGTGGGCTTTGGCCCAAGAATCCAAGATGCACGAAATTGTAGCTGCAACGAGTCGATTTGCTAAACTGGAAGACATCTCTACGAACATTGAAGGAAATCAATTAATTATTACGTTCGGTTATTTTACGGGAGACGCGAGTGGTCAGAATATGGTCACGATATGCACAGATGCGATTTGTAAATGGATCATTGAAAACGCTCCTGTAAAACCAAAGACGTGGTACATCGAAGGGAATTTTTCTGGAGACAAGAAAGCAACTGCTATGTCCTTTATGCACGTGCGTGGAAAGAAGGTGACTGCGGAAATTGAATTGAGTTACGATATTGTAAACAACGTGTTAAAATCTACTCCGGCGAAAATGGCGGAATATTGGCAAGCCTCAACCGTTGGAACCATTCAGACGGGAAGCATTGGAGCGCAAGGCCATTACGCAAATGGATTGGCGGCTTTGTTTATTGCAACAGGTCAAGATGCGGCTTGTGTAAGTGAGGCCTCTGTTGGAATAACTCGAATGGAAGTTACCGAAGACGGTGGGTTGTATGCTGCCGTTACGCTGCCCAATTTAATTGTGGGAACAGTTGGTGGTGGAACAGGATTGCCAACACAACGCGAGTGTTTAGAATTGATGGACTGTTACGGAAGCGGCAAGGCAAGGAAGTTTGCAGAGATTTGCGCATCAGTGGTTTTATCGGGTGAGTTAAGTATTGCAGCAGCTTTATCGGTAGGACATTTTACAAGTGCTCACCAAAAATTAGGAAGAAAAAAATAGAATGAAGATTTTTCTTTCATATCATTTTTTTCAAGTCGTTACAATTCTGCTGTCGTATTATGTTGTAACCGGAATAGGATTTTATTTCATTTCGAAAAAGAAAGATGATGTAGCTCGAAAAAGATTGTGGTTGAAGTATTTTGTTTACCTGGCTTTAGTAAGTGTGTTGGTTGTCTGCATGAAGTACGCGGTGGATATTGCATTCGCTTTGATAGTTCTCATTACACTCATTGGAGCATATGAAGTAGTTACCAGTTGGAAAGAAATTGCTTCAAGTCGAGTGAAGGTGTTTTCTGCAATTGTTTATGCATTGGTCCTGTTTGGTGTTTCTCTATCGTATGACATCAGAGATTCACTTTTGCCTGTGTTCTTTCTAATTGTTGTGTTCGATGGTTTCTCGCAAACTGTTGGGGAGTTAGTTAAAGGCAAGGCTCTTGCTCCGCGCATGAGTCCAAATAAAACACGAAGTGGCTTCATCGGTGGCGCGCTCGTAATTGGATTCACAACATGGTGGATTTTAGAAGGAGAATATTTGTTTTTAATTGGATTGGCCATGGCGGTTGTTGGGCTTTACGGAGACTTACTTGCAAGTTGGTTGAAGCGATTTTCTGGAAAAAAAGATTTTAGTGAAATCATTCCGGGGCATGGTGGCGTTCTTGATCGCTTCGATAGCTTTCTTGCGGTTTGGTCGGTTTTATCTTTTGTTGCATACTTTTTTCATTTTTGAATATGGAAACCTTGTACACTGTTTTAGGGAGAGATTTAACAAATACGATTTTACTCTCTACTTCCTTTTTGGTATTGTTCGCATGTGGTGAATTGCTTTATCACGTGTTCAAGGTGAAAGCTGAACTTACCCGCAAATGGTCACATGTTGGAACTGGTTTTTTGACGATGTTATTTCCTGTTATGCTGAGCAATCATTGGTGGGTGCTGGTACTCTGCGCAACCTTCGCAATCTTACTTTCAACAAGTATTAAATTCAATTTTTTAAAGTCGATTAATGCTGTGGACCGCGACACTGTTGGAAGCTTGTGTTATCCGCTGGCTGTTTACACTTCATTTTTAGCCAGTGTTTGGAAGGGAAATACGTTGTTTTTCTATCTGCCTATTTTAATTATGGCGTTAGCCGATCCAGCGGCTGCCCTAGTAGGTAAGCGATGGCCATGGAAGCCTTATGCCGTCGGAGACCAAAAAAAGAGTGTTGCTGGGTCGCTAGCCTTTTTGGTTGTGAGCACCATGTTGGCAATTTATTTCTTGGGTGGAAACTTGACGAATGAACACGTTGGGTTAGTGCTAACCATTGCTGTTTCGAGTACTTTGGCGGAAGCCTTCTCTGCAAAGGGATATGATAATGTTACAATACCTTGGACCGTCATTGCAGTGTGTGCCATGTCTATTTAGATTGTTATTGAAATGAAGAATATTTGTCTAGTTCTGTTTTTGATTTTTAGTTCTGTTGCAGGGGCTCAACTAAGTCTGAACTATACCTACCCGAATGATCCTTCGGTTCGTGAAAACCTAGAGCATTGGCGCGATTTAAAATTTGGAATTATTATACATTGGGGAATCTATGCAGTACCGGGAATAGTAGAGTCCTGGTCAATCTGCAACGAAGATTGGGTGGGGAGAGATACGGCTTTGAATTACGAAGATTACAAGAAATGGTATTTTGGTTTGTCGAAGGAATTCAATCCAACACAATTCAATCCTGAAGCGTGGGCTTCTTCGGCGAAGAATGCTGGTATGAAGTATTTGGTTTTTACCACCAAGCATCACGATGGGTTTTGCATGTTCGATAGCAAATATTCAGATTTCAAGATCACGAATGGTCCTTTCCAATCAAATCCAAAATCGAATGTGACAAGAGAAGTTTTCAATGCATTTCGAAAAGAAGATTTTTTCATCGGAGCATACTTTTCGAAACCAGATTGGCATTCGGATTATTATTGGTGGCATGCCTTCGCAACAGGTGAGCGCAATAACAATTATGATATTCGAAAATTCCCAGAACAATGGAAGCGTTTTCAGAACTATACGGCGAATCAAATTTCAGAGTTGACCTCTGAATACGGAAAGGTTGATATGCTTTGGCTCGATGGGGGGTGGGTGCGTCCGCTAGAAACCATTAACGATGAAGTCCTCTCATGGCAATGTCCAATTCCAGCTTGGAGTCAAGATGTGAATGTGCCGCGTTTAGCGGAAATCGCAAGGAAAAACAATCCGGGAACATTACTAATCGACAGGACTGTTCATGGAGAATATGAAAACTACAGAACACCCGAACAGCGCATTCCTGAAGGAAGATTGGATTATCCTTGGGAAACCTGCATGACGCTTGGAAATGCTTGGGGGTTCGTGCCCAATGACAAGTACAAATCTTCTCGCGAAGTCATTCATAAATTGGTTGAAGTTGTAGCCAAAGGCGGAAATTTATTGTTGGGTGTTGGTCCAACAGCAACGGGCGTTTTTCCGGAAGAAGTGAATCTACGACTGAAGGAAATTGGGAATTGGACAAGCAGAAATTCAGAGGCCATTTACAATACTCGCAGTGTCTCTGAATTTAAATGGGGAGATTTCTATTTCACGGATGGAAAGAATGGAGAAAAGTATGCCTATGTGTTGTTGAAAGAAGGCGAGAGTATAGGCAAGGAACTGGTTTTGCCGTGGTCAGTAGTTTCTTCGGATTCATACATAGAAGAATTGAGCACGCGTGAAAAAATGAAAGTTGTAAAGCAATATGGAAGGGTAATCATTAAGCCGAGTGTGAGAGTAAGAGAACTCTCGAAAACGCTTCCAGTGGTTGTATTTAAATTGAACTAAGAGATCTTACAACTATTTCTTCGAACTGAATTGAAATCCCATTCTTTTTCCAGTTGCTAAACTTCCGCTGTGATTAATGTCTTGCATTTCTTCAACTGTGATCTGATGTAGATTTTCGTACGGAGGAATAAGTAGGTCGAAGTTCAATGCGTATAGGATAACTTGATCAACAAATTTTGCTTGGCTTGCTGGGTCGAAGTTTGAAGCTACGATGTCGTTGAACATAATTCCCAATTGCTTCTTTCCTTGAACCACGAAATGGTTTTCTCTGTTTATGAAAACACGCGCCAACAAATAGCCGACGTCAGCTGTCCTGTCGTAACGAAAAGAGTCTGATAGGAAGTTGTAAACGTTAATGGTTCCAACATAACTGTTCGCCAGATTTTCTCTCAAATATCCGGTTTGCCAAAAACTACTTTCTTGTTCAAATTGAAAAACATTGGTATGCATTTGAAAAATGAGCAAGTCACCCGCCACACGAACCTCACATTGAAAAGCACCTCTATCGCGGTATTCAAATGTTACGCGTGAATCGGTGTTCCCAAATTGAACCGTTAATTCTTGGATGGTGTTTTTTAATACTTCCTTCAACGAATTGAATTGGGCGATGGTGTTGTGAAAAACGTCTTGCTTGAGTACGCTTTTGTTTTTCAGTAAGAAAAGAATTTGGTCTTTTGTTTCCATTTTAATAAGCTCTAGCAAATAAGACGCGACGTTCGCTTGGTTTCCCTGTTACCATGCAAAGGCCTGGTTCTGTTGGACCGTCAAAAGGTATACAACGGATGGTGGCTTTAGTTTCTTGTTTAATCAACTCTTCCGTCTCTGCTGTTCCGTCCCAATGCGCTAAGAAAAATCCAGTTTTTTCGTCAAGCAGTTTCTTGAATGTTTCGTAATCGTCAACTTCAGTCATATGTCCATTTCTGAATTCCAAAGCTTGATTGAACATATTTGCTTGAATGTCTTCTAGCAATTGTTCAATTGTGTTTTCAACGCCTTCGAAATCAACTGTGGATTTTTCAGAAGTGTCGCGACGTGCAATTTCAACGGTTCCGTTTTCTAGATCTTTTGGGCCAATGGCCAAACGAATAGGAACACCTTTTAATTCGTATTCAGCGAATTTCCAACCGCTGCGTTTGCTGTCGTCATCGTCGAACTTCGCCACTATTCCTTTTGCTTTCAATGCTTTTACAAGAGGAAGAACTTTCTCGCGAATGACTTCAAGTTGCTCAAGTCCTTTGTAGATAGGGACAATTACCGCATGAATTGGAGCCAATTTAGGTGGAACACGGAGCCCCTTATCGTCGCTGTGAGTCATGATTAACGCGCCCATAAGACGCGTGCTCACTCCCCATGATGTTGCCCAAACGTATTCAGTGTTTCCTTCTTTCGTAGCGAATTTCACGTCGAATGCCTTCGCGAAATTTTGTCCAAGGAAGTGCGAAGTACCAGCTTGCAATGCTTTTCCGTCTTGCATCAAAGCTTCAATGCACAAGGTGTCTAATGCTCCTGCAAAACGCTCGCTCTCAGATTTTCTTCCTTTCACAACCGGCATGGCCATGAAGTTCTCTGCAAATTCTGCGTATACATCCAACATGCGTTCAGTCTCTTCAATTGCCTCCTGCGCTGTAGAGTGAGCAGTATGCCCTTCCTGCCACAAGAATTCTGCAGTTCTTAAAAACAGACGCGTTCTCATTTCCCAACGAACCACATTCGCCCATTGATTAATGAGCAAAGGAAGGTCGCGGTAGCTCTGAATCCAACCTTTGTATGTGTTCCAGATAATAGTTTCACTCGTTGGACGTATGATTAATTCTTCTTCGAGTTTTGCATCTGGATCTACTACAACGCCACCATCTTGCGCTTTCAGTCGGTAGTGGGTGACAACGGCACATTCTTTAGCGAAACCCTCAACGTGGGCCGCTTCCTTGCTCAAATAACTCTTCGGAATCAACAAAGGGAAATAGGCGTTCTGATGGCCTGTTTCCTTGAAGCGAGTGTCCAATTGATCCTTCATCTTTTCCCAAATTGCGTAGCCGTATGGTTTAATAACCATGCAGCCTTTCACCTCACTGTGCTGCGCCAAATCGGCTTGCATCACAAGTTCGTTATACCATTTGGAGTAATCTTCTTTTCTTGTTGGAATTTTCTCGGCCATTTTTTTTCTTTTTTCGAAGTTGCAAATGTAAAACCTTATTACCTTTAAACTATCAAATCCATACGATTATGAAAGTGTTACACAAAAATTTTTTCTTCTTCACGACAGTTCTTGCTTTGAGTTCTTGTGCGAGTTTTGAAAATTTGACAGACGATCGTACACGAGCAGAAGATGATGAAATGTATTGGAATGGAAAAGAATTGTTCTACGACAATTCTCTACTTGCAAATACTAGTGAATCTGGAGATGATTATTACGATCCAAATTCAGCGAATAGAGCGAACTCATTGAACGGTGGAACCAATCCCCGCGCAATGTTCAATCCTATTAGCGGATGGCAATTAAGTTACGGATTGAATGCGTTTTCGAATTACAACAACGGGTTTGGAATGGGTTTCGGTTCATACAGTCCTTACAATTCAATGGGTGGATTTGGCGGTTACGGAAATTATGGATACAATCCATATGGTTACAATTCTTACGGATACAATCCATATAGTTCTTACAACCCTTACGGCGGCGGATTTGGTTATAACCCTTATGGTTACGGATTAGGTGGACTTGGTTGGGGAGGTTATGGATACGGAAACGGTTGGTACGGAAACGGAAACGGAAATGGATGGAATGGTAATGGCGGATCTTGGGGTGGTGGAGTTGGCAATGGAGAAACAGCAAATGTTACGCATCATCACCGCAGACCAATCAGTGTTGGATCTGGTAATTCTTCTTCTTACAACAGAGGTGTTTTACAAAAGAATTTGGTACAGCCAATTGCTGAAACATCTCGGACTCCTGTGCCTGTTGCTTCATCACGTGCAAATAATAGTAATTATTCAAGTCCGACTTATTCACGACCTGCGGGAACGAATACTCAAGCAAGTCCAACTTATTCGAGTCCTTCTCGTTCAACGCCGGCTTACACACCACCTTCCAATTCAGGACCATCGAGACCTGCGTCGCCAGCGAATACGAGTCCTGCTCGACCTGCGCCTTCGCACAGTTCTCCAAGTCACAGCACTCCAGCGCCTTCGCGTTCTGCGCCTTCACATTCTAGCCCTTCACACAGTACACCATCTCCATCTCGTTCAACACCTGCTCGAACGAGCCCCGCTCCAAGCTCTCCTTCAAGGACAACTTCACCAGGAAAGAGACCTTGATACGAAGTGAGATGTTAAACAAGATGTTACACAAGGTTCTTCCCAAGAGGAAAATAGTTGCGCTATCATTGGTTGTAATGTGCAGCGTGCAGTTCGTCAACGCGCAGAATGAAGATGATGCACTTCGCTTCTCAAACACTTTCGGAGCCTATTCAAACAGGGCGTTGGGAATGGGAGGAGCTTACACCGCTTTAGGTGCAGACTTTACCAATTTCTTTCAGAATCCAGCAGGCATTGGAGCATACAAAAAACAAAATATGGAGTTTGGCTTGAGCCTTCTTTCACGTTCTGCGAATCTAGATTTCAATAATCGCGTGTCTTCGTCTTCTGCAACCGGATTGGGCTTAAACACATTTGGATTTACCTCTACGTTTGGTACAGCAGGGAATGGTTGGGGGCCTTGGATTTATGGTTTGGCATACGGAAGGACACAAACGTTCAAGCGACAGTATAGCCTCGAATCGAGTGACAATCAATCGTCTCTTCTCGATGTATACACAAATCAGTTGAATGACTACAACCCAGCGAATTCAGATGTTACAGCTTCATTTCCCTTTGGTGCGGGTTTAGCTTGGGAGACTTATTTAATTAATCCAGGAACTGTTGATCCTTATGTGCACGTGAACATTGACAACAATACTTTCACAAGACGTCAGAATGTAGAAGAAAGAGGATACGTTCGCGAAACGTGTTTTGGTGTTTCAAGGGCTTTTGAGAATAAATTATTTATCGGAGCGTCATTCGCATTTCGAAAAGTTGTTTACGAAAAGAATTCTACATATTCTGAATCTTTTTCATCAAACGGAACTGCTGTGAACTATTCATTAATTGAAGATAACAGCACGTCTGATGTAGTGACAAAAGGGCCTTCTGTTCAAACGAAATTGGGTGTGCAATATGCCCCAATACCCTATCTCCGTCTAGGTGCTTTCTGGCATTCGTCATGCAAACAATCGATCAGTGATAATTACATTGCGAAGATGGAAAGCACAATTGGTACCATTGCTTATAATTATTCTTCCGATAAGAATATATTTGACTATGGTTTCCAGATGCCTGCGTCATTAGGCGCGGGAGCCGCTTTGATTTTAGGCAATTTTGGAATTGTCTCAGCCGATTACGAAACACGCGATTTCTCGAAAATGGTAATGTACGGAATCACCGGAGGAACTTCTGAATTTACATACGAGAATGCGGCCATTCAAGAAAATTTCAAGCGTGTTCACAATGCGAAATTGGGAACAGAGTTTCGTCTTGGCGATGTATACAGATTAAGGGCTGGTATTGGCTATCGCACTTCGGTTTATTCAGAATTAGCGGGAAAACCGAAAGAGCCTTTGTTCAATTGGAACATTGGCGGTGGTTATAAAAAAGATGATTTCTATTGCGACGGAGCTGTAATGTTAACCAAAAATAGAGACGGCTTTTTTTTATACGATCCTTCGCTCATCTCAATGGCGAACATAGATAATTTGCTCTTGCAAATAAGTTTTTCTATCGGAACAAGGTTCTAATTTGAAAGGGTTGCTAGAGCTATACCGGTAGCAACAGAAACGTTCAACGAATTTGTTTTTCCTTTCATTGGAATAGTGACAAGCTGGTGGGCACGCTTCATCAATTGTGGATTAATTCCATCCTCTTCCGACCCCATAATAATGCACATGCCTAAGTTCTGATCCCTTGCGTCTTGAAATTCCTGAAGACTCACTGTTGCTTTCTCCGAAAGAACAACCGATCCAATTCCAGATGCGTGCAAATAATCTAAAGCATCGAGTAGATTTTTTACTTTGCAAATATTTAAATGCATGAGCGCTCCGGCAGAAGCTTTCAAAGCATCTTCATTAATTTGTGCAGCGCCCACTTCAGGAACAATAATTCCCTTCACTCCGAAACACTCCGCGGAACGGCAGATTGCGCCAAAGTTGCGAACGTCGGTAACGCGATCGAGTAACAAAAACAAAGGTGGTTCGCCGCTTTCAACTTCACTCATAACTACATTCTCGAAATCTGCAAAGGCAATCGGGGCAATAAAAGCAAGAACGCCCTGATGATTTGAGCGTGTTATTTTATTCAGTTTTATTTCGGGTACTAACACGAAAGGAATGCGTTCCTTTTTTAAACGGTCTTTCAACTGACGCAATTTGTCGCTGCGCAGTTCTTTGTTGAAAAGAACCTTGTCAATGTTTTTTCCGGCATCAAGAGCCTCTTCCAGCGGATGAATGCCAATGATTAAATTCGTGTACGATTTTGAAGATGGTGTATTAGTTCTCACTTTGCAAAAGTATGTCTTATTCGCGGAATACGCGACCTTGTCTCCAAGTGTTTACCGCTTGCTCCCAGCTATTGCGATATAACGCATCTCGTTGCAAGATGAAAACATTGTCAGAAAGATTATCTTTTTTGTATCGAAAGAGGAAGGAGAAGGAGCCAGGAATAGTTTCGTCTCCGTATATCCAACGTTCACTGTATCCAACGTTTTCGACACGAGTCGGTTTTCCATAAATAATATAAATCATACCTCTATCTGTTCGCCAGCCCGGGACAGTAGTTGAGAAATAAGTGTTGCAAGTATTCACCCTTCGAAAGAAAATTGAAATCAACTCCTTTGCTTTTTCTTCAGAGCCTCCGCAGTCTTTCCAGAAATTACAAAAACCAGCATAGGGGTCTCGAACGTTATAGATGTATTCAAATTCTGATTTCGAAGTAATATATCGCACAGGAGCAATTAAATCTTTTAGCGCTGTTGTGGTTGGGAATTCACCATTTGAATACAAGTAAAGCTGGGTAGAGTTCTTCGTTCGGAAGAGATAAGATCTGTTTTCAGCAATGAAGTGATAGCGCGAACCGTCGAAGTTTAAGTTCGTTAAGCTGAATGATGTAGAATCGGGTATTACCGGAGAGTTGTTTGAAAAAGCGGGAGGAGGAAGATTGGGAATTTCCGTTAATGCGAAAATTTCCACTGGCGGGTATTCTGAATTTTTGAATCGAGGGAAGTCGAGGTGAATGGTATCTCCGGTTACTAAGTACTGATCGTAGATTGGTGATTCTGTGTGGTTCGCAGTAATGCGAATATCGAATGTGCTGGGTTGTTCGTTTTTTAAAAAGCTAAATTTCTTTTCGTGCTGTGCTCTTCGATTAATGTCTTTCAATGTTACAATCACCTCTGAATTTCCATATGAAATGGGAAGTTCAATTTCTTCACGCCAAACGCCAGGCTCTTGCATTTGAGGTGGATTGAATTTATACCGAAGAGTGTCTGTTTTGGCTTCTTGTTTCTTAATTGTAATTTGAACTTCAAGTTGAGCTGTAAAATTCTCGTGGGTTGATTTTCGAGAATAAAGAAGTTGATCGGCATCGAATTCCAATAACACCATCGAAGTGTCGTTGCTACTGTGAACAAGGTTTACAAGAGGGTGAAAATAAAACTCGTTTGAACCGAATTGATTTTCACGAAGTTTTTTTGGGGCTGAACAAGAGAAGTAAAACGGAACTAGGAGAAATAAGGCTAATCGAAAAAAATTAGATTTGATCATCTGTTGATTCGTCTTCATCATTATCAATCGAAGGTAAGCGTTTTTCGAAATTACTTCCAGTTTTCGCTCCCATTATTTTCATTTTTTTAGCTTTTCCAAGCAGATTTCCATTTCCTGTTTTAAGTTGACCCATAGCAGTGCCTAGGGTTTTTTGAGCCGTTAAAAGATTGGCTTCAAGCTTCTCGAGTGAAGTAACGAAGCCCTCTAATTTGTCAATAAAAGTCCCCGCTTCTTTTGCGATGCTTTCAGCGTTTTTAGATCGTTTTTCCTGAGCCCATATACTCGCCACAGTTCTTAAGGTTGCAAGCAATGTGGTCGGTGAGACTAAGATAATGTTTCGCTCCCATGCATAAGAAAACAGATTGTTATCTTCATTGAAGGCCGCGATTAATGCGGGCTCAATAGGCATGAACAACAATACAAATTCAGGAGTCGTTAGTCGGTCGGCCGATTCGTATTTTTTGTCACTTAATAATTTTATGTGTGAGCGAACGCTGTCGAGATGCGCTCGCATAGCTGTCGTTTTGTCTTTATCATCTTGCGCGTTTACAAAATTGTTGTAGGCCGTTAATGAAACTTTAGAATCAATGATGATGTGCTTGTTTTCAGGAAGGTTTACGATTACATCAGGACGAATTATTTCATCACCGTCGTTTGTGTCTGAATGTTGAACTATAAATTCTTTTCCTTTTTCAAGTCCGCTTTTTTCTAGCACGGATTCTAAAATCATCTCGCCCCAATTACCTTGAGCTTTATTGTCTCCCTTCAATGCGCGAGTGAGGTTTTCAGCGTTTGTTCCAATGTTTGAACTGGCTTCGCGCAAATTCTTTATTTCATTTTCAAGGCGCGCTGAACGGTCGACGTTTTCAAGTTCTGTCTTTTCAAGTTTCGATTTGAATTCATTGATTGTTGTTCTAAGCGGATTGAGTGTTACAGAAAGGTGCGACTCATTTGCTTCATTCAATTTTTTTACACGCTCTTCGAAAATATCGTTGCTTAAATTTTTGAATTCAACTTTTAAGTTGGTCTTCAAATCTTCCATTAAAAGTTTTTCGGATTCGAGTGCTTTGTATGCCGCTTCTAATGAGGCTGTAGTTGTTGCTTTTTCATGAATCAGCGATTCAACGCGAACTCTCATGGTGTTTAATTCTGCTTTTGCATTTTCAAGTTCCGATTTGAAAAACGAATTGTCGCTTTCGCTTGAAGTTGATTTACGGTTGAACTGGTATAAACCAGCAACTAGTGCCCCGCCAGAAATGGCGCCGATGAGTAAAGAAAGAATATCCATGTTTCAAAATTACCCTGCTAGTGAAGGCTTTTCGGGATTGTGGAAAAGTATTTTTAGAATCGAGAAGAAAAGGTTATTCCAACCCTGCCGTTTTTAAACTGAAGACCATTGTTTTCAATGTTTCCAACACCGTAAGTAATGGAAACAGATCCGTTCTCTTGCTGAAAACGAAACCCAATTCCGGCATCGTAGTAAGTTTTAATCGAAGGTGCTTGAATTCGCGCAACATCTCCAAAAAGGAAAGCTTGTATATCTGTTCCTAGGGCTATGCCGAAATCACCATTAAACATGGCATATTGAGAAGCATAGATGCTTTCCTCAATGAAGGCACGTAGATTTTTTGTGCCTCCTAAACGTGTGATTTCATTGTTGAAAAGTGAATCGCTGAAGATTCCGTTTACTTCGAGGTTGGCATTTGAAAATAATATATCATTCAGTTTGAATTTCTTCCAAAGCCTTCCCTTTAGCGCGTATAATTTTTTTTCTGAGGAATTGTTTTCGTATTGAATGGCGCGGGTACCAGCTATTCCTTCAACAAGAAAATTAAGGGCATACGGCTGAATGCTGAATTGGGCGTACCGCAATGAATAGGATTTGTTTTGCGTGTTTCCGAAAGTTGACGAGTTTTGAAAATGAGTATTTGTTGATCTATTTACAGCTGCAGAAAAACCATTTAGATCGCTCATCTTGGTGAGTATTCGAAAGGAGAGGTCCGTTGTAGAAAAGGTGGAGTCGCGAAGAAAAGAAGCGAATTCAAATTGAAAACCTAGCGGTAGTCCAGCCGTAAAAGGACTTCCCAACTTGAAAGCTAAGCTCTGACTACTGGGCTGAGGGCGCTTCCAATGAAATTCAATGGTCTCTGCTTGTTTCAAGGAATTAGAAAGTTCAAGGTCAATATTTCCGGTGAGAATAGATTGAGTTGAATTGGGTTTGGGCTGCAAGGCAACAAGTGCAGAGAGAACATTGTTTTTGTTGCGCTCAGCTTTGATCGATAGGCTGTAGGATTCACTGTGCATTCGCAACAAGACTTGTGAATTTGGTTTCAAAAATGAAATTTGATTCAGTGATTTACCGATGTTTTGAATTTTCTCAGTGCTGTAGGGATCGCCTATGTTAATGCCTATGGAGCGTTGAAGTGTTTTTTTGTTGAAAAGAGCATTGGAAGTAATGAGTGTGTCAAACAAAAGTTGTTTGCCCGGTGAAATGTCCCAGAAATATTCTGCTTTATTCCCGTCGAGCAAAAGTGTGTCGAGTTCAATTTGAGCATACGGATACCCCTTGTTATTCAACCAAAGCAATATCTCGTTAGGTTTTTTGTTTTTTGTGAGGGAAGCAGAATAACCGGTGTAATGGTGCTCTTCAACAGGGACTTGGCCGCGCGTGAAGAGCGAGCAAAGCACAAAAAGTATGAAGATTAATCTTACAGAGATATGTTGATAACTGCTTTTCAATACTGGGAATAATTAACTGTAGTTTGAATTAATTTTGAAATTCAATTGAACACTATGAAGAAATCTGCAAGAGTTTTATTTTTCGTTTTACTGGGTTTAGGAGTTTTTGGTCTGCAATCATGCAAAAAGCATGAGAAATGTGCAGCCTACGATCAAGTTAGTCCCCAGAAATAGTCTTATTTAAATTCAAACGTTATCGTTTGAAGTACCTCGGCGCTTAAGCTTCTGCTTACAGGGCAAGCGTGTGCATATCGTTGTATTTTTTCTTTTGCAATATCTTCATAACCTAAATCGGGAAAAGTGAAATGAATCTTTATTTCTCCAATTCTTCTTGGCGTTTGATTCATAATCTTTTCAATTGATGCTTCAACCCCTTCAAACCTCCAGTTTCTCTCCTGTGCAGCAATAGCCATGGTTGTTAATATGCATGTTGCAAGTGATGTGCACAATAGGTCAGTTGGTGAAAATCTCTCGCCCTTACCTTTATTATCCAAAGGCGCATCTGTCTCCACTGTGGTTCCGCTTTGGTCGTGGATTACTTCACATCTGAGGTTTCCAGCATATTTTACAGACATTTTAGTCATATCAGTTTTTTTTTCAAAACTAACATAGAAGGAATGAAATTAGTTTTTTTTGGAGAGATAAGTTCAACTCTCGTGTGCTAACTTTGTCTCATGAGTCGTTACTCCATTTTTTCCTTATTAGTCTTTGTTGTTTTCTGCAACTCTGCTTTAGCGCAGATTGAAGAAAGGGAGGAGGGTGTGGGAAGGTATTCCAACCAGAAATATGGGGGTTTAGTCATTAGCACAAATGGTTGGGGAGGCACGTATATCAAGGGGAAGAACAAGGGCGCCTTCAAAGTGCGATTGGTTTCCTGCGATTTTAATTTTGTCAAACACGAAAAAGAGCACAAATCATATTTTCAAGATCCAAGTGCAAGGCCTTACATTTTTGGGAAGCAAAATGCCATGTACAGTTTTAGATTGAATTATGGATTCAAGAAAGACATTGCTGAAAAGCAACGTAAATCAGGTGTTCAGGTCTCTTATTCATGGTCATTGGGGCCAGCTATTGCACTAATGAGACCCATTTACTTGGAAGTTTTAATTATAGATCCGAATCTGAATGGATACACTTTATCTACCGAGAAATTCGATCCAAATGAACATTTCGTAGATAACATATATGGAAGGGCGAGCAATTTTAATGGCCTTGGTGAGATGACATTTGTTCCCGGCTTTTCGGCAAAAACAAGTATGTTTTTTGAGTTCAGCAATTACAGAGATGGTTTGAAAGGTTTTGAAATAGGCATGTCAGCAGAAGCATACCCGAAGCGAATAGAAATAATGTCCGATCAAATTTTAGCAACACTTCCAGATGGCGCGAAAAATCATTGGTTGTTCGTTTCTGGATATGTACATTTTTTCTTAGGAAGAAAGTATAATAAGTGAGAATTGAAATAAGAACTTTAAGATGGAGCAAGAACAGCAGAGAATACCTAAGCCGAAATGGCTCAAAGTAAAACTTCCAACAGGAGAGAACTACAGAAAGGTTCGTTCGTTGGTTGATGAGCACAAACTTCACACTATTTGCGAAAGTGGGAACTGTCCGAATATGGGTGAATGTTGGGGTGAAGGAACTGCGACCTTCATGATTTTGGGAAATATTTGCACGAGATCTTGCGGATTTTGTGCGGTTGCAACAGGTAAACCTCTGGAGGCAGACCCTTTTGAGCCTGCTCGTGTTGCGAATTCTGTGAAGTTGATGGGAGTGAAGCATGCTGTTATTACATCTGTAGATCGCGATGATTTGTCGGACGGAGGATCAGAGATTTGGGTAAAGACGGTTGAATTGGTTCGTGCGAAATCTCCGGGAACGACAATGGAAACATTGATTCCTGATTTTGCAGGTAATTGGGAGAATCTTCAACGCATTATAGATGTTGCTCCAGACATAGTGTCGCACAACTTAGAAACGGTAAGAAGATTAACGAAGCAAGTGCGCATTCAAGCCAAGTATGATCGCTCGCTGGAAGTGCTCTTTCGTCTAAAAAAAGGTGGAATGCGGACAAAGAGCGGTGTAATGCTTGGTCTAGGAGAAACCAGAGATGAAGTTCTTGAAACAATGGAGGATTTACGATCGGTTCAAGTAGATATTTTGACCCTTGGTCAATACCTTCAACCCACTCGGAAACACTTGCCTGTTCAGGAGTTTATTACACCGGAGCAGTTCAAAGAGTATGAGGAATTGGGTTTGAAGATGGGTTTCCGTTTCGTAGAAAGTGGTCCTCTCGTTCGTTCGTCCTATCACGCTGAAAAGCACTTGTTTTAAGTTTTTTTTGTTTGAAAGGAAAAAAAAGCAAATAAAAAGCGTCCAATCGTTTTTTGATAAGACATTTCTCAATTATCTTGCGCCGAATTCAAATTAGCTTAACCTAGCATTTATGAAAGTGAAAAACCTACTATTATCCTCTGGATTTA
>Ga0315899_10003061_pt1 | contig 18238 bp, 18 predicted proteins | sample LakEriMetagenome_2_FD_203518 | JGI IMG/M metagenome (GOLD analysis project Ga0315899, IMG submission 203518) | Freshwater fungal communities from buoy surface, Lake Erie, Ohio, United States - Buoy 4 MA112 | ecosystem: Environmental > Aquatic > Freshwater > Lake | place: USA: Lake Erie, Ohio... | reverse complement strand
CCCTGTATATTGAAAATATGTTTAATCGCCTTAATCAAGCGGTGGCCGGCTTGGCTTCAGCACTCATGTAGGCTTCCATAGGCAAACAAGCACATACCAGATTTCTGTCGCCATACGTGTCATTAACACGGGCCACAGAAGGCCAGAATTTCTTGGCGGCCACAAAAGGCGCAGGATAGGCGGCCTTTTCACGTCCGTAGGTATGCGCCCATGAATCTGAAGCAATTTCAGCAGCAGTATGAGGTGCGTTTTTCAGCACATTGTCTTCCTTGTCTGCCTTTCCATCTTCCACTTCGCGAATTTCTTCACGGATGGCCAGCATGGCGTCGCAGAAACGATCCAATTCTTCCTTGCTTTCGCTTTCGGTAGGTTCCACCATCAATGTACCACCCACAGGGAACGAAACGGTTGGAGCATGGAAACCATAATCCATCAGGCGCTTGGCAAAATCAGCCGCTTCAATACCGGCAGAGTTTTTGAATTTGCGGGTATCCAGAATCATTTCATGGGCGCAGAAACCGTTTTCACCGCTGTAAAGAACAGGATATTCGGCCTCCAGGCGAGCTTTCATGTAGTTGGCATTTAGGATGGCCCATTCGGTAGCATTGGTAAGTCCTTTGCCACCCATCATCTTAATGTAGGCATAGGATATAAGCAGAATGCTGGCACTGCCCCAGGGTGCGGCACTTACGGCATGCATGGCTTTTTCGCCACCGGTTTTCACCACAGTGTGTCCGGGCAGGTAGGGCGCCAGATGTGCAGCAACACCAATCGGGCCCATACCGGGACCACCGCCACCGTGAGGAATGCAGAACGTTTTGTGAAGGTTAAGGTGGCATACATCTGCACCGATCATACCGGGGCTGGTGAGACCCACCTGCGCATTCATGTTGGCGCCATCCATGTACACCTGTCCGCCGTACTCATGTATCAGGGCGGTAATATCCTTGATGGCACTTTCAAACACCCCGTGTGTACTGGGGTAAGTTACCATCAGACAGGCCAGGCGGTCTTTGTACTGCTCGGCTTTGGCTCTCAGGTCACCGAGGTCTATGTTTCCATGTTCATCACAGGCAGTAACCACCACTTCCATACCGGCCATTACAGCACTGGCAGGGTTGGTACCATGGGCGCTGCTGGGAATCAGCGCAATATTACGGTGTGATTCACCGCGATCTTTAAAGTACTCGCGGATAACCATCAACCCGGCGTATTCGCCCTGCGAACCGGCATTGGGCTGTAGACTCATGGCGGCAAAACCGGTAATCTCGCACAAATCCTTACCCAGTTCATCAATAATTTCTTTGTACCCTTCTGTCTGACCGGCAGGAGCAAAAGGATGCAGCGCGTTGAACGCAGGCCAGGTTACGGGAATCATCTCAGTGGTGGCATTCAGCTTCATGGTACAGCTTCCCAATGAAATCATGCTGTGGCAAAGACTCAGGTCCTTGCTCTCCAAACCGCGTATGTGGCGCAACATTTCGTGCTCTGACTGCAGGGTATTGAATACCGGATGCAGCATGTAGTTGGAAGTACGCTGAAGGGCAGCGGGTATGCGGCTTTGGGCCGAATCGCTTACCTGAACAAGCTTACCGTCAACGGCTTTGCTGAAAATCTGCAGCAGGGCATTGGCATCTTCGGCAGTGGTGGTTTCATCCACCGACACACCTACATGGGTATCGTCAAAATAACGCAGGTTGATACCGGCTGCTTCTGCGAGCGTCCTTATTGTGTTGGCACTCGGCACTTCGACATACAATGTATCGAAGAAATGTTGGTTCAATACCTTGTAAACACCGCTTGCTGACTCAATGCCACGGGCAAGTTCAGAGGCAATGGCATGTATTCTGCCGGCTATCTTTTTCAGCCCGTCGGGACCGTGGTAGCAGCCATACATTCCCGCCATTATACTCAGCAAAACCTGTGCTGTGCAAATATTGGAAGTTGCATTCTGACGCTTGATGTGCTGTTCGCGGGTTTGGAGGGCCATACGCAAGGCACGATTGCCATTTCTGTCTATGCTCACACCGATGATACGGCCCGGCATGTGACGTTTGTGTTCATCTTTGGCTGCCATGTAAGCGGCATGGGGTCCGCCAAAACCCATGGGAACACCAAAGCGCTGCGTACTCCCTACCACACAATCGGCGCCCATCTCACCCGGAGGGGTAAGAACCGTAAGTGAAAGTATATCGGCAATAAAGCAGGTTTTTACATTGTGCGATTTACACTGCTGTGCAAATTCGCGATAATCCTCAATACTCCCTTTATCATTGGGATACTGCACAACGGCACCAAAGTAAGTAGTATCCGGGTTGAAGGTTTTATAGTTGCCAAAAACCAGTTCTACACCAATGGGTTCCGAGCGTGTAATCAGAATGTCTTTGGTTTGAGGGAAAATGTTTTCATCCACAAAAAACTTCATTCCCTGACCCTTGGGTGCCACCCCCAGAAACATGTGTATGGCTTCGGCGGCGGCAGTTCCTTCATCGAGAAGAGATGCGTTTGCAATCTCCATACCCGTAAGGTCGATAATCATGGTCTGGTAATTGAGCAACGCTTCCAGACGCCCCTGGGCTATCTCCGCCTGATATGGCGTATATTGGGTATACCAGCCGGGGTTCTCCATGATGTTGCGAAGAATCACACCCGGGGTGTGGGTACCGTAATAACCCATACCCATGTAATTTTTATAAATTTTGTTCTTTTCAGCTTTGGTTTTCAGCATTTCAAGAAAAGCGGACTCACTCATGGGCTCACCAATATTCAGTGGCTGTGGCAGACGAATCCCCGCAGGCACGGTTTTATTGATGAGGGTTTCCATAGAATCTACCCCAATGGTTTTCAACATCTCAGGTAAATCAGAAGCACGAGGGCCAATATGACGGTCCTCAAATTTCTCGGAATAACGCGTATGTAATTGCATAATTGTGTATGCAAATTTAACAAAAAATGCGGCTCACAGTTTGGTAAAAACTGCTTAAAATTTACCCTCGTCTTTGAAGCTGTAATAGCCCGAAGCACCAATAATCAGATGATCCATCAGCGCCACATCGATCAGCTTGCAGGCGTGTTCTATTTGCCGGGTAATTTTCAGGTCCGGCTCACTCGGCACAAGGTTTCCGCTAGGATGATTGTGGGCAATGACAATTCCGCAGGCCAGCCGCTCCAGCGCTTTTCTCAGCAATATTCTCACATCGATGACCGTGCCTGTCATCCCACCCTCACTGATTCTTTCCATTCCGATAATTCGGTTATTCTGGTTCAGGTAAATCACCCAAAAAACCTCATGGTTCAAATCTTCCATCTGACCCCGTAATTGATCATAAGCATCCCTGCTGTTGGTGACCCTGGAAAATTTGGCAACAGATTGTTTTTTACGCGCTGCCAGTTCCATGGCAGCCATAATGCTGATGGCTTTGGCATTCCCTATTCCGGGTATGGCACAAAGATCTTGAATGCTGGCCCGGGCCAGTTCATGTAAATTGCCATGAAAACGCTGTAGTATTATCTTTCCCAGATCCAGGGCGCTGTGGCTTCGGGTGCCGTGGCCGATTAGTATAGCCAACAATTCGGCATCACTAAGGTTCTGACGGCCTTTGGTGGCCATTTTTTCGCGTGGACGATCGTCCTCATTCCAAAGTTTAATAGGCAGTGACTCAAACATGTTGATAATTTTTTTGACAAAATAATGTGTAAATATTTTTCAAATGTATTACTTTTGAACCAGCAATTACAAATATTTTTATCCGATAATTTTAATCAAATCGAATCATGAGTGAACAAAATGAGAAAATGAAAGCCCTGAAAGCCACGATAGAGCGGCTGGAAAAAACCTACGGCAAGGGCGTCGTAATGAAGATGGACGATACCCGCTCCATTGCGGTAGATGTTGTATCAACAGGATCTTTCAGCCTTGACCTGGCATTGGGTGTTGGCGGATTTCCCCGCGGTCGTATCATTGAAATTTACGGACCGGAATCATCAGGTAAAACCACCATTGCCATGCATACCATTGCAGAAGCACAGAAAAAAGGCGGCATTTGCGCCTTTGTGGATGCTGAACACGCCTTTGATAAATTATACGCAGAAAAACTGGGTATTGACACAGCCAATCTGCTCATATCTCAGCCCGATGACGGAGAACAGGCCCTTGAAATTGCCGATAACCTCATTCGTTCCGGTGCCATTGATGTGCTGGTTATAGATTCTGTGGCTGCACTGGTGCCCCGTGCAGAAATAGAAGGCGACATGGGTGATAGCAAAGTAGGTTTGCAGGCCCGACTGATGAGCCAGGCACTGCGTAAACTCACCGGCACCATTAGCAAAACCGGCTGTGTTGCCATATTCATTAACCAGCTCAGAGAAAAAATTGGCATTATGTTTGGCAATCCTGAGACTACCACCGGTGGTAATGCCCTGAAATTTTATGCCTCCATCCGCCTGGATATACGACGCATCGGACAAATCAAGGACGGCGAAGACATTATAGGCAACCGCACCAAGGTAAAAGTGGCCAAAAACAAGGTGGCCCCACCCTTCCGCGTGGTTGAATTTGACATTATGTATGGCAAAGGCATCAGCCGTGTGGGTGAAGTACTGGACATCGCCGTAGATGCCGGTGTTGTGCAAAAAAGCGGAAGCTGGTTCAGCTTCGGCGGAACCAAACTTGGTCAAGGACGCGATTCAGTAAAAGAATTGCTGGAAGACAACCCCGAACTGCTCCAGGAAATTGAAGGCAAAATCAAAGCTAAAAACGCTGCCGGCGAAGAAGTAGTGGCAGTTCAGCCAGGCGAAGCCTCGTAAATTCCAATAGTAACCTGATTAAATAAAAAGACTGCTTAGGCAGTCTTTTTTTATGCTTTCTTATGATACTGCTCACTATACATGGCGGGATACACCACATACAACATCAGCATTCTGCTGTATCGAAATATGATTGGAAGTAGAATCACTATGGCAATAGGGATTGCCGCAATGGCATAATCAAACAGATTAAGCAGATTAAAAACCACGCTCAGGGTGATGATAATACCTACTATGATGGCGTAACTCCAGTACATGGCACCAAAGAAAAAACCGGGCTCGGGCTCATAATTTAATTTACATTGCTTGCACTCATACTGGGTTTCAGCAAATTTCCCCATATTCAGAATACTGTTAGGAAAAACCTTATCCTTGCCACAACGTGGACAACGACAAAGCAAAAAACTGATGAATCTGGGTCTCGGATGCTTTAGATCATGCATCTCTGCGGGTTCTTCTATAGTTGTACCACGCAAAACCCGCCGCACCTACCAGCAAATACGGGGTTGCCAGCAAAAACAGAATACCCTTGTTGATGCCATTCCCTACAGAAGCTCCCTTTTTGTTGGTCTGGTTGCTTTTCAATGCTGTTTTACACATGGGACACTGTGCATTTAAACCGGTGGTAAAAACCAGTGACACAGCAAAAATCAGGGTAAATAATAGCTTTCTCATAGGTTCCAAGGATAACAAGGCGAAATTAACACATAAACTACAACTCCCGTTACAGAAACATACAACCATAAGGGGAATGTCCAGCGGGCCAGCTTTCTATGTTTTGCCAGATTTCCGGTGGTGCTGAAATAGATGGTATACAAAACCAAAGGAAGTATGATGGCGGCCAGCAGAATATGGCTGAATAGGATAATCAAATAGAGCGACTTCATGAAGCCATCTCCGCAGTATGGCGTATGATCCATGCTGGTATGATACGCCACATAACTCACTAAAAACAGGGATGAAATAACGAATGCCAGCAGCATAAAAAACTGGTGCATTCCCTTGTTTTTCTTTACGCGAATCATGTAGTAACCGAGCATCAGGCAAACAGAAACGCAGGAATTGAGGACAGCATTCAGAAACGGCAAATGCCTGGCAAGATGAAAATTGGGTCTGTATTCGGAAGGCAGATACCTCAGTAAAACTACCACAGCAAGTACAGCAATACTCACGCCTGTTACCAGCCAGAAAAAGGCCTTGTCACTTATCCAGTTCTTTTTGTCTGTATTCATACAAAAGGTTATTAATGTCTTCCTCTATCCTTTTTAACGCTTCAAATCGGTCTTTGTTTTTATCACCACGCGTAGGCAATATGGCGCGCACATGCTTTTCTCTGTCAATAATCACCACCTTATCGTCGTGTATAAAATCCTGCCCTTTTTGCTCGGTGGCCAGCAATAAATCATTGATTACCCAATCGTAGATTTCTTTTTTGGAACCGGTACAAAACTGCCAGTTCAGGCGATCTGCGCGAAAACGGGCTGCATAATTCTTCAATACCGGCACACTATCGGACTCCGGATCTATAGAAACAGACAAAAAACGCACTTTGGGGTTTCGGTAAAACTTCTCAGCGATGGTCTGCACCTGTTTGTTCATTTCCGGACAAATCTCAGGGCAGCTGGCAAAGAAGATGTTGGCCACAATGACACAGGAGTCAAAACCGGCCAGGTTTATTGTTTTCCCTGTATGATCGGTGAGCTGAATATCACTAAGGGTATGATATTGCTTGGCACCATCCGGCAATGTTTCTGTTTGGCCAAGATAGTCAAGGGGCTTATGCACCCATTTGGCTTTTCCCAGATAGAAAATTCCCAGTATGGGCAAAAGAATAATGGCCGCAACAGCGGCCACTCTAACTATCCCTTTTTTATCGATAGAACGCATTATTTGGCGTAGGTAAGCGCGTTACCCTCGTATAATAATCCCATCACAAGGCCAATGATAAAAATGGTAGGAACCAGAATTATTAGTGCCAGGTTTACTTTCTCATATTTCATGTGCATGAAAGCTCCTACGATATAGTATGCTTTAACAATTCCAAAGAAAATGAAGATAAAATTTCTAAAACCGGTGTGGGGCATCACAAAGTAAATGATGAAGTCCAGCACGGTGATTCCAAGCAATATCCAGAAAGTGCGCCAAAGCTCTTTGGTGCCGTGGCTTTCAGCCGGTGGAATATAGTTTATGGCATCGTATTCGCCGGGTTTGTTATAGAATTCCATGGTTATTTAAAATTTAATCAAATGAGGTAGAAGAAAGTAAATACGAACACCCATACCAGATCTACAAAGTGCCAGTATAAGCCGGCCTTTTCAATCATTTCATAGTGACCGCGGCGCTCAAATACGCCCCTCGCTGCCATGATGGTTACCACCACATTGATAATCACACCACTGAAAACGTGAAAACCATGGAAGCCGGTTACGATAAAGAAAAGTGCTGCAAATGGCACCGGACCTGCGGTTCGGTATTCGGGCTGCCATTCAAAATGGTCGCCAAAACCGAGGGCGCCAAAAACCTTTTGACCTGCCTCCGTAATTCCAAACTGGTTGCCATAGAGCGTAGCGCCTTCGCCGATAAATACCGACCATTCCCATGCCTGACATCCCAGAAACATGGCGCCACCAATAATGGTGTAAATCATGTATCGAACTACTTCTTTCTTGCTTTTGCGGTGACCTGCTTCCACAGCCAATACCATGGTCACAGAAGACAAAATCAGGATAAATGTCATCACACTCACAAACAGCAGTGGCAGGTGAAGCCCATGCATGAATGGGAAGTGGTTAAAAATCGCTGCGGGATCGGGCCAGTTGGTTACGATGGGGGATTGCACGTTGCTAAAGCGCTGTGCACCATATTGAACCAGCAAGCTGGAGAAAGTAAACGCGTCAGAAAGCAGGAAAAGCCACATCATGAGCTTTCCATAACTGACATTAAAAGGAGAGCGCCCGCCTGCCCACATGGGCTGTTGTTCAAAGGCCGCCTGTTGATGATTCGCCATTGTTCAAAATTACCCTGCGAAATAAAGGAATAAATACAAATAAATCCACAACAATCCAACAAAATGCCAATAAGTGTGTGTAACCTTCATCAGGGTGAGCTCTTTTTTATGAACCCGAAACCTGAAAGCCTTTGTTAATGTGACAGTTAACAAAATCATCCCTCCCAAAACGTGCAGCACGTGCACAAAAGAAATTACATAGACATAGCTGGCTGAAATATCTTCAGGATCCGCATTTACGAACATTAGCCCCCTGGATGTCATATCCTGCCAGCCCAAATACTGCATCAAACAGAATAAAACGCCCAATATCCAGGTAACTGCCATGTATATTCTATTTGAAGGCAATTCGTCATTCTTGGCGGCACGGTAGGCCATGTAAATGGTAACACTGCTCACCATAGCCACAATGGCAGAAATCATAAACTGAATGGGCAGGTCAAACTGCGTCCAGGTATTTTTTGCCGTCGCATCCGGCATGTGCACAATGTAAGCACTTACAAAGGCCGCAAACAGCATACAGCTGGCAATGATCATCAGCACCAGATTGAAACGCATAGGTTCAATCCGGTAATTCTCTTTGTTCTTCTTAACAACAGTTTTAGTGTTCATGTTTTTTAAAATAAGATGTATGTAACGAATACCACAGGGGTGTATAGGAATGAGGTGTAAAGCAATTTCCGTGCATCAGACTCTTCTAGCGACCGATGAAGCTTAAATGCAAAAAATAAAAACAACGCTCCGGAAGGCAGCAGCCCGGTGAGTGCCCAAACATCACTCATACCGTACAATACGGGCATCACACTGGTAGCAATTAATATGATTGTGTAAATCACTATCTGCAACGCACTGTATTTGTCGCGGCCACCCTTGCTGGGTAAAAGCCAGTAACCTGCCTTCTGATAATCTTCATGCAGCAACCAGGCAATGGCCCAAAAATGCGGAAACTGCCAGAAAAACTGCACCAAAAACAGGATGATTCCGGCATCGTCAATTACCCCTGTCGCTGCGGTATAACCGATTAGAGGCGGTAACGCACCGGGAATGGCACCCACCATCACTGCGAGTGGTGTTACCCCTTTTAATGGCGTATATACAAAAACATATAACACCAAAGAGAGAGCTCCTAAAATGGTGGTCAACAACGGGGCTGTAAAGAGCAGCACCGCAATCCCAAACAGGCCACAGAACAGGGAAAAAATACGCGCCTGGGATTCACTTAAGCGACCTTCCACAACAGGCCTGCTTTGGGTTCTGGACATTTGGCTGTCTTGTGATTTTTCCAGCAACTGATTCAACCCATTGGAACCAAACACAATAAACAATCCCCCCACCAACACTCCGGCAAACACAATCCAGCTGAAGCCGGTCAGACTGCTATCGGTGGAATTGAACTTACAACCCAGCACATAGCCAAATACTGAAGTGGCTACCACAGTAGACGTGAGGCGGAATTTTACCAGGTCAAAATATGCTTTTAGGGTGCTTTTCACAGGTTGTTATATTAACATTATTCAAGCCCAATGGGTTTGATGATTCTCCAATAAAAAATTAAAATCGGCAGGGAAGCTCCAAGCACGATATGAAGGACCTGAGTAACCGGAGGTAAAACCCAGTTGATATTGATGGCTCCTAGCACAATTTGAGTCAATATAAGCAACCCCATCCATGCGGTAGCTCGGGCCTGAACAGGCCACTCACTACGCCTGAGTACCCATACCCAAAGGGTGTATATTAAAAATACCAAAGGCAAATAACGATGGGCGGCAAAAGACATTCCCATGGCAGACCAGTTTAAAATCCCCTCATGCTCAAGCTTTCCGGAAAGGGCTAAGGATTCCACCTGCTCCCGGGCCAATGTGCCAAGAAACACGATTAAAAAAGACAAAAGCAACATTGTATTCCAGTGAGGATTGTTTTTCTGCTCATGGGTCTGCAATTCAAATGGACGATGCCGGTGAATGGCAATCAACGTGAATAGGATGCTTAAAAAGGAAAGCATGAAATGGGTAGAAACGATGCCGGGTAATAGATTGGTAGCTACCACGATGCTGCCCAGCCAGGCATTCAGCAACAATGCAATGAAACCTATGGTGGCATAGACAAAGACCACTTTTTGGCTTTTAAAATACCGGCATGAAAGCAACCAAAAAACCAGGAAAAAAAATCCCGCCAATACCCCAAATAAGCGATTGATATACTCAATCCACGCTTTGGTTGCATTAAACTTTTCAGGCAGGTAAATGGCCTTATTGCTGCGTATTTCATTGGCTTTTTCATTCCACCCTATGCGCTCCAGCGTGGCGACAAAACGATTGACTTTGCGGGTTCGTTTTTCCAGAAATAATTGCATGTAATCCGGCGGCAGCTGGCAATCGCAGGTGGGAGGGGCCCACAGCCCGAAACATTTTGGCCAGTCAGGACAGCCCATACCGCTGCCTGTTACCCGCACCAGCCCGCCCAGCACGAACAATAAAAAAACAGACGAACAGGCGATAATACCTGTTCGTCTGAAAAATTTTGGGGTGAATATACTTTGCAGTGAAGACAAGGACCTATCAGCTCCAGCCAAACACACGCTTGATGGCGGCGAACATTACGTTTTCCGCTACTTCTTCTTTCTTGGTTGATTTGCGCTTGGGTGCAGAACCATGTCCATCGCCTCCGGTACCGGCATTGTCGGACTCATCGGGTACGTACTGTGGGAAATAGTCATCCTCACGGTCGGGACGGCTGTACTCATAAGGACCGCGATAAACCTCGGGGATGGCACCGGGCCAGTTTCCGTGAAGGTGCTCCACAGGAGCGCTCCATTCGAGGGTATTGCTCTGCCATGGGTTCTGCTCCGATTTTTTACCGCGGAAAATGCTGTAAAAGAAGTTCCACAGGAACAGCAACTGAGCTGCACCGCCAACAATAGCAGCAATGGTCATCATCTTGTTTACATCCATCCATACGTCAAACTCTTTTACCAGGGTAAACATGTAGTAACGACGAGGCACACCGGCCAGACCCATAAAGTGCATGGGGAAGAACACCAGGTATGCAGTGATAAAGGTAATCCAGAAGTGGAACTGACCCAGGGTATTGTTCAGCATACGGCCATACATGCGAGGGAACCAGTGGTAGATACCCGCAAACATTCCAAAGATGGCAGATGAACCCATTACCAGGTGGAAGTGGGCAACCACAAAGTAACTATCGTGAAGCTGAATATCGAGCGCTGCATTACCAAGATAAATACCGGTAAGTCCGCCGGAGATAAAGAATGAAACCAGACCGATAGAAAACAGCATGGCCGGCGTAAAGCGCAGGTTGCCTTTCCACAGGGTGGTGAGATAGTTAAAGACTTTTACCGCCGACGGCACCGCAATAATCAGTGTGAGAATCATAAACACGCTACCCAAGAATGGATTCATACCTGTAATGAACATGTGGTGACCCCAAACGATAAAGGACAGGAATGAAATGCCCATCAAAGAAATGACCATGGCGGTATATCCAAAGATCGGCTTACGGGCGTTGGTAGAAATAACCTCTGAGGTAATACCCAAAGCCGGCATCAGGATGATGTATACTTCAGGGTGACCGAGGAACCAGAAAAGGTGCTGATAAAGCACAGGGCTTCCGCCGATGTTTTCCATGGCTCCTACCCCCTCAAGGTATATATCCGAGAGGTAAAATGAAGTTCCAAAGCTGCGGTCAAAAATCAGGAATAAACCTGCACCCAACAATACGGGGAATGACAGCAGACCCAGTACAGCGGTAAAGAAGAACGCCCAGATGGTAAGTGGCATGCGGTTCATGCTCATACCTTTGGTACGCATGTTCAATACAGTACTGATATAGTTAATACCACCCAACAGGGCAGATACAATAAACAACACGATGGCCACCAGCCAAAGGGTCATTCCAAGACCGGAACCCGGCATGGCTTTTTCCAGGGCACTCAGCGGAGGGTAAACGGTCCATCCGGCAGATGCAGGACCCGTTTCAACACCCACAGAGATGAGCAATACCACTGAAGACAGGAAAAAGAACCAGTAGCTGAGCATGTTCATGAAGGGCGATGCCATATCACGGGCACCCACTTGCAATGGAATCAGCAGGTTGGAGAATGTTCCGCTCAGTCCGGCAGTAAGCACGTAAAATACCATGATGGTTCCATGGATGGTAACCAAACCCATGTAGAAGTTGGGATCCAGTTTTCCGTCCTGGGCCCATTTGCCCAAAAGCATTTCCATGATGCCAAACTTCTCATCGGGCCATGCCAGCTGCATGCGGAAAAGAAGAGACATAACCAGTCCGACAATACCCATTACAATACCTGTTATCAGGAATTGCTTTGAGATCATTTTGTGATCCATGGAGAACACATATTTGCTGATAAAGCTTTCTTTGTGCTCGTGATGATCGTGGCCGTGGTGGTGGTCTGTATGTAAAGCTGCGGTGCTCATATTAGTTTACTTTTCAGATTAACGAATGGTAACAGTATTGGGTTTAACAAGGGTTGAAGAATCCTGCGTATTGGAGGGAGTTGGAACAGCAGCAGGAGGAGCCACAAATGGTGCCTGGGTGGCCATCCAGTTATTGTATTCTGCCTCAGAACCTACTACGGTGATCTTAATTTTCATGTTGTAGTGGGCTCCGCCGCATATTTTGTTACAATACAGGTAAAAGTCGAAGTCTTTGTTATTCTTTTCTGTACGGGCTTGCTCCGTAGTTTTATTAGGGGTAAACGAGAACCAGGTTGCCATACCGGGCACTACATTCATCTGACCGCGAAAATCGGGGAACCATGCGGAGTGAATCACATCCCTGGCGCGGAAGTTAAAGGTGTAGGACTTACCCTTTACCAATACAACTTCAGTGGTGATTTTATCATCGTTGGCAGCACTGTTAAAGACTTTCTGATCTTTGCGATAGGTAGTGATGCGGCTAATGGTTGTATTCTTGCGGCGCAGGTCTTTTTTCAACTGCCTTACATAGGCACCGGACTCTGCGTCTTCCATTTTATTTTTCAAATCTTTATAGACTGCAGGATAAGCAGTTGCATTGCTGCCGGTATTGAAGCTCACGAAAGCGGTCTTCCATGCTGTGGCTGAATCGGACGCAGAAGCAATCTGGCTGTTCAGAAGCGCTGTATCCCTTTTAAGGTCGGCCAAAAGCGAATCTACATGCTCAGGAACTGCAAGACCCAGGGGGTTTTTACCGCTGATGAAAGTAAAATGACTGTTGCCAAATGTATTATCATCACCGGCATAGCGGGCTTTCCATCCAAACTGATAGCCAAAAATCTCTATTTCCTGCGCATCTTTGGGTTTTTCTGCCGTGATTTTTGACCAGGTATTAAACCCACGTAAAACGAGGAATGTAAGCACTACTGCAGGCACCACGGTCCATACAAGTTCAAGCTTGTTGTTGTGGAAATAATACAGCGCCTTTTGTCCTTCACGGTAGCGATACTTAAACATGAAATAGAACAACAACACTTCGGTAATGACAAACACCACGAATGTGAAACCGAAAGTCCAGTTAAACATGCTGTCAATGGTTTCTCCATGCTCAGAATAAGAATCGCCAATGAGAACGTATTTACCGTGGTAAATCATCTCATACCATATTCCCGCAATGGATGCAACCAAGAAAATGATGGCAACCCAACGGTTGGTTGAATTCCAGTTAACTACTTTTTTCCCGGTGATTTTTTCAGTGAGTGCACCAATGTCGAAAGCCCTGGCGATGATGAGAATGATCAATACTGCGAGTATGCAATAGCTGATAAATTCCCAGTCCCAGTTAGCCAGACTAAACTCCTGAGGTGGCTGAACAACATCAGACGCAGACTGAGCGAAAGCAAAAAAAGGCAAGGACAGTAATAACATCGCCGAAAACAATTTCTTGTTGGTAAAGGCAGCGATAACGGACAAATGGTGATTCTTCATTTATGCCAATTATGGATTTTGTGGTGCAAATTTAAGTATCCGTCGCTTGTTTCAAGCAAAATTTGAGAAAAAATGAGAAAGTTTATTAACGCACTGACAAACAGCGTTCGGGTTAGCGTCGGCTTTGGGATTTGACCATTTCAAGAAGCAGCATTTGCTGATTGGCATCGGGCAAAATGTGGATATTGTTTCCGCCACCCAGTGCACTCAGATGTTTAAGTGTCTCCAGTGCCGTTGGATTCTGTCCCACCATGATGGTACTTAGATGAATACCGGACGCAGCGGCCTCGGTAACCATTTTTTCCATGGCTTTTCGGCTAAGTCCCCCGGTGGTAAACATCCCATCTGTCACGATCACGATTTGATTGTTGCCATCGGCTTGAAAGTATTGTCGGGCCTGCTGATATGCCAATTTGAGCGCAGCACCTCCATTAGTACCACCGTCGGTTTTTAACCGATTGATGCGGTTGTAAATGCTGTCCTTATTATCTACCGGTCCATGTGGGTGAATGATTTTTGCATCATTGCTAAAACCTACCACTCCCAGACGGTCATTACTGCGTAATGCCGAGACCAGAATGGCCATGGTGGATTTCAGCGTCTCCATTTTACCGTCGCGCTTCATGCTCATGCTGGCATCTACAATGAAAACCAGGTTGTTGGTTTTGTAAGTGTTGCTTTCGAGTAATTCATCTTCGGGATGAATATGCGCTTCCTCGTCAATCGTGTCCATGAGCAGAAGTTCGGAGGAGGTTGCATCTCTTCCACCGGTCGAAGTCGGTTCAGGCACGGTGGCTTCTTCCACCGGTTTTGGATCCATGTATACAATAAACTTGCGCTGGTATGGCTCAAGCGTAATGAGGGCCAGATAGTCTTCAAACCCGGTCTTGATGCATGCAATATGGTAATTACCCGGAATGATGGCCATACGAAAACCATCACCTTGAGGTTCCAGTCGTATCCGCTTACCATTGTTTTCCTTCACAGAAAACTCATCGGGCTTTAAGCGCTCATCGGTATTGCGGTTGCGGATTTCCACCTGCACCATCTTTTCAAGTTTATTTTCGTCAGCATTGGTTGGATTTACCACAGGACAGCGCAACTGTGCCGAAGGATCAAATCCTTTAATATCTCCCTTCAATTTAAATACCAGGGGTTCTGCCCTGCTACTGATAAACAATGGCACATCGAGTGAAAACTTGCCTTTACGGGTGGTGTAATACACCATCAATATTTCTGCTGTTTTACCCGGTTCAACAAGCCGACTGGAGAAATACGCTGCAACATTTTCCTTGTAATAGGTAGGTAAAAACACGAAATCCTTGTCGGTGGCGTTTCGTACCTTGAAGCGTGCCGTATCATTTTTCCAGAATAGTACATCGCCAAAATCCCACACTTGCCTGTCGGGAAGGACATCCTGGGCCGCAAGTCGGCTAAAAATCAACAGAAACAAGACAGCGGTGGCTCGAAACATGGTATTTATGAACAGTAACGGCAAAAATACGGCCGAAATTATAAGTCAGGTGAATCCCACCGTGCCGCCAGCATGATAAAAGTCTCTACCGGTAGCTGTTCTGCCCTCTTCCCTTTTAGTTCATCGGGCAACACAAATGAAGGTTTGGACGAGGTGAGCGGTTTTAGTGCGTTGGACAAGGTTTTTCTTCGCTGATTAAAGGCGGTTTTCACTACCAGCGCAAGACTTTTATAGGTGCAGTCGGGTGGCAGTTCCTTCCGCACACAGGCCATCACACCGCTTTTTACGGCAGGTGGCGGGTTAAAACTGCCTTCATTTACGGTAAACAGGTATTTACAATCATAGAATGCCTGCAGCAGCACGCTGGTTACACCATACTCTTTGTTGCCATGATCGGCGCAAAATCGTCTTGCCACTTCACGCTGAAACATCCCGCCGAAAAACTTTACGGGGTTTCGGGCTTCCAGCACCCGAAAGGCAATCTGGGTGGAGATATTATAGGGATAATTGCCGATGACCGCCACATTACCATCTCCAAATAGTACATCTTCCGGAACGGCCAAAAAATCACCCTGAATAATGTGCAATTCTTTGGCCCACCCCTGAAGTCTCAGCCATTCTACACTTTCTTTATCTATCTCCACACAATGCAGGGCTGCACCATGGGTTTCCAGCAAAGGTCTGGTGAGAATACCCATTCCCGGGCCCACCTCCACCACACGGTTCCATTGTCCCTGGGGTATTGACGTGGCAATCCTCAAGGCAATCGCGGGATCTGTAAGAAAATGCTGTCCCAGCTGTTTTTTGGGAGCCACCTTTTGCATCAGGGCCAGAATGTGATAAAATGTTTGGTAACTGCTTCACTCAGGGAATGCAGGTTATGGTTGTCGGAGGCCTCTGCAGCATCGCACACGGTTCCGTCCTTTTTCAGGATATGAATACCCCCTTTCTGGGGCTTGTACGCCAAGTTTTCCAGCAATCCGGTGCGCACAAAATAGCCGGATTCATCAGGCAGCATGAAATCAAAACGCAGACGGGTCTTTTTCAGACATTCCTCTCTTAGTTCGGCTGAAACGGGCTTATCCTGGATGATTATTTTTGGCAAATTCCTTTTCAGCATTGCCTGAGATAGGGTTGCCAATACCCGGTCGTCATGAAATTGCCATGCCTTTACCGCGGTCATGATATCGTGGTCATCGAGCAGCACAAATAAATCCAGGGATTCTTCATCAAATCGGTCTGCTGAAATAGTGTTACCCAAAAAATGAATCAGGGGGTGATAACTGCCGAGGGATGCCATATTGGCCGCCATGTGACGCGCTCTTTGCAGAATAGAAATAAGCAGTTCATCTGCTGCTACCGCAGTTTTGTGCAGGTATACCTGCCAGTACATAAGACGGCGCGCTACGATGAATTTTTCAACCGAATAAATGCCTTTTTCTTCTACCACCAGGTTGCCGTCTTTCACGTTCAGCATATTAATAATCCGGTCGCCTCCCACAACCCCTTCACTCACGCCTGAGTAGAAGCTGTCGCGCTGCAGATAATCCAGGCGGTCCATATCCAACTGTCCTGATATCAGTTGCGATAAAAATGGCTTTTGGGGATAATCCCCCTTGAAAATGCGGATGGTAAGATCCAGTTTACCCTGAAACTGCTTATTCAGCCGCTGCATAATGAGGGTTGAAATATATTCATGGCTCACCCCCTCAATCAGGGTATGCTCGAGGGTATGGCTGAAAGGCCCGTGTCCTACATCGTGCAGCAGGATGCCCAACCATGCGGCTTCCGCTTCCTCATCCGTAATTTCCACCCCCTTGGACCTTAGGGTTTCTATGGTGCGTACCATCAGGTTCAATGCGCCAAGGGCATGATGAAAACGGGTATGAGTGGCACCGGGATAAACTACTTCGCTGAGGCCCAGCTGCCGTATGCGACGCAAACGCTGAAAATACGGATGCTGAATTACGTCATGCACCAACTCGGACGGCACGGTCAAAAATCCATATACCGGGTCGTTGATGATTTTATTCTTGTTCAGCGGCTGCATTGGCACAAAGTTACTATTACTGAGGCTATTCCGAGGTTTCGTCCCAAACGAGTTTTTGTCCGGGGGCCGGTTTTCTGGATTTAACACGCTCTAAAAAATCCCTTACCGTCTCGGCATATACTTCCGTAGGCATGGCTTCCAGATAATGGTTATACAAATACACCATTTCGTCGAACTGAGCGGTGGTGATGCCCTCACTGCGCATCATACGTCTGTAACCCGAAGCCGCATGCAGCCAGGCGCTGACGTTGATATTTAAGGGATTTGCCGTTTTTGCCAGGTACTTTTTAAAATGATAAACGGCTGTCAGATTTTTATTCTGTCTTTCTGCACTCAGGCCCATGTACCAGTATGTTCCGGCTAAATTGGTGTCGGATTCCAGCACTTTTTTCAGCAAACTGTCGGCTTCCGCAAAACGCGATTGAAAAACAAGTGCATGTGAAAGCAAATGCCGAATATCATTATCCGTAGGATGTTGCGCAAGCATACGCAGGCAGATGTGTTCCGCCTTCAGAAATTCTTTTTTGCGCATCGCTTCCCGGGCCTGGGCCAGATCGCTGAGCGACTCATCATCATCCTGCGCGGTGATTGCCATCGGCAGCAAACACAGCATCACGACAATTAATTTTAAGAATCTGTTCATTATATGCCTCACCTTTAGCAATTTTGTACTGCAAAGTAAACTTCAAAAGTTGGGCCGCTTTATCATTTTATCTTTTTTTATTTCCCTGACACTGCAAAACTGTCAAAATGGTCCGGATTTTTTAACATCTTATGGAACGGAAGACAGCACTACCCTGCTAATCAGCAGGCCTTGTTCAAAGTTGAGGGTAGGCCAAAAATTCAAGGTTTACATTCAGTCAGACAAAACGAAACCTGAGCAGGTATTGATTCGGTATGGCAGCAATGTGATTGATAAAATCAAATTGGACTGGCAGGAGGATTATTGCGTAATC
>Ga0315899_10003060_pt1 | contig 18246 bp, 48 predicted proteins | sample LakEriMetagenome_2_FD_203518 | JGI IMG/M metagenome (GOLD analysis project Ga0315899, IMG submission 203518) | Freshwater fungal communities from buoy surface, Lake Erie, Ohio, United States - Buoy 4 MA112 | ecosystem: Environmental > Aquatic > Freshwater > Lake | place: USA: Lake Erie, Ohio... | reverse complement strand
TGCCACTTCCAGTTGCCGTCCCCCAGGTTCTTGACGGTGACTTCTGTCTGCAAAATGCTGTTCATTCTTCGTTTTTCCTGGCGTAGCCCGCACCGATCTTGACCCATAACGAGTCGAACAAGCCGCAGACCGAGTCGATATCTTTGCCAGCGACACCCGGCACGGACATGTTGATATGGAAATCGTCCGAATAAAACTGGGCTTCAGCTTGGTAGCCCTCAACGCCACCATACTGCCTGTTGTCGTAATACTCAATGTTCAGGTAATAACGCGTCCCGTTGTCATCCCGCTGTGGTCGCTGGAAAAAGCGGTCGCACGACATGCCAGTCGGCACACGGCATTCTCTGAAACCCGCCTCAAGGATGGAGTCGATAGTCATTCCCCGGCCCCGTTCTCGATGAAGTGCATGACGCTGGTGATGTCATCTGTGTCGCCAGACTGAAGAATCTGGCTGACGGTTTGGTTTTCAAGCAACGGCATCTTGACATTGAGCAGGGAGGGGTGTCTGGCAATCGTTGTCAATAAGTATTCCAGTCTATCAATTCGCATGTCTTGCAATCCAGCCAAGGAATTGAGTTCCTCGTTGTACAGTTGCAGCTCGTCCAGAGACTTCAGCAATGCGGGCACATCCTGTCGGGCGTTGGCGATGAAGTCGGCGTCCTCGTCCCAGCATTCAGCCTTGTGGCAGGCCAAGCGCGGATGTTGGAGGAGGGTGATGCAGACCACGCTCTCGTGATCCACACCGCCAGGAGACATGCCCAGCCGGTTGTCGTGCTCGAAACGGGATCGCTTGGTGGTCACATAGCAGGCGTTCATGCAGAGGTCATCGTCGGTCAGGGCAGCGTACCAGGGACCCGGGGTCGCCTTCCCGGCCCGGACACGGATGGCTTCCAACTCATCGTTGCTCAGCATCACTTCACCCCCAATCGCATCCGGTCACACCCAGGAAATTCCGTCGAAGACAAGGCTTCGTTCACCGCTTGGTCGGCGGATTGGCAAAGCTGTCTCAGGTAGGCGATGAAGTCTTCCAGTTCCTCGGCCTCAAAGGCCCATCGCTTGGTCTTGATGACGATGTAGTGGCGATCGTCGGCTGGCTCGATCTTGATGTCCATCGTCTGGATTTCGTCTTTGCCAGCCCTCATGTCGGCGGGCTGCTGAATCCGTATGGAATCATGCCAATGCTTCGGCATCTTACTCCCCCCACTTCTTCTCGTAATGAGCGCCCATATCCTGCCAGACGCTATGGAACCAATCGACGATGTCCTCGGGAGACATACCCTCGATATCCATCAGTTCCACATTGGTGGTGCATTCCCGGTCGTTGATGCGGAACCAGAACTGGGAGATGGCGTCCCAGGATTCCGCGTTGTAGTGATATTTGCGAAGGTCGTAGTATCGGACATTGATGTTGAATTGGCGCCCGCGTGCATCCTTGCGGGCATATCCCCACAACCTTGTGCAATTCCACATGGGTGGGACAGGAAACTCCTTGAATCCAGCCTCCTCAAGGGCCATCGGACTCATCGGCCATCTCCTTCAAAAAGAGTTCGGCCATCGCCTTGGCGCCGGGCTTGCCCTCCACCAGGGAGAAGATGACCTCCTTGGCGAGGGCGAGAGCCTGGTCAGCAACAGCAAACGCCTGCATGGCGTTGATCAGGGGTTCCACCAAGTAAAGCCGCTCGACATTGTCATAGATGCCGTCCCAGAAAGACTCGTCGTTCATCTTCTGGAGGGCTTCAATGTAGTCGGCGCGCTTCACCATGGCGGCAACCTCTAGGCTTTCTCGGAGGGGGTGGCGGCGTCGATCTTGACATTGACGGCCTCGCCGGGAACGACTTCGACATCCAGCGTCGACAGCAAAGGGCTGATCCCGTCGCCGATCCTGGCGTCGCAGGAGAACTTGACCTGGGCGCTGCCCACCTTGCCGGTGGTCTTGACCAGGGCTTTCAGGGGACTGGCGGCATCGACGACCACCTCGATCACCGAGGGATCAGACGATGACCATTCGGGGGATTCCACCGGGGCCTCGTTCCCGCCCTTGCTGACCGGCGTGACCGACAAGGAAACTTCTTGGTTGTCTGTGAGCACGAGAGACATGGCTAACTCCTAAAAACACTCAAAAAAATCCCCACGCGGGGAAAATCACAAAGTTCTGTTTTCCGCAGCTTGAATCCTTTCGCCAAGCCATTGCATGCAGTTGCAAGCCATGCTGTTTCCTAAGGCTTTGTATCTGGGGCCGTCCGGCGAATCGGGCTTCTTCTTGTGGGGTATGTTTGTCCAACCACGGGGAAATCCCTGGAGTGATTCGCATTCTTCAGGAGTAAGTCTGCGGACTACCATCGGAGGCATTTTGTTCATGACATTCGGCACATTGTTTCCGCCCGTCCCCCATTGCGCTTCAACAGTCGGGCTGACTCCGACATTGACCCTGACGCTGTCTCGTCTGCTGGCGTGATAAGCCACGCCTTCAGCGTCCACAGCAACCCCCTGAGTAGCCGAAGCGTCAACCGTGTAACTAGTTCCTTCGTCGTTCCAACCACGCCCATTCTGTTTTTTGTCAAGCCCGCGGACATCCTGCATGGCGATAGCCATGTGTTTTGGCGGGTTGTGCCTCTCGTCCCACCCGTTCAGGCAGGCGGCGACCTCGGTTTCATTGAAGGTGGGAGCCTCCTCCTTGTTGTGGGGATTGGTGGATTTCACATAAGCAACGGCGGCCGTCGCACAGCCTGTTTTACTCCCGCACCCGATTGCGTGGCACTTACCGTCTTCCGACGGTATCGGATCCTGAGTTGGATGGAACGATGTCGGATTCGTTATTATTCCTATGCCTTGATGGCTTCCGTCGCTGTGTCCACTTGACGACAAACAATCTGTCCTGTCACCAGTTATCCAAGCTGGCTGGTTAGAATAACCGCTGAAGGTAAAAGCAACTCCATTAGCAGTATCAGAAACGGGCAGCATGTATCCGGCGGCTGCATGATCTGCGCTGTTGCTCCAACCACCAGAATTGGCGCAGGACTTCATGGTCCCGGCCACATCCGGCACTTCGACAGGCTGCATGACAGTCGGCCCGCTGGCGTTCACGCTGGAGCCTGGCGTTCCCATCGTCGCCGCCACATCGCCCGTGATCGCCCCGTTGTAGCAGTCCGTCCCCACGGCGTGGAGGACTATAGGCTCGTGGCCGTGCATTTCCCTGCGGAGAGTCCCGACGGAACCGTCCTGAAGAGTCTGCATGACCGACCCTCCCTGATCCATCAGGACCAAGTCCTCGTCCACCGACACGGCGACCAACGGCGTGTTCCGTCCGCTGGCATTGCTGTTGGTGTTCAAAGTGTTGGCGATGTTGTTCGTCCGCACCTCGCCCACTTGGTTTTGGGCGAAGGCCATGGCTTCCACAACGGCAGCAACTTGGGCGGTGATTTCCGCCGACTGAGGACTGCGGCTGGGATCGTTGGTGGCAGTCAGGGTCGGAGCGACCACTCCAGGAACAAACATCGGGCAGGCGCTGTCAACATGCTGATCCTCCAGGCCCTGCTTGTTTCCGAATGACGCATTCAATGAGCAGCTGACATCGGCAGGCCAATCCAACTTGCCCTGAAGAACGGCTGGAAAACGGTTCTTTTCCGGCATGGTCTGCCCCTTGGAAAGGACGGCGTCCAGAGTCTGGCTGACCTGACCGCCGTCCCACCAGCAACCTACGACTGGGTCTTGCCCTCGGGATTCTCCTGTTCGTTCGACGCCTCGACCACTGCTAACAAGGCTCGGTGCAACATCTCTGGCAAGGCCTTGCCCCGTTTTTCTGCGCGTCGGAGGATTCCCGCACAGGCTTTCGGACTTAAAAAGTATCTCGGCGGCACGACCCCTCTCTCCAAGACATCCGACAACGAACACACGGCGTCTACGCTGTGGGACGGCGTGTGGAAACTGTTGTGTTCGGACCCATTGAGCGTCAAGAACCCGGTAGGCGAGGTCATACCCCAGGTCCCCCAACGCCCCGAGGAGGGTTCCAAAATCCCGTCCTCCGTTTGATGTGAGAACACCGGGGACATTTTCCCAGATGATATACTTAGGTCGGTAACGCCCAGCGATTCCAACATAGTCAAGCATGAGGCCGCCGCGGGGGTCAGTGAGGCCTTTCCTGAGGCCTGCGACGCTGAAGCTTTGACAAGGGGTGCCGCCGACGAGGACTTCGATCTTTTCATCTGGCCATTCTCTCCATCGGGTCATGTCACCCCAATTCGGGACATCGGGGTAACGGTACTTCAAAACAGAAGAGGGAAACGATTCAATCTCGCTGAATGCCACAGGAGTCCAGCCCAGTTGGTGCCAGGCCTGGGTCGCTGCTTCAATACCGCTGCAAACAGATAAATAACGCATCAGGAACGACTCCGAACTGGCCCTATGGAAAAATCAACAGCGAACCCGGAACTCAAGGTCAGGGCCGCTACATACGAGTTGAAAATCCAACCGCGCACACACCGGACGGAGACAACCCGGTAGCCAGACTTTCTGGCCTTCTCTATCGCCTCAAACCACCGATGGAGCCGGTAGTCGGCGATCGTCATCAGGTCGCCCTCGATAAAAGTGCGTATCACGGGGCATCCTCAGCCAGCAGAGTGGCCGTTTCGACGGAATAAAATCGTTCATCGGGACCAAAGGACACCCGCAGTCCGCCGTCAACGATGCTGATGGCATTCAGCGTGATTTGTTTTTCGGCGGCATTGGCTGGATTGGTGATCGCCGAAATGGGAATCGTTCTGGTTTGGAACAGGGCGTTCGTTAGTTCAAAGCCCTCAAACTTTTCGGTGGGCCGGATGGAAATGAGGTGGTCGCCAGGTTTATCGCCCGAGATCGCTTTTTCCACATCGACCGTGGAAGCCCAGGTGGGTTTCATGGCCTCGTGAACCAGTTGATTCTGGAACATCCCCTCTCGTTCGGAGATGGACTTCTTCAACTCTTCAATACCGCGCGAGACATTGACATAAGCGTCTGTCACACGCTGATGAAAAGGCGAATTTTGGGTGGTTTGGAGAAGAGAATCCAGAATATCGCGGGCATCTTCAAGAAGTTGGTTAGGCATGAATCGCTCCCAGAAAAGAATGCTGACTAGTGTCAGAATATTCTTAACTAGGACGATTGTTAAGCAATTAATCTGGACGAGAAAAAACTATTCCGTCTTGGTCACGACCATACAGATTGGTGGCTAGCTTGCCCTGCCAACCCTTAGTTCGGAAAAAATAGATGGAGTCCTGGTCATGCTCCCTGACATGGGCGACAAACTTACTACTGACGCTGCGGGTCAGAATTTCTTCCAGCATGGCGGAACCAAGGCCACGCCGACGGAAAAGCGGGTGAACCACCAGACGCTCAATGGTCGTGGTGGAGCGATCCTTGTTGCGCGAGACCATGGCGAATCCGCTGACAACCGGTCCTTCCATCGCCACATAGAAAACGGTGGACTTGCGACGCACCTCGGCGATAAACTTGGCCTCGTCCCAATGGAACGGATGGAGTATCTCGCCGAAATCCTTGTCTTGGTAGGTCCACGCCCCCCGCTCCACCTCGAGGACATCGGGCAGATGGCGTTTCACCATGTATTCAACCGAGATGTCCATGACAGGTGCTCCTGGATTGATCATAGGACTATACCCCGGTTTGATTGCATGGATCACTCGACAGATACTACCCTGCCGACCTGGAAATGTGGGCACTTGAGTGCAGCGGTGGGTAAATAAAAAAAGAGGCGCCACACTTGTGTGTGACACCTCAACTGAGAATGACAAAACGATCGTCCAGAATGCCTTCCAGCAACGGCCTGACCTGATCCCATCTCAGATCGCCGCAGCCACATCCAATTTTGGGCAGGTAAATTTCCTCAATCGCATTGTCCCAAGCCCAATGGGAAAGAAAGAGAACCGATCTTTGGATCAATCCAAGGTCGGATTTTTCAGAGAAGTGGTGTTTGGTGGGTACCGACACAATCTGCAACCAAGGTACCACGCACGGGACATTGCCGTGATCACGCACATGGTAGCCCCAGAACCGATCCAGCCCAGGCCACCTGTCCCGGGCTTCCTTGGCCACGCCAGCCCCCATGACCAACCGCGGGCCTTTGACGGAATGGGTGATGACACAGCTGGTCGGAATGCCGACCCAGCCGCGTTCCTGCCTAAACAGATCCCCCCTGCGCTCGATCATCGCAAACTCCGGCGGCCTCTTCCAAGAGAGTAGCCACCTTGCGGATCGAACGACAATAACGCATGCGCAACGAGTTGACATTGCCTCGACCGATCCGGCTGACGATGTCGTCCCAGCTCAGGTCGGCGTTCCTCAGGCAGAAAATCTGCCAGGCCTCGTCGCTCAGGCGTCGACGGAGAAATGCCCAGGACTCCTCGCTGCACAGATTGTCCAGGGCGTCCTCTCTCCTCTCGGGCAGGTCGATGTCGTGGCTACGCAGCGTCAGACGGCAGTCGCGCTTGCCCCTCTGCATCTGGCGCAGCTTGTCGTTGGAAAGCTGCACGGCCATCCGCTTGACCAGGAAACGCTTGTGGTCATCGGGCATGGAGCGACGCCTGTCCGCCGGAACCTTGCGCAGGTAGTTCATCGCCAGCTCCTGGCGGAAGTCTTCCACCTCCCACTCCTGCTTGAGCATCGGCTTGCGGTTCAGGATGGAATCCAAATAGCCATCCAAGTAAAGCGACTCGACGGGATTGTCCAGCTCAACACTCATCAGAACCTCGATTCTGCGGGGACGCGCAACGAGGGTCTTCCTGACCGACTATTCCCATAACAAAATTAAACCTATTGCAGACAAGAATAGGTTGATTTATTAAGCTTAACTAGGCAATTTGGGGTGTCAAGTAGAATTTTTATGAATCTGAAACAAATGATTCTTTTGTGGCAATTCAATAACTCTTTACCTTGAAACCAGAGATTGGTATGCCGTGCAGCACCACCCGAGCGTCTACCGTCAACGCTTTGCGCTCAGGGCTGGGGGTCTTTGCCCGCTTCTTCCTGTCGACGCTGTCTTGGAAGGCTGTACTGGATCCAAGGTTTTCTGTCTGTGAGGAGGCCCGGCAAGACGGTAAAAAGAGCCTGGGGTGGAAACCACTTCATCCGCCAGAGTCGCCCTGTCGGACAACGCTGTTCTCTGGCAGCGGGGAATTTGATTCCCCTCCCGGCCGTGAACTCCTCTTTACCTTACCGGGCACCAAGCTTACGACAGATAGCTTTTGATGTATATCTGAAGGACCACTACACGACGGTCGGGGTCGACGACCTGCACCATTGACCGCAGTCCCGCTGATGCGACGGCTTGCCCAACCGGGGGCTATGTCCAATCTACCTATAACCAGTAAACAGACACGATTGGCCCATCAAGGAAGATCATGGACAGAATCGCATTAAACACGCTATCCAAGTCTTGTGGCGAGTGTGATGTTTGCTGTAGAATCTTGGAGGTGCGGGAGTTAGGAAAACCGGAGTACACGGATTGCGCCCACAGAAAAAAGGGGGGTGGCTGCGGAATCTGGACGGATCCGTCCAGGCCTGATGTCTGCGGCTCCTGGAACTGCGCCTTCCTGTACGGGTGGATTCCCGACCATCTGCGACCGGACAGGAGCGGGGTGATGCTGTATCCGGTGGCGGCCCACCAGACTCCGGCGGGCTTAGCGCATCTGGCCGGGCAGGAGGTCTGGGCTGGTGCCCTCGACTCCCCGTCCGGCCAGGAACTGTTTCAGAATTTGTCGAAGAAGATGCTGACGGTGGTCCGGCTGTACGGCACTCAGATGTTTCGTGCGGCCGGAGCCAATGTCGAGATTTGGAGGGAGCGGGTTACTGAAAACCCTTCCCAGTCTTAGGATCGACATTCGGGATATCGATTTCTTGCAGATTGATCTGATCCATCGCCACCGCAGAGAAGGCATCCCACCCCCCCTCCGGCAGCGGCTCCACCGTATCGGTGTCGGCGTTGTACGCCTCGCCAATCGACTTCACCCTGGGATTGATCGGCTTGCCGACCCATTCCTCGCTGGAACGCCCCGTGGAACAGCATTCAAAGTCTTTTAGTTTCCAGGAGATGTCCCCCGCCATGGTGACCGTGGCGAACCATGTGGTGCCGTCGATCGTGGCCTGGATTTCCTCCAAGTCCCATTCCCAGGTATTCTTTTCCGGTTCCTCAATCATCGCTGCCTCCCGTGTTAGAATTCACCACGACGACACCGGTTGCACCGCACCAGCCCCTTGGCCAGTCCGCGCACCCCGCACTCCGTGCAGCAGTTGTCCACCACATCGGCATCCCGATGGGGCAGATAGCCCCCCTTCAGCCAGGGGAAGGTCTTGTAGTACTCCTCCCGTCCGCCCCAGATGCGATACAGCCGTTCCTGCTGCACAGCGGCCTTGCGCTTGTCCAGATCGTTTTCCCCGCATCGGGAGATGATCTCGGTCATGACGCTGTTCTCGTCGCCGACCGGCTTGGACTTGTCGCCGATTTCGCCCCGGTAAACCTGGATCAGGCCGGACTCGTCCTTGCCATCGAACCAGTATCGCCCGGTGTCGCTGGCATACGAGCCGGAACTTGATGGCCCCCCAGGGCTGTTGCGGACTTTCCGCATGAAACGGATGTTGTCGATCATCACGCAGTCCAAATCCGTCAAGCTTTCCATTGCACATCCTCCTGTTAGGACAACTCGTCAAAAACCAGATGCGTTTCTCTCGTCAGCGATTCCCAGTCCCTGTGTCCCTCCTCGTAAAAGATCACCGGGAACGGGGCGTAGTCTGGCGAGTCACTTTCTTTATAGCCAGGTACGCCAGCCAGTATTTCGCACAACTCCTTGCGGATCACAGCCACGCCGTCCCTGGAGAGGGATGCGGTGAACGCCGGGGCGCACTTCCGCATGTTCTCCCACCACAGGTCGGCGTTGTTCTCGCAGTCGATCACTACCGCCACATACTTGCTCATTTCATTCCCCCCACGATTTCCTTGACCACACCGCGGTTCATTTCCGGTATCTCCTGCTTGTTCCGCACAGCCCTGAAACTGATGCCTGGTATCCTCAGACATCTTTCGCCTCCCTGCGGAGGTTTTTCCAGATAGCCTTTTTTCTCAAGCTGCCAAACCCTCTGTGTCACCGCATGTCTTGTCGTTCCAATGATCAGAGCTAGCTCGTCCCGACTCGGTTGATAGCCGTTTTTCTCCGTCAGAGAGATGAGCAGCTTCAGAACTTCTTTCTGCTTGTCGGTGATCTCCTCAATCGGCCTTCTTCCCCTGGGCATTGTTGCTCCTTATGCGATCAGTTCCGGATTGTTCCGAGAAACGCACCCGCGCTTCTTCCCGTTGACGATCATTGGGATACCTTCCAGCGAACGCCAGTTTGCCAAAGCTTTTTTCATGGCTGCCACGCTGGGGTAAGTAATCGTCAACCGGCCTTCTTTGGCCAGTACAGTCAGATGGGCAAACGAACCGGCCACCTCCAGAATGATTCTTCTGGGGTGGCCTTTGGAAACCGCCTGGCGAAAATGATCGTGATGTCGAAACACCACGATTTTCCCGTTGTTTTTTACCAGCTTCATCGTTTTCTCCCGACATAACGGGTACAACCCCAGGAGAGTTCTTCCAGTTCATCAAAGAACGCTTTGAGAAAAATTAGAACCATGCCAATCGCAAAAGCAATTCCCATTAGTTGTGTCCTTTCTCGTTGAGGAAGCGATCTACTGTTGCGACCACATGTTCAAAGCAGGCTCGCACCACGGCATCCTTGGCATTGTATTCTTCGACGCTGCCTCCCAACCAGGAACGAACTGTCTGTTTTTCCTGGGGTGTTGCCCACTCTGCCACCTCCTCAAAAAGGCTGACCCTTTGCTCGACCCAACCCCATGTTTCCGGAGACCACCTCGGCGGTCCCTTGGCTTCTAGCAGATCAGCATTGTTGCCAAATCGCTTGTGGATATCTTGTTCACACTTAGAAAAAATCTTAAGCAATCTGTTCATTGATCACCTCCATTGTCCCATTCGCAGTAAAAGAACAACCATTGCGTGGCCAAAAGGCCAGCAATTACCAGAATTTGAACCATCACCTCACCTCCTAGTAAGTAATGCTCCATTGAAACTCAATCGACTCAACCGGCTTCGCTTGGTTGTACGGATCAAATTTGCTTTTGACGGTCATCGACCGTTGGCAGCAGCACCCAACCACGAAAGCGGCGACAAACACCAAGATCATTTTGATCATTGTATTTCCTCCCAGATCGTCCCTGCCAGGATGTCCTCGCTGTCCCACTCAAGCATTCGCCACGCAACCCGCGTCGCAAATTCTTGCCGCTGCTCATCGGTCATTACCTCGTACATTACCTGCTCGATTGCGACTAGCTTTGCCAGCAGTTTTGCTTCCATTCCGCTCATCGTTTCCTCCATGAAAAGACATAACGCCATAGAACAGCCTATTGTTAGGCCACAAAATAGGCAAGTCTATTTGAAGGCAAACCATCCTTCTTCCAGGAGCCTAAAGGCCATGTCATATTTTTTGAGTTTTGGTGATTCGCCTGCCCTCCTTCTGAGCCAGTCAATGATGTTGCCGCAGATGATACCTTCATCGGAAGCACCCATCTCCTTGATTGTTTTGCTTCCAGGAGACCACAACTCAAAACGAATCGTCCTAGCCCATGCCTGGTCAGCCAGATGTTGAGCGTCCTTTTCGTTGACGAATTCCTTCGCCGCTTCAAAAACAGACTCGGCTGCGATGTCTGCTTGTTCGGACGCAAGGTCGATCCATGTGGTGGTTGTCTCGTTCATTCTTAAACTCCTTTCCTCAAGCTTGCAACCAGGAACGCCCTGGCTGCCTCGATGTGTTTGCACCGCCTTTCCCGGAAGGTCGCATCCGGGCAGTCGCAGCTGTCGTGTTCACATCCCTCATTGGAAAGGAACACATTGTACTTCGCACGATCATCGTACAATTTTTCATACTGAAACCCGCGACCGTCCCAGTCGATGGGAAACTCTTGCAGCAGATACCGACCGCTTCCTCCACGCCCCGGCAAAGAAACCAAGTTTTTTTTCTGGGCCATGATCAATCCTCCCACTTTGCGTTTGGAAATTCCTGGCGCAGAATCTTCTTGAAGTCCACGCCAAGCTCAGCCAGATGGGCAGAAGCCAGCCCGGCCAACAGTTGATAAGAATCTGCCAGAGGATTTTTCTTGGCTTTCAGCCTCTTGATCTTTCGGATCACGACGCGGTAAGCCTTGATCGTCCGTTTCACATGTTCGTCTTTCGTCATCGCAAACCCCCTTTCATCCTTATTGCAGTTCGCTTTTCGTTTGACTAACCGATTTCGCCAGAAGGTCCCATTCGTTTTCGTCTTGCTTGATCAGTTCTCCCTCCCCTCTGTCTATCTTTTTGACCAAGGCCTGGAAACTTCTTGCCTTGATCTTGAAGTTCCATCCAATCCCAGGAGCCATGTTCTCTGCCGTGAATGGAATCGAATCGATGAAAGCTTCGTCGCAAGGCACGCCCAGCGTGCCAGCCAGGGATTCGGGATCGTCCCATTCCGTGGTCAGGGCACCGCAAGCCTTTCCTTTGAAAATGGTCACCGTGCCGTGGTAGATTTCCTTCTTGGGGTTTGTGTGAATCGTTATCGGGCCTGACTTGCCTTCAAACGCGTTCCGCATCTTCTCCCACACACCTGGGGCGAACTCCTCCCACATGGCCTGTTCGTCACTCCACATGGAGTAGCGCAGATCAACCGACACCTCCTCGGTCGGTTTGTCCTCCATCTCCTTCCTGGCGAAGAACCTCAATGTCGGGGCGTGTTTGCTGCCGCAGACCGACACTTTCAAACCGTAGCTGTTGGCGACGGATCGGATGTGGGCCAGACATGCCTGGACATCGTTCTTCATACAGCAGACTTCGCTCCTCTTCAGCTTGTCGTAGTCGGAACCGTAAAGCTTGTCGAGGATCGACTTGCATTCGCCGTCAACGGGGAAAAGCCCCCGCCCCAAGATTGAATTTCGTAGTTGCAATTTGCACTTCAACATTAATCTGTCCTCCTAGAAAAGTCAATTACTTTGCCAAACGAAACACCGAGTTCTTCAGCTTAAGCTCGTTGCCCCTCATGAGGGTCGCCCAGGCTTCTGCCCAGCGCATCTTCAGTTGCCTGGCTGCATCGTGGATCAGCTTCACCGAGACGCGGTCGTTCAACTCGTATAGCTGGCAGTACCCGGCCCGGTGTGAAACTTCCAAATAGCGGAAGTTGTAGGCGTTGTCATCGGGAATCATTTCCATCTCATGGAACTCCATTAGTCAACGGACCAGATGCCCACCACCCAGTGCGATGGAATCTCATAACCTTCGTAGGATTCTCGGAATTTTCTCAACGCCTCCACTTCTGAATTTGCATGGAACATCTTTCTACCGCTGCTGATCTCGTTTTCAAACTGAATCTCGTACATCATCGTCCCCACTCCCTTTCCAGAAAATTGGCGATCTTGTCTGCGGTCGTGTCGCCCAGGTCCCAACCCAGCACACCCACCCAGTGCCGCAGCAGTTTCCCGCACTCGTCAACCAGTTCATCCACGCTCAAGTCCTTCAGGAACTCGACATCCCCGAAGGCGTTTGCCGTGTACAGTTCCGACAACCTGTTCATTGTGATACCTCCTTCGTAACCTTTCTCCAATCAAGATGTGTCATTTTATTCTGTCCTTGTTACAAAAATAACCTTCTTGGAAACCGCCGCCTTGGGATCGACCAGGATTGCGATCTTGGTCGTGTATTCCCCGCCCAGGAGCCTGAGCCTCATGATATTGCCGCTGACATACCGATCTGTCCGGACATCAGGCCGGTCAAAACCAATCGTCTGACCAACCTTCAGCTTTCGCATCTTGGTCAGGCTAACCCTCCCCAGATCGGGCAGTTCGGTGTTCTTGTTCGCCATCATGCAGCCTCCTGGAAGAAAAGCCTGGGCTTGCCGTCCACGCTGGTCAGCAGCACCACCCCCGCGGTCTCGAGCTTTTTCCCGTCGCCGTCCACAAAACTGTCCACCTTGTAGGGGTTGTAGTAGGCAGTCTTGTCTTTGGGCATACTGCTGATGAGTTTGCCAGCCTCGATGGGGTCGGTCACGATCTCCCCCTTGACTCCGGCATGAACCAGCTTTTTGCCCAATGCCCTCACCCGATCCCGGCCGCCTGGCTGAACAACGAACTGAACATTCTTAACTAGGAGGTTCTCGTCATGCAAAATGACTTTCCCCTCGCTTGATTTTGCGGACCAGACCACTCCTGGGTGGTGGAGATTCCTGTAGACGAACGCTGTCAACTTTCTCTTTTGTCGCATCTGGATTGTCCCCCGTGTCATTGTTGAAGAAGACTCTGCTGACTTCCTTCATCAGCAGCAGCAAGTCCTTGTTTGGCAAGATAGACGAACCGTGCAACTCAATGATCTTTGTGAGTTGCGCGGCCGCCTCCCTTGACATCCTCACCATTTTCATAGTTCGGATTTCCCGGTGATTTTCTTCAGGGCGGCAACGACCTCGGCCAGGCCGTGGCGGTTGACCAGTTGCTCCACTCGCTGATGCACCATGCTCACCGGCTGGGTCAACCCGGGCTTTTCGATGTCGCCATCGATAGGGTAGATCAGCGAGTAGGGCACCATCCACATCGACCCCAGAGAGTCGAATTTCTTGATCTTCGCCCTCGATGGGTTGATTTTCTCGACCACACCCAGGGTCTTTGTCCCGTTCGGTCTCCCGAACAACACCTTCATACCGACATGCACTTGATCCTTTAACATTTGCCATTCCTCCTTTGGGTTAAAGAACACAATCCAGATCATACTTACATATCTGATCTTCCACCGCCTCGGCTGGAGTAAAGTTCAGATCGAAGTATTTCTCAATCTCCTCATCGTCGCCGCCACCGTCTTCCCAGGACATGCCTGTCAGTTGGGCGTACTTGTTGACGAACATGTAACGCCACAGAGACAGGCTCGGTCGAATCGCCATCGTCACTTCTCCTTGTTAGTCGGAAAGTGTTTCGCCGAAGAACTTTTCGCTGACTGCGGGGAGTTCCTCTTCCGACACGGTGAAGAACTTGTCGCTATCGCTCTCATCGATCCTCGCCAGCATCGCTGCCCGGATCAGGGCTTGGCTGAGCGTGGCGCACTTCTCATCCCAGCTGTTCGCCACATAGTCGCCCCAGGAGAGGAGATAGCCATCCTCTTTCTTTTCGATGAATATGCACAGAGTTTTCAGTTTCGCATGCAGCAACTCGCTCATTGCACTTCCTCCTTGTGAACAACCAGATAGTCGAAAGTCTTACCATTCCTCAGTCCGACGCGGTAAATCCATCCACAGGGGAGGATTTTCTGCATCGCCCAGGCACAAACCCAGCGATTGAGAAACTTTCCCCATTTGACCGGCTTATTCACCAAGCCGCCGATGTATTGCGGATCGCTCAACGCTTGGACTTGACCCGCATCCATCTTGTGCCACTCGTATGTCTTCGGCCATGCCAGATTGATCTTGTACGCCAAAGTCTCTTCAACCGCCATGTGTCACCTCCTTTTCACCCTTATTGCAGTTTCCCTGGGGTTAGGCTCAACATTCCCTCGCTGATCCGCTTGGCGATCCAGTTCGCCTCGTGCCCCATCCCCGAACCCGTGCTGATTGTGAACCCGCACCCGCTCCTGGGCTTGACCACGATCTGATAGAACTTGACCAAGTCACCCGACTGATAGACTGAAGCCTCTGCCCCATCTTCCATAGCCGAGTAGGTCTTGATGTGATTCCAGATCATTTCTTCTCCATTTTGTAAAAGTGAATCGACCAAGCATGACCCCATTCGTACCAGTAACCAGTACCGTTCACCGTCCGGTTGAAGTCATCAATCAGATGCCTGGAGTCTGTCCTGTAACCGTTGAGGACATGATTGAGAGTTCCCTCGCAGGTGAGGGTGAGGTCGGCGTACTGCCCCATCTCCTCGCCTCGCCCCTGCCATTCCTTCGGGTCGTAGAATCTGTGATCCTTGCCCAATCCCCACCTGTCGATGTACTTCAGAATCGCCACCTTCAGTTCCTCGGTCATGACGCCCTCCTTTCAATCTGCGCCGCCCGGACTAGCGTCACCGCATCTTCCAGGCTGATGTTGCGTTTTGTCTTCACCACTTCGGTTCCTTCGTAGAAGTTCAGTCGGCCCGACTCCTCCTGCCAGCCGATGCTGAAGGCGGCCCATTCTTTGGACAGGGTCCAGAACAACACCGTGGTTGTCCCGCCCACTTCCATGAACAGCTTCGCATCCAGCCCATCGAATTCCGCTTCCGTCAAATCAGCCTTGATCTTCATCGTTGTCCTCCTAGGTAACATTAAACTGCCATGTCCTTACGGACCAAGTCAAGAACATCCTGCCAGTCATCGGTTTCCAGCATGTACTCCACCACACTCTTGTAGCATCCACCCTCCAGCCTCACCACCGTGTAGCGCCGACATCCGGCATCCGGATCGTACCGCAACTCCGGGTCCTTGTAGTCGATCCAGACACAGAGCGTGTCGCTTGCAAAGTGTGGGCATTGATCCTGTTTCCAGGACACATCCTTGAAGCCCATCCCCAGGAGGGGGGCGACACGCGTTGTCAAGTCCTCGTCGTAGTCGGTAAATTCTTGTCGGTAGTTGCCGATAGACATCGTCATCGCCCTCCCCATTGCTGCGCCATTGCTCGGGCAATCCCACGGTAGGTCTTGCTCCGTATCTTCCATCGGTTCGGCCCCGGCGAGGTCAGATGCACCTTCGCCCGGTCCTTGTACGGCAGGGACATCGTCTCCTGCTTCAGGTTGGTTGTCGGCTCAAGCCTGGGTAGGCCACGCAGCCAGAAGCAAGTCCGCTTGACCTCCTTGTGTCCGAAGTCGTAGGGCTGGACGCTTTGGGCGAAGCTGGCTCGGATGATCTCCTTGCCGTATCGGTGCATGACGGGGTTCTCCACACACACCCTCTCCACCGGGGCATTCCAGAAGGCGAGGAACAGCTTTGCGCCCTCCCGCATCGCCTCCCAACGCTCCTCGTTCCTGGTCCCGTCGGCGTTGTACAACCAACGCACCCCGGCATTCGTCAGGTAGGTACAGGGGGGGTGAGCGATCAGCATGTCCCACCCATCGCCGAGAATCTTCGTCGCATCCCCCTGAATGTGATGGGGACTGCCATCGTCTGCCGGAAGCACATCCGCACTCCAGGCATCGTGCCCAAAAGACCTGAAAGCCTCACGCACCACACCGCTGCTCTCGCAAGCCACAAGAATTCGCATTGAACACCTCCTGTTGTTATTGCAGTTCGTCCTTCGTTTGACCCGCCGATTTCATGCAGTCCTTGCATGTGTCCCCGACCATGTCCGACGCGTCGAAGAAGTCTTCACAACACTCACAGAACTCGCCCCTGGGGTACTGCTTGTCCAGCAACCTCTCCATAGCATCCAGTCCTGCCTGGTACATGAGGTCGCCGAGTTTCTTCCGGTTGCATTCCAGCCAGGCCTTGGCCCGCTCTTCCGTCCAGTCCGGGCGGAACTCATCCAGAATGTCGTGATGGGTCATAAAAGCACCCGCCAGCTTAGAAATGTCCATTGAAACCTCCTTAAGACTGTCCAGCTTAATATCCCTCACTCCACAACACCCCCCGATTTCTCGGGGTTATAAACTTCTTCTTCCTCGGATTTGGCGCATAATACCCTGTGCTTTGCAGTCAGGAGTTCATTGATGCGCCTGCTCCTGCCCTTGCTAGCCTCAATAGCAAGATCTATAGCACTTATAATCACGGATACATCTGCACCTGTCAGCCTGTCAATGATCATTTGCGTCCTCCTTCCATTAGCCCGGTGAGTCGTTCCAACCCTATTGCAGTTCGTTGTCGGTTTGGCTCAGTCATCGGTCGGGTCCATCTCCTTGAGCAGGTCCACATCCGCGCCTCCCACATAACCGTTCGCCTCGTTGTCCACCCCGTGATCGTCTATGAAGTCCGACAACAGTCGGATGACAGCGGTTCTGCTGACTCTGTAACGCTGCCGAAATTCTTCCATGTATTCAAAGAAACTATCCATCATTCACCTCCCATATAAAGGTTCCATAGTTCCTGGTCTTCCAGCCAAGCCCAGGGATCGCCTGCGCCCCACAACTCATCGTGGATTCTCGACAACTCGGCGACATCCTCCGGGGTTGGCTTTTTGTCTGTCCCCGACCAGATGATGTCCTCCGGACTGTCGTCAAAATGAAAGGTCAGTTTGTTGGCCACAAGCCACCGAATGTAGGCCTTCCCATCGTCGGCGTTGCGGATTTTCCAGGCCTTCAACTCTGGGTATTGCATGACTGCTCCTTATGGCAATTGTCGCAGTACAACTCCACATCTCCGGTGCTTTCCCAAACCACTTCGTGGTGATTATCGGTCAAAACACCGCAGTTATCGCACTTTTCCGTGCCCCGACCCAACTCCTTTTCAAACTCCATGTCGCCATCTTCGTCGGTGATCGTCCACTGATTCAACGGCGTGTTGAAGGCCTCGTCCCGCGCCTTCTCCAGGGCCTGGTCGTCATCATATTCCTCGACCTGGATATAGATGTGAGCTTTGATGCTCTCGGTCACCAACACCGTGTACTTAGCCATTCCGCACCTCCCCTCGCAACTCCTCAATGTCTTCCTCGATGATCTCGGATTCGCTCTGCCATTCCTCCCTATGCAGGGGGATAGCAAAGGCCTTTTCCCTTGCCAGTTCCATAGCCTCTTCTTCGTTGTCTGCCTCCACGGTCACCTCAATGGATGCCGTGATCTGTTCGGTCATGGTATACTTGTAATTCGGCATTCTCGTTCCTCCTTTGTTAGCCCGGTCGGCCTTACCTGAAGTCTTTGTCCTTGTCTTCCCACCAGTTCCACCGGCAGGCTCCGCAATGGAAGTGAGAACAGTCTAGTTGTTCGTCAGGGACATTGGTTGCGGTTGTCTTCACCCCCACCCCAACGAACTCCTGATCAGCGTCATTCCCTTCAATGACGATAGTATCCTCATCCTTTCCCCTTACCTCATGGGAAACCCACATAAGGTAACGGTATGTGATTTTCTCCTTGGAGGAGGAGTCGTTGCCACACTTGGGGCAGACCAACACCCCATACTGTTTGCTTTCACTTGCCATAAAACCTCCTTTTTTTGAACCGCCGCCGCCCAAAAAACAAGCGCAGACGGCATGAAACACATGATACTACCTTCTATCCATCTATTAGACCGTGATATATCGG
>Ga0315899_10003059_pt1 | contig 18250 bp, 13 predicted proteins | sample LakEriMetagenome_2_FD_203518 | JGI IMG/M metagenome (GOLD analysis project Ga0315899, IMG submission 203518) | Freshwater fungal communities from buoy surface, Lake Erie, Ohio, United States - Buoy 4 MA112 | ecosystem: Environmental > Aquatic > Freshwater > Lake | place: USA: Lake Erie, Ohio... | reverse complement strand
TGTCGATTTTGTTATTGCAAATGACACCGTACAGAATCTGCTGTTTCGCAACAATCACGATGGCACGTTTGAGGAACAAGGAGCCTTGGCTGGGGTCGCCTTTGATTCTGCCGGCTTAGCCCGTGGTGCTATGGGAATTGATTCGGCAGACTTCCGAAATAACGGATCGATCGGTATCGCCATCGGTAACTTCGCCAACGAAATGTCAGCTTTGTTTGTCTCACGAACACGCAACCTTCAGTTTTATGATCAAGCGGTTTCGTCAGGATTAGGACCAGCCACACGGCTAGAACTAACCTTTGGTGTCCTCTTCTTAGACTATGATCTTGATGGAAGACTCGATTTATTTCAGTCAAACGGACACTTGGAGGATGAAATATCCGTCGTGCAAGCCAGTCAGTCTTATGAGCAGTCTCCGCAACTGTTTTGGAATGCGGGACTCGAAAATGCAACCAACGAGTTTCTCAAGTGCACAGAGGCAGAGACCGGCCCCGATTTACATGTCCCTATGGTAGGTCGCGGGGCTTCGTATGCTGATATCGATGGGGATGGAGATTTGGACCTGCTCATCACAGGCTGTGGTCAAAAGCCTCGCCTTCTTCGCAATGATCAAGAAACAAAACACAACTGGGTACGGCTTAAGTTAGTTGGCAAACAAAGTAACAAAAACGCATTGGGTGCCACAGTTATTCTGACGGCAAACGATGTTGCTCAACGCAGAACGGTTAACACGACTCGCAGTTATCTTTCTCAAGTTGAATTGCCCCTGACGTTCGGTCTAGGCTCATCAGAAAAGGTAGACAAACTGAGCATCGTTTGGCCCGATGGTTCTAGCCAGACCGTAACGAATATCCCCATCAATCTTCTGACTGTGATCGAGCAAGAATGATGCTCGAAAAAAGCAGGCAACACATCCAAGTCTCTCCGAATAGTACCGGGGTGACAATCTTGATCGTTGTGTTGCTGTTGGGTTTCTTTCTTTGGGGATTTTTGCTGCCTCGAATTGCTGAGTGGGAATCAGTTCGAAATCGTGCGGACCGATTTTCCAAAGCGGGTATTAATCCTGCAGCAATCTATTACAGCGATCATCCGGGCATGAATGAAATCGAAGGGCGTGTCGCAAGAAAGTTAAACCGCGCTGAAGCCCTGATTTCCAACGATTAGGTTTTCTCAAACTTTTATCGTGCATTTTTTGATGTATTCATGGCATCTAAGTTGCATTCCTCTCTTCTGGGGATTCATTTCATGAGTCCTCTGGATAATTGCTCCCCTTTGAAATCAGACAATGAGCCCCAACGACACATTTATTTGGCACAGCGAACCGCTTGAGTCAATTCTGCACAACCTTGATGCAAATACGACGGATGGCTTGCGGTCATCGGATGCTGAAAAGCGATTGATTCAATATGGGCGAAATGTTTTGTCGGGTAAGCGGCAAACGGGGCCTTTTAAGCGGTTTCTTCTCCAGTTTCACCAACCACTTCTCTACATATTGTTGGGAGCGACCGCGGTTACCTTCGCATTAGGTGAGTGGATCGACGCTGCCGTTATCTTTGGCGTTGTCTTTATCAATGCAGTCGTTGGCTTTATTCAAGAAGGAAATGCACTTAAGGCGATCGATGCTTTAGGCAAAACACTTGTTACCGAATCCACGGTCGTTCGAGATGGTGAACGCATTCGGATAGCGTCATCCGAGATTGTTCCTGGTGATTTGGTATGGCTGCAATCGGGTGATAAAGTGCCAGCCGATCTGCGGCTCTATCAATGCAAAGACTTGCAAGTTGCCGAGTCCTCTTTGACAGGCGAATCAATGCCAGTCCAGAAATCGACCAAAGCCGTACTCCGCGACACTCCCTTGGCCGAGCGCACTAATATGACGTATGCGTCGACCTTGGTAACGTATGGACAAGCATATGGGGTCGTATTAGAAACAGGCGACCGCACCGAAGTTGGGCGAATATCACAATTAATTGCTACCGCCGACAATATTCAAACACCCTTAACAAAAGCCATAGCAAAGTTCAGTAATATTCTACTCGTTGTTATCCTAGGGTTTGCAGCGGCGTCCGTGGCGATCGAATTATGGCGAGGGAAACCAATCGTCGATTCGTTTGTCGCTGCAGTTGCGTTAGCGGTTGCAGCTATACCAGAAGGATTACCTGCAGCCATTACCATCATGCTGGCTATTGGTGTGACGCGAATGGCGAAACGCAAAGCGATTATTCGACATCTGCCGGCCGTGGAAACGTTGGGCAGCACAACGGTTATATGTTCCGACAAAACCGGTACGTTGACTCAGAATCAAATGACCGTCAAAGAAGTATTTGCAGGTGGAAACTCTTACAAAGTCACAGGGGGAGGTTATCTTCCTGATGGTGGTTTTCATATGGGCGAACAGGAGGTTCTACCTAGCAAATTGACCTCCGAAAATCTCGCGTTTGCGGACTGTTTAAAGTGTGGAATTCTCTGTAACGACTCTCAGTTACTCAAGATCGATGGAGATTGGACCGTTCAAGGGGATCCGACTGAGGGAGCTTTGATCGTATCTGCCATGAAGTCAGGCTTGCATGGAACCATGCTTACGGACTCCATCACCAGGCTCGACTCCATACCGTTCGAGTCCGAACACCAATACATGGCCACTCTCCACCTTCACAACGGTCACGATACTCCCGTCACGTACTTGAAAGGTTCTGTTGAGGCGATTCTCAAACGGTGCGATGCTTACATGAATTCTGGAGGTGAGCGTGTCGAACTTGATCCCGGTTCCATACTTTTGCAGGTCGAAAGAATGGCCGCCGAGGGGCTTCGCGTTTTAGCGTTTGCTCGCAAGGAGTTTGTTCGAGACACAGAAGACATCAACCATGCGAATGTGGAGTCAGGACTTACCTTCTTAGGTTTGCAAGCCATGATGGACCCACCTCGAGCCGAGGTTATTGCGGCCATTGATCAATGCCACAAAGCAGGTATTCACGTCAAAATGATAACCGGCGATCACGTTAAAACCGCTTCCGCGATTGCTAAACAGTTGGGAATTATTGGGCGTAATGCCCATGAAATTGCAACCATGACCGGTTCCGAACTAGAAGAAATCAGCGACGAAGAATTGAACAAACGAGTCAACGAAGTCGCGGTGTTTGCCCGAGTCTCGCCTGAACACAAGCTACGAATTGTTCGCTCGCTTCAGACATGGGGGCACGTCGTAGCCATGACGGGTGACGGTGTTAACGATGCTCCAGCTTTGAAGCAATCGGATATTGGGATCGCGATGGGCAAGGGTGGCACGGACGTTGCGAGAGATGCTGCCGACATTGTTCTCACCGATGACAATTTCGCATCGATCGAAGCAGCGGTAGAAGAGGGCCGCGGTGTTTTTGATAACCTAACCAAATTCATTGTTTGGACCCTTCCAACCAATGTGGGCGAAGGGCTCGTGATATTGGTCGCGATCCTTATTGGGGCGGCATTGCCAATATCCCCTGTTCAAATTCTGTGGATCAATATGACAACTGCTGTTCTGTTGGGTTTGATGTTGGCTTTTGAGCCGCGCGAAAAAGGGGCCATGTCTCGTCCACCGCGAAAACCCAACTCATCCCTCTTAAACCAAAACCTGGTAAAGCGTCTGATGTTTGTAAGCTTATTGTTGCTCGTTGGTTCGTTTGGAGTTTTTCAATGGTTACATGTTTATAAAGGGGCGTCTCTAAAAGAAGCACAAACGGCGGCGTCTAACGTTTTTGTTTTTGGCGAAATAGCCTATCTGTTTAATTGCCGTTCGCTCGTGCGTAGCTGCTTTTCCATCGGACTATTCAAGAATATGGCAGCGATTTACAGTTCCATCGCGATGATACTACTGCAACTCGCTTTTACATATGTACCGTTTATGAACAAACTCTTTCACACCGCACCTATTAGTGTTGATATCTGGGGGTTCATCGTTCTGTATGCCGTTGCGATCTTCTTTATCGTTGAGATTGAGAAGTATCTAGTAGGTCACACACTCCAAGGACAGTCCTTTGAAGAAGCGTTTCACGAATAGTAACCGGTTGTCTGAAACACTGTTCGTCAACGCGGCTATCGACCAAAAGGCCCTTTGCGGCCAGCGCAATACAAATGGATGGCACAAGCAATCTTAAACGTTTTTTTGTAGGCCGTAACAAGCCTCGTAAGAGACGCAGTTACGGCAGAGCATCCCGAGACTAAAATGATTTGTAGTTTTAGGCCTGAGTCGGGATCGTTGATTTCTCGCAAGTTTATTCGCCCGCCTGAAGAATTTAGGAGGTTCGAGTGGAGGAACGGTCACTAGGGCAGGGCTCTTGTAGTGGACGACGCTAGGAGGCCATTTGCACGGGAGACTGCCGCTTCATTGCGGATAAGATTCGTGCCGTATTCGTGCCAGGCAGTCAGGCCTCGTTGCCTCGTCCACTACGAATGCGGGACTCGTTGCCTTGTCCGCTACGAATGCGGGACTCGTTGCCTTGTCCGCTACGAATGAGGGACTCGTTGCCTTGTCCACTACGGAGAACCAGCACAATGAGCACTCTGACTAGTCGCAGCCATTATGCATCGCGGTGCCATTGCCCGCTCTCCGAGTTTCGATCGACTCTCCTTCAATCGAAAATGAACGCCGCAAATTAGAGATTACCTAGGATGGGGAGTGCAAATTCTAGTTCGTTCTGCGATCGATTTTGACTTAGGCGTTTCTTGAATGGTGAATCAGGCATCATGCGAAGTTAAATTGACTAGAAACTCCGCGTTATCAAGCATCGGATCATCGAAATACAATCGAACTACCCCTGTTTGTTTTAGATTCTCTAAAAGCTTGTGCTCTTCCGCGATAACATGTTGCCCGATCCGCTTCACTTTTGAAGATCGCTGAAAGATACTGAAAACAATCATGCTATAAATGAGTAAAGGAAACAACGATAACAACAAGCTTGCAAACAATAGCGACGGATTGAGATGGAAAGCCTCAAGACTCGAGGTCTCTGATTTCAATGCAAAGGCTTCCGCGCTCGCCAAGAGATAGTGTTTGTACACCGCCAAAACTGGCCCTAACAACATTCCCCAAAACAGCAAACATCCCACCAGCCCCGCCAGCTGAAGACTCCATCGGGCTGGCTGTGCTCGATCGACACACCATTCGAATGTTGTACGAGCTTGCGATTGCAACTCTTCGATTCCAGTGATCCTCAAACGTGACTGCTCAGGATGATCTTTCGAGGGACCTCTGTCGCCACTTATACGACTGACGCTACGATAGAACGCAGCTTGAACGGGTTCTAATCGATCATGCAATTGCTGTTCGATGCGTTGGCGAATCCCCTCATTTAGCTCGCGGTTGGCATCGCTAGCCATCCGCATGTTTTTTGCCCATGCCAAGAACGTCCCGAAGATCGACGGCACACTACCTGCAAACGATAACAGCAATCGATCCCATGCTCCGCTTGTCACCCCCAGCACCGATACGACGGTGCGGTAAGGAAACCAAATCAAACCGGTCTCCGTCACGAAATGAGCTCGCATTCTCGAACGAATCGCCGCTTGTAGAATCGTAGGCGAACCAAGTACCGCTTCGAGCGCTTGGCCTGGAACCGATTCCGCCTCGGATTGCAGGCGTCGCATGGCCTGTGCTAGTGCCGGTAACTGACTTTGCAAGACAGCGGCCACCTTGGTTTTGAGTCTTTGCTCTGAAGCGGCCAAACGGTTAGCTTTGGTTGCAGCGAGTGACTCCAGCGACTCACTGGCCAGTCTCGAATAGATCAATGATTGAAGCCTTCGCGACGCTCGGCCTTCGTCGCCCGTTGATTCCCAATCTTCCACTAAAATAGGGTACAGGAATCGAGTCTCAGGGGCCAACCGCTGCAACGCTGATTTAAATGTCTCAAGATCTTTTGCGAGCGACTCGTTAGTAACACAATCGGAATCTGTATTCCAATCGTTCACTTCTAGGGTCGGCACACAATTCACCACGGGAATACAGATTGCCCCTTCGGTAAACAAAGCCAAGCTACCGATAATTGCCCCACGCAATTGATCTCGCCGAACGACCAAGAGTTTAACAGGTGAAAGTGACATCGCTTCCTTCGCGATTCGGGCTGCATCTCGATCGTCATCCGTGATTCCAGGAGTGTCTAGCAACATGTAAGGTTGACGCAAAGGAATCATCGACTCCGGCTGACATGGAACGTAGATCTCTTTTTGGTTGTCGAGCCCCTCAGGTACATGTGGACCAATCCAATACATCTTTGTTGTTGCTTCGTCGGACAGAACACCACTTGGAAGGAGAGCAGCAACACTCGAGTTCCTGATGAACTGCCGAGCAATCCACGTCTTGCCTTGTCCTTTGGCCCCAACGATTGCAAGACTGGGGAGATCGGTTCCGCGTGAATGAACAATCGATTCGCATTGTGTCCTAAACTGCGTGCACAACTCTGTAATCTGATCGTGTACAGAGCCTCGTCCAATCAACGACAATGAAGCTTGTTCGATTCGGTTAGCCAAGTAAGTGAACGAGTGCATTATGCTGGATTTCTTAACGAGTTGATCAACGTCTGAACTTGTCTCATTGCATTTTGATTGAGTTGCACCAACGGATGTGTATGCATCGAGCCATCGGTAGACGAACTGCTTGTGGATTTGCCGCTAGGGCTTTTAATGGAACTAATCGGTACACTTCTCTTTTTCGAATCGAAATCGACTTCTACTGGCTCGGCACCAGTCGGTCGTTCCATCCCAAGTTCGTCGCATAGAACCGCAACCAAGTCCCCGTATTGTTGCCAAGCCGCTTCAGATTCTGCAATTCTCGGCATCGAATCCCCACTCAAAAGAGCTATGCCTAGACCGGCCAACCCCGCACCCAAGAGTTCCTTTAGCGAAGCAAACACCAATACACTTGAACCCCCAAAATCGATTGGCAACGCAATAACCGCAACGAGTGGAGCGAACAATACGGCAGCTGGAGCGAGCCCCGTGATGAGTCGTCTCTTCCAAGGCATACCACTCCAGAGTTTGGCCGTGTAAAGATCAAGCTCCTGAGGATCAAGCGAAATTTCACTCTCTTTTTGGAAGCGATCGATACCATGCTGTATCGAACTAAGCAGATTGGTCTTGTGCTGCCCCGAGTTGTCTGTCGTATCAACGTCGAGTGACCAGTATCCAGGTCGATCGATTCTTGCCAGAGCTTTTAAAAACAGCTCGGCTGTTACGATCTTGGCATCATCGCCTGAGGTCCATCGACCGCGAATGTACTGAACAAGATTCTCAGTCTTGCCTGATATCCATTCTGGAAATCGCAACCATTGCGAGACATTTGACACTTGTTCTTTACCATACTCCCCAATCCGAGCAACCCATCGACCGGGTGTCGCCCACCAAGGTGCAGTTCTCTCCAAAGATTGCGAAATCTGCGCAACAATTTGTTTCGATGCTTGTAGCCGAAGATCATAGGGTGGGTTTGGATCTCGCGAAAACTCTAGACAGGCTTGAGCCAGCGACTGTCTCATGATTCCTCTCCGCCGTATCCATTCCTGGCTCTTCTGAGCAATGATACTTAAGACTTCATGCATGTCCGATTGAATACGAGACAGATGGGAATCGATGGATCCGTCGAGCAACTGCGACTTGTCCAATTGCGAACCAATACTCAGAAGCCAATCTTGATCAGGTACGGATTGAGGTGGCTGACAAACTGGGGTCTGGTCGATCCGAAAGAATAGTGGCAACGTATTCCCATTGGTGGCATTGGAATGGCTTGATTCGTTCCATGCGTTGGGGGGAGATGGAATGCGGTGCCGGTCGAGGGGCCCTTCGAAGCTATACGCCATGTAGACTCGACTCAAATCCTCCGTGCCATAAAGTTTGGCGATCTCTGATTGTATCTCCTCAGTTCGATAACGCCTGGGTACGCGGTTCACTGCTGCGATCTGAGGTGTCCCAGGCATGCGTTCTTTTAACAAATGTATTAGCTTGCTAACCTTTTCATCATGCATGGCATTGGCAGGCAATACGATGACAAACGCTGAGCAAAAAGGCGATACTTTGGCAAGTAGCTCCAGTCTCTTTTGAGCCACCGACTCGACGAAATCCGCCAACCGGTCCCTGGTTACCGACATGTCATTGGTGGGTAGCAGCCCAGTTTGAATATCAGGGCAATCCATTAATGCGATCCCCCATCGGTCCAGCGTGGAGTCAAAACCAACCAAAGGGGATTCCATAGCTAGGAACTTTTTTACAGTCCCATCGGCGAGCTTTACTTCACGCGGATCGATTGCATTGTACTGTTCCCTGGATCGCTCCGGATCTGGATCTAGCAATTCAAGAGGTGCATTGAATACTGCGTTTAAACGAGCTTGAATGCTATCCCATATCAACGCGATCGACCTCCAGCATTCGGGCAACCATAACACGAAGCGATGAGTGCCTTGTTGATTGGAAGAACCGATCAGAACGCGAGCTTTATTTGACTCATTCAGAAACGTTGAAACCAAAGAGCTTTTACCCGCGTTTAAGAGCCCCAGCACAGCGAGAATCGGAGCGCTCGGAGCGTCACACAACAAGAGTGTATCGGCAATAGTAGCTGACACGGAGCGGGCAACCTGTGATTCCTCGCCACTCAAAAGGCGTATCGCATCGACTATTCCAAGAGCGGTTTTCGGCTCTTTGTTCGGGGTAGCGGTCTCCCCGACGGTGATGACACAATGTTCCTCGGAGCGGCCTGCCAACCAATGCTGGAGCGCTAAAAGGTCGCTTATGATCCTGGGGCCTCGATTTTGGCTTGGCGTCACGCCTGTTAATCCTTATCTTTCCACTCGGTAAAACTCGAACGCTTCAAGTTTATCGAACAATAGCAAATCTCGCATGAACCAGAAACTCACGGTTAAGCCACTTCCACTTACGTTTCTAATGCTCTTTCTGGTGCTTGGGCCCGTCGGATTCGGTATTTTCTTGTATTCTAGGACCGAGCATCTGGGCGAACCTGCTCTCCCGGTCGAAATCCAGTTTTCGACCCAATGGGTTAATTCTGAGAAATTAGGGGAAAGGTTGGTTCCGTGTATCAAGATTCGCAATACTTCCGATCAAGCTTGGAAAAAACTTTCCGTGGGGCTTAACGAGCAGTTTTACAACCTTGGGGGGACGGAGGTCGCCGCGTCCTCGGAGGTTTCCGTACCTCTCGAATCTTTTATTTCGAGGAACGGCAGTGTTCGATTCCCAGTAGGGAACCGCCCGATCAAACATGTTATCATTTTCGCCCAGATTCACACAGGTGCTCGGGGGGTAAGCGAATTCGAAATCGACCCTCCCAACGAATCCACCCCAACCGACTGGTTGCAACCCAAAAAGAAAGTGACTACGAATCACTAGTAATCTATTCGTGAGGATATGCATTCAATCATCGTGGATTAGTCCATTCACACACTCACTACGGGCTTGAGCAACAACATAACCTAAGGCCCCACGGGGCAATTTTTTAGTAATCACAAGCCCCAGCTCTATAACCAATCAACTTAACTGTTGCTGGATACTTTGGGAAACAACATGTCAGTGACTTGTAGACTTCGTTCATATACGACACACGGATCGGCCTGACGGACGTTTGATCAAACCACGCATTTCTAATACGCTGATCGTCGAAAGCACTCTGGGGATGGGCAAGCCTGAGGATCGGACTACAGCGTCGATATCCATCGGCTCCGAATCAATCGATTGAAGCACTTGTTGCTCAATTTCATTGAGTTGCAACTCAGCCGGATGCTTGATCTTTACCCCTTCGCTTACATCCACCCCTTCGACCAACGGCCCAAGATGCTCGAGAATTTCCTCTGCGTCGCAAACGAGAGTTGCCCCATCCCTAATGAGTTGATGGCATCCCTTCGACATTCTCGATGTGACAGGCCCTGGAATGGCGAACACCTCGCGGCCTTGTTCTCCAGCGTGTCGAGCAGTGATAAGAGATCCCGAACGATCTGCGGCTTCAACAACTAGGACTCCTAAACTTAAGCCACTAATGATTCGATTTCTTTGCGGAAAGACACCCGCTTTTGGTTTAGCAAAGGGATGGGTTTCGCTAATCAATGCTCCATTGTTTGTAATGCGATCTGCGAGTTCGTCATGCTCTGGCGGATAGATATCGGTAACACTGCTTCCTAGCACCGCGATGGTTCGCCCACCTACACTCAAGGTGCTTTCGTGGCATATCCCGTCGATCCCTCTAGCCAATCCACTAACGACGGTGATACCCCGCATAGCGAGTCCCTTGGCAAATCGCTCAGCCATGGTTCGGCCGTAGTGCGTGCAGTGACGAGTTCCGACCATGCCGATCGATATCGCATCACGTTTCTCTAACTTTCCTCGAACGAAAAGCATTAGTGGCGGATCTTCAATTTCATCCAATAATCGTGGAAAGTCACGATCGCCCGGAACAATTATCTGCACCTGATTCGCAACGCAATGCTCGTAAACTCTATCCAGAAGATCGCTGCGTGATGCGTCACGAACAAGTGTCGCTAGCTTTGGGCCAATTCGCCGGACTTTACCGAGCTGCGATTGCGACGCTTTTAACACATCTGTCGCACTTCCGAAATAGTCGACTAAAGAAGCCAGAGTACGCGGTCCAATCCCATTTACCAAGGATAACTTGAGGTACGCATCTCGATCTTCCTTCGACACGGAACGAAGTGGCGTTATAGGTACTTCGAAATCATCGTGGTCCTCAAAACAAGGGCCATCTGCGCCTTCGAACTCATCGCTGGCCGCTTCAATCTCAGGTGAACCGAAATCGAGCGGAAGCGATGGTGTAAATTCGTTTTCGGGCATCGCATTGACCTATTCAAGGCAAACAAGGAAAGTGAGCGAGAATTCGAGCCCCCATTGTAACCGTTTGTGATTGTGAAAATGGAGTTCGTGTGAGCGATTTTTAGAGAACCCCGGAAGAAGAAACATCAAGAAAGCCAGGGAATCGGTAGCCCTCTTTCCAATGCTTCGAGAGCGTTAACCGGCGTGCCGCCCCTTTGCTCGGGCATCGAGCTTGAATTAATGCGAGACGTTTATTCAAATACGGATTGGAGCATCTTGAAGCTAAGCTGAGCTTTGCGAGGAAGACTAGCCAGTCGAATCCACTCTTGATCGCTATGAAGCAAATCCCCCTCTGGACCAAAAGTATCGATGTTAGGTAGTCCCAAGGCAGAAAGTTTGTTCCCATCGCTCGCTCCGCCTGATGGCTTCCAAAGAATGGTTTCCCCAAGGCTTTGAACGATGGATTCTGTTCGCTTTATCCATGGCATCACAGATTCATCTAGCGTCTTTGGTTGCGCGAAGATTCCACCATCGAATTCGACGCGGAACCCCTGATCAGGTCTGTCCCATTCCTGTTGAATCCTCCTCATTTCCTTTTCGATCCATAACTGTTCCTCGGTATTCGTAACGCGTACATTCACTCTCATCACACATAAATCAGGAACGACATTAACAGCATCGCCTCCACGAATTCGACCGATGTTAACCGTAACACCTTTGTGAACTCCATTTAAGGCACTGATTGCGGCCGCGATTTTTGCCGCATGCAATATCGCGTTTCTACCAGCATCAAAGTTTCGCCCCGAATGCGCAGCTTTGCCATGAACAATTACGGTAAATGTTCCAGTCCCCTTGCGTTCGGAAACAAAAGCACCATCCGGCATCGTTGGTTCATACAACATTGCAAACGCGAACTCGGGCGCAACCTGTTGCCAAAGCGACTTAGTTGCCGGCGAACCGATCTCTTCGTCCGGGGTCAATATGACCGACAACCGAACTCGGTCCATATCAAGAAATCTCATGGCACCTAACAATGCCCATTTAATGACGACGATCCCCCCTTTGGCATCAATAACGCCGGGTCCCCGCATTCGTTCTTCACCATCAACATCGAATCGGGCGCACTTTTGGAATGCAGAATTCACCCCATAAACGGTATCGTAGTGAATGCTCATCAATATTCGCGGAGTTGAAATGGTCGTTTGCTTACCATTCCAATCCCACCGCAATGCCTTGTGGGTCTGCTGTTCCGCACGCCCCCCCAAATCATCCACGACACTCCAAGTTGGCAGACAGTACTCGTTATAATCCCATCCCAGTTCAGCAAAATATTGCGTAAGCCATTGAGCGACTCTAATTAGGCCAGGCAAATGATCTGATCCTGAACAAATGTTGCAAAGAGATTCCAGGTCGCTGGCCATCTGAGATTGCTGCGTTTGAAACCATGCCTTAACTTCGTTCATGGGTCACCGTGGGTGGGAGTAAAGCGATTTTCCCGATTCGTCAAAATCGAAATAAGAAAGCGAGCCGAGACACACAAACCGTGTACCTGACGGGTGTTGAAAGACATAGTTCTTATGATGGTGACCGAAAAACCACCATTGTGGCGAATGCCCGTCTAGCATTCGTTGCAACATTTGGTTGGTTCGGCTCAGCGGAATGTTCTCTTTCAACGATCCAACCAATGGTAACAACTCGGCAGGACAATCATGACTAATGACGATGCGAGGCCTTTCTTGCAAATACAATTGCAAAGCGAGCTCTTGTTGATTTTCATCTAGTTCCTCTTCGTGCCACCAATTGAGACCTTCGATGCGAGTCAAACGATCAATGCTGGCAGCACCTCGAACATAGAAAAAGGAAAACGACTCGTGTTCGAGCGGGAATTTATGAATTCCATAGTCGCCAAGAAAGTGAGACGTACGCTTGGGAAGGTTATCGTGATTGCCAGCGATGACTCGGTGTCGGTGTGATTCCACCAACGACATGTCCGTGTAGTCTTGACTAAGATCACCGACTTGAATGCTGTACCGAGCAGCTTTGGCGAGCCCCAAATAGCATCGGCCTCGGACATTAGGATCACGCCAGATAAGCGGCATGAATCGGCGGTCTTTGTCTCTATCCGGCCGTCGAGTGCGTGGACGCATTCGACCGTGGACATCACCGATAATGCGAATGTGAACAGTCGGTTCGGAGAATATCAATGTTTAAGAGAACCTCCAGCTAGCACCCAGAGTATTCTTTTGAACCTCCGTTAGCTTTTTGATCCCAAGCTTCGCCAAGGAAAGCAGTGTCGCCAATTCTTGATCGTCGAACGTTGCTTCTTCACCGGTACCTTGGATTTCTATGAAACGACCTTTGCCAGTCATGACGACATTCATATCTACATCCGCTTTGACATCTCTAGCGTAATCCAAATCTAATGAAGCAGATCCCTCGACGATTCCAACGCTTATCGCAGCCAAACTAGATGTAAGAGGGTATTCTTCGATTGGACAATTCGCAAATGCCGAATTAACTGCGTCGACTAACGCAATAAAACCACCCGTGATCGCCGCAGTTCTGGTACCACCATCGGCCTGCAACACGTCGCAATCTATCGTAAGCGATCGTTCGCCTAGCTTATTCAAATCAGCCACAGCACGGAACGATCGGCCGATCAAACGTTGGATTTCCGTGGTTCTTCCATCGACCTTACCTGCACGCTCACGAGATTTTCGCGGAGATGTACTGCCGGGGAGCATGTTATACTCAGCCGTTATCCAGCCTTTACCTCGCCCTGCCATCCACTCGGGTACTCGATCCTCAAGCGAAGCGGTACAGAGGACAACCGTGTCACCGCATTGGTATAACACGCTTCCTGCGGTTTTGTTGGTAAAGTTCCGTTGAACGGTTACTGGTCGGATGTCCTGCATCGGAATGTTTTCTTCTGGTTAGAGTGCCCCGTGTTATACATTCATTCCATCTCATCGGTGAAGTTCAGATCAGAAATTCTAACTGTTTCCATCCGTTTCAAAACCTACCCCATGAGTCCAGCGGCGGAAAACCGTCTTATTCAACGTTTGAACAAGCAATAAAAGAATGAGCCCAAGCAATGTGCAGGTTATGACCGCTGCAATCATGGAAGAGGTTCGCAGATTCGCTTGTCGCGCCGTGATGATAGTACCAAGCCCCTCGTAAGCGCCGCGATCACCAACGAAAAATTCGCCAATTATCGCTCCAATAACCGCCAAACCGCAGCTGATGCGGAGACCCAAGATAAGTTGCGGAATCGCAGCAGGTATCCGAAGCTTGAACAATAACTGGAGCGTCGACGCCGATTGTAAATAAAACAGGTCTCGAAAGTTCTCGTTAACCGATAGCAATCCGCTCGTCACATTGCTGATCACAGGAAAGATGCTAATGATTGCCGCAACTAAAACGACCGTTCGAAATTCATTACCGAACCATAAAATGAGTAGCGGTGCTATGGCAACGATAGGTACGGTTTGTAGGAAGATGACATAAGGATAACACGAGTTTCGGACCCACGTCGAAAGACTAAAAACGACCGCAATCAAAAATCCAATTAAACCACTCGCCAGCAGTCCCGCCGCGGCCGCTTGCAATGTAATCCACGCACCGTTTAGAAGAACCCATCGTTCATCAATAAAGGATTGCAAAACGTCTCGAGGCGGCGGCAGTACTACCTTATGAATTTCAAACCACCGAACGGCCAATTCCCAAAACAGAAGAACGACCAAAAAAACGATCGCAGGGGCCAAGTATCGAATTGCTTTGTTCATTGTATCGGCTCACTTTCCACAACTGAGCCAAAAAGGGTCCTAGAGACCTCACTATAAACATCCATAAACAAGGGACTGGACCGAAGCTCCGCGTTGCGTGGTCCAGAAAAATCCACACGAATCGTCGACGAGTTTCTCCCTCTGGCCATAATGGAAATAGAATTGCTAAGGTATACAGCCTCTGCGATGTTGTGCGTTACAAATATCACCGTGCACTTTTCGGTTGTCGCAATCTTTAGTAGCAAATCGTTAAGTCGCGATCTGAGCACGTCATCCAGAGCTGCGAAGGGCTCATCCATGAGCAGCAATTCCGGAGCGGTGGTCATCGCCCTGGCAATCGACACACGCATCTTCATCCCCCCCGACAGTTGGGATGGCCTTTTTTGCCAGTCCTTTTGATTCAGCCCAACTTCGCTAAGCCAATGCTCGCATGATTCTCGTATTTCCGCTTTCGATTTTTGATTGCGGAGCTCTAAAGGCAATCGGACATTCTCCAAGACAGATCTCCAGGGAAGCAGCGCCGACTCTTGAAAGACGAAAGACATTTGCGATCGAACGGTGGAGCCCGAGATACTAGACTCAAGCCCGTTGACCATCACGGCCCCCGAATCAGGTTCTAGTAATCCGGAGACAACTCTTAGCACGGTACTTTTGCCACACCCGCTAGGCCCGAGCAACGTTGTGATCTCTGCTTTCTTGATGTCGAGATTAAACGACTGAAGCACCGTTTGCTTATCACCACTTTTAGTGCGAAAGGATACGGCGATATCTCGACACGCTATGAATGGCGACTGGTCAATTTTTGGCTTCATTCGTTATTTTTTGCATCAGGGAACGAAGCAGATAAAAGCGAATCGATCTTGGCTGCCAGAATAAAGTCATTTTCGCTTAGCCCACCTATGGCATGCGTCGTGATCTCTATGCTCAAAATTCGGTATCCCGTGAGATGCAAATCTGGATGATGAGCCTCGGTCTCTGCGAGTTCTGCGATTTTGTTCAGGGCCTCAATCGCTCTAACAAAGTTCTTGAATCGGATCGATCGTCGGATCCATTTCCCGTCGCCAATCAGCCCCCATCCGACCAAGAGACTCGCTTGTTCCTGGGCGTGATTTAGGGAACACGCTTCGACTCCCCCCTCACACGGAAGGCATTTTTTGGCTTCCAGAACATCCGCTGGCTGAATTTGCATTCTTTTCCCCTTGCTTTTATGTCAAATCGTTTGTTTTTAGCCGGACCTGCGGGTACTTTTTGGTGTGTGGAATCGCTCCCCGGCAATCATTCTTCCCTTACCAACAGAGTTTATGCAAGGATCTCCTGCCATGCGACATTGGAACAGCCCGGTCCTGGCTGTTTATTCTCTGCTTCTGTCAACCAGTTTGGTGACCGGTACCGACTGGGAAAAGAAGGATAAGGAATTTTCGTCCACAATACAGCCGATTTTGAAGGCTACATGCTTCGATTGTCATAGCGGTTCTGAAGCCAGCGCCAATCTTGCGTTGAACCATTTTGCAGACACGAAGTCCATTTTCAAAAAACGGAAAACCTGGGAAACCGTCATTCAGCGACTTGAAATTGGGGACATGCCGCCCCCTGATGCGGAGCCCATGTCCAAAGAAGATCGGCAAAAAGTGATCGACTGGCTGCGATCTGCGATTAACGATATCGAATGTGGACTAACCCCGAATCCCGGAAGCATTACGCTCCGACGCTTGAATAAACTCGAATATCGCAATACGGTTCGAGACGTTTTGGGCATAGACTACAAACCCGCTTCCTCCTTCCCGGGGGACGACGTTGGCTATGGATTCGATAACATCGGTGATGTCCTAAGCTTGCCTCCCCTCCTCATGGAAAAGTACCTGATTGCAGCGGAAGAAATCTCGATGGAATGTATCGCGGCCCCACAACCAGGCCCCGTTTTCGAATCCCCGATCAAATTATCAAAACTTACCGCAGATAATGGCGGTAACTGGCAAGGAGACCGATTCGTGTTTTCTTCGAATGGCCAAATTTCCTTCGAAGAAACCTTTCCGTGGGCCGGTAGTTTTCAATTGGTTATGAATCTTGGCGGTACCCCTGGCGGAAACGAATTCCCACAGGTGCAGGTATCTTTGAACGGCAAGAAGCACAAGGTTGTAGATGTTGAGCCACTACCTGATCAAGCTGGCAAGGTTTACAAGGTATCCATTCGCGCAGGAACAAAAAAGCCGGTAAAGATCGATGTCGCATTTATCAACGACTACTATGTAGAAGCAAAAGAAGGGCGTGATACGGTAGATCGCAATCTTTACATCTATGACATCAAACTAACAGGCCAACAAGCATCGAAAGCGATTCCCGAAGATCAGTTACCTGCCTCTCACAAATTGATAATTCGTGAGTCACCTAGTACGGGAATTCCTCTCAAGGAGGCCGCTTCCAATTGTTTACGCCCCATCGTAAGCCGAGCCTTTCGAAGGCCAGTGAAACCTGAGGAGCTGGACCGATTGGTTGCTTTGGTACAGTCTGCCGTAGACGAAGGTGACAGCTACGAAGCGGGTATGCAACTAGCCTTGCAAGCCATGTTAGTATCGCCTCATTTTCTATTCAAAGTGGAGTCGCCCGCCGAGAAAACTTTGGACGAGTACCCTCTCGTCACTGACTATGAACTGGCGACTCGATTAAGCTACTTCCTCTGGAGTTCTTTGCCCGACGCCGAACTATTACAATTGGCGACTAGAAATGAATTGCGCAAGCCTGGTGTTCTCGAAGCCCAAATAAAGAGGATGCTCCAACACAAGAACTCAGCACGATTCGTTGAGAGTTTTGCAGGGCAATGGCTGACTCTTCGCAAGCTCGATGACTTCAAACCCAACACGGATCTCTTCCCACAATGGAGTGATGAACTCCGCGGACTGTTGAAACAGGAGACGTTTCGACTGTTTCAGCATGTGATGCAAAAAGATCTGAGTGTTATGCGTTTGTTAGACGCAAACTACACCTTTGTGAATGATAAACTGGCCAAGTACTATGGAATTCCAGATGTGCAAGGAAATGAATTTCGAATGATTTCCACCAATGGTCACAAACGAATGGGGCTGCTCACCCAAGGCTCCATTTTGGCAGTGACCAGCAATCCAACCCGAACCAGCCCCGTAAAGCGGGGTAAATGGATTTTGGAGAATCTCTTGGGAACACCTCCGCCGCCCGCCCCCCCAGGAGTACCCGAACTCGAGAAAACAGCGTTAACCGGAACGCTTCGGCAACAGATGGAGCAGCATCGAGTCAACCCGGCGTGTGCGAGTTGTCACAAGTTAATGGATCCGCTTGGCATGGCGCTAGAAAACTATGATGCAATCGGTCGTTGGCGAACCGAGGATCATGGTCAGCCAATCGACACAATAGGGGAGTTGCCCAACGGAGACGCAGTAAGCGGTCCTGGAGATTTGATTCGCAATCTTAAAGAGAAAAACGCAGAACTGTTTGCCAGGTGTCTTGTTGAGAAACTTATGATCTACGGCCTTGGGCGTGGTTTAGAGTATTATGACAAATGTGCTATTGATAAGATTATGGTCAGCGTGGCCAAAGATGATTACCGATTTTCGAGTTTGATCCTTCAAATCGTGTTGAGTGATCCGTTTCAACGCAAAGGGGTACGAGAAATAGAGCTATGAAAAGACAACCACTTGATCGTC
>Ga0315899_10003058_pt1 | contig 18255 bp, 14 predicted proteins | sample LakEriMetagenome_2_FD_203518 | JGI IMG/M metagenome (GOLD analysis project Ga0315899, IMG submission 203518) | Freshwater fungal communities from buoy surface, Lake Erie, Ohio, United States - Buoy 4 MA112 | ecosystem: Environmental > Aquatic > Freshwater > Lake | place: USA: Lake Erie, Ohio... | reverse complement strand
TAGAAAGCCAACCCCAATCCACAGGCAATAAGTGCGCATGCAACAGGGTGCGTTCGGATGGTATCACGAATAAGCCAAGCCGTTTGGATTGCCCATTGTTGCCAGGATCGATGTTCGCGAGGTTGCGGGTAGCTTCCTGTCGGCTCGATGGGGATCCACATCCCGTGGATGTATACTTCCGCCCACGTATGGAGGTCTTCGGGCAAGACTTCGGTTTGGCCAGCACGCGCATCGTAACGGGTAGGAGACGCGAAGAATCCAGTGCACAGTCGACATGGAATCCCGAGCTTCCGTATCAGCATAACTGCGGTCGAGGCAATTAGATAATCCGGGGCGCATTTCTTCTCGAGGACATATGCAATCGCGTCAGTGCAATCAGCAGGCGGCACAAACTGGTTGTCATGTTTGAAATGACGCAAGTTGCGAACGATGGTTTCAATCCGTTGCCAATCCGTGGTTTGTTGACCTGACTCTTGTTTCGTGACTCGGAACCATTCGTCTAAGGTCGAACGTATCCGTGCCGAATTCGATTCGACATGGGTATATCGTTGGATCCAGTCGTCCGTAGTGTGTGCGCGGGATAAATGAGAGATGTTGCTTAATGGGTGCGCAGGGTCTCGCAATGGATGGAGTTGTGGGATCTGCAGTAGCTGGTGAACAACGGTGAGTTGGGGAACATGCTCCCGGTTGGGCATCATCAATTGACCGTCTCGAGTCCAACCGAAAAAATCAGGTTGATCGATGCGATCGATATGGGTGAACGTGATTAGAGAAGGAGACAACAAACGAGACGATTTGAATTGAATCACCTTTGTTGCGATCCGTTCGTGCACGGGGAATACTAGGTCGCGAGTGAATGATTGGAGACGCATCCAGGGTTTGCCAGCAATGCTTTCCAGTGTGGGTTCGCCATGCCGGCGGGAGAGATCGATATTCTCAGAGTGGGACCACGTATTCTCCGAAAAACGGTCATAGCTTTCGAGTCTCAGCCATTGGGGTGTGCGGCCGACGAGTTGCAACACCGCTCGCGAATCAGAACCTGTCGGCCGATGGTTTTGCGTGTTTTTATTGGGCTGACGAAGCGCTGAGAATTCACGGCTGTTTTTTTGGGATTCGGTACCTTCTTCCTCCAGTTCCTGGGCTTGATTTTCTAGCGAAATTGCGCGGGCGTATTGCCGCTGCCGAGGTGTTGGCTCCCCGTACATTTCGCTGACCATGTCATACATCGAGGGGACTTCAGAGTCGAGAAAGAGATCGCTATCGACAGGACCGAACGTATAAGCTTCATCTTTTGCTGCGACCAACATGTCGCCATCTCCAACGCCTTGTCTCGACCAAGACTCACCTCGTTTTTGGCCACCTGAAGTTGGCATAAAGCCATCGAGGGCGGAGTTCCGGATCGATTGCTTGGTCACGACGGCCAATGTAATCCCGGCAATCAGTGCGATTGAGCCGAGGACCAAAGCTCGCATTCGGATGAGTGGAACACTTTCCGAAGCGACGAATCCTCGTTCGATCGAATTCCAATACTTAGCCATCAACCACCAGCATGCGACCGCCGCAAAAGGGATCACAAGCTGGATCATGTTGGGGCGATCTGAGGTGGCGAGTCCGAAGATGACTAGAAAGCAACTCATGAGGAACGAAAGCCATTCGCTCCGATCCTGCTCGGCAATCGCGGCTCCCCATAGGGCTGCGTACTGGAGCATCGCTAGCCATATCAATTCGTTAGCCTCGCCGCTACTTCCCAGCAATCGGATTTGCACGATGCTCGACAGCCATGGTGACAGGATGGCAATAGCCCCCAACGACAACGACCAAAAAGGCATGTTGCGTGAGGCTATGGATGGGTTCTCAGCGGGCACCTCCAGTGGGCGATTCTTCTTTGATTTCTGCGACGACTGCCATCGGATCCAAAAAGCTACGAACCAGACCATCGCGAATTCACACGATAACCAGATGCGATCGGAGGATCCGGAAAGACGAAGTGAAAGAATGCTCAGCGAGGCAAGGCTCGCCAACAAGTAGACCGTCCAGTTTTTGCTCGTGTTAGGAAAGGTCATGATGCGCATGTTGCTCCATGCGCGAGGGAGGCTTGGCATACTTCTCGCCAAACGTTCCGTAGCGATTCCTCAAAACCATCCCCAATGGAAATAGTCCATGTCTTTGGATGCTCGCTCGACCAGTCACTCGGAGTCGAGAGGGTGGCATGATTGTCATCGACCGATAGCACAAAGCTGGATGGCGTGGATTCATCGATAGCCTTGGGATCGTGTTGATTCCAACGCCTTGAGGATGTGATGAGGATGCACAGCGAATGGGATTTATGGGTCGGGCGCGGCATCTCCGGAGACGTCGCAAGGGAATGTGATGGCTCCCATCCCGCTAGTTGATCGAGCCATGCGGTACGATTGGCGGGGTGCAACATTGTCCATGGAGCATCGATCGCGACCATAGTATTCCAAGCATGGGAAAGGAAATGGTTGGCGACCGAGGCGTAGATCCGTACCATCGCATCGTTGACGGAAGGAGTGTTTTCCGCAAACGCGGTGGGGTCGAGTTGAATTCGAACAGATTGCTGGCTTCGAGATTGACGTTCAAAGACCACCAAGTTATCCCGCCGTGCGGTTTGGGCCCAATGGACTTGTCGAAGTGAGTCACCAGGACGATATGCTCTTACGCCGATCCAATCCCCGTCGTCTCCAGATCGGTCACAGGTTCCACCGATCCCGAGGACTTGGTTCCCAGCGTTGGATGGAACATCGAACAGTTTCGTCATGCGTGGCCACACCACCAAAGATTCCGCGACCTTGAGTGGCTGGTTGCAAGACCAAATCCCAAACGGAAACGCCGTCGAGAGCCTTGGTAAGGTCTGAGGATAAATACCGCGATACGCTGGTGAACAATTCCAGCGGAACTGGCTTTTGCTCAATCCTGGAATTCGGCTCAGGCTGATTCGAATGTTTCGAGAGTCGGCGGAACCGGAGACCCCTTCATCGGACTCGAGCACCATCCCCCAAACGGGCCATGGCCAACGGTTGGTCACTGTCAGTGTTGTTTCGATCGTGTCGAATTGCTCGCAGCGCGATGGGGACCATGCCAACTCGCCCTTGAGGCCTAGCGTTGAGATCCATGGCCATAGGCAACCAATAATGCCTACAGCAGCAATGGCGCCACTTGCGGTGAATGCTTGATGGGACACGTAGATTCCCAGCAGCAACGAAGATGCAAACGCCAGAAAAACCCAGCCTATAGGTCTTTTGAGCCAGTAAACGTAGGCATTTGCCCAAGGACAGAAATCATGTTGAAGCGCACTGGGTACCCAGTCGGATTTTAGGAAGGACATGACAGCATCGGACCGCGGTTCTCAGGATGTGAATTGGCATCAAGCGATAAGCAAACGGGGATGAAGTACCGTTGTGCTTCGACGACACGGCGGAGCGTATCAGACACGCATCTAAATTGTTGGATGCTAGATGCGGGATTTACGCTGAGAGATCGGAAGGGGGACCGCGCGATGCAGGCTCAATTCGGATTGTTTCTGGGGGCGCCGATAAGTTGTGAGGCGATGAGGAGACGGCACTGTAGGTGGGACTCGCTATCGATTCACATACGGCAAAACCAAATTGGCTTAGAGACCAAAGATGATCGCAAATGGCGCATCGTCCCGCATGGTCACTCCGCCATTCACATTGAGGATGGCCATTTCGAGAATCGTGGTCCTGAGCATCGCCACATAGCGAATGGCTAATCGAATCCGCGCCGGGTCGCCTCGAATCAGTCGAGTCGCGACGGTCGATGCCGCAGCGGTGTTGATGCCCAGCGTGCGAATGCCCCCTTCCGTGCTCGTGGGAGCTCGCCTCGGTAGGTTCCGAATGGGTACAAACCAAGGGATGCCCGAGCGATGAACCGCATCCAAACGCAGTACAACCGGTAATTTTATGCAGATGCAACCCAAACATAGAAACGAGTAGATACGTCGCTAGGACGACTCCTCGAAACCATTTTGGATTCACGGATGACACGGTTTGACTGCACACGGATGGACTTGAAAACTGGGCTTATGCTCGATTACGCAATGCCTTGGGGGTAGTTCACGGGTTTTTCATCTTTTCAGTATGGTTTTTCGGGTTGGATTGGTCAATTCAAATGTTTTCTGTAAGTGACAGCAAAAAGATTGCATTTGCATGCCCCTAGTCGTAGGGGCATAATAAAGTTGTTAACAATCCGTGGGTTTTGGGGTGCAGGCCATCGAATTCGCGGTGGTTTCCTGTCAGGAGTTTGAATGATGCGTCGTCGCGCCGCGTTTACGCTGGTAGAACTTTTGGTTGTGATCGCGATCATCGGGGTGATGGTGGGTTTGCTGCTGCCGGCCGTCCAAGCGGCACGCGAGTCTGCTAGGGCGATGAGTTGCAAGAACAATTTGCACCAGATCTCTTTAGCGGTCGAAATGTTCGTGAATGCTAATAGTTGTTATCCACCGGCCCGGTACCAACCGCGGCCCGGCGACCCGCCGTCGCTGTCGTGTGGTGGCTCCGAAACGACGTGGTTGGTTCGGATCATGCCCTACGCCGAAGCGAAGAATGTGGAGCAGATGTGGGATTATTCGGTGCCGTACGCCAATCACCCTGAGGACGTGCGGGTTCGAACGTTGCCCATGTATTGTTGTCCGTCGCGTCGATCGGCAGGAGATGCCAAAGGCCAAGGCAATCTCGTCAATGGAGGGACGACATGGATCACTCTACCGTGCGGTTGCAAGTATCCCATCGGCGGTGGTGGAACCGCATCTGGCGCGGTTGGAGATTACGGCGCGAACCACGGAGACTTGTCACCTGGGTCGTCAGGCCTACCTACAGACTTCAATTACGGTGGGAATGGGACTGGGATCATTATTTCCAGTCGTGCTAACTGCATGAATGGTGTTCCGGTGGGTTGGCAGGATCGTATTTCACAGCGCCACGTCCTCGATGGATTGAGCAACACAATGCTCGTCGGGGAAATGCACGTTCCCATTGGAAAGCTCGGGCAATCGCCACAAGATGCTTTTATTTTCAACGGGGATAACTTGTACAACATGGCGAGGATTGGAGGTCCAACCGTACCGATCGCAACCGATCTTCGGGGCGAAGGAAACGATTTGGTTCGATGGGGTAGTTGGCACGGTGGGTATTGCCACTTTGCGGTCGCTGATGGCAGCGTACGCGCGATCAACGCAAATATCGATACCGACACACTGGGACGTTTGTGCAATCGAGGTGATGGTCAGCCAATCGCTGATCAAGAGTAATCGTTGGCTATCAGTGGTGTTGGATTAGGTCGCGATATTGATATAGAGGTCGGAATGAAGAGCAACTCGTTGAATCCGGCCTTAGTTTATTGTTTGAATTCCCATCGCGCGTTGCTCATCGAGCTATTCTGCGGACTCGCAATACTGATGAGCGTCGGTTGCAATGGTGGTCGATTGAAGACCTATCCGGTGCGAGGCGAAGTAGTTTTTGCCGACGGAAGTCCGGTGAAAGTCGGAACCATCGAGACCAAATCGGTCCAGCATTCCGTGCAAGCTCGCGGAAGCATTTCCACCGATGGCACTTTTGAACTGACTACGTATACCAACGGCGATGGCGCAGTGGTTGGGGATCATCGTTGTGTCATTGTCCAGTTTATCCCGACCGAAGAGATTCCCAATTACCGACCAAGCATCATGGGGGTCGTTCATCGCAAGCACAGTTCCTATTCAACCTCGGAATTGGGGTTTACGGTCTCTTCAAAGGGAGAGAACAGGATCCGATTGGTAGTCCAGGGAGCCGATCCAATCCTGAAAAGCACCACGGATCACGGGCACGATCCAATTCCGGAGGGAACAGATGGTTCCCCGAAAGTACCTTAATCGATTGCTATCGAGGGTTTCATGACTAGTTTCCAAGACCCATTGCTCGATCGATTCTAAAGCGGCATTCCCAATCTACTCATCGATGGTTCTTGACTGAAATCGCTTATTAGCCCATCGGATGAAGTGGGGAATATTTGGAGCATCGGTATGGCCTCCATCGTGTTGTCGCCACGCGAGATCTCCGTCGAGCAAATCTGTATTCACAGCAGGCATGTTCTCGGTCTTGTAGTCATCGCTTCGACCTAGATCCTTCGCCCCGAGCAGTCGATAGACCTTCTGGGCTGCGATAGCAGCCATGAAGCTGCCATGTTGATCGAGCCATAATGCATCACCTTTTTCAGGGATGCCGTAGCTAATGAAGACCAGCCGAGGGGCACACAACGCAATCAATTGGTGTGAGTCGACCGGAAGGTCCTTTGCATTTTTGCTACCGAACGAAGATTCTTCGGCGCCGTACTTTAGGAAATTTCCAGCCATCCAGTGGTACTCGCCAGAGCCTGTGAGGTTTTCGACCGCTTCTCCGAAATTGCGACGGTATAAACTGGCACCACCTTCACCCGAGGAGCCGACCAGCGCGACCGCAAAGCGTTCATCAAATGCCATCGTCACGAGTGCCGCTTTGCCGTACCTCGATACCCCTTCAATGCCGATCTTGTTTTTATCCACGGAAGGCTCCGAGAGGAGATGATCAAGACCTCGTGAAGCACCCCAAGCCCATGCGCGAAGTGCCCCCCAATCCTCGGGTTTGCGAGGCTGTCCTAAATTGGTTAGCCCGATGATTCCCCGAGTCAGTCCACCGGGTTTGCTGGGCTGATTGGCTGCAGGTCCAAAATTGAAAGTTTGCCTGCCTCCTGAATCATCTTGAATCGTTGATGGGTTGAGCATCGCGACGCCCCAACCAGCTTCCAGCAATTGGCTCTCTCGTGTTGGTCCCGCGGGGCGACCAGGTCCACGTCCACCTCCAAAACCGGGTGGCATAGGATCGAACGGAGTCCATCCGAACATCATTAAGACTGGGACTGGTCTTTCAGAAGAAGCTTGCTTAGGAAGCGTTAGCGACATCGAAATACTCACCGCGATTTCTGGGCAGTTTCGATTATCAACAGCACCGACGATATGTTTCTCAACAGTTTCAACTTCTCCCGATTTGCTTTCACGCGTAGTTCGTACTTCCCAAGTTACGTTCGGGACCGTCGCAGGAACTCGGCCAATTACTTCCCGCTCAAACGCCTCGACAATTTCGGGCCGTCGCTCCTTCCACCACGACTGAATAGTCGACACCGGCTGGCCATTTCCTAATTGCAATGGATCTGGCAAATCGGGGTAAGGGTTTGCGAGAGTCTCATCATAATTCGCAGCATTCGCATCTTTCGGATTGCCACTGGGACCCGGCCGTAATTTGGTGATCCCAAGTTGCGCAAGCATGTGCTGGTGATCTTCACGCGTGGTGAAATCGACCACAGCCGGACGCCCCTCTTCGGTGGGTGGGACTTGCGCTCGTGCGAAGGAGCTCACGGTCGCTGATGCGAGAATTACCAATAGCGAATGCTTCAAGGCCGAATCCGTTGCGATCATATTCTTAATGGCCGTAAAAATTATGGATGGCGTTGAGCACTGAAAGAATCTATTGACGTATCTTCTACGGCTACGTCGCGCAACCACCACGGATTACAACCTCAATAGATGCTGGGTTAGCCAGGCTCGTTTTCAGCGATGATGGTTTCGTCGACGGTGAGGGCGATTCGCAGCGCGTCGCGAATGGCTTCTTTCATGATCGCTTCTTTGTTCTCTTGATTGAGCTTCCCGGAGGTGATGTAGGCAGCATAAATCTGTGCTGCCGCCTCGATGACGAAACCTTCGCTTTGCTGCAACTTGAGATACGTTTTAGACATGAAGATCGCTTTCTTTTACAAAGCCGTCTATGAATTTACTCCCCACACGAGGTAGGAATCTTTTTCGGCGGCAATAGGAACCGTTCCTGAAACCCTCGTGGACCGCGGCTAGCGTCAATACGGCGAGCGGTCTTCGGAAAGATGCTAACATACCGGATTCACAAGCCGTCCGAGGGACTCCGCATCGGGAATTTTGCGTTGCGATATCGAATCGACCATGCTTCGAGGGATAGTTACAGGACCGATATATTTGGTCCGGATCAATGCGGTCGAGAAACGCCGTATTTGTAGGACCAATAGTTACCGATTGCTTTAGCACCCGAGATAAAACTCTTTCCGTTGACTTGTCCGGTGATGTAAGCGACAGCGTCCATGGGCGGCGTTTGGTCCAAGATCAGCACCGGGCAACCTTGGTGTTGTTCTGAGAGTATCGCAACAATCTCGTGGCGAGGCCGCGCAAAGTCGACATACCGGATATCGATGTGGTGACGCAGTTTGGGGAAGTACGAGAGGACACCGGTGATTTGGGCGCAGTCGGGGCAGTAGTAGGGCGCCCCGGCTCCGTCGACAAAATCTTCTTTCAGAAGGAATAACGTATCTCTCGCCATGGCATGCTCCTTAGAACTTGTTGAGATTATGCGGGCCTGAATGGATGATCGTAACAGATGATCGTAACAGAATCGCGGGGCTTTTGTTATTTCCAGTAGCGATCGTTGGCCGCTGTCGAAACACGAAATCAGACCTAAAACGGGGACCGTTATAAAAACGGATAGTTACTGAACGAGATCGATGATTTCCTGGGCGAGGGCGCGGTCGCTGGTAACCACCATCGGTTCGCAATCGAGCGTTTGGATGTCGCGACCGGATCGGAGGGACACAAAGCAACCGCCAGCTTCGGTGAGGATTGCACGTGGGGCAGCGATATCCCATGGAGCTTGCTTGACGTTGTCGGCATTGTTGTCATGCACAACGGCAGATAGACCGGTCGTCCCGTCGAGTAGTCGCATGGCAACTCCGGAGTGGGGCGGGAACGAGGTTACCAGCTTGGCTCCTTCTCGCGTTCGAAGCTTGTTCCGGAGGTAGGCGAACATTCCTGTTTCGTATCGCGCATTGCCGTACTGATTCATATCGATCCAAACATCTTGAAGCCGACGTGGCGCGGGAGGATAAAGTCGCACCCCGTCTTTGTAGGCACCGAGACCGCGGTGCGAGTAAAAACACTCGCCGGTCAGGGGGAATAGGACGACCCCTACCAACGGTTGATTCTCCTGTTCGAGCGCGACCAACACCGATGGAAACGGATCGCCGACGCGGAAAAGGAATGCGCTGGTGCCATCGAGCGGGTCGACAATCCAGCAACGAGAAGAGCCCTCGACAACGCTTGGATCTGATTCCTCGGAGAGGATTGAAGCTTTTATGGGGGAGTCGTTCAGCACCTGCAGAACAGCGGCTTCGGCGCGTTTGTCAACCTCCGACACGAAATCTCCGACCCCCTTTTCTTCCATGGCGAGAGGTTTGCCAACCCAATCTCGAATCACGTTGGCACCAGCAACTGCGGCTTCCAGCGCGATCTTGACCTCCGCAGACAATGCGGAACCATGTACCGGTACGGCGAGGGGTGCTAAGGCCATGGGTTGGAAACTCGCAGGAAAAAGCGTTGATTAACGATGTGTTGAGATTAACGAGGTGTTGAGAGGGTGGCGCGGAGCCTGGTACTTTCGGTCCCGGTCACGTAGGAACCTCGGGCGGTCGGGTTCAATTCCCAGGCGAAGGCTAGACTCCCAGGCGAAGGCTAGACCTGTCACTAGGATACGGTTCCCAGAGAATTTGGCCAGGAGCAGTATTTGGACGCCAAAGGACCTAGGAAATCGTGTTCGCTGGAGGGTCCCCAAAGTTTCCCCCTGTCCGATAGGGTTACGCGGGTCCCGTTCGGTTGCTTGGGAACCGGTGACGGATTTCTGGTTTCCGGCTACAGTATGGGGCTTCAGCACTGTCAGTAGCGACAGTTTTTAGAACTCTTTTTTGCACAATCTAACGGCACAATTTGAGAGGGGACCGCGATGAGATCCAAACGCATGAATCGATGGCAGAAACTTACATTCCTCGCCGCGACCTTAGCGGGTCTCGTCGGGGCAGAGATTCATCGCCCCAGTGCGACCATGGCCGACGAAGGGATGTGGTTGTTCAACGCGGTTCCGAAGCAGCAATTGGCTTCCAAGTACAAATTCGAGCCGACTCAGGAGTGGCTGGATCGATTGATGCTATCCAGCGTACGTTTCAATTCAGGAGGTTCGGCTTCGTTTGTTTCCTCGAATGGTTTGGTGCTGACCAACCACCACGTCGCTTCGGATACCCTTTTCAAGTTGTCGACGGCCGAGAAGAACTACAACGAAAATGGCTTTCTCGCCAAGACGATCGAGGAAGAGATTCCTGCGACCGATTTGGAATTGAATCAACTGATCAGTATTGAGGATGTCACCGCCCGTGTGAATGAAGCTGTCAAGGATAGTATGACACCTCCCGAAGCGTTCAAAGCCCGCCAAGCGACAATGGCACAAATCGAAAAGGAGTCGCTTGATAAGACGGGGCTACGGAGCGACGTGGTGACTCTCTACGGTGGTGGTCGCTACCATCTATACCGATATAAAAAGTACACGGACGTTCGGTTGGTTTGGGCACCCGAAGCGCAATCGGCATTCTTCGGCGGCGATGCAGACAATTTCGAGTATCCTCGCTACTGCCTTGATGTGACCTTGTTCCGTGTCTACGAAGATGGCAAACCTGCGAAGATTCAGAATTATTTGAAGATGGATCCTAACGGTGCTAAAGAACAGGATCTCGTCTTTGTCTCTGGCAATCCAGGTCGCACTCGGCGGATCCTCACTTCCGATGCTGTGGAGTACCAACGGGACTTCGGTCTGCCTCGAACGATGAATCTGTTGCGTCGCAAGGAGATCATGCTCCAGCAATATGGACTCGCTGGGCCCGAGCAGTTGCGACGTGGTCGCGATGATCTGTTCGGTGTGCAGAACTCACGTAAAGCGTACACCGGGATGTTAGCGGGTATTCAGGACCCTAGCTTTGTTGAATCGAAGAAAAGGGACGAAGCAAAAATGCTGTCGGTTCTTGAAGCGAATCCTAAACTCGCTCCGCTTGCAGGTGCTTGGGGGACCGTCAAGGACGTTCAAGCGAAGCGCAAAGAGTGGATCACCAAATCCGCATCGCTGCGAACACAACTTTATGGCTTCGCCGAAAAAATCGTGTTGATGGCGAGCGAAGACAAAAAGCCGAGCGCGGAACGATTGCGAGAGTTTAGGGACAGTGCGAGGCAGTCGCTCGAACAAGAGCTTTTTTCCGATGTGCCCGTCTACGATGATTTGGAACGTGTTCAACTGGCGGATGAGCTTTCGCGATTGATCGATGATCGCGGGGGTAATGACCCGTTGGTCAAAGCGGCACTTGCCGGCAAAAACCCACGCGATCGCGCCACCGAGATCATCGCGGGAACCAAGCTCATGACCGCCGAAGGCCGCAAGGCCTTGGCAACGTCGGGGCTCGAGGGAATCCAGAACTCCAAAGACCCGCTTGTGGCACTCGTTCGAAGCATGGAAGCGGAATACCGTAAGGTTCGCGAAGCGACTGAGTCCCTCGACGAACAAGAGCGGCAAGCCTACGCAAAGATTACGGAAGCAAAATTCGCGGTCGGTGGCGATAGCGTTTATCCAGACGCCACCTTCACATTGCGACTGTCCTACGGGGCCGTCGCCGGCTATGAGAGCAACGGAAAATCGATTCCCGCGCATACCAAACTGGGTGGTGCCTTCGATCATGAAAAAGCGCATCAAAGCAAAGACGCTTGGGTCCTGCCCGCCAGTTGGCATGCGGCCAAGGATAAGATCAAGGCCGATACGCCGTTCAATTTTGTTTGTACCGCAGATATTATCGGCGGAAACTCTGGTTCGCCCGTTGTGTCCCGCGATGGGGCAATGGTGGGAATCATTTTCGATGGTAACATCGAAAGCTTGACTGGAGATTTCTATTACACAGACAAAGCGTCACGAGCAGTTGCGGTCCACATTGCAGGTGTGCTCGAGTCGCTTCGTACCATTTACGGCGCAGGACATTTGGCCGATCAAATGGGACACTAGGATCGGAGTATTGCTTGTACATCTTCCAAGCCCTATCGGCGTTCGTCCTTTGGGGCATTTTTCCGCTGTACTGGAAATTCTTAAAGCATGTGGATCCTTTGGAGATTATCTGCCATCGGATCCTGTGGTCTCTGTTGACCTTGTGCATCTGCGTCACATGGTTGGGACAATGGAGCGACATCCGAGATGCGCTGAAGAACCCTCGCCGCGTCGCCTTGGCTGCGCTCGCAGCAGTGCTGATTAGCATCAACTGGCTCGTCTTCATTTGGGCGGTCTTGAACCAAGCCGTCGTCGATAGCAGCTTGGGTTATTTCATCAATCCGCTCGTCAGTGTTGTCTTAGGGGTTGTCCTTTTCCATGAACGCCTCGGACGATTGCAGTGGTTAGCGGTCGCGATCGCAGGTTCGGGATTATTGATGAGCGCTATGTCGAGCGAGCGGTTGTGGGTATCGATCGCTCTGGCGATCTCATTTGCTTTCTACGGGGTGGTGAAGAAACAGACGAAGCTACCCGCAGTTTCAGGACTGGGTATGGAAACGGCGATCTTGGCCCCGATCGCTGTTGTCTACTTGGCGTATCTGTTTTGGCAACAACCGCACCGGTACTCTAGTTCGACGTTGGGCCTGTTGGCCTTGGGAGGCCCTGTCACAACGTTGCCATTGTTGCTGTTTGCTTCTTCGTCCAAGCACGTACCGTTGGTCTTGATGGGGATGCTTCAATATGTTGGTCCAACCTTGCAGTTTGCACTTGGGGCATGGTTCGATCGGGAACCCTTGGACCAATACCGTGTTGCTGGGTTTTGCTGTGTTTGGATCGCTTTAGCGATTTTTAGCGGCGTCGCGTTCTACCAATGGCAGCGTGAAAAACGGGTAATGTCCAAGTCCGAAGCATGACGGTAGTGTCGATCGATTCAAGTCGCGACGAATGCATGTTGATTCGCGAAGCGATGTGGGTATGGTGATTCGCGACGTGAATTGTATCGGAGCCCTAAGCGTGAACGCCGGGTGGCGGGGCGTACCGAAGTGGATCGAATCATGGTTTCGATCATGACTAGCGTCGGGGGATATCGGGTTTGCGCGTCCCGTTGCCACTTGCTAACACGTGCGGCTCTGATAATTCGGCACGAATTGGATTCCCTCGGTGATCTCTATTCCTCTGTGTTTTCATTTTCATGGAGACGCGTTCGGACGGGATTAAACACAGAGGCACCGAGGACACGGAGAGTTTGGATCCGATGGTTTCGATCATGGCTAGCGTCGGGGGATATCGGGTTTGCGCGTCCTGTTGCCACTTGCTAACACGCGCGGCTCTGATTTGTGTCCACCTTTCTTTCTCGCGACGGGCTCCCACCGCGACGGCGTTAAACTCTGCCGAATGTAGCGAATAGGTTCATGTTGCGGGTTAGCGACTGCCGATCCCTCGATGAAGGATCAGAGTGGTTGGGCGGCTCTGTGTTGCTAGCATTCAAATTGTGGAACTGCGCGAATGTACGAGACTTTCTTCGGTTTTGACAAACGACCATTCCTAACCGTCCCAACGTTGGACCGTTACTTCCCTGCGTCTAGCATCGAACAAGCGTATCAGACGGCATCACGGTGCATTCATCGGGGTGAAGGTCCGGTGGCGATCATCGGTGGCACCGGGTTGGGCAAGACCATGTGTTGCTTGCGGATCGCAGATAGCTTCCGGAAAAGCTTTGAAGTGGTGATGCTGGCCAGTTCGCAAATCTGCACACGGCGAGCATTGCTGCAAAGCTTGCTCTATGAACTTCGGTTGCCCTATCGAGAGAAGTCCGAGGGGGAACTGCGGTTGACGCTCATGAATCGGTTGCAGTCATTCACAGAATCGCAGTCCGAAGCCTTGGTGCTGGTCGTGGATGAGGCGCAGACGCTGGTACCAAAATTGCTGGACGAACTGCGATTGCTGACCAATATCGTTCGAAACGGGGTGCCGCGGGTCCGATTGGTCCTGTGTGGAACCATGAAACTCGAGGATATTCTCTCCCATCCGCAGATGGAGTCACTGAATCAACGGTTGGCGGCGCGGTGCTATTTGACGCCTTTGGGGATGGACGAGACCGCTCGGTACGTCCAGCACAAGGTCGAACTGTGCGGCGTGAACATTCACAATGCCATGACTCGCGATGCGATCGATGCTCTGTATCGTGGTTCCGATGGCATTCCACGACTCATCGACCAACTGGCCGACCAAGCGTTCCTGCAGGGGGCTGCAGAGCGGATCAGACCGATTTCGGCGGCGCTGATCAGCCAAGCGTGGTGTATCTTGCAGCAGCTACCGAATCCTTGGAGTGAACCGAGCGTTCCTGCCGATCGCAATTTGATGGCCCCGTCGGGTGCGTACGAGAGTGGGACTAGCCCTGTTGCTCCCTACGGAAATATATCGCCTAAAAACGCGTCGAATCCATTGTCGTTCGAGCAGACCTTGCCCAGCGTTGATGCCGTTCGATTGACCGCACAGGGGCCAGCAACAACCGCGAACACCGACAGTTCCGTCATTACCGGCGGACTGCAAAACAGCCGGTCCCTAGCACCAAATGACTCGAATTCGATCATCGAATTCGGTTCGCTAGAGGATGAAGATTTCACGGTAGAGGAGTCGCACGTACGAGACGCTGTGACTCCAGAACGATCCGTAACGCTCCATCCAGCAGCGGCTCTAGAAGACAATGTTCGCGACATGGCATCGATTTACTCGGTTCCTGGTGAGATCAGCCGTGTTAACGATACGACACCGTTGGGCAAGCCTTTACCTCCTATCGGTAACCCTGAGGTTGGAAGGGTTGAACCGCAGATTCGAGCGGACGAACTGCTTACTGCATACAACGAGGATTTCGATGAAGAGTTCACGATTCCGGTGCAGTCATCGAAGAGCTATCAAAGCTATTCCGGCATGGCGTATGGGAATCTGAACCACGACACAACTCTGTTCGCTTCGATCCATCGACCGCACGCATCGATGGCATACCCGGACGCAGAGAATTTCCTCGAGTGGCATCGGGAGTTGGATCCTGGCGTCAACCCAGTGGTTCCAGAGCTTGGTCCCGATCGAAGTGAGTCCGACGAGTATGTATCGAACCTTTCGGAGCATAGTTTCGAAGAGATCGAGCAGCAGATCGAAGAAGAGATGCGCGACTTGGTCTCGAACATGAATATGAGCGCGATCACGATCGATCCCAATGAATCGTTTGCTGGGCGCATTTGCACGCTCAGCGATTCCACGGAACTAGTTCTCGAGGATTCGCCGACGGATGGTTTCGATAGCTTTGCTGAGAGTCGCCGCAACGCTCGGGCAGAATCAGGTTTCTCGAGTGGTCCAACAGCGCAGCATGCAGTCGTTGAAAGTGGTGATGATCGCGATGTGATTGTGGTGGAGGAGGATGCCGAGGTAGGTGCCGCAACTGCAACCCGACCGAACGTAGCAACTGGGACTCGGGTCAAACTTCATCCATATGCTCAGCTTTTCGCAAAGCTACGGCAATCCTAAGCCTTGTTTTTGTAGTTTTGTGCAGGCCTTACTCCGTTAGCCGGGATTGCTTCATCGATGACGAGTCCAGGTATTTTGCAGGTCAGTGAGTTGGGTGCGGAGACGCTCGATTCCATCCGGATTCCATTGGATGGATTGTGCCGATCGATACGAAGAATTCCCAACTTTCTGATGGGCGTCGTCTGTGTTGATGACCCTTGTACGAGCCAGCAATCGCGACTCGTGTACGAGTTGGCGGTCCGAATAGCTGCGAGAACCGGGCGATCTACGGCGTACATTGAGGGGACGCTCGCAACCGGAATCGATGGCTGTTCGACAGAAGAGTCTTGTGTAACGCGTTGGAGTTGGGAGCGAATCGATCAGGAGTATCCTGCGGGCTCAATGGAATACAAGCAATCGTTGAAAGAGCTTTCCGCTTTACCGGTCCTTCAACAGCAACACGGAATGACCATTCTTGATTTGGACGGAATGGACTCCTTTCGGCTTGAGCGGCTGGGGCGGTTATGTGATGGGGTCGTTGTTCTGATTCCCTCTCCCCACGGGACCAAAGCCGGAATGCAACGAATTGCTCGAACCTTGTCAAAGCACCAGCAGAATGGTGTCTGTTTTCTAGGTGCATGGGTTGTCGATCGTCGCTCCTAAGGTGCGAGTCCTTCTCGTTCGATTCGCCGCACGACTCGAGTATTGACCGCGGCCGAAACGATGCCTTTTTCGCATCAATGCTTGCTATTCAACGGAAACGGCGTTGCGTCTGCCAAGCCGGGCTTGATATACCTTTCCGAGTTCCATGAGTGACAAATTCGTGGCTCGCATTGTATTTGCCGTCCTTGATGAGGTGGTACGAATATGGCTCGATGTTTGGTGACAGGCGGATGTGGTTTCATTGGGTCGCATATTGTCCGAGGGCTCTTGGAAGCTGGCCACAGGGTGCGAGTTTTAGACAACCTTTCAACGGGCAAGCGCGAGAACCTGGACGAGGTGCTGGATCGCATCGAATTGATTGAAGGTGACATCAACGATCCGATCGCGGTAAAGGAGGCGATTTCAGGCGTTGAGCGAGTGTTCCATCAAGCCGCATTGGCTTCGGTTCAAATGTCGCTCGAGAAACCGCTCGATACGAATCACGCATGCGTCACAGGAACCTTGAGCATGCTGCACCACAGCATGCAAGCCAAAGTAAAGCGGTTTGTATACGCCGCCAGCAGCGCGGCATATGGAGATCAACCTACATCGTCGAAACGGGAGTCCGACCTGCCGTCACCATTATCTCCATACGCGGTTGCAAAACTCGCAGGAGAGTATTATTGCCAAGCATACTTTCATAGTTTCGGCATGGAGACGGTTGGGTTGCGATACTTCAACGTGTATGGGCCTAGGCAAGATCCGGATAGCCCTTACTCCGCCGTGATCCCCCTGTTTGTGAGCCGAATCCTGAGCGGAGAAAAGCCATCGATTTACGGAGATGGATTGCAATCTCGGGACTTCACGTACGTCTCCAATGTCGTCCATGGGAATCTTTTGGCAAGCGAGCGGCCTAACATCGGTGGACGAGTTTTCAACATTGCGGATGGTGGTCAGACGACATTATTGCAGTTGCTGAAACTGCTCGGTGGGTTGCTAGGCAAATCGATCGAACCAGACTTCCTGCCAGCGAGACTGGGGGATGTTCGAGAAAGTTTGGCAGACATCACGCTCGCCCGAAAGTTGCTCGGATATGAGCCACAAGTTCGCCTCGAAGAGGGACTGAAACGCACGATTTCATACTACCGCGAGATTGTTTCCAAGTAATCGTCGCAGCATGTGATGCAACCTCTCTGCACACACTCGGATCGAGCTATAATTTCTGCTGCATGTTCGTGCGAGGAACCGTGGTTGGTATTCTCGCCGACAATTCACGGCCCGATGGGGATTCAGCAGATCAGGTTTTCGATGAGTCACACCACAGATGAACCCATTTCCGGTGAGGAAGTGCGCGATGTTGCTACGTCTGCAGAGTTGCTGGTGAATTGGCTTCGTGAGCGAGCTTCAGTAGTCGTCGCGTTTTCAGGAGGTGTTGACAGCGCTGTGGTTGCTGCAGCCGCATTTCGAGCACTTGGGGAACACGCAGTGGCGTGGACGAGTCATTCACCTGCTGTTCCTGTTTCGGATCGCCAATCCGCAGAGCAAATCGCCCGGGAGATCGGGATCCGGCATGTCGTGGTGGAAACTGCGGAGCTTCAGAACTCGGCCTACGTTAGCAACAATCCCGACCGATGTTTTCATTGCAAGTCGACGTTGTACTCGACGATTCGAGCTTGGGCCGACGCAGAAAACTATCAGTGCATCGTATCCGGTACGAATCACGATGATTTAGGGGACTACCGCCCTGGGTTGAGGGCTGCATCCGATTGGGGCGTTCTGGCTCCATTGGCGGAGCTTGGGATGGGCAAAGGGGACGTTCGTCGGCTGGCTCATTTTTGGGGATTGGCTGTCGCCAGTAAGCCAGCGAGTCCATGTTTGTCGAGCCGAATCGCGTACGGCCAAGTGGTCACCTTGGGACGGCTTCGAAGCATCGAGTCGATGGAGATGTGGTTAGCCAGCGAAGGGTTTCACGATGTGCGAGCGAGGTTGCATGCGGACGGTTTGCTCCGTATCGAGATCCATCCGCAGGATGTAGGTCGCGTTCTCGCCGACGAGACGCGCGGTCGTATCGTTGCTCACGCGGAATCGCTGGGGTTCAAGTACGTGACGCTGGATCTCGGTGGGCGATCGAGCGGATCGATGAACCGAGTTCTGCCAGTTGGATTGTAGGTTTAGCTTCCAGCGGTTTCCTGATGTTAGC
>Ga0315899_10003055_pt1 | contig 18276 bp, 16 predicted proteins | sample LakEriMetagenome_2_FD_203518 | JGI IMG/M metagenome (GOLD analysis project Ga0315899, IMG submission 203518) | Freshwater fungal communities from buoy surface, Lake Erie, Ohio, United States - Buoy 4 MA112 | ecosystem: Environmental > Aquatic > Freshwater > Lake | place: USA: Lake Erie, Ohio... | reverse complement strand
GGGGTTGGCGTTCCCCGTGTAGACGTCGATCGAATCTGCCCTCATCGCCGTCCTCATCTCTCTGGACGGGTCACTCTTAGCGACCCGAACGCTTCTTCGGGGCTGGCTTCCCCTTTGCGACCGGCTTCGTCTTCGCTGCTGGCTTCCCCTTTGCGACCGGCTTCCCTCTTGATGGGGGGCCTCCCTTGGCGGTTGGGCGAGGCGCCTTCACAACCTTGGGAACCTCTGGAGCCTCGTCAGCTTCGTCTTTATTGTCGCCTGTGCCGTTGCGCTTTGCCAGACCCGTACGGAAGGCGGCGATCCCGGCGACCTTGTCGCCCTCGCGCAGCGTCATCACGCGCACACCCTGGGCACTGCCGTCCTTGCGGGTGGCGATGCTCTCAAGCTTGGTGCGCACGACCTGTCCCTCGGAACTGATCAAGATCACCTCTTCGTCGGCCTCGCTCACCTGGCGCACGGCGACAACCGGGCCTGTCTTTCGCCCCTCGAGCGGGATCAGGCGGACACCCTGGGTCCCCCGGTGCTTGCGGGCGAAGGCGCCTACTGGGACGCGCTTGCCGTGACCGGTCTCCGTAAGGACAAGGAGGTCGGCGCCGGGCTCCGCCACGGCCATGGCGACCACAAGGTCGCCCTGTCGGGCGAGGCGAATGCCGATGACGCCACCTGCGGTGCGGCCCATGGCGCGCGCCTCTCGCTCGTGGAAGCGGCAGATGCGCCCCTGGCGGGTGGCCATGACGAGGTCATCTTCTCCGGAGGTCTGGATCACCTGGGCAAGCTCATCGCCCTTATCAAGCGTGATGGCGATGATGCCAGTGGAGCGGACCTTCTCAAATTGCTCGATCGCCGTCTTCTTGATGATGCCCTTCTTCGTGGAGAAGGCGAGGTAACTGCCGGGCGTGAAACCGTTGAGGATGATTGTGGCAACTGGTGTCTCGCCCGATTCCACCTGTACGCCAGGAAGATTGACGATCGGAATTCCCTTGTTCTGCCGCGAGGCGTCAGGGATCTCGTGCACTTTGGCGCTGAAGCCACGCCCCTTGTTGGTGAAGAAGAGGGCGTAGTCGTGGGTGTTGGCAACCTGCAGCGTTGCGACTGCATCCTCTTCGCGCGTGGTCATGCCGATCACGCCCTTGCCGCCGCGGTGCTGCTGGCGGTAGGTGGTGAGCGGCTGGCGCTTGATGTAACCGCGGCCAGAGATGGTGATCACGACATCCTCATCGGCGATCAGGTCCTCGTCGGACATTTCGCGCGTGGCATCTTGGGCAATCTTGGTGCGGCGTCGGTCGGCGAACTTCTCCTTGAGCTTGGCGAACTCATCCGAGATGATCTTGGAGATGCGGGCCGGACGCGCCAAGATGTCTTCGAGCTCGGCGATGAACTTGATGACCTCCAGATACTCGTCTTCGATCTTCTTCCGCTCAAGCGCAGCAAGGCGGGCAAGGCGCATATCCAGAATCGCCTGCGCCTGCAGTTCGCTGAGCTTGAAGCGCTCCATGAGTTGCGTGCGAGCAACGTCGACGTCGGCTGCGGCGCGGATCGTCTTGATGACGGCATCAAGATTGTCGAGCGCGATCTTGAGCCCTTCAAGGATGTGGGCGCGCTCACGTGCCTTCTTTAGCTCGTACTCGGTGCGACGGCGCACGATGATGCGACGGTGATCGATGTGATGCTGCAACACCGACTTCAGTGAGAGGGTCTGCGGCTGGCCATCAACGAGGGCGAGCATGTTCATGCTGAAGGCCGAACGCAGCGGAGTGAGCTTCAGTAGCTTGTTGAGCACCTTGTGTGGGTTTGCATCCTTCTTTACTTCGACGTAGATGCGCATGCCGTCGCGGTCAGACTCATCGCGCAGGTCGGCGATGCCGTCGAGGCGCTCCTCTTTCACAAGGTCGGCAATCTTCTCGACGAGTGACGATTTGTTCACCTGATACGGGAGCTCGGTGATGATGATCGCAGTGCGATCGCCACGCGAGGCCTCTTCAAAGTGCGTTGCGCCATCAACAACAACGCGGCCACGCCCATGTGCGTACATCTGGCGCACGGCATCGACGCGCTCGGTTGCGCCGGTGAGTGGATTCTTGATGGTGTCGTACCGGTACAGAATGCCACCCGTTGGGAAGTCTGGAGCATTGACATACTTGCAGAGATCGTCAACGGAGAGCTCTGGGTCCGCAATGAGGGCGATGGCGGCATCGGCGATTTCGCCAAGGTTGTGCGGCGGAATGTTCGTTGCCATGCCGACGGCGATGCCAGAGGAGCCGTTGACGAGAAGATTTGGCAGGCGGGCCGGAAGAACGCTCGGCTCTTTTTGCGTGCCGTCGTAGTTTGGCGTGAAGTCGACCGTTTCGTGATCGATATCGGCGAGCATTTCGCCGGCGATGGCGGTGAGGCGTGCCTCGGTGTAGCGCATTGCTGCGGCAGAGTCGCCGTCAACCGAACCGAAATTTCCTTGGCCATCAACGAGCGGATGGCGCATGGAGAAGTCCTGTGCGAGTCGCACCAGCGCGTCGTAGAGCGCACCGTCGCCGTGCGGGTGGTACTTACCCATCACCTCGCCGACGATAGCGGCGCACTTGCGATAGGCGGATCCGCCAGAGAGGCCCATCTCGCCCATCGTGTACAAGATGCGGCGGTGTACTGGTTTCAAGCCGTCGCGAACGTCGGGGAGTGCGCGCGCCACGATCACGCTCATCGCGTAATCGAGATAGCTCGTGCGCATCTCGTCTTCGATACGAATCGAACGGACGCTCACTCGTGCCTCGTCGCTCATGCTGCCATCGCCTCCTATACGTCCAGGTTCTGGACCTTGTGGGCCTCAGCCTTAATGAAGTCGCGGCGTGGCTCAACGCGCTCGCCCATCAACATCTCGAAGATCTCATTGGCGACGGCGGCATCTTCAATGCGTGCCTGCAGGAAGACGCGGTTCTCAGGATTCATCGCCGTCTCCCAGAGCTGCTCGGCATTCATTTCGCCGAGACCCTTGAAGCGCTGCACGCTGACGTTCTTCGTCTTGAACGAGGCGATCGCCTCGTCGCGCTCTTTTTCGGACGACGCGTATTTCGTCTCCTTGCCCGTGCTCACGCGATAGAGCGGTGGCTGGGCGATGTAGAGATACCCCGCCTCGATGATGGCCGGCATGTAGCGGTAGAAGAAGGTGAGTAGCAGCGTTCGAATGTGGGCGCCGTCGACGTCGGCGTCGGTCATGATGATGACGCGGTGGTAGCGCAACTTCGTAATGTCGAAGCGGCTATTCGAATCTTCCATGCTGGAATCTTGAATGCCAGCACCGAGCGCCATGATCAACGTGCGAATGTTGTCGCTGCCGAGAATCTTGTCGATGCGCGCCTTCTCAACGTTGAGCAGCTTGCCGCGGAGCGGGAAGATTGCCTGGAATCGTCGATCGCGTCCCTGCTTTGCGGAACCACCGGCCGACTCGCCCTCTACGATGTAGAGCTCTGACTTCGCGGGGTCGCGCTCTTGGCAGTCGGCAAGCTTGCCTGGAAGAGCACTTCCTTCGAGTGCGCCTTTGCGCATGACGAGCTCCTTCGCCTTCCGCGCCGCTTCGCGTCCACGCGCAGCGTTGAGCGCCTGGCGAATGACCTCTTTACCGTCCGACGGATTCTCTTCGAGGAATTGTGTGAGGCCCTTGTTGACGGCGGTCTGCACAATGCCCTTGATCTCTGCAGTGCCGAGCTTCGCCTTGGTCTGGCCTTCGAACTGCGGATCAACGAGCTTCACGCTGATCACGGCAGTGAGACCTTCGCGCACATCTTCGCCAGTGAGGTTTGGATCGTTGTCTTTCATCGCGCCGTTCTTGCGACCCCACTCGTTGAGTGAGCTGGTGAGTGCGGCGCGGAACCCAGTGACGTGCGTTCCGCCATCAATGGTGTTGATGTTGTTTGCAAACGCGAGCAGTGTTTCAGACCATGAATCACTCTGGTATTGGAACGCAACTTCAACGCTGGTGGTCCCTTCCATCCCCTCGATGTAGACGGGTCGGTCGTGTGTGACCTTACGCTTGCGATTAAGGTGGCGCACAAAGGAGACGATGCCACCCTGGAAGTAGAAGGTGGCTTCACGATCGGCGCGATCGTCAATCAACGTCATCCAAAGCCCTTTGTTGAGATACGCGGATTCGCGCAAACGATTGGCGAGCGTCTCAAACGAGTATTCGGTGGTCGAGAACATTTCTGGATCCGGCAAAAACGTGGTCAGTGTTCCGCGTCGACCAGCGGACGGATTTCCTTTGATCACTTTTGTGCGCGGCACACCGCGCTCATACTCTTGCGACCAAACGAATCCGTCGCGTGCCGATTCAACTCGGAGCTTGATACTGAGTGCGTTGACAACAGAGACGCCAACGCCGTGCAGTCCGCCAGAAACTTTGTATCCGCCGCCGCCGAACTTTCCGCCCGCGTGCAACACCGTGTGCACTACCTCAAGCGCATCTTTACCGGTAGCGTGCTTTCCAACTGGAACACCGCGACCATCGTCGGCAACCGTGATGGAATTATCTTTATTGATGCGCACCACAATGCGCGTTGCATGTCCGGCCATCGCTTCGTCGACGGAGTTGTCGACGACTTCGTATACAAGGTGATGCAGACCGCGCTCATCCGTAGAGCCGATGTACATGCCGGGGCGCTTGCGAACGGCTTCAAGTCCTTCAAGAACTTGAATGCTGGATGCGCCGTAGTCGCCGGAAGCCTTCTTCGCGCGGCTACCCGTTGCGGCTGCAACGCTCTTCTTTTCGGTCACTCACTCACTCCCTTGATCTGCTCTACGAGCCGATGCAGTTCTTCGTTTGAGTAGTAATCGATCACGATCTGCCCGCCCTTACCAGCAGGCTTCACGCGCACCGGAGTGCCGAGATGCCCTTCAAGATCGCGCTGCAGTACAGCGAGCTCTTCACTTGGCAGTGCGCCAGGCTTTCGTTTCGTCGTGATTGTACCGCGCGCAGCACCGCGAACCGTTGACGCGGCCGCCTCTGCGCCGCGCACTGTCACTGCATCGCGCACAAAGGTGCGCGCAAGCCACGCCTGCTCTGATTCTGGAAGGCCAACGAGCGCGCGCGCGTGCCCTTCGCTGAGTCGCCCTGCAGCAACTTCGCTTTGTACATCAGCAGAGAGATCAAGCAGTCGCAGCGTGTTTGCGATGGTGGTGCGCGCTTTGCCAGCGATGACGGCAATCTGCTCCTGCGTCAAACCAAACTCATCGGCGAGACGCCGGTAGGCGTGCGCCGTTTCAATTGGCGACAGGTCGCTCCGCTGAACGTTTTCAATGAGCGCAAGCTCAAGGCGTGATTGATTGCCAACAACACGCACGACGGCGGGAATCGTGCTCTTCCCTGCGAGTTTTGAGGCACGGAAGCGGCGCTCACCTGCAATGAGTGTGTATCCGTTCGGCCCCTCCTCTACGACGACGGGCTGCAGCACGCCATGCTCACGGATGCTTTCGGCGAGTTGTGCCAACTCAGCGGTCGAGAACTCCGTGCGCGGTTGGTATGGGTTCGGCTTGATCTTGCTGAGCGGAATCTCCAATGCGCCCGCACGTGTAGCACCCACGGCACTCGCCGCCTCTGGGATCAGCGCACCAAGCCCTCGTCCGAGCCCCGTGGTCTTCTTCGCCATGCTCCCCCCTTATTACTGGCTGGCGCCTACAGGAGTTCCGTTGAACACCCGGGCATCGAATTCCGCTGCTGCCTGTGCGTACGATTCAGCACCCGAGGTGCCTGGTGCATAGCTTCGGATCGCAATTCCGTGGCTAGGCGCCTCCGCCAAGCGTACCGAACGCGGCACGCGGGCCCTGTAAACCAACTCACCAAAGTGACTCTCCACCTCACGCACCACGTCACTACCAAGTTTCGTGCGGGGGTCGAGCATGGTCAAGAGGAGGCCGTTCACCTGAAGGGCGGGATTAAGGCGCTCACGCACGAGGCGGATCGTGGCCATGAGCTGCGAGAGCCCCTCGAGGGCGTAGTACTCGCACTGCACGGGCACAAGCACCCCATCAGCGATTGCGAGGGCGCTGACCGTTACCAGGCCCAGCGACGGCGGGGTGTCAACTAGGATTACCTCGGCGTCCCCAGCCTGCCTCAGTCCCGCTGCAAGCTGGCGCTCGCCGCTCTCATCACCCGTTGCGAGTTCTACATCGATCCCCGCGAGGTCAGCAGAGCCAGGGATAAGCATGAGGTTCGGAATCGAGGTCGGCTGAGCGAGCTCTACGGCGGGGCGACGCCCCACGAGAAGTTCGTAGGCGGTCGGCGCTCCCTCTGGCAAGGTGAACCCGAGACCGCTGGTGAGGTTTCGCTGGGGATCAAGGTCAACCACGAGCACGCGACGCCCAGAGTGGGCGAGCTCGGCAGCGAGATTCAGCACGGTGGTGGTCTTGCCGACCCCACCCTTCTGGTTCGCACACACGATGATTGGCGCGTGGGATCCGGCAGGGTGCTGGGTGGTGGTATTCACGCTCTCATCGTAGCAGGAGGGGGCTACGGAGGGGTTTCGGGGGCCATGTTTCACGTGGAACACCAGGGTCCTGGCGAGGGGGTGCGCCAAGGGGGCTGCGGGGGTATCCTGAAGGTATGACCAAGCGCATCGGTTACGTGCTCGGAATCGTGCTGGCCGCCCTGATCCAGGCGCGACTGCTACCCGAGCTTGGGCTGGAGCGTGCGATCAACCTGCCCGCCATACTATTGATTGTTACAGCCTCAGCGGAACGGCGTAGCCTAGCGCTGGTAGCCGCCACTGTGGCCGGCTTGACCATCGATACGGTGCTGCTGCGACCACTCGGCCTAACTAGCCTTGCGATGATCGCCGGCGTGCTGGCTGCGAGCCAGGTCCGAGGAGCTGGGGATGCCCTGTTGCCCAAGCGCGTTGTAGCGCTCCTCTTCGGCCTCGTAGCGAGCAGCTTCACGATCCTCCTGCTGAGCAGCGGCGGGGCCAATCAGATCGGGGAAAACGCGTTCGCGCTTGTGGTGAACCTATTGGTCGGCGGCGCTCTGGCGGCGTTCGGGCAGCGTCGACGTAGGGGCTACCAGTTCAACCAAACACTCCGCGGATAGCACAAGAACATGACAACCCCTCAGGTTTATCCAGGCGGCGGCGGGCCAAGCGAACGAGAGGTTCGTCGACGTCGCCCCCTACGATTCTTTGCCGCCGCACTCATTGTTCTTTTCACGTTCAGTGGGCTTGGTGGGCGCTTACTACTCGTTCAACTTGGCGCGACAACAGCGTCAGGTACAACAACTGCAGTGGCGCGCGGCAACCGCATCGTTGAAGAGATCATCACGCCAGCGCGAGGTCTAGTGATGGATCGTAGCGGACGCGTGCTTGCAAAAAACATTGCCGTGTACGCAGTACAGATACGACCTGGAGATCTTTCACTCACCATTCGCGCACAGGTGGTGAAAACACTTGGGGAGATCCTCAATATGGATCCGGTGCGAATCATCACGCTGCTCGACCGCAGCACCGGATCGTTATGGGAACCGATTCGTATTGCGAACAACGTGAACGAGCGCGCAGCCCGGTTGATCAGCGAAGAGGCGGCCAGTTTGCCCGGTGTTGAGACAATCATTGAATCCCGACGCGTCTATCCGTACGGAACCCTCATCAGCCACATTGTCGGGTACGTCGGCCGAATTGATAGTGTTGAGGCCAGCACACTTGCACCAGCCGGATACACCGTCGTTGATTTCATTGGGCGTGCAGGCGTAGAGGCGAGCTATGAAGAGGTTCTGCGCGGAACGCCAGGAATTCGCCAAGTTGAGGTTGATGCAAAGGGTCGACTTGTACGCATCCTGGGCGTGACGAAGCCACCAGTTAATGGAGCGTCGCTAACCCTCACCATTGACATTGAGGCACAGCAACGCGCAACAACTGCACTGGAGTGGGGTCTCAAAAGTGCGGGCACACAAGAGGGCGTGGTCGCGTCAATGAATCCGCAGAATGGTGAGATCATCGCGATGGCGTCGCTCCCCACCTACGACAACAACGATTTCTCCGCAGGGATCAGCAACGCGAAGTATCAGAAATATCTCACGAATAAGTACTCACCACTGTTGAACCACGCCGTCGGTTCGCACTTCGCCCCAGGGAGCACGTACAAGCTCGTCACCTTCTCCTGTGCGTTGGACCTCAATCTGGCTTCGCCGTCAACGCGATTCCAATCGACGGCGTTTCTCGAAGTAGACGGTGAGAGGTTCTATGAGTGGAATCGTGCGGGATTCGGCCGCACCCTAACACCATCAGATGCGTATTCGTGGAGCTCCAATGTTGTGACGTTCCAACTCGCACGACTCATCAAGATTGATCGACTCGCAACATGTGGTCGCCAGTGGGGCTTCGGTGCACCATCCGGCATTGATCTGCCAAGCGAGATCTCAGGCCTTGTCCCCGACCAAACATGGGCGCGATCCACCATTAATCGCGGACTCTACAACGCTGAGGTGTTGCAATCAGCACAAGGCCAAGGGTATGACTTGGTGACACCGATCCAAGTGCTCAACTCGTTTTCTGCACTTGCAAACAGTGGAACGCTGTGGCGGCCGCACGTCGTGCTGCATATCACACATGCAGATGGCAGCATCACGCCAATTACACCGGTGGTGAACGGCGAGGTAGGAATGAAGGAGTCAACCTATCGGGAGATGCGTCTTGCGGGGCGCAAGATGGCGCTGAATCCTGGGCCATCGCAAGGGATCTCGCGTATGCCACTCTTTGTATCGGCAAAGAGCGGTACTGCGGAGTACGGCGTTCGTGACTATCTTGGCCGATTGCCGTATCACAACTGGATGGGCGGATTTGTCGCTCCCACGAACGATTGGTCGAACGACGATTCCGAATTTGCCTATGTCGTCTTCATGCATGGAACTAACACGGCGGGGAATGCCGCGAAAGAGGTGACGAAGTACTACCTGCAGCTGCAGTTTGATTTGAAGCGTGACTATCGCACCCCGGCACTCCTGGCGCGGGGGAACTTCTTCGGTGAATAGGCTCGACTCACCGCTCGGCTCAGCCCTTCGTCGAGTGGACTGGATCGCTGTCGCGGCGGTCGCCCTCCTCGCGCTCACTGGAGTCGGCATGGCCTGGCTCAACGCACGGAGCTATGGCCAAGAGTTGCTCACCCCGAGCTCACTCTTTGTGCGTTCGTTGACCTGGGTGGCGCTCTCCACTTCTGTCTACGCCGTCACAACACTTGTGAACTGGCGCTGGGTGCGCACCTTCGCCTGGCCACTCTACGCCGCAAACATTCTGCTGCTCATCATTACGTTGGTGTACGGCGTCGACTCCGGCGGCAACAATCGAGCGATCGCAATTTTTGGTTTCGCCATTCAGTCCAGCGAGCTCAGCAAGATCCTGACACTCGTGGCGGTCTCAACAGCACTGACGCGGGCCGATCGGGTCAGTGGTGGACTGCGGGACCTGGTGCTGGCGGGCGCAATCGTCGCGCCCCCATTCGTACTGGTGGTGGCACAGCCCGATCTCGGCACGGCGCTGGTTCTCGTCGCGGCGCTCTTTGGCGCCCTGTATCTCGCTGGCGTTGCGACACGCTGGATCGCCGCCCTCGCTAGTTTGGTTGCCGCCGGCGGCGCGCTGGCATGGGTTGTTGTGCTGGCGGATTATCAGAAGGAGCGACTCCTCGCCTTCATTGACCCGAACGCCGACCCGGCCGGGCCTAAGTACCAACTCCTGCGCTCACTCGACGCGATCAGGGGAGGCGGCCTCTTTGGTGCAGGGGCCGATGGCACCTCTATCCTGACCCCACTCCCCGTGCAAGAGAGTGACTTTGTCTTTGCGGCCCTCGTCCGTGCATTTGGCGCGATGGGTGGCCTTTTCGTGATCCTTCTGCTTGCTATCCTCGTCGGGCGCCTGGTATGGCATGCCTGGACCTCCACCGATGAGTTTGGGGTGATCTTTGCTGGGGGGATGGCTACTGTCATCCTCTTCCAAACTTTTGTGAATATCGGAATGAACCTCGGCGTAGCCCCGATTACAGGGATCACGCTGCCATTTGTGAGCTACGGCGGCGCCTCTGCCGTCTCGCTCGCCTTCGGACTCGCCCTGGTGCAGAGCCACCGAGTACACGACGGGGGCTCATCCCCGCTCATGTAACAATAGAGCGCGGTTGACGCGGGGGAGCCCTGATCGTAGACTTCCCCTCCCGCGACTGACCCGTCCGTCAGCCCGCGACCGCCCAGCAGGCGCCGCCTGTACGGCGCACAGACAGTAAGGACAGGGGAACCATGTACGCAGTCATCGAGACCGGTGGAAAGCAGTATCGAGTGGAGCTCGGCAGCGAGTTGCACGTCGAGTTGACCGGCGCTACCCCAGGGAGCGAGATCTCGTTCGACCGCGTCCTTCTAGTGCGTACCGACTCCACCACCGAAGTGGGTACTCCAGTTGTTGCCGGCGCGAAGGTCACCGCAACGGTGCTCGGCCAGGAGCGCGGACCAAAGACGATCAGCTTCAAGTACCGACCAAAGGCGCGTAGCCGCATCACCAAGGGGCACCGCCAGGAACTTCACCTCATTAAGGTCACCGAAGTTGCCGTGAACGGCACGAGCGCCAAGGCGCTCTACGAAGCTGGTGCTGCAGATCGCGCCAAGGCGCAGGCCGCCGCAGCGGCAGTTGCCGCCGATAAGGCGAAGGCTGACGCAGCAGTCGCCGCAACGTTGAAGGTTGGCGCACCAGCCGAGGCGAAGGCTACCAAGAAGCCTGCCGCAAAGAAGCCAGCAACCGCAAAGCCAGCAGCGAAGAGCGCCGACACGTCGGCTGCCGACGCCGAGTAACGCAGCGAACGCTGAGAGAAGGAGAGCACCATGGCACACAAAAAGGCAGGCGGAAGTGTTCGCAACGGACGCGATAGCGCTGGTCAGCGCCTTGGCGTGAAGGTTGGCGACGGCCAGAAGATCAACGCTGGCGGCATCATCGTTCGACAGCACGGCACCACCTTCGCCGCGGGGCGCGGTGTTGGCCTCGGCAGCGACTACACCATCTATGCAACCGTCACCGGTACGGTGAAGTTTGACCACGCGTCGCGCACAAAGAAGCGCGTCAACGTTGTCGCTTCACCAGACGCCTAGAGAGTCGCTGATGAAGCCAGAGATTCATCCCAAGTACAACACCATCGAAATTACGTGCCTCGCATGCAGCACGAAGTTCTCGATTGGCTCGACGCGAACCAGCGAGCTCAAGACGGAAGTCTGCTCGAACTGCCACCCGTTCTTTACGGGGAAGCAGTTGATTCTCGACACGGCCGGTCAGGTCGAGCGCTTCCAGAAGCGCCTCGGTCGCTCGCGCTGATCTTCATGCGGCGCCGACTCGGCGTCGCTGCGCGAATCGCGCAGGATCGCTTCGCAGAGGTTGCACACGCACTACACGCCCTCTCTCTCAGCGCGCGCCCAACAAGCGGCGCCGCGTATGGTGGTCAGGCGCTGATCGATGGCGTACTCATGCGCGGACCATCACATATCGGTGTGGCGCTGCGCACCGCTGACGGCGGCATCGCCGTGACAAGTGAACCAATCGCAACAGGATCTATTCGTCGTCGGCTGACGCGCATCCCTGTGCTTCGCGGCGCCATCGTGTTGTGGGAGACGCTCGCACTCGGCAGTCGTTGGTTGCTCCGCAGCGCCGATGTCTCCGCTGGTGAAGAGACGCAATCAAGCAGCAGCACCGGCGCAACCATTGCCACGCTCGGCGTCACGATTTTGATAGCGGTCGTCATCTTTAACGTGCTCCCTGCCATCGCGGCATCGGGCATCGTCTCCGCACTTGGCTGGGGCGAGCTCTTGATTGAACGAGCCATCGACGGACTACTACAGGTTGGCATTCTGCTCGGATATTTGGCAGCGGTGGGCCGCAGCCGCGATGTTGATCGCACCTATCGCTATCATGGCGCAGAGCACCGCGCGATTCATGCGCTTGAGAACGGTGATCCACTCACGCGCAGTGCCCTCGCGCGCTGGCCAACGGCTCACCCACGTTGCGGCACAGAGTTCCTCGTTGTGGTGATTCTTGTCAGCATCATCTCCTTCTCGTTGGTCGGCCGACTCGATCCGATTCCAACGGTAATCAGTCGCATTGCCGGTATCCCGATTGTTGCTGGGCTCGCATATGAGGTTCTGCGCCTCCTCGGTCGCTATCGGACAAACGTGATTGCGCAGCTGCTGGCTGCTCCAGGGATTGCGGTGCAGCGCATCACCACACGCAAGCCTGATGACGGCATGCACGACATTGCGATCGTTGCCCTTACGGCGGCGATTGAAGCCGAGGGCGGCGTGGTGCCGAACGGCTCCGAGCGACCAGCCTCCCGCGCACTGCAGTCACTGAAGGTGCGCTGATGGCTGACGTAGCACAGCTCAACGCGCGACTTGCGGCGGCGCTTAAGGCGCGCGCCGAACTTGAGGCACAGCTGACGCTCCCCGAGGTGCTCGCCGATCACACTGCGCTTGCTCGCATTGGACGCGAGTTGTCGCGCACTGCACCGCTCGCTGAGGCGGGTGAGGCGCTCGCGGCCGCTCGCCTGCGGGTGACCGATTCACGCTCCCTCGAGGCTGATCCAGGGGCAGATGCGGAGATGCGCGAACTTGCTGCCGCCGACCGAGCCGCGGCTGAGGCGATCGAGCGCGACATTCTCGAGCGACTCCCAGGCCTACTGCTTGAGCCTGACCCGAACGATGGTCGAGACCTGCTGATCGAAGTGCGCCCAGGTGCGGGCGGCGACGAGGCAGGAATCTTTGCGGGCGAACTCTTCCGAGCCTACCTGCGCTACGCCGAACGACAAGGGTGGAAGAGTGAAATCGACGCGATCAGCGAAACGGGCGTTGGCGGAATTCGCGAAGGCGTCATGGAAGTCTCCGGCGACGGCGCATGGGCCGCATTTAAATGGGAAGCTGGTGTGCATCGGATTCAGCGCGTCCCCGCAACCGAATCCGCTGGACGCATTCACACCAGCACCGCCACAGTGGTGGTGCTCCCAGTGGTGACCGCTGTTGACCTCGTGATCCCAGAGAGTGACATTCGCATCGACGTGAAGCGCGCATCGGGGAACGGCGGACAAGGGGTGAACACCACCGACTCCGCAGTGCGCATCACGCACATTCCGAGTGGCATTGTTGTGGAGATGCAAGACGAGCGCAGCCAGCTGCGCAACAAAGAGAAGGGGATGGCAATTCTACGCAGCCGCATCATTGCCGCTGAAGAGGAGCGCAAGCGCGCCGCTGACTCAAAGGCGCGCAAGGCGTTGATTGGCAGCGGCGATCGCAGCGAGAAGATCCGCACCTATAACGGACCGCAGAATCGCGTCACCGATCACCGCATCGGTTTTGATAAGTTTGATGTACCTGGCATTCTCAGCGGCGACTTTGCTCCATTCCATGAAGCTCTCGCCGCCGCCGAGCAGGCTGCGCGACTGGCGGAGTGATGAGCGAGGAGCCGGTTGCTAGCCGACCACTTGTAGAGCGCGAGGCCGACGGACCCGCACTGCTACGTGAAGCAACAGCGCACCTTGAGGCGGCGGGGAGCCCAACGCCGCGCCTCGATGCTGAGACGCTTCTTGCAGCGATGCTCGGCACGCGCGTCACCACACTACGCACCGCTGTTGCTGCAGGCTTCCCACTTCCGCTCCCGGCGCTCATCGAACTGCCAGAGCCAGAGCCGCTGAGTGATCGACACCCACAACTCGCCGATGCGTTGCGCATTGCACGCAGCGCACTCTCAGCGGGTGATGCACCTGCGGCACTTGCAGCACTCGTGCAGGAGCGCGCAGCGGGTCGACCGATCAGTCACCTCACTGGACGTCGCGGCTTCCGCAGGTTGGAACTGCTCGTCACGCCCGATGTGCTTGACCCGCGTCCAGAGAGTGAGCTGATCATTGAAACCGCACTCGCATTTCTTGCTGACCGCGTGGCTGCAGATCGCGCACTCGGCCGTGCACCGCACCCGCTGAACGCCGCTGAGATCGGCACAGGGAGCGGTGCACTTGCCGTCGCCCTCGCCGACGAATCACCAGTGCCGTTGCGCCTTATCGCAACCGACATCTCTGGCGAAGCGCTGATGGTGGCGCGCGCGAATGCGTTGCGCTGTGGCGTTGCATCACGCATCACCTTCATGCATGGCGATCTCGCTGAGCCACTCCTCGCGGCGCGCGCGCCGGGCGATCCTGCACACCTCGACCTGCTGATTGCGAACCTGCCATATGTGCCAACCGCGGAGGTTGACGAGGCGACGAGAGACGCAAGCATTCGTGAACTTGCGCCGCGCGACTTGGCGCGCCTCAGCATTGCCGCGGAGCCGCGCCTTGCGCTTGACGGTGGCGGTGATGGTTTAGAGCTGATTCGTCGACTCATCGCCGAGCTGCCGCGACTGCTGCGCCCAGGCGGCGCTGCACTCCTAGAGTTTGGCGACGGCCAAGGTGACGACGTTGCGCGTATCGCCGACGGTCTCGGTATCGGTTGGCGCGTGGCAATTCGCGGCGACCTCTCGGGTCGCGACCGCATGGCCGAAATCCGTCGCAGCGGGTGACGCGTATGACAGTGCAGCCAACACTTCCAATCCGTCTCCTTGTCATGGATCTCGACGGCACGCTGCTGCCACACGGTGGCGTGATCGCTGAGCGAACTGTTGATGCGATTCGCGCGGCGCGCGCAAAAGGAGTGATCGCCACCATCTCATCGGGGCGTAACGTGCCATCACTCATTGAGTACGCGCATCAGATTGGTCTCGACGGTCCGCTCATTGGCATGCAGGGGGCAATCGCACGCGAGATTCCGGCGAAGGGCGAGGCTGGCTCGGGGCGCCTGATCCGGCACTTCCCCCTCCCTGGTCACCTTGGGGCGAAGGCGGTCGCCTGGTGCCGCGAGAACAACCTCTGGGGCCACGCGGTGATTCGTGATGACTACCGCCTAGATGTGCGCGATCCGCATGTGCGCCAGTACGAGACCTGGCTGCAGGGGGAGGCTCGGAAGCGTCTTGGCACGGTGCCAGACCTTGTCACCTACCTCGCCGAGCGCCGTATCTACCTCTCAAAAGTGGTCGCCCACGCCCCAGAGGGGCATGTCGACGGGGTGCTTGATCGGGCTCGGGCCACCTTCGCGGGGGAGCTTGATGTGACCATCAGCCACCCCGAATACCTGGAATTCACCGCCCCCGGGGTCAATAAGGGGACGGCGCTGCGCTGGCTCGCCCGCCGCCTGAAGATCCCCCTCGGCCAGGTGATGGCCATTGGCGACCAGCACAACGATCTAGAGATGCTCGACGTTGCTGGGCACGGCGTGGCAATGGCTGGGGCACCCGGACCGGTGCGTGCCGTGGCGCAATATGAGGCACCCCGTTGTGAAGAGCACGGCGCAGCGCGCATGATTGAGCGCCTGATCCTCGGATCAGCGGGAGAATAGGGGCCAACCGCCCGCAGGAGGCTGATGAGAAGGAGGGGACCATGAGCAATGCAGCACACGACCCGCTGATGAACCTGAGCCTTCGTGAGGTCGACCCTGAGCTTGACGCCATCTTCGTAAAGGAGGCGGTGCGTCAGCGTGATCACATTGAGTTGATCGCCTCTGAGAACTACACCTATGCGGCGGTGCGCGAGGCGCAGGGCTCGATCCTCACCAACAAGTATGCCGAAGGCCTCCCAGGGAAGCGCTACTACGCCGGCTGTGAATTTGTTGACGAAGCCGAGAACCTCGCACGCAACCGCGCACTACAACTCTTTGTTGGCAGCGAGCATGTCAACGTGCAGCCGCACTCTGGTGCCTCTGCCAACATCGCAACCTTCACCGCCGCAATGTCACCAGGCGACTCATTCGTTGCCATGAGCCTCGACCAGGGAGGACACCTCTCGCACGGCGCATCGGTCAACATCTCCGGAAAGTGGTTCAAGCCAACCTTCTACGGCGTTCGCGCCGAAGATGGTCTGGTGGATTGGGATGCAGTGCAGCGCGCCGTCGATGAGGCGAAACCGAAGGTCGTCATTGCTGGCGCATCGGCATATCCGCGTACACTCGACTTCGAGAAGTTTGCGGCCATTGCGCACGCAGCGGGCGCCAAGCTGATGGTTGACATGGCGCACATCTCAGGAGTTGTGGCGGCAGGGCTGCACCCGAGCCCATTCCCACATGCGGATTACGTCACCACCACAACACACAAGACGCTGCGCGGACCGCGCGGCGGCATGATCTTTGCGCGAGCCGATGAGGCGGCTGCAATCGATAAGGCAGTATTCCCCGGCAATCAGGGCGGGCCACTGATGCACGTGATCGCCGCAAAGGCAGTCGCCTACAAGTTGGCGCTGCAGCCTGAATTCCGTGCGTATATGCAGCGAACGCTCGATAATGCCAAGGCTCTTGCCGCAGCACTCGCCGCACGCGGATTCGGCGTGATCACCGGTGGCACCGACAATCACCTGATCCTTTGCGATGTCACACCACTCGGCGTGACGGGGAAGGAGGCAACCGCCGCACTTGAAGCGGTCGGCGTGACGATCAACAAGAACAGCATCCCAGGGGAGACACGTTCACCTATGGTGACGAGCGGTGTTCGCTACGGAACACCAGCAGCAACGACGCGCGGTATGGGCCTCGCCGAGATGGAGCAGATCGCACAGTGGTCTGTTGAGGCGATCGCCGCACGCGAAGATGCGGCAAAGCTGGAGCAGATTCGTCGCGAGGTGGTGAAGGTCGCCCAGCAATTCCCCGTGCCTGGTAACGATGCTGCGGAGCTATCGGCACGCGAGAGCTAATGGAGAACGCGCCGCTCTATCTCTCCATCGCTGCACTGGCGGCAGTCGTTGCTCTCGTCGGCACACAGGTCGTCCGTCAAGTTGCCGTAGCGTTCAATCTCGCCGACGCACCGAATGAACGGCGCATCAACACAACACTGATGCCGCGCGCAGGCGGCTTCGCCGTTGCACTCTCGTTCTTCTTGGTCGGCGCGACGGTGACGATCCTTGCGGCACCGCTCGGTCTGACTGGCGGCGCGCCACTTCCAATCTCGGGCATCGCCGCACTACTAATCGGCGTCCTACTCGCTGGCGTCATCGGCCTCGCCGACGATCGCTTCGATTTACGGGCACGTTGGCAGCTCGTTGGCCAGCTGGTGATCTCGGCGGTGCCGATCGTGTTCGGCGTTCGGATCGCGATTCTTTCGAATCCGTTCGGCGCGGGCGACCTACTCATCCCCGATGCCATTGGACTCGCCCTCACCCTTTTCTGGGTCATTGGCATGCAGAACGCCATGAACTTTATTGATGGACTCGATGGCCTCTCGGGTGGTATCGCCCTGATCGCTGCCGTCACCCTTGGGGTGATCGCCCTCCCAGACACCCCCCTGCTCGCCGCCCTCTGCTTCACCTTGGCGGGCGCACTCGCTGGCTTCCTGCGGCACAACGTCTATCCCGCCTCGATCTATATGGGTACGAGCGGGATTCTGGCGGTCGCCTACGCCCTCGCCGTCCTCTCTCTCCTGGGCACCGCCAAGGTCGTTGCCGCCCTCCTCATCTTGGGGCTCCCCATCATCGATGCCTTCTTCGTCATCGTCGGACGCCTCCTCGCTGGGCGTTCCCCGTATAGCGCTGACAAGACCCACATCCACCAGCGCTTGATTGACGCAGGGCTCAGCCACCGCGGCGCCGTGCTCGTCCTCTATGGCGTCACCCTCCTCCTCTCGGTTGGGGCGGTCGTGCTGACCGCAAGCGCCGCCCTCTATGCCTTCGCCGGGCTTCTCGTCGTGCTTGGCGGGGCGATCGTCTGGCTCTCGCGACGAGCGGAGCGCCGCACGTGAGCACCCTTGACCCAGCGCCAAAAAGCGAACGCGAGTTTGGCGACCCTCGGCTAGAATCGCCGCAGAATCCTGATGAGGTTGTTGGCCTGATGTCCGACATCGGCAAGGGTGCGTATCTCGCCCTCTTCTCGCAGATCGGTATCAGCCTTCTCATTGCGAATCTCGGCGGAGCGCTCCTCGGACACTGGATCGATGGTCAGCTCAACAGTGGACCAATCTTCCTGATCCTTGGGTTCGTCGGAGGTTTTACCGCCGGTGCGGTGGCCGCGGCACGGTTAGTGCAGCGAACGCTGCGTCACTTGGATGCTCTTGACGCGGCAACGAAGACAGCAAAACGAGAACGTGAGGCGCGCGAACGAGACGCCGCACGATTGAAAGGGAGGGTTGAATGAGCGTCGCTCCGGCGAAGAAGAGCTCAACAAAGCGCACCCTTCTTCTTGCCGCATTCGGAGTAATCCTCCTCGACGCATTTGCGATTTTCATGTTTGGCGGC
>Ga0315899_10003054_pt1 | contig 18277 bp, 19 predicted proteins | sample LakEriMetagenome_2_FD_203518 | JGI IMG/M metagenome (GOLD analysis project Ga0315899, IMG submission 203518) | Freshwater fungal communities from buoy surface, Lake Erie, Ohio, United States - Buoy 4 MA112 | ecosystem: Environmental > Aquatic > Freshwater > Lake | place: USA: Lake Erie, Ohio... | reverse complement strand
TAACCGTGTTGTCCTGGATTTCCAATTGGTGGTCGCCAAAGAACACTCCTTCGCAAGCACGAAGCATTGCGAGGGTTGTGCGCGCACGCTATGACGCTGCGGTGACCACTGACGATAATCGACGCCATTGGGCCAATGCCGATGGGCTCTCGCCCAACGCATCCAATAGCGCCGCTGTTCGCCGGATTCTCAGGAACCGTGCTCGTTATGAAACGGCCAACAACTCGTATGCCCGAGGGATCGTCCTGACCCTCGCGCATGATGTAGTCGGTACCGGCCCCCGGTTGCAAATGCTCACTGGCGACTCTGAAGCCAATCGTCGCATCGAGCAAGCTTTTATGCTGTGGGCTCGCTCGGTGCATCTCGCTGAGAAACTCCGCACGATGCGGATGGCACGCGCCACGGATGGCGAATCTTTCGCAATCCTCACGAACAATCCTCGCCTCAATACGGAGGTCCAGCTCGACCTTCGCCTCGTCGAGGCAGACCAGGTCACGACGCCCGATCTCGACAGACTTTCCACCATCGCTGTCGATGGGATCGTTTTCGATACCGCTGGGAATCCAGTTGAATACCACGTTCTTCGCACACACCCAGGGGATGGCTTTTACTCGGCCCGCAGTGACTACGATCGCATTCCAGCAGATGCGGTGCTGCACTGGTTTCGCGCCGATCGCCCAGGACAAACCCGCGGTATCCCGGACATCATGCCGGCATTGCCACTCTTTGCCCAACTTCGCCGATTCACTTTGGCGGTGCTGGCTGCTGCTGAAACCGCAGCTGACTTTGCAGGGATCCTCTACACCGATGCGCCAGCGAACGGAGAGGCCGATGCAGCCGAACCGTTCGAGCCGATCGAGCTCGAGAAGCGAGCGTTGGTCACGATGCCCGGTGGATGGAAGATGGCTCAGATGCAAGCGGAACAACCATCGACGACCTATGGTGAGTTCAAACATGAGTTGCTCAACGAAATCGCTCGTTGTTTGAACATGCCGTTCAATGTCGCAGCCGGTAACAGCTCGGGGTACAACTACGCCTCAGGTCGCCTCGACCATCAAACTTATTACAAAGCGATCCGAGTCGAACAATCGCATTTGGAGCGAACCGTACTCGATCGCATTCTTGCCGCTTGGCTTGACGAAGCCGCTCTTCTACCTGGTTTGCTTCCTAACGGACTTGGACCATTTGCCCAATGGCCACACCAATGGTTTTGGGACGGTCACGAGCATGTGGACCCAGCCAAAGAAGCCAACGCCCAAGCGACGCGTCTAGCCAGTCACACGACCACCCTGGCAGATGAATACGCCAAGCGTGGCCAAGACTGGGAAACACAACTTCGCCAGCGAGCCAAGGAAATCGCACTTATGTCGGAGCTTGGTCTAGCAACCGAGTCCGTTACTCCCACCACGAATCAGGATAACGCAGATGTCCAAGACGAAGAGGTCCCAGCCGATGACGCTTAAGCCCCAGCAAAACCAAAGCCAATTGAGCATTTCCGCAACGGCGGTCTTCGACATCGATGCGGCAGCCGATGGTTCATCCGCAGCGGCGCTCCCGAAGTTTCGCATGGTCGCTTACACCGGTGGCCCGATGCGTGTGGCTGGTTGGCGTTACCCCGTGATCATCGATCTGGCTGGCCTATCGATCCCATCGCAGGCTCGGCCGATCCGCTTTGGCCACGACCCCCTCTCGGGTGTCGGACACACCGATGCGATCCGAGTCGAAAGCGGCCAACTCATCGCCACTGGAATCGTCTCGCGGGATACCCCTGCGGCACGCGAGGTTGTGGTGAGTTCCAAAAACGGATTCCCCTGGCAAGCATCAGTCGGCGCTGGCGTGGATGAATTCGAGTTCGTCAAGGAAGGGCAAAAGGTCACCGTCAACGGAACGCAGTACAGCGGTCCGGTGAACGTGGTTCGCAAGTCCTCGCTTGGTGAAATCAGTTTCGTAGACCTTGGTGCCGACGGAGCAACCAGCGCGAGTGTCGCAGCTCAGGCATCTTCAACCCCTGGAGAACCAAACATGGACGATTCGCAAACCCCAATTCAAGACGATCCCAACGCAACTCCAGCTACACCGGTTGCTCCCAATCCGGCAACACCCGAACCGGTAACGACTCAGCCGGAGGTCAATGCCGCGATCGAAGCAATGCGCAGTGCTCATGCGACCGAACTGGATCGCATCGCTGGAATTCGTCGCATTTACAACGGTGCACTTCCAAGCTTGGAAGCCCAAGCGATTCGTGAGGGTTGGAACCTTGAGAAGGCAGAGCTTGAAAAGATCCGCGGGACGCGCCCTGCAGTTGCTGCTGTTCACGTGACCAACAATACGATCAGTGCATCGGTTCTTGAGGCGGCTTGTTTCATGGCAGCCAATCTCACGAACATCGAAGAAGTTGCCGACGAGCAATCGCTCGAACTAGCAGCCAGACGGTTCCGAGGTGGGATCGGCTTGCAGGAACTGATTCTCGAAGCCGCATGGGCCAATGGATACTCCGGACGTAACTTCCGCGATCATCGGGCTGTGATGCGAGCTGCCTTCGGTAACTCCATCGAAGCCAGTTCTGTGAGCAACATCGACATCGGTGGGATTCTCTCGAACGTAGCTAACAAGTTTCTCTTGGACGGGTTCTACAGCGTTGAGCGCGTGTGGCGAAACATCTGTGCGGTCCGAAATGTGTCGGACTTCAAGACCGTTACCAGCTACCGTCTCATTGGTAAGGACCAGTACGAGCTGGTCGCACCAGGAGGTGAGCTCAAGCACGGCAACCTTGGGAACGAAAGTTACACCAACCGAGCCGACACCTACGGTTTGATGATGGCCGTCGATCGACGCGACATCATTAACGATGACCTTGGGGCGATCACGACCGTTCCGAGGAAACTCGGTCGCGGCTCAGGCCTGAAGATAAACGACGTCTTTTGGACCGTTTTCCTCGCCAACTCCGGGTTTTTCACGGTAGGAAACAAGAACTTCCTGTCGGGGACCGATACGGTGCTCTCGATCGATGGATTGACCAAAGCCGAAGTCGCTTACTACGACCTGGTTGATTCCGACGGCAAGCCGATCGGTACCATGCCTGCCATCATGCTCGTGCCAACTGCCTTGTCGGCGATCGGATCGCAGCTCTACAAGTCGCTGGAAATGCGAGATAACACGGCCAATGCTCGCATTCCAATCAACAATCCACACGTGGGCAAATTCCGCGTAGAAGTCAGCCGGTACCTGGCCAATGCCCTCTACACGGGCAACTCATCGAAGGCTTGGTACTTGATCACCGACCCGAACGATCTGCCTCTGATTGAGGTCGCGTTCCTCAACGGCCAAGAAGCTCCAACGATCGAAACCGCCGATGCGGACTTCAATGTCCTCGGTGTTCAGATGCGTGGTTACCACGACTTCGGCGTTGCTCTTCAAGATCCACGCGCAGCGATCAAGTGCAAGGGTGAAGCATAAGCTTCGCTGGGCACCTCGTTCATTCTTTCATCCGATTCACCAATTGAGGTTTAACCAATCATGCCACAGGCAACATTCATTCAAGAAGGTCATTACATCGATCACACCCCGGTTGGCGCTTTGGCCTCTGGAGACGTGGTTGTCCAAGGAGATCTTGTTGGCGTCACAGTTCGTCCACTCGCAGCGGGCGAACTTGGCTCACTCGCCGTCGACGGAGTCTTCGACTTCAACAAGAACACCGGTGTGGCCTACACGGTCGGAACCATTTTGTATTGGGACGACACCGCAAACGTCGTGACCACCACTTCCGCAGGGAACAAGTCGATCGGCAAGGTGGTTCGCGCTGCGGCATCCGCAGATACCACTGTCCGAATGCGACTCAGTCAGTAGCCCTCGGATACCCGTTTCTTTCCAAGTTATTCGCTTCTCATTCATTCGCAGGAATCACTATGAAAACCAAGTGTTTGTCGCTGGTAGCTCTGGTGGCTGTTTGCATTGCCACCGTCACATTCGCCCAAGAAACGATCTGCATCGATGGTAAGTGCCAAGCGGGGCAAGTCCAAAGCACAATCGTGCTTGATCCGCTTCGAGAGGAACTCACTCTTGTAGACCAGGAGCCAAGGGCAACCGCAAATGGACTCGCTGGCGATCGGTTCGATCAAGTCGTCCGAGCCACGGTTCGCGTTACCGTTAGTGGCGTTTGCGGGAGTGGTACGGTTGTCGGTCGCACTCCCGAGGGGAATGCGATTGTGCTTACCAACGCACACGTGGCCGGTACCACGCGTGGCCGAACCGTCAACGTCGAACGCTGGAATACCAACGGCACTAGCGAGAAAGGAACCGGGACGATCATCGCTTCCGGTTACGGTCGAGGCACCAGCGTCGACTTCGCCTTGCTCAAGTGCAGTGCAGCATTTGCTAAAGACGTCGATCCGATCCCTCTAGCCGATCGCTACCCTAGCAACCAATCGTCGGTCACGACCTTCGGATGCCCGCGGTGCGAATGGCCGAGCCTTCAAGTCCTTCGGCTCAATCGCAAGGAAGGTCAAATCCTCTCTTGGAAACCGGAAGCCATCGGAGGACGCAGTGGTTCAAGTCTCATCGACTACACGGATGAAGGTCCTCGAGTGGTCGGCCTACTGACCTGGGCCGGTGGTGGCGAGGGGCTTGGCCAATCGACTCCGTTTCTGCTCAGCGCGATGCGAGGCAAATTGCCAACAACTCTCGAGGGTCTACCATCAGGCACTCGGGAAGTTAGTTGCCAAGTCGATGATGCCAGCGACTCTCAGCAAATCGTCCAGGTTCCCTCGACCACGCTGGGCGAACCGCTGCAATGGCCAATGGGTTTGCTAGCCCAAACGCAGGTGCAAGATGATGTGATCGACTCGATCATCGATCGACCGAAGCTTAAGCCTGCACCACGCGATCCCGAAGACTCTGGGATCATCACCGATCGAATCAAAGAGCGATACATGTGGAGCACGACGAGCATCGTTGCAACGTCAGCCGGTTCGAGCATTGCGATCATCTTGGGTTTGCAATATGGAATCCCGCTGGTGCTCGGTGCTATTCGAAATGCACGCAAGAATCGTGGGAAAACGCTTCTTGATGATGAGCAGTTCAATCAGCTCATGGATCAGTATTCTCAGCTGCTCAAGCTCATGGAACAAAACGGCAAGACTCCTCCGGACATTAAATCCTAAGTGGAGCAGCGCCATGGCAGATCTGCTTCGTGCAGGCCAAGAATGGCTCGCCAACCAGCTTAAGGCCCATGCATCTCGCACGGTGGTCTATCTGAGAGGAGCCAACCAAACCAGCGTCACGGCCATCATCGGCCGGACGCTGATGAAACTCGAGGATGGTTACGGTGGCGTTCACATGCAATGGACCGACCGTGATTTTCTCGTTCCACCTGAGGAATTGGTACTCGCCGGTTCCCAGGTCCTGCCGGAACGTGGTGACACGATCCGCGAAACCGACAACGGCAAAGTCTACATCTACGAGGTCAATGCTCCTGGGAGCGAGCCACCTTGGAGATGGTCGGACCCACACCGCAGACTTCTTCGCATCCATACCAAACAGATCGGGATCGAGTAATGCTTGCAAGTATCGTTGCAATCGCAGATGCCGTGACCGCAGAGCTGAACGGCAATTCGTTCAGCCAGCCATTCACTGCGCAGCGGCTTTACCTGCCGGTCTTCGATCTGCAAGGGATGTCTCAGCTGAAGGTCACAGTGGTTCCCAAGGGAATAACCAGCGCGTCACTGGATCGATCGCGAGACAGCTTCGATTACCAGATCGATGTTGCAGTCCAAAAGAAAACACCCAACGAAATCGTCGCGATCGATTCACTAATGCTCCTAGTCGAGGAGATCGGCGACTACTTCCGATCCAATCCGCTCTCGAGTTTCCCAGGGGCTCGGTGCACCAGCGTTGAAAACTTACCGGTTTATTCGCCCGACCATTTGCAGGAACTCCGTCAATTCACCAGCGTCCTGACTCTCACGTTTCGCCTTTGGAGATAACCGATGACCACCGGAGACGTTGGCCCATTCCGCATGCAGTTCACCAATTCGCGAGGAGTCACCCGAGAGATTCCTGGATTGGATGACGTGGACGACATGTTCAAAGTCAAATCGATCCAGAAGAAGTTCCGCGATTCTTGGACTCGGACTCTGACAGACCTGTGGGAAGTAACCACCAGCGGTGGATCCACGGCGAGCGTCTCCGGTGGTGTACTGACCATCGGATCTGGAACAACCGCAGGAGGATATGCCGAGCTGCTCTCGAAGGAAACATTCACGATTCCCTTCCGAGCGATGATTGCAGTTCAATCGGGTGCAACCAGACAAGCCAACACGCACCACATCATCGAAGCCGTTTCGGTAGATCCCACCACGGGAATTCCGGACGGAAAGCACAGCCTAAGCATGGACATCGGTGGTGCTGCCAACACGACCGTGACCAATATGGTCTACAGCGTGCAAAACGGTGGCTTGGTTCCAATCGCATCGGCAGCATCTGCGATCATCTCAACAGCCACCTACTCGATTCTTGAACTCGAACCATTCTCCGACGAATGCTATTTCCACTCCCGAGCGATGGATTCGACCGGAGGCCGTTCGAACTCGTATGTTCGGCACCAACAAATTCCCGATCCGACTGCAGTCTATAAGATCCGCATCCGCTCGATGAATCATCAGGGGTTCAAGGCTGTTTCCAACGCGGTCGCTGGTCCTGGCAATGTCATTCGCCTTACGTCGACCGCTCACGGATACACCGGAACGCCGACGATTTGGGTCGAGTACCTCAACGGAGTCACCAATAACGGCGTGGCATTGCGTGGCAATTACGCAGCCACGGTGATCGATGCCAACACGATTGATCTAACCGGTACTGTGTTCTCTGGTGCTTACGTTACAGGCTCAGGGCAGATTGCACTTGCTGCCGCACCCGCAGCGATCAATTTCCAGTCCCAGTTCATCAATTGCCAGGATTACGCAGAACTTACTGCTGAAATCACCGCAGGTCGTGGCCAAACCGTAGTCGGACAAGGTCTAGGTGTGATCCTCACCGGTGCAACCGCAACGACGACCAACATCGGAACTGTAACCGCTAACGTTGCCGGTCAAGCGGCCCACGATGCGGTCATTGCCGGCAATCCTGTTCGGATGGCTGCCCGTGCTCTGACTGCGGCCTATGCCAGCGTCGCCACGGGGGATGTCGCGGACCTAGTTTCCACGCTGCAAGGTGTACTGGTAACGCGCCCCTGGCAAATTCCAGAACTCGAATGGTCGTATGCTTCCATCGCCGGTGGAGTGATCAATACCACCGATGTCGCGTTGGTTGCCGCAGCCGGTGCGGGACTGCGTCGCTACATCTGCTCGATGCAACTTTCCAACAACTCGGCAGTTGCCACCGAAATCGTGCTCAAAGATGGTGCCACCGTCATCTGGAGAGGTCACTTGCCCGCTAACGCTCCGATGTCGGAGATCATTTTTGAGAACCCACTCAAAACGACAGCCGCAACCGCGCTGAACTTTGCGTGCATCACCACCGGTGCTGCGGTCTACGTCAACGCACAAGGATTCACCGCACCGTAAGGGCAACCATGATCGGCGTAAAAGTCACCACGAGGAAATCGATCGACAAGGTCAAGCGCAAGGCGCAGCAAGGCAACTTCAAAAGCCTTGGTCATGCGGCTGCGACCATTCGTTTGGTCGCTCGTCGCTCCATCCGTAGACGCCAGACAGCAGCGATGCCAGGTAGTCCACCCAACACACGTCGTGGCCAACTCAAACGCTCGATCATGTACGCAATCGACAAACAGCGCGGCGTGGCACTCATCGGACCAGACTTCGATGTGATTGCCACTGCTGGCAAAGCTCATGAGTTTGGGGGCAAGTTTCGTCGTGAGCATTACCCCAAACGACCATTCATGGGACCCGCACTAGAAAAAGTCAAAGACCGTCTGCCTCCCATGTGGGCAGGCAGCATTCGATAAGGAGAAATAGGAATGCCAGCCAAACTAGGACTCGATGCCAAGCTCTACCGCAACACAGGGACGTATGCAGCTCCCACCTGGGATCTGATTGGAAATGTCCGCGATCTAACCCTCAACCTGGAAACCGGTGAAGCCGACGTTTCAACCCGATCCAACAACGGATGGAGGGCCACGGTAAGCACTCTCAAGGATGCGTCGCTGGAATTCGAGATGGTCTGGGACACGGCCGACTCGGATTTCGGTGCGATCCGCGATGCCTTTCTCAATAACACCACTGTTGAAATCGCAGTCCTCGATGGACTCATCACCGGTACCGGAAGCAGCGGTTCCCAAGGGCTTAGAGCAAGTTTCCGCATTGCAAGCTTCTCTCGCAATGAAGCCCTCGAAGAAGCGATCACTGTTTCGGTGACTGCCAAACCAACCTATTCGGCCAATCCACCTTCTTGGATGTCCGTCGCTTAAACCGGTCTAAATTCACTTGCTTCGTGAGGTTTTAGAAAATGCACAGTTTTGTGGATAACTCCCGACGGACATGGGAAGTCGCGATCAACGTTGCAGCGGTCAAACGGATCCGTGGCTTGCTGGGGATCGATCTCTACGCACTGGTCGATGACGGATTTAAATCACTTTCGAAACTCGTCTCTGATCCGGTCACGCTTGCCGATGTGCTGTATTGCTTGTGCAAAGACCAAGCAGACAAGCAATCGATCACCGACGAGGATTTTGGCAGAGCACTCTCTGGTGATGTGATCACCCAAGCAGCCGATGCGTTCGTCGAGGAACTGATCGATTTTTTCCCAGATGCCCGCGCCAGGGCGAGCCTTCGCAAGGCGATCGAAGCGGGCAAAGCGGTTCGGGACAAAGTGATAAGTCACGCGGAGAGGATCCTCGATTCGATCAACCCCGAAACCGAAGCGCAGAAGTGGATCAACTCGTCTGGCACCTTGCCGGAGTCCTCGGGATCGACCCAGGACCATTTAGCCTCCGAGAGTTAATCGCAATGGGGGAGGCACGCAGCCAAGTTCTCTGGAATCACACCTCCAGCGTTCTGGCGATGCTAGCCAACATCCATCGCGATGCCAAACGCTCGAAAGTCTATCACCCAGCGGACTTCAATCCGCATGCAAAGAAACGAATCCAACCTCGCACGATGGTTGAGATCCAGGCCTTGAAACACGTCTTCATCGATCGCCAAAGTGAGTTGCAATAGTCATGGCATCCAGTTCGAGCATCAAAGCCGGCGCAGCCTACATCGAGCTCTACACCAAAGACTCGCGTCTGGTGAAGGGGCTCAATGATGCAGCCAAGCGGCTTGATGCCTTTGGCAAAAGCCTCCAGGGGATCGGGACCAAGATGGCCATGCTAGGTGCGGGGATCGTCACCCCATTGGCCGGCGCTGCCAAGGTCTTTGCCGACATGGGAAGCGATATGGTCGACATGAGCCAGCGAACGGGCGTGTCGGTAGAAGCCCTCTCGGAACTGGGGTTTGCTGCCGAGCAATCCGGTGCCGATATGGGGACGCTTGAAGGCTCTCTCAAGAAGATGCAAAAGATGCTCTTCGAAGCGGCATCCGGATCGCAATCGGCCCAGGAAACACTCGCGTCGCTGGGCCTAAATATTGCACAACTTTCGAAACTATCGCCCGACGAGCAATTCAAGGTGATTGCCGATCGGATGTCGCAAATCACCGATCCGACACTCAAGACCGCCAACGCGATGGCGATCTTTGGTAAATCGGGCACGCAGTTACTGCCGATGCTTTCGAGTGGTGCCAAAGGCATCGAAGAGCTCCAGCAACAGGCCCGCGATCTGGGGCTAACGATGGCAACCGACGATGCCCAAGCGGCTGAAGCGTTCGGCGATCGCATCGATGTCTTGTGGAAGGTCCTTAAGAAAGCCGTCTTTACCATCGGCTCGGCATTGGAGCCTGTTCTCTCAGCGATGATCGATTCGACCGTTCGAATCGTCGTGGCCACTAGCGATTGGATCAAGAATAACCAAGACCTTATCGTCACCGTCTTCAAAGTTGGAATGGCAATCGCAGCCGGCGGGGCAGCAATTGTCGCCCTCGGTGCAGCTGTCGTCGGACTCGGCACGGTCTTTAGTGCGGCTGCCACGGTGATTGTGGGAATCGGTCAAGGGATCGCCATCCTTGGAACTGCGATCGCAGCACTGCTTTCTCCGATTGGTTTGACTATCGCAGGCCTTGCAGCGTTGGTCGGCTACTTTGTCTACACCAGCGGTGCAGGCGCGCAAGCGATGCAGTGGCTGGGGGAGCGATTCAATGAACTCAAAGACACCGCTCTGGCTGCTTGGCAAGGGATCGGAGATGCGCTGGCGGCCGGAGATATCGCACTGGCAGGCAAGATCCTGTGGCTCACCCTCAAAATGGAATGGCAACGCGGGGTCGCATTCCTGCAGTCAAAGTGGCTCGACTTCAAAGGATTCTTCATCGGTATCTTCCAAAGTGCGGTCTACAGCGTCGCTGGTTTGATGACCGACGCCTGGGCAGGATTGCAAACCGGTTGGTTGGAAACCACCCACTTCATCGCCGATAGCTGGACGATCCTCATCAGCCTACTGCAAAAAGGATGGAACCGATTCGGCGGTTTCTTTCAGAAAGTCTGGGCTCGCATTCAAGGTCTCTTCGGAGATACAAACGCCGAGGCGGAGATCGCCAAGATCAACGATGAGATAGCACGCCAAGATGAGCTGATAAACAATTCGCAGAATCAAACGATCCTCGATCGTGAAAAGCAACGTCAGAAAGCTCGCAATCAAATCGAGCAAGACCGCCAAGGTGCCCAGTCGGCACTCTCGGACATGCAGGCCCAAGAGCAGTCCGCACTGGCCGACGCCAATCAAAAAGCACTCGCGGATTCTGCCGCAGAGCTCGAGAAAGCCAAAGGCGAATGGAAAGCTGCCTTGGGTGAAGCCGCACAAAAGCGTGCCGAAACATCTCCTGGATCACCGAGCAAATTTTCATTATCCGGTCTTGGCTTGCCAGACATGGGCAGCATGGATCAAACCCTTGCCGAGACCAAGAAAAAAACGGATGTCGTAGGAACCTTCAACCCCATTGCCGCCATGAACCTCGGATCCGATTCGCTGGGTGAACGCACCGCACGCGCCAGCGAAGAGGTCGCTACCAACACCAAGAAACTTCTGCAGCAAGCCGAACGTGGTGGCTTGGTCTTTGGATAGGAGCTTTACCAATGGCAGATCCAATCATTATCGAACGCTTTGACTCCAAGGAAGCAACCGAAAGCAAAGACAGTCCGACCCATGATCTGGTCTACATGATCATGAACACCGAGCAGTACTCGGTCGCCAAGAGTCTCATGGCATCGACCGTTCCCGAAAAGGTCGGCGATCTGTTCTTGGATGATTACCATATCGTCCACTTAGGCAATGGCGTCTGGGAAGGAACCGCTCGGTACGTCAAATGGAAAAGCGAGTCGCAGTACTCGTTCGACACCGGAGGTGGAACGCAGCATATATCACAAAGCATCTCCAATGTGGGTAAGTATGCTGCTGCAGGTTTCAGTGCGCCCGACTTCTTCGGCGCGATTGGGGTGACCGACGATCGCGTCGAAGGCACCGACATCACAGTTCCGGTTTTCAATTTCACCGAGACCCACTACATCGAAAAAGCCCTTGTCACTGGTGCGTACAAGCTCGCGTTGTTTAACCTCACGGGCAAAGTCAACGGCTCAGGATTCAAAGGTTTTGCTAAAGGAGAAGTCCTGTTCCTCGGAGCAAGTGGATCGAAGCGTGGTCTGGACGATTGGGAGATCACGTTTCGATTCGCTGCTAGTCCCAACGTGGCTGGTATAAGCCTGGGAGACATCGCTGGCGTTTCCAAGGAAGGATGGCAGTACCTGTGGGTTCGCTTCATCGACGACGAAGATGCAACCGCAAAAGCATTGATCAAACGCCCCGTAGCAGCCTACGTCGAGCAAGTTTACCCCTATGGAGATTTCAGCAATCTCGGAATTGGAGTGTGATCCATGGGGGACCAGTTCCGCAAAGTTCAGCCAGGGGATCCGCTGAAGATTCCGGCAGAAGCCTGGAATGCTCTGGTGGACTTGTCACGGCAACAAAAGAACCAACGACATGACCAACTCGCCGAAGCCGAAGGAACCTCACGACAAACAACACTCGCCAAAGTGCGCAATCAAACCGGAGCCGACCTCGATCGCTTCTCGATCGTCGCACTCGGCACACCGATCATCACCCCCGCAGCGAACCTCAGAGAATTCAAACGCCAAATCAGCTTCCAAGGCTTGGTCCCGAGTGCCAACACCGGACCACGCTTTGGAGTTCTGCTCGAACCCTTGAAGAACAACTTCATTGGCACCGCAGCGATGGGTGGATGTGTCATCACCCGCGTTTCGGTCGGTACCAATGCTTACACCTGTGCGGAAACGGTCGCTGGTCAAAACGGCTACCTGCGCAGCGTTCCGCATGGGCCGGCATCGGTGCTCTGGATTGAATCCTCGGGCGCGGTTCGATGGGCAGTGATCCGATTCGATGATGCCAACTACGAAGAGATCGTGTTCATCACGAGCAATATCCCTGACGGCAATGGGTACTACCCAGGTGTGGTTCAGAAGTTCGATGTCGCTTCGAAATCTTGGAGCACGATCTTCGATTGCAAGGTGGTGGATGCCAACAAATGACCCTGTATTCACGTCGCTACATCGCCACTTCCGTAAGTGGCTCGGTCGAAGGCCTGCCAGTGTACGCGGCAACTTGTACGCAACAACGATCCGGGCAAGGCCCTAAACGCCAGCTCGGACATTTCCTTGGAATGGTTGATGGAGAACCTTTGTATGCAGTATCTAGCTGTGAGTTTCCTCAGATGGGTCGTTACCTCATGCGTTATGTGGGGTTTTCCGACCTGCCAATCTATGCCATCGTGTGCTGCGAGGTTTCCTCGAGTGGATCTTCGGGCAGCAGTGGATCATCCGGTTCATCGAGCTCCTCTGGATCGACGAGCTCAAGAGGCTCGTCAGGTTCTTCGGGTTCAAGCGGCTCCTCGGGATCGAGCGGCAGCAGCGGACCATCCGGAGATGTTGATCCTCCTGGATCCCACGGAAGCTCTGGTTCCTCCGGACAAAGCGGCAGCTCAGGGACCAGCGGATACTCCGGATCCAGTGGCTCGTCCGGTAGCAGTGGATCATCTGGCTCAAGCGGCTCGTCAGGAAGTTCCGGGTCGAGTGGTAGCTCTGGCTCGTCGGGTTCAAGTGGGTCCTCTGGTAGCTCGGGTTCCTCGGGATCTTCCGGCTCATCGGGCACATCCGGCTCGTCTGGATCCAGCGGTGGATCATCGGGTGGTTCCAGCGGCGTTGGCTCCTCGGGCTCGAGTGGTTCGTCCGGTTCCTCTGGAAGTTCGAGCGGATCGGGATCATCAGGTAGCTCTGGCTCCTCGGGTAGCGCGGGATCCAGTGGCCCAAGTGGCTCTAGCGGTTCATCCGGTTCGGGACCATCGGGCAGCGGATCGAGTGGCAGTGGTTCTCAAAGCGGTTCCCAAAGCGGATCAGGTAGCCAATCGGGATCGGGTTCGCAGTCCGGTTCGCAAAGTGGCAGCAAGCCTTCCGGCTCAGGTTCCGGATCATCCGGACCAAGTGGTAGCGGTTCTGGCCCAAGCGGCAGCGGTCCAAGCGGATCGGTTTCTGGTAGCCAACCATCCGGTGGTGGCAGCAACGGCAGCGGTTCCGGTTCGAGTGGCTCGGGCTCCGGATCGGGGAGTGGTTCCGGTTCGGGCTCGTCTGGTGTCGGGTCCAGTGGCGTCGGTTCCAGCGGCATCGGTAGCTCGGGTCAATCGTACGGCTCGAGTGGCGTTAGCGGTGGCTCGGCAAGCGGCTCAAGTTCCGGTTCGTCGAGCGGTTGCTGTTGCCCGTGCTACTACCAGTGGAATGGGATCGGCTGGGTGCCAGTCTCGGTCCCTGATCCATGCACTGCATCCAATGGACCTCTTGAAGCGGTCTGTGTTTGTGCGGGCAATCAACCAACGAGCCCAGGCTCGTATGTGGGGCAGACCGTTTACACAGGATGCGAACAAGGTGTGCAATGAGTAACTCAATAGACTGCCCACACAACGTGGATGGCTACTGCCAGATCTCGTCGGATCTGGCCCAAGTGCCAGTACCGATCGCCCAAGATGCGTGTGCTGCTTGTATTCTGCAGTCGACGCCCCGAGCGAAAAACTCGGTCACCTGCAGCAAAGCGATCCAGTATCGAACGCTTGTCGGCATGCTCCCAACGCCAGAGTTGCTCGAGTGCATCAAGCCTCCGACGCAGGGTGTCGGTACCGAACTGGAACTCTTGATCGAAAAGACTCGGCGCACTCTCAATTGGTTGTGCCTGGGGTGGCTGATTCCAGACAAATTCAACTGCGGATGCCATTCCACGAAGTCACGCATGAATGAGATGGGCGTGCGCAAGTGCCTGCGAAACAACGAAACCCTATCCGCTGAAATCCTCACACGCTGGATCGTCCATGTTCCACCGATCCGTTTCATCCCGTTTGTTCTGACCATCATCGGACTCTACGTCCTCCGTGCTGCCTACAACGCCGAATCCAAGGAGAAGCTCCATGGCTAATTGCAATCAAGCTACCCCCGACCTGACTCCCGAAGCGATGCTTGAGTTGATCAAGCAGTGCCCACCCGGACCTTGGCCCAACGCCTGGGGCACTTGGGACAATACGATCGAAGCCCATCGGCGATTGGTGGACGAGTATGTCGATAATCTGATGCCCAGCCGAGTGACCTATGCTCAGGAACGTGGCATCGTCATCGCCGGGGGAGGACTCAAGTATTTCCCGAGCGTTTGGGTCAACGTGAATCTGCTTCGGCATTTTGGCTGCACGCTACCGATCCAGCTTTGGTACCTCGGTGACTCCGAGATGGATCCCTACATGAAACGATTGCTTGAGCCACTGGGCGTCGAGTGCATCGATGCCAGAGAGATCGAGAAACAGCACCCATGCCGAATCCTATGTGGCTGGGAACTGAAACTCTACGCGACGCTCCACTCACCGTTTGCCCAGGTTCTATTCCTTGACGCCGACAATGGGGTCGTGTGCGATCCAACGTACTTGTTCGACTGTGAAGAGTACAAACGCCACGGCGCGATTTTCTGGCCCGACTACGCGTGCTGGACGTTGAAACCTGGGGTCTGGAAAGTCTTTGGAATGATGGACATGGCCGAGCCCGAAGTCGCCGAGCACGAACGAGCCTTCGAGTCCGGGCAATACCTCATCGATAAACGATCGTGCGATCGTGAGCTGCGATTGTCGCTGTTCTACGCCGAGCATTCGGACTTCACGTTCCAGCATGTGTATGGTGACAAAGAGTGCTTTCACCTTGGTTGGCGACGACTCGGCTCCGATTACGCGATGCCCAGCGCCGGTCCTGGTTGGAATGTCCATACGATCGTGCAGTTCGATTTCCGTGGTCAGATCGTCTTCCAGCATCGCTGCCAGGACAAATGGCGTTTCGGAGGAAATCGGTTCGTGGACTCGCTGGCCAACGAAGAACTCTGCTTCCAGCTCGTCCGCGATCTGGCCAGCAAATGGAGTGGCAACCTTTGGAAGAACGAGGCACCGACAACCATGGAAACCGAAACGATCGAACAGCTCATCAACACTCGCGTGCTTTACCGACGGGTGGGTTACGACCAGCGTGTGATCAAGCTCGGGCCCAACCGCGAAGTCATCGAAGGTGCTGCCGAGTGCGAACGACTCTGGCACGTCAATCATGTCGATGGCCAGCCCGTGCTGACGCTCGCTCGACTCGATCGACCCACGTGCCACCTGCGTCGCGACTACGAAGGGATCTGGCGAGGATCGTGGCTAGAATACGAACGGATGCCAATCGAAGTCATCCCAGAGGTGGAATGGAAACCAACGGTCGACGCGATCGATCCGACCCAGTCGCGTTTGCTCATCACCGTGGCCACCGGAGATTCGTTCCGCGAACTGCTACGGTACACCGGCCCCCTGATGGAAGCCTACGCGAAACGGATCGGTGCCGACTTCGTGGCGATAACCAAACCCACGCAGGACTGGTGGGGGCTCGAAAAGTTTCGGGTGCAGCCGTTCGCTCAGTCCTACGAGCGCACCCTCTATGTCGATGCCGATGTGTTTCTGACCGAGGAGACACCGGATCTGTTTGACGTGGTTCCAGCCGGACACGTGTCGATGCACGACGATTGGAGTCAATTGCCAAGCTTCGAATGGGTCTTTGAGGAACGTCGCAACATCCTCGAATCCCAGCAAATCCCCATGGACCACAGCAAGGTGGTTTTCAACAGCGGGATCGTGATGTGCGATCGCAAGCACGCGTCGATTTGGAGACCACCGTTGCATCCATTCTTTCCGACCCATTGCTCCGAGCAATTCTGGATCCAGAACAACGCTCGCGGGCTGCCGTTCTTCCAACTGCCGACCGAATTCAACACCCAGTACTGGATGCCGAATTTCCGAGAATTGGTGCCGACGGCTAAGGTCATTCACCTCGCCAACTGCACACCAGAGAAACGGCTCGAATTTGCTCGCCAGTTTACTTCCTCCCTTGCAACTGCTTAGTTCACGAAAGGATTCCACGATGACCAACTCCGTCTGCTACAAGATCTATGGGCAAGACTTCCACATCGAGCCCGAGAGTGTTCAGTTCGCCAACGCGGTGTTCCATGACGAGTACCGTATCAACGACCTGCGTTCCCACAACGTCCGAACCATTGTCGATGTCGGCTCGCACGTCGGAAGCTTTACCGTGATGGCCCACCACTATTGGCCTAACGCCAAGATCGTCGCGGTCGAACCCCATCCACAGAGCTTTGAGCTGATGACCAAGAACACCAGTCACATTCCCGACTCGCAGTTGCTCCGGATCAACGCAGCGATTTCGTCCAAGCCAGGAAAATGTCTGCTATCGTTCCCGGTCTCGAACTCTCGGGTTGCCGACTATGTTCCAGACATTTGGGAATCGCTCGAGCCGCGGTACCGAGATTTCGGCATCGAAGTTCCAGCTCTGACCGTCGAGCAATTCTGGACGCAGGTAACGGACTTTGGGATCGACGAGGTCGACCTAATGAAACTCGATTGCGAAGGGGCCGAGTACTTGATCGTCTCCGAGCTATCGGCTTTAGGTCTGATGGACCGCATCGGCTGGATCCGTGGCGAGTGGCACAGCCGTAAAGACAATCTGCTGCTAGCCAACATCCTTGGCCAGACGCATGTTTTCAACATTGATCCGAACTATCCTCACTCGGTGGGGATGTTTGTGGCGCATCGGATGTGATTTGGGCACTAATACATTCAGAGTCAAAATAATGTAAAGATAAAATCTAAATTGCATGGTTTCGAATTCACTTGTTCGAAAGTGCTCGCTTCACTACATTAATAGAAGCAGCTTCCGAACTGCACTATTGAAGCCTCGTATCTATAGGTAAGAGCTCGTTCTTGGAATCCGTCTCAAGGAGACATAGCGTTGTCCAATCCAGTTTTGAAGATAAGAAATCATCATGCATTAGTTTCTGGTGATCCACCGATAATAGACGATTCCAAACCCGAACAATACATCGGGTATTTCGAAAATCTGTTTGGAGAGCAGTGGATCTTTACTTGCGATCGTGCAACAGGGAAAGCAACATTGCGAGGTGGTGATATTGGGTGGAACAAGGCCATCGATGTTTCCGATGGGTCACCTGGAGACCTTGCGCTAAACGCAACCGAGGCACAGTGGCTAGAGTGTTGCCTTGCTGCCAGCCGGACAGTCGCGAGCAGTTAAATGCCCTGAGGACAAGAATGGATTTTTTTGGCTACGGAGATTCGACAGTGCATTGCAGGATTATAGAACTGCAGCACAACAGACCAAAATGGATCCAGCTGGCCAAGTACTTTTCGTGGATGGGGAATCATTTAATAACTTGCTGCGAGAGCTGGCCAAAGTAGTTCATAGAAAATGATGATCTTCCTTTGCTTTGCTCCAAGAGGCGTTTTACCATACCCAGCTCCATTGATGAGCAGAAAGGCGCGAGTGAAACTGCGTTCGGTGCAAGCGTAGCTTCCTGCATCGGCGACCAACTACTTGGTTTGGTCTCCCTTTGGCGGAGCCAACCCTGGGCATAGATAGTGGTGTCAGGGGAGAGGTCTCGGATGGTTTCCGAAGAGAGTTAGTTTCCCGCAACTGAATAAGGGAAAACGAACTTAGTTCGACCCTCCGGTTATACCAACAGGCCGACGCCTCAAAACGTCGGCCTGTTTGCGTTTTTACCCATTATTTTCCAGGGTTTGCACACACTGGC
>Ga0315899_10003050_pt1 | contig 18301 bp, 13 predicted proteins | sample LakEriMetagenome_2_FD_203518 | JGI IMG/M metagenome (GOLD analysis project Ga0315899, IMG submission 203518) | Freshwater fungal communities from buoy surface, Lake Erie, Ohio, United States - Buoy 4 MA112 | ecosystem: Environmental > Aquatic > Freshwater > Lake | place: USA: Lake Erie, Ohio... | reverse complement strand
TCGTTCTAACCGAGGATGGCAAAACGTTGTTAGTGGCAGAAAGCCAACGCAATCGTGTTCTAGCCTACCCCGTCGTGAGTCCAGGCAAAGTCGGAGCGATGTCGGTGTTCGCCGATCTTCCCAAAAGTGCATCGGGAAAATGGGAAGACAATCAGCCTGACGGAATGTGTTTAGATGCACAAGGGAACCTCTATGTGGCTCATTATGGAATGAAGCAGGTTCAAGTGCTCGATCCCAAGGGCAAGCTTATTCGGCAATATGACGGAGGTAACCAATTAACTAGCAATGTCGCGTTTGGTGGTCCGAATCGCGATCAACTCTTTGTTACAGGTAGTATCAAATTTGACGGAACACCTGGCGCTGTATTTCGGCTCGATATCAAGACGGTGGGCCGGCTAGTGTTGCCAAAAAAGTAATCGACTGAGATCTGGTGCTACAAGTTGGAGTTCACCTTGATTGGAGAACCGCGGAAATCCCAACCCGCAGCGTGAAGGCTTGAAGTTGCGCTATTTTGGTTTTAGGGGCAACGCCCAGTTCGTTTACCTAGCCAAGCCTGTAGGGCCTGGACCGCTTGAGTTTTCAAGGGCCAACGGCCAGACCGTTTGCTCTTTGCTGGCAGCCGAGACATCACAAACTGTCGGACCTTCGGCCCTTACGTTGTCTTTTCCTTAATACCCAGCCCTTCAGAGGCTGGGCTAGGCAAAAATAAGGCCTTTGGCCCGAAAAAACCAGTTACTGCGCAACTTCAAAGCCCGTGAGCGAGGGACGATTCTCCCGGCAAAATCCCTTGCTTACGCGTCGGGTTGTGATCAACATCAACTCCGAGTTGCGGCACGGGACCTTTGCTTACGGCCCGCTAGTTCGAATAGAAGTTGTGGACATCGAGAAAGCTATTTTGGAATTCGCGGAGTACGCTGACGATCCATTCGAATTTTGACTGTGTTGCCACTTTGATTCCAGCAAAGGAAGTGGTCGCGGCAGGTTCCGTAGGTCTCCGGCTCGCAACAAACGGGTCGATGCAGCATGCATCTATTCCTGCTCGAAGAAAAGGCAACCAATCTCGAGCTTGTACGATTGGAGCTGAAAGCCACAGTTTCACAGAACCACGAGAATCTCGTCTCGCCTTTACCGCGAGATTCACGCAGGCAGATATATCCGCGTCGAATTCGATCCAGTTTCCAGGCCTCAATTGAGTGACGCTGCCCGTGATCAGCTCCACATAGTCGAATCCACAGTCGATCAAGAATCTTACATCGTCATAAACCGTTTGACTTAAAGCGATAATGGCCGCTCCGACAGGAGCCCCGTTGGGAGCCATTTCATGTATCGCTCGTATCTTTTTAATCATTTGTTCTGGTGTCGCTATTTCGCAGGAAGTTCCTGTTTTCCAATAGGAATAGCTAGTAGGCAGATGATTCGATTGCGATTTGCCGAAGAACTGAAATTGGATTGCGGTCGCCTTTGTAAGTTGGGACACATCGACAGGGACATCAACGCAAAGAGGGGCAATCCTCATTGGCTGATCGCCCCAAACATTTTGCGATGAGCCAATCCAAGGGATTCCGTAATTCGCGAAGCTTGATATCAAGTGGTCCGATAACCCATCCTCCAGATCGAGATGCCGAAGCATTCTCGAATAGGCCGGCAGTCCAAGCTCAACTTCATGTCCATCTGGTCCGGTTAAGGTCCAGCGGTTCAGTTGCCCTGTTCGATTCGGTTCGTTTTCATGCGAATCGAATCGCGATGCTAAGGGGATGGGTTCATAAACCATTGTAGGAATACTTTATTCCGGCTTCTTTCGCAGGTCGAGCCATTCGCTATGGAACGTCCCTTCCATGTCGATTCTTTGGTACGTATGTGCACCGAAGTAGTCACGCTGTGCTTGTAACAAGTTCGCAGGTAATGTTGCGAGCCGATAGCTATCATAGTACGCCAAGGCTGTTGTGAAAGCTGGTGCAGGCAACCCTAAATGCGTAGCGGCCATTACGACTGCTCGCCATGATTCTTGAGCCTTGTCGATCGCCTGTTGGAAGTAAGGGTAGATCAGCAAATTCTCAAGGTTCGGTTGAGCATCAAAAGCCTCTTTGATGCGATCCAAAAATTGAGCGCGAATGATACAGCCACCGCGCCATAGCAGTGCACAATCACCGTAATTCAAATCCCAATTGTGTTCCTTGCTAGCTTCTTGGAGTTGTACGAAGCCTTGCGCGTAAGAGCAAATCTTGGATGCATACAAAGCTTGTTTGACAGCTTCTACGAACGCTTTCTTGTCGCCGGTTAAAGTCTTAACTGCGCCAGCAAAGCTTGCGTTGTGACTCGCCTTTGGAGCTGGCAGAATTTTGCTAGCTCGGACGCGAGCATCTTTCATAGCAGACAGGCAACGTGCATAGACGGCGGTGGTTACCAATGTGCTTGGAACACCGAGGTCCAATGCGAGTTGGCTCATCCACTTGCCGGTACCCTTGGCTCCGGCCTTGTCCATAATCTTATCGACCAAGTACCCGCCTTTGCCTTGGTCATCTTTGACGCTGAAGATGTCTCGAGAGATCTCGATCAAATAGCTCTGTAGTTCACCTTTATTCCAATCGGTGAAGACATCGTAGAGTTCATCGTTGTTCAGGCCGGCCGCTTCTTTCAGCAGATAGTAAGCCTCGCAGATCAACTGCATGTCGCCGTACTCGATGCCGTTATGCACCATCTTAACATAGTGACCAGCGCCACGAGGGCCGACCCATTCGCAGCATGGGATATCATTGTTAGGGCCAACCTTAGCGGCGATCGACTGGAAAATCGGCTTGATCGTTTCCCAAGCCGCCTTGCTGCCGCCCGGCATCAAGCTAGGTCCCTTGAGGGCACCCTCTTCACCACCGGAGACTCCCGAGCCCACGAAAAGCAGCCCTTTGCTCTCTACGTATTGAGTACGACGTTCGGTATCGGCAAAGTGTGTATTTCCGCCATCAATAAGAATGTCACCTGGTTCCAAGTGAGGCAACAGTTGCTCGATAAGATCATCAACTGCAGGGCCCGCTTTGACGAGCATCATCACAAAGCGAGGGCGTTTCAGATTTTTAACCAATTCGACGATCGAATGGCAACCAACGAAATTCTTACCCGCAGCACGTCCCTTGATCAGTTCATCAACCTTGTCCGTTGTTCGATTGAAAACGGCGACTTTGTAGCCACGGCTTTCTACGTTGAGGGCAAGATTTTCACCCATTACAGCCAAGCCGATCAAACCAAAATCGCAAAGGTCACTCATTTGATATCAAAACTCTATTAGTGAGAGAATGCACGGGAAGAAACGCTGGCTAAAACCAGAGCATCTGCTACTTCTTGCAATGGAACATGAAACGCTGCAGGGAGCAAGCTACACGGAGTATCCAAAAAATCTGTGCGGATTTTAGTCAGAATAGGAGATCTGAGCAACTATCGCCAAGACTGATCTTTCCGTTAGTCGGATCGATTTGATAAGACCCCATGTGAGACGAGGTGAACTTATTGGCCCCAAAAAGGTCGGGCCTCAAGTTCTAAGGGTGATTATAACGGGATGGATCCAATCAAATGCACAATCCGAGAATGAGATCGATTGTACTAATATCCAGCGGTGTGATTGGACTCGGATCCATGATTTTGTTGGCGTTCGCCCTCGCTCAGCGTGACGCACGGCACGAAAACAAGCTGGCCGGTCAATCTGTTGGATCGTTTCAACCCAAGAAAGCCCAAGGTATTCCGCTTGATCCGGATTGGGAAAACCATGCGTGGCCACCAGCCCCCGTGATCCGCGGAAATGACACACCGATTGGATCAACAGTCCGAACGCCAGCTAGCACTAACAAGGATCGGAGTAACCCATTTCGGTCACCAGCTGCTGCCCTGACCGCGTTTTCTAATCAAAATCGAAACGGAGCTCTCGCAGAACCTCCACCGCTCCAATATCGCCCATTGCCAGGCTCCAATTCGTCCTCTCTTTCAGGAGGGGGTAATTCTGCTCCGAAGGACGAATCGTCGAATTCCTTGATGCCCATGCCTGCCGCGATGCCTCCATCCTTAACATCGGCTGCATCTGCCAACCCGCTGCCAGGACCCAGTTCGTCTCTCAATAATGAGTCCGCAGTTGTGCGTTCGCCGAGCTCTAGTTCAGGTCTGTCCAATTCTGGGCTAAATGCAGGTTCCAGTTTGAGTGATAATTCGTTGCCGGATTTGCCATCTTCGACTGGTTTACAATCAAACCTACCCACGCTTTCCGATTCGCTACCGCAGACACCGCCGGCACTGCCGAGTTCGGGGGCTGCGTTGAACTCTGGGGCCGCTGTTCCTGGCGATGCCGCTCGTACCCCATTTCCTGGTCCCATTCCCGCTCCGTCGCCATTTTCCAATTCATCGGGGGCTGCGGCTTCTCTAGGCACGAACCAGCCCACGAGCCCGCCATCTGCTAGCTTGAACGATACAGATTCGCCTGAATTAACAAATTCGACAGCTAACACAGATTCGTCCCGCTCATCCGCTACTTTGTCGGACGTTCCCAGGTTACCTTCCACGGGGCCTGCCTCTTTGACGCCCGCTCCTGCGACCGTTCGAATACAACCACCTCAATTAGAGAGCTCGGCTTATGAAGCTGGCAGCCAAGGGGATCGCTTTTCCAACGCGACGTCAAGCACGCCGTCGGCTTCGTCCGCCCAAAGCAAGTTAAACGCTCCTCAGCTGAATGCTGGTGTGCCCGCTGCCATGACATCAAGCTCTCCAAACGGATTCGGCGAAGTGCACACTGCGGGTCCTTTCCGTGCATTTACTAGTCCCTCGCCTGGCGTTCGACAACTTGAGGGTGCCCAAAATCCAAACATCGAGATTCAGAAACGTGCACCGGCGGAAGTGCAAGTTGGGATGCCTGCTACGGTGACTCTACTTGTTCGAAACGTTGGGAATGCAACTGCCTTTGATGTCCGGGTATCGGATTCCGTTCCCAAGGGAGCCAAGTTGACTCGCACCAGCCCTGATGCCAAATCGGATGCTCAGGGTAACCTGGTCTGGGAGCTTGGTCAGTTCAAAGCGGGCGCGGAGCAAGTTTTGACGATGGAGATTGTTCCTGAGACGGAAGGGGAAATCGGCTCAGTCGCTAGCGTTCAATTCGCAGCCCAAGCTTCTGTGCGAACCATGAGTACGTTACCCAAGTTGCTCGTTAAGCAAGCCAGTGCTTCGTCGGTCCTCGGCGGAGATTCGGAAGTGATCAAAATCGAAGTTGTGAACAACGGGACTGGAACAGCACGCAACGTTCGCTTGGAAGCGGAGATTCCACCCAACATGCGACATGCGTCAGGATCGACGGCACTGGATACTGATGGCATCGATTTAGCGCCTGGCGATTCGTTCCAAATGGAACTTGAACTCACAGCTGTGGCGGCAGGCCCAGCGACAAGTCGAGTGAAGGCCGTTTCCGACAACGCAACTCCTTTCGAATCCACAGCCACTATCGACGTGATCCAACCGAAACTGGAACTGGGTGTCGAGGGTCCGAGGCTACGATATCTAGAGCGTCAAGCTACATACAAAGTTCAAGTCCAGAACACCGGTAATGCTATGGCCAAAGGTATTCGGCTTGTCGTCTATCTCCCACGTGGCTTGCAGTTCAATAGCGCAGCAAACGACGGCACATACTTCCCAGAGCAACATTCCGTAGAATGGTATCTCGAAGAACTCAACGCGGGGCGTTCTGCGGTAACGGAACTTTCCGTGCTTCCAATCCAAGAAGGGGACTTTGTTCTCCGAATGCAAGGCACGGCGGAACGTGTTCGAGCGGATGCTATTGATAAAAAGGTACAAGTCGAAGGGCAGAGTGAACTGGCGTTTTCGGTCGCTGACGACAACGATCCAATAGAACGAGACGGCTCGACAACCTACATCATTCAGGTTTCCAATTCTGGCACCAAGCCCGATGCTGACGTGTCCTTGGTGGTTGAGCTACCGGAAGGAGCTTCGGCGGAACAGATTAATGCGCCGGTTAACTACCAAGTGCAAGGGAAGTTGATTGTTTTCGAACCGATAACAACATTGCAGCCTCGAGAGCAGCAGAATTACCGGGTGGCGGTGAAGCATTCGCGCGAGGGAGTTCTGGTATTCAAAACGCAACTCAAGAGCCGAAATCGACCTGTATCGGTAAGCAAAGAGGAGAGCACCGAAGTCTATATCGATCAATAGTAAGCTGGTCAATCAGCTTACCATTGCTTCGGGTAGATTTATCGCTTGAGCTGGATCTTTTGCTTGGCCATCTCGATGCCACGTTCTTTGACCAAGTCGACTTTGCTTTCTGCACTGATCAAAACTTTTTTGTCTTGTTCGGCTCGCTTTGCGACCAGATCCAGGGTACGAGGCTCATAAGTTGACTCAATCTCAACCGGTACATTGGGGCGAACGCCATTGTTGCTGATCGGTGTGCCGTTGGGAGAGTAGAACTTTGAGACGGTTAGGCGAAGACCCCCATTACCGTTCTCATTGTGGAACACTCCTTGGACGCTTCCCTTGCCATACGACGTTTGGCCAACGATAGTCGCTCGGTGATGATCGTGCATGGCACCAGCGAAAATCTCGCTCGCACTAGCACTGTCCTCATCGATCAGAACAACTAGCGGTATATCCCATGTTCCATATCGCTTGGCAGTAAAGTTATGGTTTTCTTGTCCGTTTCTACCATGCGTCGACACGATCGTACCCGCATCAAGGAACAAATCCGCCAGCTCAACGGCTGCATCCAATAGACCGCCAGGATTGCGGCGAAGGTCGATGATCAGCGACCGCATGCCTTGGCCACTAAGGGATAACATCGCCTTGCTGACTTCGTTAGTTGTCGTTTTTTGAAAGTTAGTGATTCGAATATAGCCCACTGCCGGATCAGCCATTTCCGCGATCGAAACGCTAGGGACATCGACTTTACGTCGTTCGACTTTAACATCCAACATGCGATCATCGATCGTCCGCAATTGCAACTCAACTGATGAGCCTTCGGGACCTCTTAGCATATCAGCTGCACGTTTCGCTCCTATTTCATGAACGTAGACCCCATCCACCTTTAGGATATGTTGCTTTGGGCTTAGTCCAGCGAAGTAAGCAGGACCTCCTCGGAAAACGTCCACGATCCGAAGCTCTGTTCCTTCGGCCCAGAGTTCAATACCGAGACCGATTAGATTTCCCTCTATCCCTGACATCACCTCTTGATACTCGCCTGGAGTAAGCAATGCGCTGTAGGGATCGAGGAGACCAATGGACCCTGCGATGTACTCGTAGATCACAGCGGTCGACGAGAGGCCTAAAGAATCGTATGCCTGCTTGGCAACAAACGTGGCAGTCTGTTTCAATTCTTCGGCAGTCGTAATACGACGTCCAAATACAGATTTGTGGATGTTCTTTCGAAACTCTTCAACGCTTTCTCGCGACGAATTACGAACGTGCTTGCCGAGAAAATCTGGCTCGGTCAAGGCGACTTCGAGGAATGCTGTGCCGTGCAAGGCCAGCTTGTAGTAGTCGATTCGATCAACATAGTAAACTTCGAGTTTTGCAATGACTTCAGAGTAGACCTTGAGTGCGTCTGCGACAGAAGATGCATCAACTGCTTGAAGAAATGACCGATCGCTGTAGCGACGAGTCACATCGTGATGTACCCGGCACACTTGCAGCCGTTCTGCTGCGGTACGAAACTCGGGATTCTTTCGAACGGTCCGTTCGTAGTGCAAGATCGCTTCGTGCCAACGTCGCTCCTGCTCGAGCAATCGACCTGACTCGAGAACATCCGTTTCGACAGATGCTGGTGCATTCCCCCCATTCGGAAAATCTGCCACAACCTGCGGAACTGGCCCCAATAACAGGAAGCCAATTGCCCACGCCGAGAGAGTCCTAAGGTTCGAATTCTTCATACGTGCAAAGTCAGTTCGGGGCATACGGGGACACCTTGTCTAAAAATCCAAGGGAGTATGCATCTCCAACAATGCCAGTCAAAAAAACCACAGAACTTTCTGTCCGGAGGTCTTGCTCGATCGTCATAGTTTCACAACGACGATCTCAATGTGACGCAAAGATGGAAAATGCGGTTCTAAGAAAGTTTCCCTAAACGAGCCCGGCAAGGGCAGCGCGTCATTGCACGAAGAAACTATAGGCAGGCAACGGATTCGAGGCAATCGTTTTTTTCAGATCAAAACGATTGATAGGCCAGTGAGTTAATCTGTGAGTTAATCTAGGAGGCCTAGGCGATCCGAACGAATAAATCGTAATGTGATGAGCTGCAATCAGGTTGATTGGGTTGCTGAATTCGCATCTTCAACGTCTCTAGAAAGCTCATCCCAAAACGAAACGTATTTCGAATGATGCTTAATGTAGCTTTGATCGAAAACGGCATGTCTCAGCTCCTCTCGTTGTTCGATGAGTTTGCTAAAGTCCTTGGGATCTTCGGGCTTGAAGACCGGGCATGGACGATCGTAAACCACCATTGCTCCTTGATCGCCTGTTTCATGGAATCGGGATAAACCGACGACTCGATCAGCTACATATAGCGCTTCATTAAGCTCGTGTGTCACAATAATGATCGTATAGGGTGGAACCTGCCCAGCCTGTTTCGCCTTGAGATTCTCTTGATAAAACCGCAGCAACATCAATTGGAGCTCTTCGCGCGTTGTTTCATCGAGAGCGCCAAACGGCTCATCCAATAGCACGACCTTGGGCTTAAGGATAAAGGCCTGGGCTATCGCAACTCGCTGTCGCATGCCACCTGAAAGCTCTGCGGGATAGTGTCCTGTCGCTGCCCCCAGCCCTACCTTTTCAAGGAACGCACGCGATTTTTCTAAGTGCTCTTTCCTTTTGCGAAGGTACGCAGGCAATGCAAAAAATCGCGAGGGAAAATTTGTCTCGGCAAGTTTCAGTCCAAAGGCAACATTCTCTTCCGCAGACAAGAATTCATACAGCGCATAGTTTTGGTACACGATCCCCACATCACGAGATGGTTTACGAATCTCTAGCCCTTCTGCCAGGATCTGTCCTTCAGAGGGTGGATGTGTTCCCAATATCGCTTTGAGCAATGTACTCTTTCCACATCCGCTCGGCCCAACCATGGCTACGATCTGACCTGCAGCGATCTGTAGATTGATTTTGTTTAGAATCCGACGTTCGCCGAACCATTTGCTCACGTTTTGAATATCTAATGCGTACATTGTTTCGTTCACTACTTGCTATACCAAGGGCAAAGTTTTTTGCGGACCCACACCAAAAACCAGTCACCAAGCAAACCGGTGAACCCGAGTATGGCCAAATAGATGTACACAATGCTCATGTTCAAAACGCGAGATTCCATCCGAATGCGATAACCGATTCCTGCACTGCCTACCAACATCTCGGCAGCCAACAAGAAAATCATAGCCGGCCCTATCTGCAAGCGAATCGCATCGAGCGTTGCAGGAAGAATTTGTTTCCAAATCACTTCATAAATGATTTCAGGATCAGAGCCACCTAACGTGTAGGCTTTGCTAATCGCATCGTCTGAAACATCATTAACGATGGATTGGTAGATTGATTGTGCCATCGTAAAGAAAACGCCGAGCGCGACCATGGTCGTAAACATGGTTTGACTGGTTCCGACCAACACGAAGTAGATTGGCAACATCGCGGTGGGGGGGATTTTTGCCAAGAAAGATATAAGTGGTGCCAAAGGGGCTGCTATCCATCGATAGGCCCCCATCGCAATGCCAACGACTATGGAGAGAATCACTCCTAAACCGAGCCCCAAGAACAATCGCCAATAGGTTGCACGCAAATCGGTTATCAGCATCGAGGGCTTGGGGTTATCGTCCGAGCCCTGAGGAGCGAACATGCGCTCAGCCCCCTCTTTGAATGCTTGAATCCCCGGAATTACTTTTTGAGTTTCGTTCTTCTGGGTTTGCCTGTTGGACAAAACGCCGTATACAACGAACATGCTAAGTACGCCGAGTACCGATAACAAGATCGCCAACCATGTTGGCAATGGAGCTCGAATCATTTCTTCCTACTTACCGTCAGCGTGAGCTTTAAGAAAACTCGAATCGAAATTGAGCTGGGAATCGGCAGCATCAAAACCAACCGTCGGCTTCCCGGTCACGATTCCGTGTTCAACACAAAAGGTCGCCACGGCCGGCATGGTCTTGTTGCGGAACTCTTCCCCTTGAATTAGAGCAAGTGCATCCTTCGGAGTCTTGTAGAACCGCGTTTGCTGAACGACTTCTTTCATGTCTTCTAGCTTGAGGTTACTGAACTTGGCACCGATCGCAACTAGAGTGCTATCGGCAGTTTCTGGCTTCTCCATTCGTGCGTTTACAGCATAGAAGGTCTCTACAACACAACGTGCAAAGGCATCCCCCCCCTTTTTGCCAAGGGAATCCTTTGCCACTACGACCATGTCGATGATCTCTTCGGGAATCTCCGACGAATCAAGTAGTTTCTTGGAACCAGCGACATCTCTCAATGTTTGCAAAACGAATGGGTTCCACACCATGATCGACGTGACCTCTTTGTCACCCGATTGCATGGCAGTGGCTGCTGCTCCTGGATCCATGTTGGCAAATGGATAATCCTTGGGATCCAAGCCACGTTTAGTCAAGATTCGTTCAAAGGCGTACTGAGATACGCTGCGTTCTAATCCCTTAGTCGTTTTTCCTTTTAGCGCTTCAATGCTATCGATGCCTACCGTTATACAAGCATCTGCACCTAAGCTAGTCGAGGTTGGCAAAATGGCAACGCTCGAGCGATCCTTTGCAGGCCCCAGAATATCCATGTTGGTTATGCATACTGCATCTGCCTCATTCGATCCATAAAGCTGAATGCAAGTGTCATAATCGACTCCCTTTAATACTACGTCGACTTTCCACTTTTTCTCGAGCTCCCCTTGTTTGCCCTCATCGCCGTCGATCAAACCAACGTCACTGGCAACACCGAATACGCTCCACGATGGATACTCACTCCATGCCAACGTAAACACAGGTGTCGCTTCTCCTTTAGTGTCACCGGGCTTAGGTGTAGGCTTTTGAGCCGAGTCACATCCCACAAAAAACATAGCTACCAATGGTAGCGCAAGCCATTTTCGTTTCATTTTAGTCATACCTTTTTCTATTGGGCCTTTAGAACCTTGGTTCATTCAAAACGCGTATCCCGAGTGGCGGATGAAACCATCCTAACCTTGTTATTCTCGCAAATACGCCGGGTGATCCGGACTGGAATCGAGTTCCCTGAGACGTTCTTCTGTTCGCTTCGCAATCTTTATACTCTCATCCAGCTCTTCGCGAAGGCTGCTCAAGTCTGTACCGACGGTCTTTTTCGTAAAACTGCGATATTGCTCGAGTGCTGAAAAAGAAAAATCGACGGAAACTTGAATTTCTTTGAGCAATCGCTCTCTCTCATCGAGAAGGATGCGACGTTCATTGACACCAAGCGGTTTGCTTTGCATCAGCAATCGATACGATTCATAAAGATTGTTAACCGATGCTCGATAGAGTTCTTCGAACTGAGAAAGTATCTCTTGGCTTCGAATCACTACTCCAGGCTGGCTGGCTATTTGATGGAATTGGGCGCGCTGGACTCTGAGTGTTCGGAGCAAGTCTTGATCGCGATCATCATTGTCCTGGGACATTAGCCGATCGAGCTGGTCCAGTCTCGCCTCTTCTGCGGCTATTTCTTGCCCTCGCAGTTTCTCAATCGTCTCAGCTGTGATCGATTCGGTCTTGAATATAGCACGCGTTGCCATCCAGCCGATCCCACCCAGAACGCCAGCTAAGCCCGCCATGGTAAGCCAGCCTACCCCATCAGCCGCCCATGACAGCAGCAGCGAAGACAGGCCGCCAACAATCGGTAGTACCACCGATGGTGCTAGAAAAATCTCTCGAAGTACACGATTTCGAACTTGATTCAACGCGAGGCCAACTCCTGATAAGGTTGCTCAAATACTTTCATACGGAGAGCCTTGAGCATATCAATTGGTTAATAAGGTAGTTCCCCCAGTATAAACGCGACTCGCGATTGGCCAACCTTGCCTGCCACGCTCTTCATTCTAGCTGCCGAAATTCCTCGCATTTTTAGGTAATCCACCGCCGCATCAGCTCGTTCTTTGGCCAACGCGAGGTTCGCAGCTTCATTTCCCCCCGACGCTGCATTTCCCTCGACTTTGATGTAATACGCTGGCCAGGTTAGTAGTTTTTTCGCAAGTTCATCCAGAGTCTGCTTGCTCGCTTCGGAAAGTCTCGCTGTGCCTCGCGCGAAAACGAGCTCAGGTACGATCAACGTCCCTACGGGAGTTAAGCTTGTCCATTGTTCCTCCGATAGTTCTTTGAGCTCACCATCACTTCTTACCAATTCTTCCGGCAAGAAATTATCGCTCTTGAGCTTGGCCAATGCTTTATCAAAAAACAGTTTGGGAAATTGCCCCCCTGTCGGGTCCCGTTCAATTCCCTTGGTCGATACCAATACCGACATGATGCGACCGATCATGTCTTCAATATGGACTACGCGGTCCTCTTTCAATCCAAAGTGGGCGTAGTTCTCAAGCGTATTCTTCCAGCGAATACCTGCTAGTAGGCGATCGGCTTGCGCCTCGGTCAGCTTGGAACCGGTCTGCTTGGCATCATCCAACACCAATCTTTTCAACTTTTGTGGATCGCGAAACGCGTTCATCGATCGAAAGTAACTATCGAGCACCTGTTCAACCACTTGCGGCTGCTTGACCAAATAGTCTCGGCTCACAACGAATGAATCGACGATGTAGCCCGTAAACTTGGAACTGTCTACCAAAACATGCATCGCATCATTTTCAAGTAACTGGGACACGTAGGGTTCCCACGTCACATAGACTTCATCGGTCGTCGGTGCAGCTGCTTGGTATGAGGCCATGATTTTTTCTGGCGAATCCACTTTGCGAAATGGATTGGCAGACAGCTTGGCCAAGTCGAAGTCCTTCATGACTACGCGAGTCAACGTCTCACTCGGTGAGTCACCAACCATAACAAACTTGGTGTTGGCCGAGTTTAACGCATCTACATCCGGGAATCGACTCTTGTATGCAACCATCGCATCGGCACCGCGAGTCTCATCAATCAACGCAATAATCGTAACCGGTAGCTTGTTTCGCTCGCTGCAAACTTTTATCAAGGCATCGATGGGAAATGCTGCAAACTGAATCGATCCGGACTCCAGCTGATCCATTCGTTTCGAGTAATCAGCCGCATCATCGTTGGTGGACAATCGGATGCCGTGGCCAGAAAGTTGATCGCGAAACTCTTGTGAACGCAGTACGGCGTACCCGGAAAATGCATCGAGCCCGAGGGTCAGCTCATGTTGATAACGGCTCGTTCCTTGGGTGGAATCGATCTTTTCTTTCTCTTTGATCTCTTCTTCTTTCGCTTGTTCCGCCTTTTGTGCCGGTTGCAAAACGAGCTTCCAGATACCGACCCCCACGGCCAATACGAATAACCACACGAAAGCAGCTAAAGCAATTTTTGTCTTAGACACGGCAAATCAATTGGGTCAGCGTTTTTTCTGGGACTTGAGCAATCCATTCAAGAAAATGGATATAAACACAACTATAGCCACAACAAACCAAAAATTGCCACCCGATTTCGGTTTGTTGGCAGCACCTGATCCGCCGCTGGATGATGACGATGGGAAAAAGGTCGAGCCACTAGATTCGTTTTCCAGACCAATTGGTTGATTGGCCATGCTGCTCAAGGCAGCTAGTGCTTCGCTGGCAAACTCATCCGGTAAGGCTGCGATTAGGTCAAAATCGGAGGACCCTCCATCGTCGACTTGGGACTGGCTAGATTCTGCAAATATCTCCACGAGCGCAGATTCAAAGCTCGCAGCGTCATTCGCTCGTCGATAGGTATGGGATTTACTTGCCAGCGTATGATCGCTTTTCATGTCGACCCCAATGGCATCAACCACGATTCCTCTCGCAACGATTTCCGGCAAGAATTGATTCAGCACATTGGCGTCCGTTGCTTCACCGTCGGTTACTACGATGAGCCGATAGTCTCCAATCGGTTTGCTCGTTCGGGCCGCTAACAATTGATCCATTGCTATTTTCATGGAGCGACCTAGAGGAGTTCCCCCATCCGCTCGCACTTGATCGATCAAGGCAATGGTTTTCCCCTTTTCGAGTGGACCGAGAGGAACCAACCAGCCCCCTTCGTTTCGTGCTCCATTCATCAACAGTAAACCGAGTTGTGTGTTGTCGGGCAATTGTTCAACCAGTTTCTTAAGTGCCCGCTGAGCGACCTGCATCCTCGGCTCTTTGCCTTGGTCGGTTCGCATTTTATCTCGCATGGAGCCGGAATCATCGAGCACGATCACAACGACAGGCGAGACAGCGCTCTGCTCTTGATTTGCGAGACCAACTGGTGCACAAAGAAAGACGGCGAGCGTTGCAACGGTCCAGCCACTTAACCAACTAAACCAATTTGTATTCATCGAAATTCCTCGTGACTTTTTTCGTTCTTCCAACTCAATCGAACTAGGATTTGTTTCTAAACTAATGTCGAACAATTGTCCCAATTGTTTTTGCATGGAACTGAACGGTTGAGGACAACCGTTCTACATTTTAGAGACAAAGCCTAGAAATCGAATTCGCTCGGTGTGATGGCCTCTGCCTCAACGCGAACGATGCGAAATTCGACTCGCATGTTCTCTTTGGCTTCATCCAAATTCTTGGGCTTGGCAATCACAGGCTCGGAAACCCCTGCCCCTACTGGCACGATTTGCGACAAGTCTAGATTGGCCTTTTCCGCCTTCGCGAATTTGACCACTGCATCACGCACCGACTCAGCACGCTTTTGACTGAGGTTCAACGCGGCTTGCATGGTGACCAACGGATCAGCTTTGCCACCGCTAAACTTGCCTGCTTTGATAAGCTCAACCACGGAAGCGGTATTGCTCAAATCGAGTTCTTTTCCTTCATAGAAGTACTTGAAATTGCCTGACGAACCGGTCTGGCGGAGGAGCTTCTTTTCCATGCCGGATTGAACCAGATCGATCAGCGTTTTGGTCGGATCGGAGTGGCCGCGGATCACGACCTTGGCGTTGCCGAAGGTGCTAGCCGCTTTGATGGCTCGTTGAAACTCTGCTCCGTATCGATCCGCCGAAAACTCTTGAACGTTGGGCTCAAAGTTAATCGTGAAGCTAACGATGGTGTTGGCATCGAGGTTCTCACCAAGAAACATCTCGGTCGATTCGGCTGAGTTGGAGAAACGTTCCGATTTGGTGGGCTCGACATATTGAACCCCAGCGCGCTCTGCAATCTTCTTGTAATCGAAATCGTTCGGATCAAACCCGAATCGATTCTTGGCATAGCCCCAACCGGTTGCTAGATCTAACGCCTCCGACATCTTGTTCTCGAAGCCGCTCAAGTTCCCGCTATCGCGGAAGAACGCGATTTGTCCAGGTAGCCCGACAAACGTACAGTCCATCAACAATCCGTGCGCGTCGACATCCAATGTCGGTAAAACGTCTGCACCAAAGGTTCTTTGACTCAAGGTCAGAATCTCTTTGTAGGCGTCGGACATTTTGTTGGTGTCTTGAAAGCTCTTTCGCATGGCCACGAGTTCTTCGGTGCCTTTGAGGTAGCCGGCAACAAACTTTTCAACCCATTCCTTGTTGGCGTCGAACCAATCGCGACGAACGGCATAAACGTCGGCAATGGAGCGACTCATTTGCTGGGTGCTGTTAACCATATGAGCACCCTCAACTGTTCCCTCCGCACCGCTGCCTACCGAATCAAAGCCACTGGTCAGGCCAATCAAATCTGGAGTGATCACGCAACATGCGTCGATGGATGTGTCTTTTCGAAACGCTTCGGCCGCTCCTTTTTCGCCAGTCAAATCATCCACCCAAACAATTGTTACATCCTCTTTGGTCAGCTTGGCCGCTGCCAGCGAATCGTAAAGCAGACCAACGTGTGGGCCACCCTTTTGGCATGCGATCTTTTTTCCCTTTAAGTCATTCAAAGTACGAACGTTTTTGCGAGCCACGATGTGGTCGCCTGCACTCCAAGACAACTGCAGAATGACCACGGGCTTCGTACGAGGATCAGACCCGATCACTTCACTCGCCAGCCCCATCATATGGAACGTGCCGCGGAGAAAGGGCGTTTTACCCGAGACATAATCGCGAACTTGCCCGATAAAGTCGTCCCCCTTTACCAGCTGCATGTCGAGACCGAGCTTGCTGTAAGTCGAGCCGGGCTTGGTCTTTAAATCGCCGTTCGCTAGAAAGGTCGCTACGTCCCCACCCCAGGTTAGAAACGGAACCTTGGTTGGACCTGCAGCGACTGGTCCAACGGAAACTGGACCAACCAACTCCTTAAAACTTTCCTGAGCACCGGAGCGAGAACCCGCCGCCAGAAAGAAAATTACCGCAAATAAACTGAAGTTTCGAAACCACATCATCTCTAATTCCTCGAGGAGTTCGGAGCTTTTCAACGCCGCGTATTCTAGCAGGCTTTAAGGAGTTACGCACAAGGCGCAACTAAATCTCCTTAATAGTGGTTTCTAGTCGCTTAGGGTGGTGAAAGGGAACTTAGAACCGTTTAAAATGGTGGCGTTGACCGATCGGTTGACTCTCCGCTTGAACTCTCGCCACTTTTCTACCTCTCCCACACTGATAATTGTTCCCACAGGAGTCCTGCCATGACCAAGTCCACCACGGGTGTTTCTAAATTCGGGGTAACCAACCGCCGTTCTGATCGACGCGAATTCCTAGAGCGGTCTATGCTGGCCACTGCGGCTGCACTTGCCGCTCAAAGCCAATGGAGCTCCATGGCACTTGCACAAGACTCCACCGGGCCGATCAGCCCCAACGAACAAATTCACGTGGCAGTCATCGGGGCCAACGGACGGGGGCAATCACACGTCGACGGCTTCGCAGGCAAAAAAGGGACGATCGTGACCCACATCTGCGACTGCGATGAAAAAGTAGGCCAACAAGTTTGCGAAAAGACGGCCGAAAAACAAAATGGCAAGAAACCAACGTTCGTGAAGGATTTGCGTGCCCTGCTCGAAGACAAAACCATTAACGCAGTCAGCATTGCCACGCCTAACCACTGGCATTCGCTGGCCGCCATTTGGGCCGTTCAAGCGGGCAAAGATGTGTACGTGGAAAAGCCGGTTTCCCACAATGTTCTCGAGGGACGCCGACTCGTTCAAGTTGCTCGTAAACACAATCGCATGGTTCAGACTGGAACCCAAAGCCGATCCAATCCAGGCATGCGGGAATCGATGGAGTTTATTCACTCAGGTGGGATCGGCGAAGTCACCGTGGCACGCGGTCTGTGCTACAAACGCCGGCCATCGATTGGTCCTAAAGGTACCTACGAAGTTCCCAAGTCTGTGGATTATGATCTTTGGTCCGGGCCAGCCCCCATTCTGCCACTAACTCGAAAGAACTTTCATTACGATTGGCACTGGCAATGGGCGTATGGAAATGGTGATCTTGGCAATCAAGGCATCCACCAAATGGATCTTTGCCGCTGGGCATTAAATGAAAGCCGACTCTGCGACCGAACATTCTCCCTGGGCGGACGTCTCGGTTACGAAGATGCGGGTGAGACCGCCAATACACAGCTGGTTATCCATGACTACGGCAAAAAGCAATTGGCATTCGAGGTCCGTGGCTTACCCACCGGTGACTATAAAGGGGCGATGGTCGGCATCATCGTTGAGGGTTCCAAGGGGTATCTCGTGATGACCTCTTATTCGTCCGGTACCGTATTCAATTTAGATGGCGAAGTCGTTAAGACCTTCAACGGTGGTGGCGATGGACATCATTACAAAAACTTTGAAGATGCGGTTCGAGCTCGGGATTACAAGCTGCTCAATGCGGACTGCGAAGAGGGGCATTACTCCAGTGCTCTCTGTCACTTGGGCAACATCTCTTTGCAACTCGGAACATCGGTTCGCAAAGAAGATGTAGCGGCCAAGCTTGCTGACATCGAGGGACCGTCCAAAGTGGGATTCGCTTGGGATCGAACCGTGGCTCACCTCAAAGAGAACACTATCGAGGACTTTAGTGTCAGCGTTGGACCAGCCTTGCCGCTGGATTCCAAGTCTGAGACCTTTGTTAACAACGACAAAGCGAATCAGATGCTGAGTCGCGAATACCGAAAGAACTACGAATTGCCATCCGAGGCAAATCTTTAATTGTCCTTTTATACCCCGTTTGTTTTGTTGAGTCATGAAGCTTCGCGTTCAAAAGAACTCCCCGTGTGGCACCATCATCTTGTCTTCACCTGAGAACAAGAATGCCTTGTCGCGCGAGT
>Ga0315899_10003048_pt1 | contig 18303 bp, 43 predicted proteins | sample LakEriMetagenome_2_FD_203518 | JGI IMG/M metagenome (GOLD analysis project Ga0315899, IMG submission 203518) | Freshwater fungal communities from buoy surface, Lake Erie, Ohio, United States - Buoy 4 MA112 | ecosystem: Environmental > Aquatic > Freshwater > Lake | place: USA: Lake Erie, Ohio... | reverse complement strand
ATTATGATGCTATTAAAGCAAAGCATTTAGAAAAGTTAGCTACTGATATGTTAAAGAAGGATGAGAAAATGAATCAACTTAAGGGTAAAGAAATTGATCCTGGATTCCTAAATTTATTTTGATATGGCTACTGAATTTAGACTTAACAACAGTGAGGAGTTCCAGGACATGGTTGAGCGAAGAGATTTTTCAATAGCTAAAGCAGTTGTTGAAACATTACTCGCTAATCTAAATACTCGTAAACAGCATATTCATGTTATAACAGTAGTATGTTTAGAAGAAAATGCTGAGTATGATATCACACTTGAAAGAAAATACTTCGCAGATACATTGCAAGAGAATCTTAAATACTATGTTGAGAATGAACAGTATGAAGATTGTACTCGAATTGTAGAAGCAATTAATTATTTAAAAGAAAAACAAAACACACCTAAAACCACACGAAAGAAAAATGGCAAAAGCAAAACTATCAGCGACTAGAACATTTATCGCTAAACCAAAGAAAAAAAGACCAGGAGTACATAGCAAGAAAAAACAAAGTAAGAATAAGAATAGTAAAAACTATGTTAAGCCTTACAATAAACAAGGAAAATAAATTAAATAAAAATAGTTATGAGTAAAAACAGTGCAATGCAAAAGTACGAGTGTTTAAAGTCGTATATTCAAGTTCTAGAAGGTAAACGTAAGAAAAAAGAAGTTACCAAACTAAGAAACGAGAAAACATATACAACTAAGAACGCTTATAGAAGTGAGTATTAAAAATTATTTAGACGACATCCCCGACAAGGATTTGGTTATGTTAGCAGAACATGACTGGGATAGTTTAAAAGACTTTTGTTTATTGTTAACTTTAGATTTAGAGTTAATTGAACAGGACAATCCTCCCCTTAACCTTCCCAATTAAAAATTTGGCCTTCGGGCCATTTTTTATTATATTTAAACAAATAAAGGTTATGGAAAGAAGTTATTATTTCAAAGACAATAAACACTATGTTGTGGGTGGTATTATTCCTCCTGTACTGTTTAATTTTGTAGATAAATTAGCAATTTGTCCATGGTGGGTTAATGTTCCATTAGGTACTACACTTGATGATATTGTATGGATTAAAGATGATGGCACACAAACAAAACCAAAATCTGATACAATTGAAGTAAAATCATCAGATGGTTCAAGTAAGTATATCATTAGGAAAGTAGGTAACAAATACCATTGTTCATGTCCTGGTTATTATAGAGCTAAAGATAGAGTTTGTAAACATATAAAACAGTTAAAATAAAGGTTATGAAAAAACAAACAAACCCAGAAGATATGTTGTTCACCATAGCAGCTGTTATGGGAGTGACAATAATAGTATTATTTGGAGTAACATCAATAGCAAAATTAATTATACATCTAATAAAATAAGTTATGAAAAAAGTAGGAAAGATCACTAACACATGGAAGAAAGCATTACAATTTATCAAATCAAAAGATGTTCCATCTGCAGTTGAACAATTAGATACATGTTTACTTATTCTAGCTAGGGCAACTGAAGAAGGAGAAACAATGATTGACAATTTGAAGGTTGACTTATGGAAGATGAGAGTATGGGTTAAGATTGAAGATTTAGGAGTGTTACCTGAATATGATGCTAAACTATGAAAAAGAAAAAAAGAGTATTTGATATAGCTAAAGAACCTGAGTTCATTGTTTTAAATGACCAATGTCAAGTATTTATTGGATTCAAACAAGGAGAAGCAGTATTCTCGGATGACTTAGATTTAGCAAAACCACTCTATAATGATAACCAAGTGGCAACATTAAGAGTATACACATACGGTAAATTAGAAAAAGAATATATATGAAATTAATATTAGGAATGTTAGTAGGAGTGTTAGCCCAAACATTAACTTTTCTTCAATTACAAGGAAGATGGAAGTTTGAATGGATGAAAGAACATCAGTGGGTTATGGTTTTGTTAGGTATTCCTATTTCAATATTATTCATGACATCAGTTAGTTTAATGGTTGAACATTTTGATGGACAGTTATGGCCATCTAGATTAATTGGTTTTGTTATAGGTACAATTATGTTTACTATTATGTCTGTATCATTATTTGGAGAACCAATAACAATGAAAACAGCTATTTGTTTAATATTAAGTTTAAGTATATTAATAGTGCAATTATTTTGGAAGTAATATGGCTGAAAAAACAGGACAGACAGTTAAATTAATTTATGATTTCCCAACTCAACGAGCAACTGAAGTACAGTTAGAAGATGGTAGTTGGTTTAGAGTGACATGTAATCGTTTTAGGAGTTATAATGGACCTAGAAGAATACTATACTGGAATGAAGATAATTCACCTAACCATCAAGAATATACTGGCCCAGTTTATTTATTTGAGACAAATATGGTTATGAAAAAGAAATGTCCTCAAGGTTATGTTTATGCTCATGACTATAAAAGTAAAGCAAGGTTAAGGACAGGTGAAAGACATTGGCTAGAAGATCCTGAATTTAAGAAGAATTATAAAGAGTAATATATGTATATCCATATATTTACAAAGTGGAAAAAGTATTTAGACAACATATAAATAAAATAATCAAAATACTTAACTCTATAGAAAATGAGGGGCAGTTGGAGTGTGCCAAAAATATAATAAACACATTTGTAGATTATTGGAAGTTTAAAAAAATGAATGTAAAAGAAATTAGAAGTAATTTGGCTATATTCAATATGATTTATAAATTTAAGAAGAATAATTTTTATGAGTAATGAAGAGCGTATTGAGGAAATATTTTATCAAGCACATACTGTTGGATATGTAGACAAACTACACCAGTATATAAAAGAGTATAAAAAATCCCACCCTCATAAAACTCAAAATGAAATAATTGAATTAGCTCATTTTACAGTTAAGACAGATAGAATGTAAACAAATAAATAAAAAATAAATATGTTAGTAATTATCTTATCAGCTGCTTTAGTAGTAGCAACAACAGCAGCAGTAATGTTCGCTTCAAAAACACAATTTCTTAAGAATGAATTAGAAGCTGTTAATTCTGAAATTGAGCCCCTTAAAGAGTCTCTAGAATTAACTAGTGCACAACGTCAATTACTTCGCAATGAAGTAACAGTATTAAAGTCTCAAATCCGAGTGATGGAGAGTAAATCAATGCATGCTGTTGTTGACGCTCCTAAAACTGAGGAAGTGAAGAAAAAGAAAAAATACTTCAAAAAGAAGTCAGCTCCTAAAATGTCATCTGAGCAAAAGTAAATTTGACTTTTCATGATTAAGGCTTGGTTTTCCAAGCCTTTTTTATTATATTTATTATATAATATTAAAACACATGGAAAATAATAATTTAAATGGTTTATCATTACGACACGTTGCTCAAATAGTGAGACGTAGAATGATACAGAAAGCAAAACCTTCAGGTAAAGTGTATAGTAGAAAAAAATATAGATCGGATAATGAGAATTAATGTACTTACCCTTAATGGTATACCTTATATATTAAAACGAAAAGTATGGTTTGGTAAATTTGTAGATAACTTAAATGGAGGTCAAATAAGACAAGATTTAATTGATCTATGGAAAGAGTATACTGAGTCAGATCAAATATATCAAGAGGGTGAAACGTTATTCTTTTTAGAAGAAATTAAAGAACCAGAATGGGAGGAAATAAATGACTAGTAGAAAAAATAGATACTTTGATAGAGAAGATCAGTTCAGAAGTATTATTCTAAGTAATGACATTGATAACGAATCAGTTGAGGAAATGATTCAATTTATACTAGATGTTAATGAATATGATGATGAGCAAGACTCAGTCTCTAAAGATTTTGAACGTAAACCTATTAAGTTAATTATTAATAGTTTTGGAGGAGTAATTTATGATGGTTTCGCTTTAATAGGTGTGATTAAAGCCTCAACAACTCCCATTCATACTTACTGTTATGGCTACGCTATGTCAATGGGTTTACCAATATTTGCCGCTGGGTGGAAACGAATTGCAAGTAAATATGCTACATTTATGTACCATGAAGCTTTAAATAGTTATCCTCAATTTGATAAATTATCTATTATTAAAGATGATTTAGATGAGTGTAATCGTATAATGAAACAGTATGATGAAATTTTATTATTAAACTCAACTATATCTCAAAAACAATTAGACGATGTTAAAAAATCAAGACGTGACTGGTATTTCACAGCCGAAGAAGCATTTAAGTATGGAATGGTTGATGAGATTGAATAATTGGTGGAAACAATTTGTTAAGAAACATATCATAGATGAGTGTCCTAAAGAACTAGATGATTTATTCTAATGTTAGAATTCAAAAACCCAATACCAGTAATAGTTGAAGGTGACAAAGAAGGTTATGCTATTTATGTTACTAATGGAGGTACTTGGGAGAATGATATTTGGTGTGTAGTACATTGTGATGGAGGCATAGTCAGGCATTATTTATCTAATCAAGTTAAAATGTATAAAAATTCAACATTTGAAATTACACCTTAATCAAATGCCATTTACCATCAAAATCCTCTACTAGACAAGTAGAGTTTTCACAAAAATCACCTGAGTTCATATAGTCTTCTTGTAACTTGGGTTGATGTATATGCCCACATACAGCTACATCATACCCTTTCTGTAATGTTAATGCTTTAGCATTGGCCTCGAAGTCAGCTACAAAGCTAATTGCTCCTTTCACTGATTGTTTAATGGTATTGGCTAATGAATGATAAGGTAGTTTAAACCACTTCCTAATATTATTATACCAGGTATTGAATCTAATAACAAAATCATATGACCATCCACCTACTTGAGCCAACCATCTCGCTTCCATTATTACAAAATCAAGCACATCACCATGAAAGCAAAAATACTTTCTACCATCTACCCCAGTGTGAACATGTTTTCTAACTATACGAATATTATTGAGTGTGAATGGAATGAAGTCTTTTAAGAAGTCATCATGATTACCTCTAATGTAAACCACCTGAGTTCCTTTTTCAGATATCTTCATAAACTTTCTGAATATTTTAGAGCAATCTTTATTCCATTTACCATTACTTTTTAAAGCCCATCCATCAATAATATCACCATTAAGTATTAACTTATTGGTTTTATTTTCTTTAAGAAATTTAAGAATTTTATCGGTTTGTGACTGGCGAGCACCTAGATGTAGGTCACTCATTACTATTGTTTTCCAACTATTCATTTCCAATACCCTTTATCATCTTTAAAATATCCTTTTTTATTCTGGTTAAGTAATGATGTTAAAAATAATTTAACCATGTACCATAAACCTTTATTTTTAAATCGCCTTGGTGTAGTAAATGCTTGAAGTGATAAAACAGCAAATTTACTTGATTTAACTTGTTTTGATAATAGATAATCCTCAGCTACTTTAGCCTTTTTATCAAATCCACCTAATTCTCTAAACACATCAGTCTTAAACAACATAAACCCACCTACAGCGAATGGGGAAAAATATTTAGATATAGCTTGAATGATATCAAATGTTTTGAAAATATAGTTATACTCCCCGTTCCAACTTCTTAATTTACAAGTAAGTAAATCTAGTTTTTGTTTTCTAATATGAGTAACACAACTATATAATATATCAAAATCTAATAAAAATATATCTGCGTCTAAAAACAAAACATAAGGAGTTTTAACTAATTTAGCCCCATTATTTCGGGCTGTGGATGGTAAACCACCTTTAATTATTTTTAGTTTAAATAAATCCCCCTGTCTATTCTTTAATAATTCTTTTGTTTCATCATCATCTGAATTATCAGCTACAATAACTGTGACATCGTGGATGTAAGATTGGTAGTTTATAAGATTTAGGGTTTGGTCTATTATCTCACCTTCATTTTTACAGGGGATAACAATTGTTAGATAAGAGGATAAATTCATATTTTGATATAAATATAATTTGGCTTTTAGCATAAATATGACTATATTATGAATATGGAATTGATAACAACATATATTTGTAAGAAAGGTGATATAGGTGTCCATGATAATATGTTTGGGGGTACTATAATGTCTTTAATTGATGATGCAGCTGCCTCATACACAGCTCAAATTTGTGATACACAACGAGTTGTCACCTTAAAAATTGATGAGTTAATATTCAAAAAACCAGTTAAAGTAGGTAGTATACTTAAGGTATATGGTGATGTTATTGAGTTTGGTAATACATCGATTACAGTGGAAATAGATGTCCGTAAACATAATGTTTACACTGGTATGCAAGAGACAGTTACTCACACTAAAATGAAATTTGTTCGCATCGATGATGATGGTAAACCAATTCCAATCCATCAATTTGTTAAAGATAGATATTGGGAGCGAAGAAAACAATATGGGAAAGGATTATTAGATCCTGACGAGAAAAAATAATTATATATTTATAATAAAATAAATTATGGCATTTAATATCTACGAGTGGAGACGCAATCAATTACTAACTGAGAACAGCATATATAATAATCCAAATGATTTACACACAGGTAATCTTGATGCTGGCAAAAAAGAAGATGACAAGAAAATGCTACAGCAACTTTTAAATTGGTATAAAAGCCAAGATGATGCTGACCTAGCAATGATTAGTAAACTTGAAAAACAAATTGGAGGCATTAATGAAACAAAAGTTAGTGATGTTAAATTTGTAGCTGGGGAATTATATCCTTCTAATTTACATTTAGGCTCATCTGAAAGATTCCAAACTGAGGAAAAGTTTGAAGCTTGGAGAGAAAAATTCAAGAAAATGTATGGTGATATTGAGTTAGAAAAAGGATCTGCAGGATGGAAGCCATCCAAAAAATAAATAAAAAATAAATAGGCCTTCGGGCCTATTTTTATTATATTAAAGTTATAAATAAAAAGTTATGAAAAAAGTATTAATTACATTATTAATAGGTGTATGCTCATTAGTCGCCTATTCACAACCCGTATTCGCTAAATCAAACACAGTAGCGGTCGGAATCAAAAACTCAGTAGGAACATTTGATTGGGGTACACCTCAAGTCACAAGTGATATTCTAATTAAAATAGAAACAGCTGAGATTAATGTCCATTCTAAAGTACACCAACAATATTTCCTTTACTCAGATGTAAATGAGTTAAATAATAATGACACAGCATGCTGGATGGCTTATGATAAAGATGGAGAACGCTGTCGTGTTTATTTACTTAGAAACGATATTGGAGAAGCTTTTTTAATGGTAGAATATAATGACGTATCATGGATTTACAATTTAATAATGACAAAATAATGGCTGAATTTAGCAAACAGTGGGTCGAAAAAAATGACCCAGAAATGGGTTGGGATTTTGATATTGAAGCAATCGCTTCAGAAATGCCCAACAGTACAATGACTAATTACTATCTATGTGAGGGCTTTGGAGCGGTCGCAATTGGTAAAGATGAAAACGCAGTAATTCATTTAGCAATCGCTACTGGTAATTTTAATGAGGAGGGTGAGGTTGAAGCAGAATGGAAAACATTAGAGGAGGTAATCAATGGATAAGATGATGTCATTATATGAGTTCTTAGGCAAGGCAGCTGGGACCGAATTAGGTAAAAAAGTATATCTCGCCTCATTAGAAGGTGGATGGAAACATGACATACGAAAAGTGTCTAATCCTAAATATACAGGAAATGTAATGTTGTATCCTGAACCGTTTTTGAAAAAGTATTTCAAAACTAAAGAAGAAACTGAGTATGATACTCCATTTTAAATAAACTTTTCATAACAAATGTTTGGCCTCCGGGCCTTTCTTTGTTATATTTAGATATAATAAAAAAATAATAAAAGTTATGAGCAAATCAGTCACACTTTCAGGCAATCAAGAATTACAATTTGTTACAGACAGTTGGGAAAAAACAGTTACAGTTTATTTATTTGATACAATAAATGATACACGAGTGACATTAACTGAGTTCTATGGTGGTAGATGGAATTCAAAATCAATATCTCACCTAGATAAATTCTTTGAATTGATTAGAATTAATCCTAAGATTAAAATTGCTATGAAGAAAGCATTTGGTGAGTTAAGAGCTGAGACGCCAGTAAGTACATTTTCAACTTCATTAAAATGTTTTAAACGTCGTTTCATTATTAAGATTAAGAAATTAGTAAAATGAAAACAATAGTATTAGGAGATATTCATGGACGCAATGTTTGGAAAGACATTGTGTTCCAAGAAGAAGCAGATCGAGTTATCTTTATAGGAGATTATTTTGATAGTTTTGATATTGGTCCTGCTGACCAGATGTTTAACTTTAAAGAGATAATTGAGTTTAAAGAGAAAGGTGAGTGTGAAGTAATTATGTTAGTAGGTAATCATGACTATCATTACTTCCCAGGTGGAGAAACATACTCAGGATATAAAGCAGGTGCTGCCCCAGCCATTAGACAATTACTTCAAGAAAATAACCACCACCTACAAATGTGTTATCAATTAGATAATATCCTATTTACACACGCTGGTATTGGAAGTGATTGGTTAACATATCAAAACAAATATGAACCAGGAGTAGATCCAGGTACAATAGCTGATTTTGTAAATACAATTTGGGAGTATCAACCTAATCGTTTTATGTTTTATGGAATTGACCCATATGGTAACTCTAAAACACAAACACCAATTTGGATTCGCCCTCAAGCATTAATGGCTGGTAATAGAGATACATTCTTAAAAACAGATTATATCCAAGTAGTAGGTCATACTCATGTTAAAAAGATTGATATTGAAGGTAAATCAACAGGTGGTAGATATTATTTTATTGACACATTTGATACCTCAAATCAGTTTTTAATTTATGAAAATGAAGAGTTTAAAGTAGGTGATTATCCAACTATATTATGAAGTTAAGTGAAGTAACTATATACCCTAGAGTCTATAATGTTATCGAGACAATTGATAGTAGATTTAGTAATGGGGGTGAAATCAAAGTATGCCATGTTAGTGACAACTCATTATTAGTGGCTGTAGGTTCAGGTCTAGCATTTATATTAGATAAAGAAGAAGCAAAACAAATTAAAGTAGAATCAAGATGAAAAAATTATCATTAGTATTATTAAGTATAGGATTAATTAGTTGTAATTTAATTACACCTCAACCAATTCTTATCCCTCGTATTGACACAGTAATTGTAAGCCCACAACCAATTATTCCAACTGATACTACTAAGGCATGGCCTATTAAAGTTGTATCTGTAGAGAGAAATGTAGATAAAAGTATTGATATGAAGTGGGAAGTAGTGACTGAGAATGGAGTTATGTACTATACTAATAAGAAACCACAAATTGGTGATGTAGCATTTTGTTTAGGGATGGATGAAGAAATTGTTAAATGTGATTGCGAAAAGTAAAAAGTAGGTGATATTTATCACAAAATGATTTACTTATGTTACTAAAAAACGGGTCAAAAGGAGAAGAAGTTAAACAACTTCAAACGTTATTAGGTTTAGGAGCTGATGGAAGTTTTGGACCAATGACAGAAGCTAAAGTCAAAGAATGGCAAGCTAAAAATGGATTAACAGCAGATGGTATTGTAGGAGATGGCACTTGGAGTAAAATGTTTGGAGCAACACCCCCAACACCTGCCGCGTCAGTAGTTATTCCTCCTAGTTCATTCAAATTAGATGCTTTAAAAGGACATATTCCTGATGCTGTGATAGCTCAAATCCCAGATACAGCAGCTAAATTCAATATAACAAACCCATTACGTTTAGCTCATTTCTTATCACAATGTGGACATGAATCAGGTGGATTCAAAGCGATAAGCGAAAACCTAAACTATTCAGTTGATGGTTTAAAAAGAACATTTGGGAAATACTTCCCTGGTGATCTAGCTACTTCATATGCTCGCCAACCAGAAAAAATTGCATCTCGTGTTTACGGAGCAAGAATGGGTAATGGTGATGAGTCAACAGGTGAAGGATATAAATTTCGTGGACGTGGTTATATCCAGTTAACTGGAAAAGCTAATTATGCTAAATTTGCTCAGTTCATAGGTGAAGATACAGTTGCTAATCCTGATTTAATAGCAACTAAATACCCATTAGCATCAGCAGCATTTTTCTTTGATTCAAATAAATTATGGTCAATATGTGATAAAGGAGCTGATGAAGCCACTGTTACTGCAGTTACTAAGCGAGTTAACGGCGGTACAAATGGTTTATCAGATCGTATTAAGCATTTCAATGAGTACTATAATTTATTAAAATAAGATGGAAATATTAATACCTATTGTAATTGCTTTAATTACATCCGTATTTGGACCTGTATTGTTAGAGTGGGCTAAGAGTAAATTTAGAAGAAAACAATCTGATCCAATACCTGATGCTATTAAGTACAATGAACAAATTGAACACCAATTAGATTTGATACTTAATGAATTAGAATGTGATCAAATATTCATAGCCCAGTTTCATAATGGAGGACACTTTTACCCAACTGGTAAATCAATTCAAAAATTCTCTATATTCTATGAAGTATTAAACCCAAACATTGAATCAGTTAAGAATATTTATCAAAATATACCTGTATCATTGTTTAATAAACCATTATCTGAATTATATGAGCATGGGGAAGTAATAGTTGAAGATGCTGAAGCAACTAACTCATATTTACTTAATACAACTACTGGTGGTAAATGTAAATCAATTTATTTATTAGCGTTAACTGATTTAGATGGACGTATCATAGGTGTTATGGGTATTCATTATATTGAAAAGAAACATAAAATAGTTAAAGACGAGTGGATTTTCATTCGTCAAAAAGTAGGTGCGATTGGTAATATTATTAGTAATTATCTGCATAGTAAAAAATAAACACACCATTTCATGGATAAAGTTTGGCCTTCGGGCCATTCTTTGTTATATTTAGTCTATGAAATTAAACACATTATTTAAACGCGCAGTAAACGGTAAAGCCAATGAGTGGACCGTTGAAATAGAAAACAATTGTTTTAGAACAATATCAGGTTACACTGATGGAGTTAAAACAACTTCTGAATGGACATGCTGTTCAGGTAAGAATACAGGTAAGAAAAACGCTACCACACCTGAACAACAAGCATTAGCTGAAGCTAAAGCAATGTGGACTAAAAAATTAGAGTTAGGTAGTTATGAATCAATAGATGATATTGATACGCCTAAGTTTTTCAATCCAATGTTAGCTCATAAATTTGAAGACCATAAAGACAAAATTGAGTACCCAGTTTATAGTCAACCTAAATTAGATGGTATTAGATGTATTGTTAGAGCAGATGGTATGTGGAGTAGAAATGGTAAGAAAATTATCTCAGCGCCTCACATTTTTGAATCATTAAAACCATTATTTGAATCTAATCCTGATTTGATATTTGATGGTGAGTTGTATGCTGATAAGTTTGCAAATGACTTTAACGCTATTTGTTCATTGGTTAAGAAAACTAAACCAACAAGTAATGATTTAATTAAAAGTAAAGAATCAATTCAATACCACATTTATGATTTGCCTAGTTGTAGTGGTACATTTACTCAACGTAATAAAGCATTAATTGATATTGGTGTACCAAAAGGATGTGTTATAGTCACAACTGATAAAGTTAATAATGAGAATGAGTTGATGAGATGTTATGGCGCGTATGTGGGTTGGGGTTATGAAGGTCAAATGATTCGTTTAGATAAAGAATATGAATCAAAACGCTCTAAATCATTACTTAAACATAAATCATTTATTGATGAAGAATATACTATATTAGATGTAGTTGAAGGTGAAGGTAATAAGACAGGTATGGTAGGTTCATTTATATTTAAGAGTAAGACAGGACATATATTTAATTCATCACCTAAATTTAATTGGGAGGAATGTAAGGCGATGTGGAACAATAAAAATGAATTAATTGGTAAATCAGCTACAGTTAAGTACTTTAACTTAACACCAGATGGTGTTCCAAGATTTCCATATGTAATTAAAATTGATAGAGAGAGTTATGAATAATTTAGATAAAGAATATCAAATGCTCCTAGAGTATATTCTAGGTAATGGAGTAGAGAAGAAAGACCGAACTGGCACTGGGACTAAATCAATTTTTGGTTGGCAGATTCGTCATAACATGGGTGAAGGATTTCCTTTACTCACAACCAAGAAGATGGCATTCAAAACTATGGTAACTGAATTACTATGGTTTTTAAGAGGTGATACCAACATCAAATACCTTGTTGATAACAATTGTCATATTTGGGATGGTGATGCTTATAAGAACTATACTCAAACTAAAGTTATTAAAACTGAAAATAGTGAAACACACATTTCGCTACCTGGTCATTATAACGGAATAACACAAGAGGAATTTATCAACAAAATTAAAACCGATGATGAGTTTGCAAAGGAGTGGGGTGATTTAGGTCCTGTGTATGGTAAGCAATGGAGAAAATGGGGTACTGGTGAAACTATAACTGTCGGACATAATGGTTTACATACTTTATTAGGTGAAAAAGTTATAGACCAAATCGCAAACCTAATCAACGACCTTAAAACAAACCCAGACTCAAGACGATTAATGGTTAATGCTTGGAATGTAGGTGAATTAGACCAAATGATTCTCCCACCTTGTCATTATGGGTTTCAAGTTTATACAAGAGAGTTGACTCAATATGAAAAATATAGTTGGGGGATGTTAAATGAAGATAATCCTAACATCCCAACCCGAGCAATCTCTTTAATGTGGAATCAACGTTCAGTAGATACATTCTTAGGTTTACCATTCAACATTGCAAGTTATGGGTTGTTACTTGAAATCATTGCTAAAGCAGTGAATATGATACCTGATGAATTGATTGGTAACTTAGGTGATGTCCATTTGTATTCAAATCACATTGAGCAAGCTGAGTTGCAATTAACTAGAGAACCATATGAGTTACCTAGACTAAACATTAATACTGAGTTTTGGCCTACTGAGAATGGTTCATGTGGTGAAGGGCCAATAGACGCCTTAGCTGTATTGAATAGTTTTAAAGATGATAATTTCTGTAAATGTTTATTAGAAGATATTCAATTAGTTAACTACAAATCACACCCAACAATTAAAGCACCATTATCAAACTAAAAATAAAAATTATGATACCAGCAGCAATTATTTCATTTACATTAGCAGCTATAATAGCAGTGTTAATGATGTTAGGATTAGATCACATGGAAAAAAATCACCCTGATTATGATGGGAAGGATTTATTTGATGAAGAATAAACCATATTTATTAATATGGAAAAAGAAACTAAAATAAGTAGTTATGGCGAAACATTCTTAAGTAAACTTAAAGAACAGTCATTTACAATCATTATTTTGGTTGGTATAATGTATTATCAAAATACTCTATTCAATAAACAAATGGATGAGTATAGACAAATGATACAAGAAAAAGAAGAGTTAGTGTTAAAACTAACTGATGAAGAACGTGCTCGATTAGTTAAACGTGAAGAATATTTGATTAGTCAACGTGATCTATTTATAGAAGATTTGAAAGAAAGAACCAATAAAGAATAGATTGGAAAAGTAAATAAAGGTTATTATATTATAGTTATGAGTAAATTAAGTACACTTAAAGAACAACACCCCGACTTCAATATAGGGTTAATAGATGCACTCAGCATTCTATTTGAAAAACCTAAGTATGTTGAATTAGCATTCAACTTACATAAGCACAACTTCAATAAACAAATGAAGAATGATTGGTACTCAAAAAGGAGATACGCTACTGATCTTATTAATGCTGGGTTTAAAAAAGAGAATATAGATAAAATATCAGATCAAACATTAGTAGTGATTCATAATATATTAGATGATGTTCATGATGCTGTTTTAGAGGATGTTAATAAGTTTATTGAGTTAAATGAAAGAGGTTTAATTGAGAATAAAGACGTTACATCATATAAGACTTTAGAAGAACTTCAAGGTGCACTATCAGTTGCGGAGTTGAAGATGATGAGTAAGGATTTAGAGAAATTTGTTATTAAACTCTATGATGAAGATAATTGGTTAATTGTTAAACCATTGACATATGAGTCATCTTGTAAGTATGGAGCTGGAACTAAATGGTGTACTGCTTCTACAAGTGAAGAGTATCAATACCATAACTACACAAGACGAGGTATTTTGATATACGCTATGAATAGAAAAACTGGAGTTAAAGTAGCAGCGTTTAAAAACTTAGACTCAGACCACCAACGTGAAACATCATTTTGGAATGCGACTGATGAGAGAATAGATTCATCAGAATGTAATTTACCATCTCATATTTTAGATGTAATTATAACTGATTTTAGAAGTTGTATTAAATCAAATTATGATTTAGGTACTGAGGAAACTAAGAAAATGAATGATGAAAGATTAAATGGTAAAGAAAAAACAAATTCATTAGTTTATAGTCTTAGAGAATTAGCTGATAGATATGATTTAACTATGGCTGACCAACCAGTAGAAGAAGCAGTACCATCAATAGAATATGAATTGACCAATGGAGGAGCAGGAGCATGAGAAAAAACGACATATTAGAAGCAATAGAAGCAGAACTATGTGGAATCATATATAGTGGTCATACATTAATACCACACCATATAGTAGAAATTATCAGTAAATATAAGGACGAAGAAGAGGAAGTTGAGGATTGGGATTGGGATGAACATGACGGGTATGATACATGGAACGAAGCACCTTATGGTGATGATGACGATGAAGATTAAAAATAAGTTTGGCCTCCGGGCCATTTCTTATTATATTTAATCATTATGAAAATAGAGTTAAAACAAGGTCAAAGATTATGGTTCACAAGTGATACTCACTATAACCATACTAACATATGTAGAGCAACTACACGTTGGACAGATGCTGATAGTGTGACTCGTGATTTTGCTTCATTAGAGAAAATGAATGAAACATTAGTATCTAACATTAACAAATATGTTCAACAAGATGACATTTTAATTCACTTAGGTGATTGGTCATTTGGTGGGTTTGAGAGTATTAAAGAGTTTAGAGATAGAATTATATGTCAAAACATACATTTAATACTTGGTAACCATGACCACCACATTGAACGAAACAAAGACGATATACAATCTATATTCAACTCAGTAAGTCAATACTTGGATTTAGAAGTTAGAAGATGGGTTGGTAAAGAAAAAGAACGTCTACGTTTTATTTGTATGCACTACCCAATTGCAAGTTGGAATGGAATGAATGATGAAGTAATACATTTACATGGCCACGTCCATTTACCTAAACACTTAAGAGTATCTGCTGGTAAAGCAATGGATGTAGGAGTAGATGGAAATAATTTGGAGCCTATTGATTTAGATAGTATATTAAGAATAATGAGTAAGCAACCAATTGATAAATTATCATTACCAAAAGATCATCACGTTAAAAGAATATAATATGGAAGATAGAATACAATTAAATGGAGAATGGTATGTTCGTGAACAACCAGACCCAGTAACAGAACCAGAATTTGAATTAAACATTGATAATATCATTCATACTAAGGGAATGTTATATGAGAGTGATAAGTATTATTTTGAAGCCATTAAAATGAGACAACGTGGCTCAGATGATGAGTATTATGATTGTGATATTGTATTTAAAGATAAACGAACTAAACCATGGGTGGAAGAATATTGGGATAACATTTTTTGGTTTAGAGGAGTACTAGACAATAATCCTGAATCATTAGAACATTTAAAAGAATCAGTGTGTCCACAAGGTGAAGCTGAGTTTAAAGCGTTTCTAAAAATATTAAAACAAGAAGGATGGCTGTAATAACATATATTAGAGTAACATACGTAGCATTATCACACTACGGCAAACCCATAGCAACTGCTCATACAGAGAAAGATCTCAAAGATGGTATAGATGAATACTATGGAATAGGAACAGATAATAAAGCTAAGTATATTGAATGGGTAGGTAACAACAGTAAATACCCAGACGAACTTGAAGGACATCACGTCTATGAAGTAGATGATTTCAATGGTGGATTAGAGCTTGAGCATGTAAAGGTGTATTGTGTAGAATTTTATCCGTATACAAAGTATGAAGTCGAAAACTAAACAAAAACAAAATTTAATTAAACTGATGGAACACGATCAAGAAGCAGGTTTAGATGTTATAAATTTCAATTCAACAATAGAACAACCACCATCACTTCATGTTGTAACAGTACCTAATCATATAGGTTATTATTGTTTAGGAGGTAATATTGGGTTTTGTATTGCGTTCGCAAAAAAGCCTAACTGGTTTCATCGTACAATGATGAAGGTGTGTTTAGGATGGGAATGGAAAGATAAAAAATAAGTTATGAAAATAAACATTAGAATGACTGAGACATACACAACGTATGTTATTAGAGACTCATTTACAATTGATACTGATGACTATCCTGAATTAGAGGGTATGAGTGAGATAGAAATGATGAAACACATTCATGAAAACAGTGAGAATATAGAACATAAAGAATGGGAACAATCATTATGGGACGCTGCAAGTGAGATGGATGTATTAAGAGATAAAATAACAGATGACGTGAGTGAGTTTCATGTTGAAGCATTAGTAGATGGACACCCAATAAAAATAAAATGATACTAACACCACTACAACAAATTAAAGACAACTACTATAAAATGAGTGAAACCCAATTTCATTATTGGATGTCTCAAAATATAGAAACGTTGATGAAACAAGAACGTGACATAATAGTTAACGCTTACGATAGAGAACCAATAGACGGAATACAAAACTGGTTTATAAGAGATGGTGAGCGGTATTATGAATTACATATGGAGGGAAAGAGTGGGATTAGAGAATATAATTCAGGGGAAACGAGTAGGGGGAACAAGACGGTGGACGGAGAAAATTATTCATTTGAAGACGGAGTATAGGGGGAACAAGTTAGGATGAACAGGTAGGATGAACAGGTAGGGGAAACAAAACGTGATAACGTAGGAGAAACGAGTACGGGAGAAAGGGTAGGGGAAACAAGCGTGTGTGAGTAGGGTAAACTAAAGTTTAAGGGTAGGAGGATCAAGTGTGACAAACGGGAGAACAAATGTGACTCACATATCCAAATATAAGTATATATAAGAACGGTATGTGACAAACGTAGGGAGAACGGGTTATATGAGGGCAGGGGAGTGTTAACCCACCTCGCCAGCACAAGCCAAACTTTTTATCGAAAAAGGATATACAAAAATTCCCCACCCCCGGGGCAAATAAATGGGGATCCCCCGCGGGGGAACGGGTAGGGGGAGCAAGTAGGGGGAACCTGTAGGGGGATCAAGAGGGGGAACAAGAAGGTTTGGCCCCCTGGGGAAGGGATGTTATATTTAGTCAAATAAAAAGACACATATGACACTACAAGAGCTAAAAAAAGAGGTTGCAAAGAAGATAATGTTGAAAAAGAATGCGTGGACGGATACGTACGCCAAGGAAGGAGCGCCCACGGATTTTGAAAGACAGACCTACAAGGAGTACGCCGACATAATTGATAGAGAAATCAAGGAGATGATCCCTGAAAGTGAGTGGCTGACAATTGAGCTAACAGGGTGCGCCAAGGGGGAATTATCTCACTACGACATTGAGAACTCACTCCGAACCCAATTCAATGCAGGAGAAGGAATCCAGTACGACAGTGAGGGAGGCCAGTTTTGGGTGTACGTCAAGTCCTCACTGGTGCAGAAGGTGTTAAGACACATCGATTATCATTTCCCAGGCCAGATAGACCTAAATGTGAGTGTAAATAAGTACAACGACAACCCATGGTTTCAAAACTGGAGCCAAGCAGAGAAATTCTTATCGGCGCAAAAGGAGGGTTAAACCTCCCTTACCCTTTGTTTGGCTTTGTGTGTCATTGATGTTATATTTAAGTATAATTAAAAATTAATAACACATGACAGTACAAGAATTAATCGACCAATTAACAGAGTTAAAAGAACAAGGTCACGGAGAAATGGAGTTAGTATTATCAGTTACTGACCACACAGATTGGGAGTATAACTTTGAATTCCCAGGATTTGATGTTGGAAATGTATTTGATGATGATTTTGATGATTTGACCGACTATGGTATTTGTGAGGTGAGTATTTAAACTCCCTCACCACTTTGTTTGGCTTCGCCGAACATGGATGTTATATTCAGATATAATTAAAAAACACAAATAAAATGGTAAAATTAAAAAACGGGGTTACAGGATTTACTTACGATTCATGTTACGGTAATGTACAAGAAATTTTTACTCAACCTTTAACTGAAAA
>Ga0315899_10003047_pt1 | contig 18303 bp, 17 predicted proteins | sample LakEriMetagenome_2_FD_203518 | JGI IMG/M metagenome (GOLD analysis project Ga0315899, IMG submission 203518) | Freshwater fungal communities from buoy surface, Lake Erie, Ohio, United States - Buoy 4 MA112 | ecosystem: Environmental > Aquatic > Freshwater > Lake | place: USA: Lake Erie, Ohio... | reverse complement strand
AGGTCGAACACGTCGGCGCCGTGCTCGAAGATGGCTGCCTGCCAGCGGTAGATCTGGCTGGGCTGGAGGCCGTACTCGTCACACAGGTCTGAGATCGGCACCCGTTCGACGAGGTATCGCTTGACGACGGCGATCTTCTCGGGGTCGGACAGCCGCTTACGCTTCTGGGCCATGGGATGGAATCCTCCGGGGGAACGGGCAGGCTAACCCCTGCCCGCAGAGATTCCAGGTTCGATGGGAGCAGTACACCACCACCTGTGTCGCCCGCTCGTGGCCCGCCAACCGACCAGGGCGAACTCGTGCAGGCTCATGACGACCGCGAAACGGTTCAGATGTCGCCCGACGAGCTGCCCGTGATCGACATCCACAGCCTCTGACGGGATCCCATGCCACGGTGCGGACGGCCCGTGAGAAGGACGGTTTCAGGGCCGGTCTGCGCCAACGAGTAAAATTTGACCTTGAGCGTGGAGAGGAAGCTCCTCGTAACCTCCACCATCGGGATGCATCCAGCCCGACCAGTTCCGGCGGTTGCTCCTCATGATCCGCCCGACTCGGCCGACGGTTGCCGAAATGCCTTTGGCCGACTTATCCTCTGTCGCCCGCACGGGCAAGTGTGTTCAAGGCGACCTGATTTCTCGGAGCACGACTGATGAACGCCCGGCGGAATGTCTCGATACCAGCGATCCTCGCTGCCTGCATGCTCCTCACCACCGGCGGGCACTGGCCCGCAGCCCCGTCGGCGTTCGGCCAGAAGACGACGCCCGCCGCGGACGCGATCGACCGGACCGTGTTGCCGATCCACGAGCCGCCTCGGCCGTCGTACCGGGAACTCGACGCCCGCGAGGCGAAGGCTCCGCCACGCTTTGAAGTGAAGGCGCCCAAGGCCGCTCCCAACGTCGTGATCGTCCTGATCGACGACATCGGCTTCGGGCACTCGAGCGCCTTCGGGGGGCCATGCGCCATGCCCACGCTCGAGAAACTCGCTGGCAACGGCCTCAAGTACAACCGCTTCCACACGACCGCGCTGTGCAGCCCCACCCGCACGGCGCTGCTCACCGGCTACAACCACCACAGCAACAACGCCGGCGCGATCATGGAAGTCGCCACCGCGTTTCCCGGCAACACCGGGATTCGCCCCCAGAGCATCACGCCGATGGCGGAGGTGCTCCGCCTTAACGGCTACTCGACCTCGGCGTGGGGCAAGTATCACGAAACCCCTCCCTGGGAAGTCAGCGTCAGCGGACCGTTTGACCGCTGGCCCACCCGCTCCGGCTTCGAGGAGTTTTTCGGTTTCATCGGGGGCGAAACGAATCAGTGGGATCCGATGATCGTCCACGGGACTACGCCCATGCGCAAGCCGGAAGACGACCCCGACTACCACTTCACCACCGACATGACCAACCGGGCGATCGGCTGGGTGCGGGCGCAACAGTCGCTCACTCCGGACAAGCCGTTCTTGATGTACTTCGCCACCGGCGCGACCCATGCCCCCCACCATGCGCCCCGGGAATGGATCGACAAGTACAAGGGCCGCTTTGACATGGGCTGGGACGAACTGCGGAAGCGGACCCTGGCCCGGCAGATCGAGCTCGGCGTCGTCCCCAAAGGCACCACGCTCGCCCCCAAGCCCGAGGCCATCAAGGACTGGAACGACCTGTCGGCCGACGAGAAACGGCTGTTCGCCCGGCAGATGGAGGTGTTTGCCGGATTCGCCTCGCACACCGACCACGAGGTGGGCCGCCTGGTGCAGACCATCGCCGACCTCGGCGAACTCGACAACACGCTCTTCATTTACGTCGTCGGCGACAACGGCGCGAGCGCCGAGGGGGGCATGTCGGGGATGTTCAACGAGGGCACCTACTTCAATGGGGTGGCGGAATCGACCGAGTTCATGCTCGGAAAGATCGACCAATGGGGCGGCCCGGAGTGCTTCAATCACTTTGCCGCCGGCTGGGCGGTCGCCGGCAACACCCCGTTCACATGGACCAAGCAGGTCGCGAGCAACTTCGGCGGCACCCGCAACGGCATCGTCGTGCATTGGCCGGCGGGCTTCAGGGCCAGGGGCCAGATTCGCGACCAGTTTCACCATGTCGTCGACCTGGCGCCGACCGTCTTCGAGGCGGCCGGTGTGCCGGCGCCGAAGGAGGTCAACGGGATCGAGCAGCTCCCGATCGAGGGTGTCAGCATGGCCTATTCGTTCGATGATCCCCGGGCTCCGGAGCGGCGTACGACCCAGTACTTCGAGATCGGGGGCAATCGTGCCGTGTACCACGACGGCTGGCTGGCCGGGACCATCCACAAGGCGCCCTGGGAGGCGGCTCCCAGACGCCCGCTCGCCCAAGACGTGTGGGAGCTCTACCACGTCGCCGAAGACTTCAGCATGAGCCGCAACCTCGCCGCCGAGAATCCCGCCAAGCTCGAGGAGCTCAAGGCGCTCTTCACCCGGGAAGCCGTCGCCCATCACGTGCTGCCCATCGATGACCGGACCATCGAGCGCTTCGACCCCAAGGTCGCCGGGCGGCCCGACCTGATGGACGGGAGAAAAACGCTCACCGTCTACCCAGGCATGGTTTCGATGGCCGAAAATGCCTTCATCAACGTGAAGAACGCCTCCGTCACCCTGACCGCGGAGGTCGAAGTGGACGGCGACAAGCCGGGCGGCGTGTTGCTGGCCCAAGGCGGCCGCTTCGGCGGCTGGGCCTTCTGGGTCCGCGAAGGACGGCCGATGTACACCTACAACTTCCTCGGCCTCGAGGCCTTCCGGGTCGCCGGCACCGACGCCATGACCGCCGGCAAACACACGCTGAAGATGACGTTCGCCTACGACGGCGGAACCCGCCGCGGCGCCGGGGGCACGGCGACGCTGTTCATCGACGGGAAGAATGTCGGCGAGGGCACGATCGGGAAAACGCATCCCAACGTCTTCTCCCTCGACGACACCGCCGACACCGGAATCGATACCGGAACCCCCGTCGACGAGGCCTACGGGGAGGGAAAAAAGAACGCCTTCTCGGGCAAACTCGACAAGGTCACGATCGAAGTCCGGTGAGCGTAGCGGCGATCGCGGCGAACCTGACCGGTGTCGTGCCGACTGGGGCCAACAGGGCAATCGCATCTTCTGAGAGCGGCACAAGTATTGCGGTGAGTCGTCGAAAGGCAAGCGGGCGGTGGTGGCCGCACGTCGTTTCGCCTGTGTCACGGAGGACGACTTGTGATTATTTCAACGACGCCGGTAATTCTTTCACACTTCGAGGACCTGACCGACCCACGGATGGAGCGGACGAAGCGTCACCTGCTGATCGACATGGTGGCCATCGCCTTGTGCGCGGCAATCTGCGGGGCGGAGGGCTGGGCTGACGTCGAGCGGTTCGGCAAGAAGAAGAGGGAATGGTTTGCCCGGTTTCTCGAGCTTCCCAACGGCATCCCGGCGCACGATACGTTTGGGAGGGTGTTCGCTCGACTCGACTCGTCCGAGTTCTACGCCTGCCTGCAACGATGGATCCGCTCGTTCAACCAGGCGGTTTCGGATCATGGAGTGCGGCTGGATGGCAAGACGCTCCGGCATTCGTTCGATACGGCCGCAGGCAAGGATGCCCTGCACCTGCTCAATGCATGGTCCAGTGATCTTCAGGTCTGCCTGGGCCAGGTGGCGGTCGCCGAGGACTCCAACGAGATCACGGCGGTTCCGAAGCTCCTGGATTTGCTTGAGTTGACCGGAGCGGTCGTGACGCTGGATGCCATGCATTGCCAGAAGGAGACGGCTCAGGCGATCTGCGACAAGGGCGCCGACTACGTGCTGACGGTCAAGGGGAACCAGCCGACGCTGCACGAACAGATTCAGAAGTGCTTCGAGGACGCCGGCGACAAGGACTACAACGTGCCGGGACTGCGGCGGCTCGAGAAGACCGAGCACGGCCATGGCCGCATCGAGCGGCGGGAGTACTACGTGCTGCCGGCCCCCAAGTCGCTCCGCGACGCCCGCAGACGGCAGCGGCGAGCGATCGGCCCGTCCTGAAGCCGCCATCCTTGGAGAAATCAGCTACCCCGGAGTAGATTCAACCCATCCCCAGCGCTGCACTTTTCGACCGCCCCGCGCTGCACTTTTCAACCGGCGTTCACAGCCGCCTCGAATACGGCTCGCCCTCGGCCCGCACACCCGGCGACTGGGGATCATGATGGGCCATGCAGTCTCATTTGACGCATTCCAGAAACACGATCGGGGGCCGCGTCAGAAACCCACGCCAGTGCTCTTCTCCCCACTGCTGGAGACCCTCGGGCGATACCTGGGGCCGATGCCAGCGGATGTCCCGGAGTCCGGCCGACTTCAGGGCGAGTTCCATCGTCGCGAGCGTCAGGTAGAAGTTCGTCACCTCGATGGTCCCCTCGGGCAGATGAAACCGCCAGACGATCGGTGCGCCTTCCTCCAGGGGGCCTTCGAGCCGCTTCGAGTATCCGTAGGCCCGCCCGGTCTCGAAGTTGTCGGGCGGGTCATCCGGATGATTGTTGACGGTGACGAACCGCCCGCCCGGCTCGAGGTTCCGCGCGATCGCCTCGCACATGGCCAGCAGTTCGGCGTAATCCCGGGCGTAATTCAGCAGATACGCGGCGAACACCAGGTCGGCCCGCGGGCGTTCATCGACCGATTGTGCATCGCCGACGCCGTAGCGGATGCCGAGCGGTTCGGCCACTTCCTGCGCGCGTGCGAGGTCGATCATCGCCGGCGACAAGTCGACCCCCACGACGGGATCCGCTCCGAGCCGGCGGAGCAGCCGCGTGTAGTAGCCTTCTCCGCAGGCGAGATCGAGCGTTCTCGCGCCCCGCACGTCGCCGGTCAGTCGCAGGAGCGTGTACCGCTCGACATGGGTCCGCCAGGGCTGGAGCTTCGATGCCTGGTACTCCTTGGAGATCCCATCGTAGTTCGTCGTCATGCGTGGCCCTCGCGATGCGGAGACGGTCTGTCACGTGTTGTACTCCTCAGGGGCGAATCGCGCGCACGATTTGCGGCCCGCCAACGATTGTGAACGCGTCAACGAGGGCCTATGCTTCTCCGGCTTGCGTTTCAGCGGCAGCGTTCCGCTCCGCCCAGCGCGACTGCTGCCACAAGCCTCGGGAAAAAGCCAATGCACCGCGTTTTCTGTGCACCATTGCGCTACGTGCAGGGTGACGGCGTCACCGGGAGGCTGGCCCTCGAGATGGCCGTGCTCGGCATCCACGGTCCCGTGCTGGTGGTTGCCGGCCGGTCAGCCGCGGCGGCGCTCGCGCCGGTCTGGGCGGCGGCGATGTCCGCTGCCGGCTGGCACCACCATGTTCGCGCCTTCGGAGGCGAATGCACGGCGGCCGAGATCGATGCCGTCGCCGCGGAGGCAAGGGCCCTCGACGCGCGTGCGATCGTCGGGGCGGGCGGGGGCAAGTGCCTCGACGCCTCCCGGGCAGCGGCCGCAGCGGTCGGCCTGCCGTTCGTGTCGTGCCCCACCGTGGCTTCCACCGACGCGCCCACGAGCGCCCTGAGCGTCGTCTACACCGCCGCGGGCGCCGCCGAGTCATACCGGATCCATGGCCGCAACCCCGATCTCGTGCTCGTCGACAGCGGTGTGATCGTTCGGGCGCCGGTCCGGTATCTCGTGGCCGGCATGGGCGACGCGCTGTCTACCTGGTACGAGGGCCGCGCGGCGGCCGCGGCCGGACGGCCAAACATGCGTGGCGGCGGGACGACGGAGGCGGCGCTCGCTCTCGCCCGGGCGTGCCGCGATACGGTGCTCGCCGACGGAGAGGCGGCGCTCGCAGCCGCCCGTGACCAGCGGGTGACTCCGGCAGTGGAGAGGATCATCGAGGCCAATACGCTCCTTTCCGGCCTGGGCTTCGAGAGTGCCGGCCTCGCTGCCGCCCATGCGGTGCACAACGGCCTCACCGTCCTGTCCGGCACCCACGCCGCCCTGCACGGTGAGAAGGTGGCGTTTGGCACCCTCGTCCAGATGGTGCTCGATGGGACGCCGGCGGACGAGTTCGCCACGGTCGTGCGGTTCTGTCTCGCGGTGGGACTCCCGGTGACGCTCGCCCAACTCGGCCTGGCCGCCGCCACCACAGCCGATGTCGACGCCATCGCCGGCCGCGCCACGCAGCCCGGGGAAACGATCCACAACCTGCCGCGGCCGGTCACGGTAGCCGACGTCGCGGCCGCCATTCGCGAGGCCGACGGCCTGGCCGCAGAGATCGCAGGCTGGAGTTGAGACGGACGGGCGGGCCAAGCCCGCGCACGTCGACTGCACCGGCGTTCCGCGACAATCACGGAGAACAGACGGCGATGCGTGATGCCTGCGAAGATTGGCGGCGGTTCGACGCCCAGAAGATTCCGAGCAAGGCCTCGACGCCGCAACTCGACAGGTTCCTGGCCGCGGTGCGAGCGATCGCCCCGCCGAGCCCGCCGCTCGCGCTGCTCGATGTCGGGTGTGGAACCGGGCGGCTCGGCAGGCGGCTGTACGACCAGGGATTCTCCGTGCTGGGCGTGGACGTCAACCCGGATGCCGTTCGCGCAGCCCAAGGGCTGGCCGTTCCCGCCGCCGCCCCGGGCCGCTCCCTGCGGTTCGTCGAGGGTGACTTCGCGGCGGATCATGGGCCCCAGGTCGCACAGGGGCCGTTCGACGTCGTCGTCTGCCAGCTGGTGCTCTCGATCATCGGCGGCGCCCGCCAGCGGACGAACCTCTTGCGTCACGTCCGTGAGAACCTCCGGCCCGGCGGCTGGCTCTACATGTCGGCCTCGGGTGTGTCGGACACGGTCAACGCCGGCTACGCCCGGCTGTATGCCGACGACATCCACCTGACCGGCGAACGGCACAGCTACCTCTCGCGGAATGAGCAGGGCGAGGTGCTGTACATGACCCACCACTTCACGGCGGCTGAGCTCGTGCAGCAGCTCGAAGCGGCCGGGTTTGGCGAGATCAGCGTGACCACCGAGAAGGAGGTGAGCAGCCGCCGGCCGGACGAGGCGGCTTACTTCCACTACGCGAAGTGCCGCGCGGGACGCTGATCTCCGCCGGGGTAGACATCAGGGCCTCCGGCACGATCTCGGCGGCGACGCAGTGCGCGACCAGCCGCCATCGTGGCGGCGGCTGTTGCCAGGATCGCGTATGTCCCCGGCTCGGGCAATGAGACGGTGAGCGTGGAGTCAGGGTTCGTTCCCAGCCCGAACACGACCTTGTCGACGATGTTCGCCTCGGAGTACTACCGGGAGCATCCAATAGTTGACAGAACGCTTCGACGGTCTGGGGCTGCCCATGCCCCGCTCGTCGGACGTTCACTCCGGCCCTCCAGGCCTTCATTCACTCGATGCTGGCTGCGTTTTCGGCATCCTGCCTTCACTTGCCAGCAACGCCGCCTCTCAGGGCATGGGCAACCCCTCACGGATGCACCAACGTCAGATGTCCACTACATCATGCTCGGGGTAGTAACCGCTGCCACCCGTGAAGGTGAACGTGGCACGGTTCATGACGAAATACTTGTTGTCGAGCACACCGTTGGGGTTGATATCGCCCCCCTTGTAGATGCCGAAGTTGATCATGGTGTTGCCTTGCCCCACGATCTGCGGCGTGAACCCGTTGAGGCTAAAGGCACTGTTGCCGACCGTGCCGATGCCGAATCGAAGGCTGGGTGGCGAGGCTGGAGCCATGGTCCGGAATTGCCACGAGTCATCCCCGTTGTTCACAGCGCACAGGTTGCTCGCGCTGCCGCTGATCTGGGTGAATGTCTGCGGCGTGTAGGAGTACGGCAGGTCAGTCGTGCCACTGCGTACGAGGTAGAGGAAGCCGCTCCCGCTCGCGTAGGTGAGCGACGGGCGACTCGTCCCGCTGAGAATGTCGAAGTAGAAGCTCGTCAGCACATCGGCTGCATCGGTGGAGTTCCGCGGCGACGTGTTGTCGAGTTGGACCGTAAGGGTGTTGCCTGTCATCGACAGTGCGGCGGCAAAAGACACGGGCTGCCCCAGCGCCGACGTGCCAGACACCGGAAACACGATGCCTGCGGCGAGACTTTCAGCAACCGAGCCGATCACCACGCATGCGGTCAGGGCCGCACGACGAGACCTAGACCTAAAACAAGCGAATGCGAAGCGGCCTGCGCTGCCATTTCGGCATGATGAGCGTGCGTAGACTTTTCCCTTCCGGCGCCGTGAGGGCCGGTTGCGTGTCTCGGGTTGTCGGAAGTCTCATGTCTATCTCGGCTGCACGTCGTGCGGTCAGGGGTGATTGGGGACCGGAGCATCCGGACTCCGGCTTCGTGATGCGTCGTCAGCATCGCAACGGCGTGCGCAGCTGATCGATCAGCCGGAAGAAGACGTGCTGCCAGGGGTTCCAGGACAGGAGGCGGAACACGATCCGCCTGCCCGTCGAGATGATCTGGGCCGGCACCGCCATGAACGCCCGACGGAACGTCGTGAACTCCATCCGCAGCAGCTTGTACTTCTCGGCACGGCGTTCTTCTGCGTCATGACCTCCCTCCGGAAGCGCGAGCGCCATCTAGGCTTTCAGGCTCCACGCCAGCGATGCGATCACCATGTAGGCCCAGTTGCTCAGGAGCGTGTCGACGGGTGCCGAGAGCGAGTGCGCGTCGCCCTTGAGCTGCGCGAACAGGTTCTCCTGATTGCAGCGGTGATTGGCCTCGAAAACGGAGGAAAGGTGCCAGCCACCAAAAATGGGCAACCTGCGAGCTTTCCCAAATTTGGTGGCTGTCACCTTTTCCTTTTCCCCAGGTGATCCGGCTTAGTAGCGGCGTCCGCCACCGCCGTGGCCGGGCTATCCTTCGTGGCTCGCGAAAGTGACCGGGATGGTGATCCTATCCGGGGCGGGCACATGAATCGGTGCGCGTCAACCGGCGACGGCCGTTCCGCAGCCTGTTTTTCGGCCGACGCAGACGGGTTTTCGGAGATGCAACGCAGGCCCGGAAAACGCCTGCGGCGGCGGTTTTGCCGCGACTGCGGGCCGCCCGCCGCCCGCTCACGCCGCTCCCGCGGTCGCGCCGATTCCGTTTGGCGAGCGACGGACGGATCGGCAGCGTGCCGGCGTCTTGTCGCCAGCCCCTCGTGCCCTCCCCGGAGTCCCTTCGATGAAACGCGTTCTGCTCGTCGCCGTCGTGCTCGGTACCTTCGCTTCCGCCGCGTCCGCCCTCGCCGCACCGTCCCGTGGCCAGGCCGGCGTCTCGGCCACCCGCAACGGCCCCGTCGCCAAACTGATCGAACTGGAGCGACGCAAGAACGAGTGGCTGCGGCAGCGGTTCCTCGGCCGCTGAGCGCGCGGACGTGCTCCCTCCCGGCGATCAGCGCGGCAGGACCGCCGCGCTGATCCGCCGGACGATGGCGTCAGGTTCGGCTGCGACATCGACGACGATCGCCCGTTCTTCGGCCGTCGGACGCTCGAGAATGGCAAACTGGCTTTCGAGCAGCGTGGTCGGCATGAAGTGGCCGGCACGCTGCTCGAGACGTTTGCGGATCGTGTCGGCCGCTCCGTCGAGGTGCACGAGCCGGATGAGGGGATGCGGCAGACCGAGCCGCTCGCGATAGCGCCGTGCCAGCGCCGAGCAGCCGACGACGATGCCGCCGTCGGTGGAGAATGCATCGCTCAGCAGCCGCGCCAACGCGTCGAGCCACGGCCAGCGATCATCGTCGTCCAGCGGCCGACCGCTCCGCATCTTGGCGACGTTGGCAGGCGGATGAAAATCGTCGCCGTCGTGGAACGTCCAGCCGAGGGCGACGGCCAGACGCCTGCCGATTTCGGTCTTTCCGCAGCCGCACACGCCCATCAGGACGATCGCCCTGACGGCCCGGCCCGTGGGTTCGCTGACATCCTTCATGACGGCATGATACCCTGCCGTATCGTGGCACCGCGGCCTGTCCCCCGCCGAACGACGTCATGCTCGCGCAGACCAGCACCTGGCTCGAAGGCCTTCGCGACTTCGCGGCCGCCCGGCGTGCGGCCGCTCCGGCCGCTGATGCGGAACGTTCGCCGGCGGAGCGGACCGCGGAACGGGCGATTCTCGGGGGCCACCTCGTGTCTTGGCTGGCCGAGTTCGATGCGTGGAACGCGGCCCGACGAGGGTTCGCAGCCGCCGGCGCCGATCCAGAGCCGGCGGTCGTGCTCACGACGTCAACGATCGGCATCGAGACGGCGGTCGAGATCTGCTCGGCCACGACTCCTTCCGGCGCGATTCTCCGGCCCCGGCTGGCCTGCGTCACCGAACTCGAGTATCGGCTGTGGTGCATTCGCCATCCTGACGCATCGTTCCGTCTTCATGTCAACCACTGGAGTTGGCTGAAGACGAACGTCCCATCGCGACGCGAGGCGGAGTTCGCCAGGCACCCTCGGGCTGCCGCCGAGGCCTATTGGCTCCACCGCGCCGGCACGGCGGGCGCGGGGGTCGCGGATGGGCGGGACTGCCATCTTTGGAAGTGGACTGGCCGGCAGGCCGTGCTCCTCGAGGCCTTCGTTCGTGAGGGTCAGGCAGCCCCGCGCGGCTGACGGGCCGGCGTGGATGCCAACCTGCTGCAGACTATAATTGCAGCATGATCCGGCTTCTTGCCTTCCTGATCGTCGGGATCTGCTCGACTCGGCCAACCGTCGCCGCAGCCCCCGATTTCGACACGGTCGTCGGGCCGCTCCTGCGGCGGCATTGCCGGTCCTGTCACCAGGGACAGGAAGCCGAGGGGGATGTCGATCTTTCCCGGTTCGCCACCGCGGAGTCGTTGGCCGCGGACGGCGAACTCGTGCAGAACCTGCTGGATGTGGTGGGAGAGGGATTCATGCCCCCGGGCGATGCGCCGCATCCGCTTCCAGCCGCCGACCGCCGGGCGATCGTCGACTGGCTCCAGGACCGCATCGACGCTGCGGCCCGCGCCCAGGCCGGAGATCCCGGGCGGGTGGTCGTCCGGCGCCTGACCAACGCCGAGTTGAACTACACGCTCGCCGACCTCACGGGGGTCCCCCGCGACTGGGTCCGCGACCTGCCGCGGGATGGCAGCGGCGGCGAGGGATTTTCGAACACCGGCCAGACGCTGCAGATGTCCGCTGGCCAGATCGAAAAGTACCTCGATCTCGCCCAACGGCTCGCCGCGTCCGCCGTCGTCTTTCCGGCCAGCGGGCCGACGTTCACACCCACGCCGACGCCGGCCGCCGAATGGCCGCGACTGGCCCTCGAACGGCTCGACGCATTCTGCGCGGCTCGTAAGGCCGACTACGAGGATGCGACGCCCCCTGAGCAACTGATGAGCTACGCCTATCCCCGGGGGAAGCGGCCGCAACTCGACGTCGAGTCAAAGACGGGGCTCAAAGGCTACAAGCCTTACTCCGACAAATGGCCGGGTGATCCGCTGCAGTTCCTCCTCGCATCCCACCGCCTGTTCTACCGCAACGAGCGGCTCTGCCCGTCGCCGCGAACGTTCGCCATTCCGCAGGGGACGCTGAACACGATCGCCGGTCAGGCGCCCGCAGCCGACGTCGTCCGGGAGTGGGAACGGCTCTGGCTCGACCTGCGGCACACCAGCGGCTATGCCCGGCCGTTCAAGGTGTCGCTCCTCCACCGCTGGCTGTCGTTCCAGCCCTATGTGGTCGGTGACGACCCGGAGTTCGAGTCCCGAATCGCCGCATGGAAAGGGAAGAAGCCGCTCGCCGTGCCCGGCGACCTGTCGTTCACGGTCATGACGCTGGCCGGGCTGATCCGCGGCGTCCGCGACTTCCCGGCCGCCGAACTCGCCGACTACGCAAACATCCAAAACTCCGGAGACGGCGAGAGCATGGGGACGATGGCCCCCAATCACGACGCGTTCGACGCGTTTCTCGGAGCCGCCCTGTCCGATGACCAGCTCGAGGCCGTCTGGCGGCTGGCCTGCGACCCAGGGAGTGCTCTGGCCAAGCGGCTGGGAAAGACGCCCCCGGAGGCATTGCAGGCGGAGTGGCGGGACCTGGCCGCCCGCGACCGCGTCTGGCGGGAGCAGGTACGGGCCGCCTGCCGGGAGTCGCTCCGGGAGTTTGCCACCCGCGTCTGGCGGCGACCTCTCTCTCGGCAGGAGGCAGAAGGCCTGATCGCCCGCTTCGACGCCGCGGTCACGGGGGGGCAGTCGCTGACGGAAGCGGTGCGGGGGACGCTCGTGCATCTGTTCGTGTCGCCACATTTCCTCTATCGCATCGAACGCGGAACGGTTCTCCCTCCCGACGATCCTGGTGCGGTTCGCCGGCTCGGTGATCACGAACTGGCTGTACGGCTTTCGTACTTTCTCTGGTCGTCCCCTCCGGACGCGGCGGTCTGCGCGGCGGCGGACCGCGGGGAACTGGCGGACCCCGCCCGGCGGGCGGCCATGGCCGGACGCATGCTTCGCGATCCCAAGATCAGACGGTTCGCGGCCGAATTTTTCGGGCAATGGCTCGGCTTCTACCGGTTCGACGAGTTCAACGGGCCGAATGCCGAGCGGTTCCCGATGTTCGATGTCGAACTCCGCAAGGCCATGCACGGGGAGGCGGTCGACTTCTGTTCCGACCTCGTGGCGAACGATCGCGACGTGCGGCTCTTGTTGAAGGCGGACTACTCCTTCCTGCCATCGAGGCAACTCGCAGAGCACTATGGACTCGCTGATCTTGGTCCGACCGGCGACGACGCCTGGTCCACGCTCCGGCCGTCCTCTGATGCCGTGGTCAAGGCGCCCCGACTGTCACTCGCCGGGACGCCGCGCCGCGGCCTGCTCGGCTGGGGAGCGGCCCTCACCGCCACGTCGCACCCGCTGCGCACCAGCCCGGTGCTCCGCGGCAACTGGATCCTCTCCGAACTGCTCGGATTGCCCACGCCTCCGCCCCCCCAGGGCGTTCCTGACCTGCCCGAGGACGAGCGGAACGAGGCCGCTCTGACCGTCGGCCAGCTGCTCGCGAAGCACCGCGCGGATGCCGCCTGCTCCGCCTGCCACGAACGGATCGATCCGCTGGGCATCGCGCTTGAAAATTTCGACCCCGTCGGCCGCTGGCGCACGCACGACATCAACGGGCGGCCGATCGACAGTGATTCCCGCCTCGCTGACGGTCGGCGGCTTCAGGGGATGGAGGGCCTGGTCGCCTTCCTGTGCGAGGAGCGGCAGGAACGGATGTTCGTGCGCCGCCTGTGCCGAAAACTGCTCGGCTATGCTCTCGGCCGCAGCGTCCAGCCCGGTGACCGCCCCCTGCTGGATGCGATCGAAGACCGGCTCTGGTCGACCGATGGCAGGTTTTCGACGATCATCGAGGCGATCGTGACCAGTCCGCAGTTCGACACCCTGCGATTCGAGCCCGCCGTCTCCGCCGAAGATCGCCGGCCGTGACGGGAAAGCCAACCATGCGAGGGAAACCAGTCATGCGACGGAAGACCGGACGTCGGAGGTTCCTGCGCGGGATGGGAGTCGCACTCGGCCTGCCGTGGCTGGAATCGATCGCGGCCCGGCGGCCGACGCTGGCCCGGGAGGCGGCGCCCGCGGCGCCGCGCCGGTTCGCCTGCCTGTTCATGGCCAACGGTGTCGACCCAGCGCAGTGGTCGGCGGAGGGCGACGGCCTGAAGATGGTGCTGCGCGGATCGCTCCAGCCGCTCGAGGACCTCAAGGAGCGGCTGCTCGTGCTGGAGGGGCTCTACAATCCCCAGGCGCTCAAGGGCAACATCCACATCGCGGCAGCACCGAACGTGCTCTCGGGTGCGCACGTCCGCGAAAGCACGTCGGACCTGCTCGTCGGCACCAGTTTTGACCAGTTGCTGGCGGCGGAACGCGGGTCGGCGACGCCGTTTCCCAGCCTCGTGCTCGGCATCGAGCCGCCGACGATCGGCACGCACAAGGGGTATTCGTGCATCTATAGCGGCCACATTTCCTGGAGCACTCCCCGGACGCCCGTGCCGCGTGAGAACAACCCCCGCGGGCTCTACGACCGACTCGTCGGTGATCCACAGGGCATCCGCAAGGCGATCAGTGCGCTCGACCTCGTCCGCGAGGATGCCCGGGGAATCATGACCGAGTTGAGCACATGGGACAGACAGCGGCTCGACGAATACCTGGAAAGCGTCCGCGAAGTGGAGCAGCGGCTGGCGAAGCTGCCGGCGGAAGGGGACCGCGCGGGACCGCGGATCGCTGCGGTCATGCAGCCGCCGCCGGCCGACGCTCCGGTCATCCTGCCCGACCATATGCGGCTGATGCTCGACCTGCTGGCCATCGCCCTGGCCACCGATGCCTCGCGGTTCGCCACGCTGATGTTCAACAACGACCTGTCGCGGATGGACTTCGGCTTCCTGCGGCCGGGGAGCACCGATCTGACGAACATGCACGGGATGTCGCACGCCGGCGGCCCCGACTACGCCTTGATGAACCGCTTCCATGTGGAGATGTACGCCTCCCTGCTGCGAAAGCTCCAGGGGATGCAGGAGGGAGCGGGGAGCGTGCTGGACAATTCGTGCATCATGTTCTGCTCCAGCCTGATGGCGGGAGGCAGTCACGATCGCAAACAGATGCCGGTCCTGCTGGCCGGCGGGCTCGGCGGAACGCTCCGTACCGGCCGCACGCTCACCTTCGCCCGCGAGCCCGAGGAAGAGCGGCGGCTGTGCAACCTCTACGTCTCGCTCGCCGGCCGGTACGGCCTCGACACCCGGTCTTTCGGTGACAGCACCGGGCCCCTGCGCGGACTGTAGGCTCCCGCAGGCCGGTGGATCGGGCAGTGATTGTCGCGCCGGCGGGCGTCGGCTACCCTCTCGATTTCCGTCCCGACCACCAGAATTCGAAGATGCCGCGCATCCTGCTGACCACGACGTCGTTCCAGGACACTCCCGGAGAGCACCACGCCGCCCTCGCCGCGACCGGATGGGATATCGTCACTGCCCGGGGGCCGCTCTCGGAGGCCGACACGCTCGCGGCCGTCGGCGATGTCGACGGCATGATCTGCGGTGACGACCTGATCACGCGGGCGGTGCTGACGAAGGCCGGTCCAAGGCTTGCGGTGATCAGCAAGTACGGCATCGGCGTCGACAAGATCGACGTCGCCGCCTGCACGGCGCTGGGCATCCCGGTGCTGTTCACGCCCGGCGTCAACCATACGACCGTCGCCGAGCACGCTTTCCTGCTGCTGCTCGCACTGGAGAAGCATTTTCTCTTCCACGTCGATTCCACCCGGGCCGGCGGCTGGAAGCGGCAGACGGGCCGCGAACTGCTCGGCAAGCGGATCGGCATCGTCGGCATGGGGCGGATCGGCCGCGAGGTCGCCCTGCGGGCCAGGGCCTTCGGCATGCAGCCCATCGGCTACGACCTGTTCTGGGATGAAGTCTTCGCCGCCGCCAACGGCATCGACCGCGCGGGGGCGCTCGACGACCTGTTTGCAGCGGCGGACTACGTGTCGTTGCACACGAACCTCACGCCCGAGACCCGAGACCTCGTCCGCGCCGAGACGATCACGAGGATGAAGCCGGGCGTGATCGTCATCAACTGTGCCCGCGGGGAGATCGTCAACACGACCGACATGGCCGCGGCACTCCGCTCCGGCCGCGTCCGCGGCTACGGCACCGACGTGCTCGACGTGGAGCCGCCGCCTGCGGACCATCCGCTCACCGGCCTGGCGAACTGCATCGTCACCCCGCATGTCGGCTCGCGGACGCTGGAGAGCGTGCAGCGACAGGCCATGGCGGCGGTCACGAACCTCGTCCGGGCCATGCACGGCGAGCCGCCGCTCGCCCAGGTCAATCCCGTGGTGCCGGTGCGGCGGGTCGTGTGATCCGTGGACCATCGATTCGGAACTCCTGACTTTTGACCCGGTGCGGGGCGCCCATGCTTGAAACGTTTCACGTGGTCCCGGTCGAGCGGCACGAGGAGATCGTCCGTGGGGCGTACCTGCAGCGGGGTTTCGACGTCGACGAGGCCGAACAGGCGGCGAAGCTGGCCACGGCGGCCACCACCCACGGAATCCGCACGCACAACGCGATCAAGGCCCTGCACCTCGACGATCTCTTCGGCTCGAAGGCCGGGGGCTGCGTGCCGCGGGCCTCGATTCGCCGGCTGCCGAGCCGGTTCAACGCCTGCGAGGTCTGGGATGCGGGGAAGAAGCTCGGCCAGGCCGTCGCCTGGGAGGCGATCGAGACCTGTATCCGGCTCGCCGACCGGCACGGGTCCGGCACGGTGGCGGTGGACAACGCCTTCCATTACCTGTGGGGGGGCGGATACGTGATGGAGGCGGCGAACCGCGGCTACATCGCCTACACGAACTGCACCGCGTCGCTGGCCGAGGTCGTCCCCTTCAAGGGGAGGTTTCCCACGCTCGGCACCAACCCGCATTCCTGGGGCTTTCCGACCACGGCGGCCGTCGGCTTCCCGATCGTGATCGACTGGGCCACCTCGGTGATCGCGATGGGTCGCGTGCAGCAGCTCGCCCGGGAGGGAAAGCCCTTGCCGCAAAACGCCGCCGTCGACCGGGAGGGGCGGCCGACGACCGACCCCGGCCAGGCGGCCTGGCTGCTGCCGTTCGGCGACCACAAGGGCTATGGCCTGTCGTTGATCAACGAGCTCGTGGCGGCCTTCATCGGCGGCTCGTGCCCCACGATCCGCAGCCGGGAGGCCGTGCCGGGCGAGAAGCATTCGTGCGCGTTCTACTTCCAAGTCATTCATCCCGAGGCCCTGTCCGGCGGCGCCTTCGCCGCAAGCCGGTCCCAGGCTGAGAACATCAAGGCCGTGCTCGCCGACATTCTCGGTCACGGCAACGAGGGCTGCATGCTTCCGGGCCAACTCGAAGCCGACGCCGCCGCGCGGACGTTGCGGGCGGGGGGGCTCTTGTTTTCGACGGCCGAGGTCGACGCCCTCAACCACATCGCTGCGGAGGCCGGACTGGCGCCGCTCGACATCGCCAGCCTGAAGACGGCATGACGTCCATGGTGCGATACGCAAAGGCGGAGGAATCGGCGTGAGGATCGCGAGCGTGTCAGCGAACTCTCACCATGCCGCCCCGCAGCCGGACTCCTGAAGAACACCTCCACCTCACCCCGACAGGATCAGAATCATGCCGCTCCCCATCAAGCCACAGGACTCGTGCGCCCTCGACCAGGTCTCGCTCGGTGAGATCATGCTCCGCCTCGACCCCGGCGAGGGGCGAATTCGCACGGCACGGCAGTTCGCCGTCTGGGAGGGCGGGGGCGAGTACAACGTCGCCCGCGGCCTGCGCAAGTGCTTCGGCCTGAAGACCGCCGTGGTGACCGCCTTCGTCGACAACGAAGTCGGCCACCTGATCGAGGACTTCATCATGCAGGGGGGCGTGTGCACCGACTTCATCCACTGGCGGCCGGACGACGGCATCGGCCGGACGGTCCGCAACGGCCTGAACTTCACCGAACGTGGCTTCGGGATTCGCGGCGCGGTGGGCGTTCCCGACCGCGGCAACACGGCGGCCAGTCAGATGAAGCCTGGCGACGTCGACTGGGATCGGCTGTTCGGCGTTCTCGGCGTCCGCTGGTTTCACACCGGGGGCATCTTCGCGGCCCTGTCGGAGACGACGGCGGCCCTGGCGATCGAGGCGGTTCAGGCGGCCAAGCGGCACGGCACGATCGTGTCCTATGACCTCAACTACCGGCCGAGCCTCTGGAAGAGCATCGGTGGCCAGGCCAAGGCCCGGGAGGTAAATCGGGAGATCGCCCGGCATGTCGACGTGATGATCGGCAACGAGGAGGATTTCACGGCGTCGCTCGGCTTCGACGTGGCTGGCGTCGATCATGCTCTGAGCACGATCGAGACCGACGCCTTCAAGCGGATGATCGAGACGGCCGTGAAGGAGTTTCCCAACTTCAAGGTGGCGGCGACGACGTTGCGCCGGGTGATCACGGCGACGAAGAACGACTGGAGTGCGATCTGCTGGCACGAGGGGAAGTTTTACGACAGCCGCAGGTATCCCGAACTGGAGATCCTCGACCGGGTTGGCGGCGGCGACAGTTTCGCGAGCGGGCTGGCGTTCGGGTTCCTGGAGTACAACTGCCCGCAGCGGGCGGTTGACTACGGTGCCGCGCACGGGGCGCTGGCGAGCACGACGCCGGGGGACACGTCGATGGCCACCCGTGCCGAGGTCGAGAAGTTGATCAAGGGTGGTGGCGCGAGGGTCGTGCGATAAGCCACGGCGGCGACGATGGCCGCCTACGTAAGCCGCCGAGGCCAGGATGGCTCGGCGGCGCGAACGCCGATAAGCCACGGCGGCGACGATGGCCGCCTACGTAAGCCGCCGAGGCCAGGATGGCTCGGCGGCGCGAACGCCGATAGGCCACGGCGGCCACGATGGCCGCCTAGGTAAGCCGCCGAGGCCA
>Ga0315899_10003046_pt1 | contig 18307 bp, 20 predicted proteins | sample LakEriMetagenome_2_FD_203518 | JGI IMG/M metagenome (GOLD analysis project Ga0315899, IMG submission 203518) | Freshwater fungal communities from buoy surface, Lake Erie, Ohio, United States - Buoy 4 MA112 | ecosystem: Environmental > Aquatic > Freshwater > Lake | place: USA: Lake Erie, Ohio... | reverse complement strand
GTTCCCGCACTTGCCAGCGCAAGCGACGAAATCAAGCTCATTATCTCATGCGGCTTCCAGCTCGCGCTCTTTCTGATTGGCGCTGCCGTAAGCAAAGCCGCACTGAATGCCATGGGCTGGCGGGCGCTCACGCAGGCGATTGTGCTGTGGATCGCGCTCGCCGCCGCCACCGCGCTCGTCCTCAACTCCACGCACCCGGCAACACCCTGAGCGCACAACACAACCCCAGCGCCGCACACATTGCACGTGCACAGCCACCCGGCGATATCGCTGCGCTCTTTGCGTCTTCGCGGTGAACCCGCTTCCGCGATTAACCAGTGACGTCGATCGCCTTGCCGCTCGCAACACCCGTCGCCGCGGCGTTCTTGTCATACGGGTGGCGATACATCGGCATCGTGCCGCTGGTCTGCTGGGGCGCACTCGCCGAAAAGTCAATCTTGCCTGGCACGGTTGCCGCCACCAGCGGGCGAATGCGCGTAAGCGACGCATCAACGCGATCGGCTTGCGTCGGCGTGATGCTCGTGGGCGCTGCAGGAGCAGTGGAGGTGGTTGCGCGAGCCTTGGGCGTCGCGCCGTACGCCGCCGCCAAACGGAACGAAAGCGGATTCGTGTTCACTGCATCCATGCACAGACAGCCTACCGCGACCACGAGCAAAGGCAACGGGATCTGCAGCGAATCCTGCACTGCCCCCTGGTTTGTGGACGCACTGTGGACATTTCCGCGCATGCCCTGCGCTCACGCCACAGTTATCACGCCGTCTGGAGACACACGAACCTCAGTTCGCATCAGGAGACAGCGGCACAGAAGTGAGCGTTGCGCCGACTTTGGGTTCGTCAACAACCGGTGCGGGTGTGGCAACCTTCTTCGGCTTGAACGCCGCGTGCTCAAGACCGCACTCCGGGCAACGCGGATTCTCCTCTTCCAATCCGCGCAGTTCGTACCCGCACTTGCGGCAAGGCACAAACGCCGACCTGCGCGGCAGAATCACAATGAATCCACCCACCAGAGCCACCGCGCCAGCTTCCATCCACAGGAGCAGTTGCAGACTCAGCAGTGCACCCGGTTGAAAGCCAAGCCACGTCCGGATCCGAACATCAAGCACGGCGAACGTGACGACGCCCACAATGCCGGCCAGCCACGCGACGACGCCTTGCCACCGCCGCCTGTGCTTGAAGCACAGGTACCAGATGAACAGGGCATAGAGCGGGAAGATCATCATCGCGGCAAAGAAGGATACCAGTTGGTTCGTCCGCGCACACTTCCCTGATGCGTCGAAATCCCGTCGAAATCACCTGTCTTTCCGAAGTTCCGCGGACGTGAAGCAACAAACCCGCGAGTTCTCGCGGGTTTGTAACCTGATCCAATCTCAAAATTGTGACTGACCGCATGATCAGTTACACGCAGTTGCCACCCGCAAGCACCGCGAAGAAATCAATGACGTCCTGGTCCTCAGGGAAGACGTCATTGTTGTTGAAGTCGATATCGCTGCACGTGCCGCATGCACTGCCGGAGAGCACGTTGAAGAAGTCGATCACGTCCTGATCTTCCGGAAAGACACCGTTGTTGTTGAAGTCGATGTCATCGCATGCCGGCGCGTCGGGCGCGAATGTCCACACGATCGCACGATCAGCAAACACGCTGTTCGCGAGTCCGTAGCCGCTCACGATGATCGTCGAGCCATCGGTCCACACGCCCGTCGCGTAGCTGTTCGAGAACGAGTCCACCGGCAGCAGCTCATGCAGATCGACAAACGATGCCGCGGTGTTGCTCCACAACATGGCATGCGGCCCTTGGCCCGTCGTGGCGTATCCGACTTGTTTGCCGTTATGCACCGCGAAGGCGTGCGAGTCAATGTACGGAGCTGGCCGAGGCGGGTGCAGGTTCACGGCAGATGCCGGTGTGCCATTCCACACAGTCGCTCGCGCGCCGTTGCTGCCATAGACCACTCCCACCTGCTGTCCGCTGTGCACCGCGTATGCGTAGGAAGGCCACGTTGCACTGGGTGCCAGCTCGATCATGGACTGAGCTGTTCCCGTCCACATCACCGCGCGCGTGCCCACGCCGTCAATGTTGACGATGCCGACTTGCTGCCCGTTGTGCACGCCGTATGCGATCGACTCGGTGGCGATGGCAGGATGCAGATTGACCCAGCTCGCCGCGGTACCGGTCCACAGCGATGCACGCCAGCGATTGCTTGCATTGGTAGCCAACCCAACCTGCTGCACGCCATCCGTCGCGTAGGCAACCGAGTAACGCATGCCCGCAGGGTGCAGACTGATCCAGCTCGCCGCCGTCCCGCGCCAGATGCCCGCATCGGAGCGATCAACCAGTTGGAACGTCGCCCACCCCACTTGATCCTCGCCGGAAACACCCAGAATCTCGCCGCAGCACGCGCCCGCAGGTGTGAGATCGCTCCATGTGGTGACACTGCTGGGCAAAAAGCCAGCACGAGAAATGCCTGTGCCTGTCGCGATCAGTTCAAGCCTTCCACCCACACCTGCGCCACCAGCGGCATGGGCGCGCGATATTGCGCCACCCGTCGGATGCGCGGTGGTGACCGTCCACCCCGCCCACGCAAAAGACGCCGAGCCGGCAACGCAGGCCAGAGCCTGCACATACATCACTTTGTTGTTCATAAGAGTCTTCCGCCTTGCAGCTCGCGCGCATCTGCGCTGCGTGCCCTTTCCGCGACGGCGGCAAACGTACCGCGTCGCGCTGTCATCGTCAATGCGCCGCAGTCATTTCCGTGCGCAATTCAAGCGACATCGCACTATCGGTCGCACGCAGCAACACACGCACGTAAAAACACACAGCCCGCTTCACCATGTCCGGTGTCAGCCCTCACATTGCACGACGCACGCAAATGAAATCGGTGAATTCGCACATGATGCCTCGCTCATGTAAACAACAAACCCCGAAGCGATGCCTCGGGGTCTATTTCAAGATCGGTCGAAGTGTGCTGTGGCGAGTTCAGCAATCACCGCCAGCCAGCACATTGAAGAAGTCAATCACATCCTGATCTTCCGGGAAGACGTCGTTGTTGTTGAAGTCAATGTCGTTACACGGCGCGCAGGTCGCGCCCGCGAGCACATCAAAGAAGTCAACCACGTCCTGGTCTTCCGGGAAGACCTCGTTGTTGTTGAAGTCAATGTCGTCACAGGCCGCGCTGTCTGCCAGATCCGTCACGATCAGCAGGTGATCCGACGCGCTCGAGTCCGTCGCCAGCAGCCCGGCACCCGACAGCGTCGCCGCGTCCAGTCGCACGGTGTCCAGCGCGAACGCGTTGAGCACCAGCGTACGAGATATATCGACCATCACGATGTCGAGTGCGCCAGGCCAGAAGTCAAGTCCCGAGTTGCTCCGCCATGTCCACGCGTCACCCCTCGTCAGGTGCGGTGTCAGTTGCCTCCGCAGTCCCGGCGCGCCCGCCCAGATATCCGTCGGCGTGGAAGTCCCGACGAGGTTCCAATCTCCCACGACAATCGCCGGCACCTGGGCAAATGGCGCGAACTCGCCACTCAGCGTGCCTGCGCGAAACTGCATGAATACCGCCGCGGCGTCCGTCGACTGCGTGATACGTGCCGCATCACTCGGATCACCGGGATACCCACAGCACGACATGTGGTTGTTGATTACCAGTATGTCACGTGAGCCGGGTATGCTCGGGTCCGCCCGCACGACAGCGCCCTGGTACCGTGCGCTGAAAGGCACGGCCACCAGCGTCCGCTGCGATGCCAGCACCAGTTCGCCCGTCTTGATCACATTCCAAGGCAGTCCGTTCTCGCGCGGGTCCGCTTGCGCCAGCGCCGTCACGATCTGCTCTCGTGTGCTGTTGTACTCCTCCTGAAAGCAGTACACATCAGCGTCGACCGAGTCAATCAACCGCAGCAGCGCGGGACGCCGCGTTGGGTTCGTCAGTCCAGTGACAAGCGTGTTGAGGCTCACGACGCGCAGCGCGCCATTGGCTGGTCGTGTCAGGGGGCGTGGCGCCGGTGCAGGCTCCGCCGGCCCCAACTGGTGCATCACCGTGTTCGCGAGGCTGTCTGCACCTTCCAGACTCACCTGACACATCGCTCCCGCCGTCGCCCCGATCGCCGCCAGATCGACGCGCATTTCGAATCGACTGGAAGCCACCGTCGGTTGTGCAACAAAGTCCAGCGTCGCCCAGGGCGTTGCAGTCGTCGAACCATCGATAAACGCCGCTCGCCCACGTGTGTCTATCAGCACCTCGCGAGTCCCCGTGCGAATGCGCACGCGCAGCGTCGCTTCGCCCGGTGCACCCGCCTGCAGCCCGGTCACGTTCGCCAGATCGAACTGCAGCCACAGCGTTGTACCCGCCGAGCGCACACGCAGTCCCGTCACATCCAGTGGTCCGCTTGCATCGCCCGTCGCGTCAGTGGCCGCCAGAGGCACTGTCGCCCATTCATCCAGCAGCCCATCCATCGCTACCGGCTGTGCAACCGCAGTTCCTGCGGTGATGACAACTGCCGCCCATCCACTGCTGCGCATCTTGCATTCCTCGTTCGTTTCGCTATCAGGAAAAAACGCGACCGGCCACCCAGTCGCGCTTTCATTCTTGCTTCCTTGCTCTCGTACTCACGGACACTGGCCGCCCGCCAGCACATTGAAGAAGTCAATCACATCCTGGTCTTCCGGGAAGACCCCGTTGTTGTTGAAGTCGATGTCATTGCACGCTGCGCATGTCGCGCCCGCGAGCACGTCGAAGAAGTCAACGACATCCTGATCTTCCGGGAAGACCTCGTTGTTGTTGAAGTCAATGTCGTCACAGGCCGCGGAACATGTGCCGGCGCCGCAGGTCGTCAGCGCGCCCTGCCACGTGCCACCCGCGCCGGTGCACAATGCGTTGGTCAGGCTCAGGCACGCGCCCGTGCTGAAGCAGCACGCGCCATTGGGCTGCGGGCAGTTGGCCGTCGCGCATGTCGTGCCAACGCCGCGGAACGTACCCGCCTGGCTGGTGCAACCAACGGGCGTGGTGATCGCACACGCTCCGGTGGGCAGGCAGCAAGCCCCGCTGGGGCATGCGTTGCCCGCGCCGCACGCAGTCCCCACACCCTGGAAGGTGCCCGCGACGCCTGCACAATCGTTGCTGGAAAGGTTGAGACAGAAGCCATTGCTCAAGCAGCACGCGCCCGTCGGAATCGGGCAGTTTGCAGTCGCGCACGTCGTGTTGTCGCCGCGATAGGTGCCGCTGATCGCCGCACAGTCAGCTTGCAGCTGGATGGAGCAGGTTCCATCAGTCAGGCAGCACGCGCCCGTGGGCGGAGCGCAGTTGACGCTGCTGTAGCTCGTCCGCGTCACCCAATCGCCGTTGGGGCGACAGAGTACGTTGAGGCTGCTGAACCGCGCCCAGCCGCCGTTGGGAGGACAGCCCAGCGAACCGCAGTTGAGCCCGAACAGCCAGTTGAGCGTCGGCTGGCTCAGGCCGCCCGAGGGGTTGTCGGTCGTCGGAAAAGCGTTGGTCGCGGTTGATGGCGCCGTGATGCACGGATTGCCACTTTGGTTGTTGTGTTGCACGATCCGCCACACTGTCGTGAAGCTGTTGCTCGGGTTAGAAGGAATGATGATCTGATCAGGATCGTTGGGATCAACGCTGAATTGAATGTTGACACCCGCCGTGCCAGGACCGATGCGCGCGTGCGGCAGCAACTGATCGTCTGAAACGATGGTGTCAACCAACGTGCCGGTGCCGGGCACGCCAGCCCAGAATTCCACCGCCCAGATCGTCGTGGTTTGCACCGTTGCGTTGCTGGTCGCGAGGATCATCTCCGCCAGATCAATGCGCAGCGGGAACTGGTTCGCAGCGACGTTGTAGGTTGCCGCGATGCTCTCACCCTGAGCAAAGCCTGCCTGCACCGTGAACTGTCCGCCGCCAAAGTTCGCGTTGGTGTGCGATCCGACCGATTGGCACGGGCCGCGAACGCCGAAGCCGGGAACCTGCGCGGGTTCAATCAACTGCGCCGCCTGCGTGCGACTCACACGCATGATGGGCACGCTCGAAAGCTGGACAGTCGCTTCGTTGGCGGGCAGTCGGCCCAGTTCCTCGGCCGTCAGTGGTGCCTCCGCTAGCTGAGCGTGGGCCGTCCCCGCCGCCAGCAGCATGGCTGCAAAGGTTGCTTTCATCGTGATACCCATCCAGCCATCCGCGCGCAAAACCATGTGCGACTCCTTCTGTCCCAGATATCTGTCCGCATCCTGACCGGGTCAGCATACCAGATTCTGTGAATTGCACAACAGATTCCCGTCACTATGATCGGACATGGCCAAGACCTCCGGCCCGATTCTCGCTCCTTTGCTCTTGCGCCTCGCCCTTGGCCTCACTTTTATCTGGGCCGGCTTGGGCAAGATCGAGGCAACGTTCGCCGTCAAGGGTGAACAGGCCGCGTTGCTTGCCAATCTCGGGGTCGAGAAGGTGCGAGCCGCTGCGTCGAGTGGCAAGACCGTCGTCCCTCCAACGCCCGATGCTGCAAAGCAAGGTGTGAAGGACGCTGCACCCCTGCCTATCGGCCCTAACGCCCCGCAGCTCACGCCCGCGCCTCAGCCCACAACGCCCAAGCCCGCCCCCACGGCGCCGGAACCGGTTTTGACTCCCACCGAGCCGATGGGCCCGCCTTGGCCGCTGCCACAAGAGAAAGCAGCGCCGGATGCCGCACCGACCGAATCCGCGCCGCGAGCCTCGCTTGCCGGGACGTGGACATTGGCACAAGTCACCGCGCCCCCGTCCAATCCCGGTGCCAGTCAACTCAGTGAACGGGTCTACTCCGCGAGCGAGTTCCCAGACGAGCTGCAAGTCGCGCGTGTCTACAGCCTCGCAATGCTGATCCATCGTGCGGGACACCCGCCCATGGACACCAATGCCCCGGCCGATGCCCCCAAGCAGTTGCAGGCATTGTGGCCCACCCGACTCTCCGAGGGAGCATGGCCTGTTTCGCTCGCCTGGACTGTCGCGCTCTGCGAACTGATCGCCGGGCTCTTTGTTGTCATTGGCCTGCTGACCCGCTTCTCGGCCATCGTTCTCGCGGGCACAATGATCGGCGCGATCTGGCTCACGGAAGTCGGACCTGCCGTGCAAACCGGCAAAGTCGTGCTGGGCTTCATTCCGGAACGAGACTTCTTCGCAATTGACGTGTGGAAGACCCTGTTCTGGCAACTGTCGCTGCTCACGTCCGCGCTTGCACTCGCGCTGCTCGGAGCTGGTGCAATCAGTCTTGATCGCAAGTTGTTCCCGCCGCCCCCGCCCGCCCCGGTCAACCCCAAGGCGTTGATCTAAGCGGCTGGACTTCAGTCACCGGTTCGCTGCGTATTCGTGAGCGATCGCTCTCGCGGATCGCTCACGACAAGACGTGCGTGGTATTGAACATACTGCAGCCACGCGTCGTCCGATGAACGTGGTTAATCGCATTCGCGGCGGTCATCTAGCGACAGATCACTGTTGTCGGTCGTGCACTGCATCCGATGCCAGCCAGCCTCCACCGCGTGTCTTGCGTGCTTCCACGCGAGGCGAGAAGCACCCCTGACGCCCGTCCAGCCGCTCGCCAGTTCGTTGGTAATGGATTCAAAGCTGCGATGCTTGTCGGGCTCGTGCAAGAACGCCGCGATTCCATAGCGATATGCCGGCTCAAACTCAGGAAGCAGATAGCGCGTGCTCGCATAGCGCATAGTCGAATGGGCCGCGCGCAAGTGCGACATCACGTCCTCGATTCGCAGACTCTCTCCGACTTCGCTCGGGTGTGCGTCCACATCGCTGGCGAACGTGCTGTTCGGGACGCTGGCGGTATCGTTCTCCGTCATGCTCACACTCCTTCCGCTAGGTGGCCGCTCACTTGACGCTGGTCAAGACCGTCCGCTCGCGCACTCGCTCTGACAGCGCGATGAAGGTCGGTGCCCACAGTCCCACAAAGATGCCAAAGCGCTCCGCGTGCGCGGCATCGGCTGAGGCATAAAAGAACCAGATACCGATCGATGCGAGAATGGATGCGAGCCCGAGGACAAGGCACAAGTTGCTGAATAATCCAGCGGGTTGGGTAGACATGAGGACGTTCTCCGTGCGATCAAGGGTGTGGTTGGGAATGACAAGACGAATATCTGGCGTGTGAATCAACTCGTACCGCTCTCTTTCATGTCATCGCCGGATTCAGCAGCGATGGTCGCCGAAGGCGAATCGCTCCACATCATCCTCGCCACGCGACTGATGTGGACGCGGAGCGACGTGATGTACCGGTGTACTTCGTTTCCGTGTAGAGCGGCGTTCATGCGTCAACCCGTGAAGCATGTTCGCGTCCCACCGGCGTCGCGTGTGTGGTCGCGTGCGTGTGCGCTCGCGTTGGCGTACGAAACCAGTTGAACATCACGGCGAAAAAGCTCGCGTGACGAATCGGCTCGCTGGTCGCTCCGCCCTCGTTCTCCCATCGCGCAACCGCGACCGCATCTTCGCGCGTATCTGCGCTGTCTTGCTGTAAGCGAGTTTCGCTTCGTGCCGAGATATGCATGTGTGTATCTCCGATGTGGCCACAAACCTGCAGTGATGACGTTGTCGACGATGAACGCCATCACCGAAATCAGATGCGACGCCGCGATTGCGAGAGGCATCCGGTGCAAGTCCTTGCTGCGTGGCTGTGTTGCCAGCAAGCAGGCAGGCACAAGAGAAAGCATGAGCACAAGAATCACGTCCATGACACAACCTTTCCATGTCGTCTTGACAACATGAACAGTCGATTCAATCACAACGGCGGTTCAAACTTCTCGCCGCCCGCAACGCGATCTTCCTGCAGACCCGCGTTTACCTGGTCATGCGCGCGACCAGCTCAATCAATTCCTGATACATCGCGTCCGCCTCCGCCGCACCATTCTTGATCGCCGCTTCGTGGCAGGCTTTCAGATGCTGATGCAGCAGCGACTTCGCGATGACTTGCAGCGACGCCCGCGCCGCGGTGATCTGCACGATGATGTCGGCACAGTACCGATCATCCTCGATCATGCGCTTGATGCCTTCCAGTTGCCCGGACGCTCGTCGCAGTTGCAGCAGATTGGCCGCTCTCGCCGCAGGGTCCACCTTCACCGCAAGGCGACCAGCGTTTGTTTTGGCTCCGGACTTGGTAGAAACAGCTGTAGGGGATTTGGAACGAACGGCCTGGCGAGCCATGCTGAGTGCCTCCGAGTGAGCGACATGAGCCGCATCACATCTTTGGCGCGGCGGGCTTCGCAGGCGTGCTCGCCGGGATACCGCTCATTCGTGTGCCGTCGCTCGGCGTCACGCCGGCTTTGGCCTCAACTGCCGACATCGGCTTCTGGCTCATGTTCTCAGTTGCGCGATATCCCGCCCCGCTAATCGCGACGCAAGCCGCTTCGCAGCCCTGCTGATCAGCGTCAATGACAGCTGAGCCGATATTGACGGATTGCGTCTTGACCGTCGGCACCGAGTGCAGAGCGGATTTGACATTGGTGACACAGGTGTCGCCCGACATGCCGTCGATGGCAAGTGTGTGTGTAGAGGCGTGTTTGTCTGGCGTTTGCATGATGCGACTCCTCGATGATGGCGGCGGGTAGGATGAGATACCCTGCCCCGGTATGCCAGTATACCACCCATGGGTATATATTCGTGGGTCATGAATCGGTTCGAATTGATATGCTCTGTTTGGGTGTGCGAAATCGCCGATGGTGCGCAACGGTGACCATGTGGATAACTCAAATTCGTGAACGTTGCCTTGGGCGCTGAACCGCCAACGCCGCAAGCAGACTGGTCGCAGTGTGCGTTTCTACACCACGGGGTCGTAGCCGCCCTTGCTGAACGGATGGCATCGCGCAAGTCGCTTGAAAGTCATCCACCCGCCACGAAAGCCGCCATGCCGCCGCAACGCGTCGAGTGCATACCAGCTGCACGTCGGGTAGAACCGGCACTGTCGGCCCAGAATCGGCGACAGTGTGAACTGATAGATCTTCACGAGAACGATCAGTGGCCACGCCGCCACGCGTTCCATCGTGCGCAGTCGAGGCGCGTCAGTCGGCGTGTTCGCCTGCGCGCGCGATGCATGTTCATGTTGGTCCCCGCCGGTGCACATCACGCGTCTCGCTTCTCGCGGCGCATCCAATCACGATGTGCGAGCGTCGCCAGTTCCAGTATCAGCGACGCGTAGGTTGGGGCGTCGAGCGTGTCGTGTGCGCTTGCAGAGAGCACCATGTCGCACCCTTGCCCGTCGCTCAGTCGTGGAAGTTGATGTTGCACATGGCGAAACGCCTCACGCAAAGCACGCTTCACGGTGTTTCGCGCAACCGCGTTCCCCACGCGCTTGCCAACCGCCAGCCCAATCCGCCAGTGTGATCGACCGTTCGGCGCGACAAACGCCGTGATCGGACCACGCTGTTTCTTCATCCGTGCGCCGTAGACCGCTTGATACTCCAGGTCATGGCACAACCGCCGCGTGCGCGGCAAAGACAGATCGGGCTTGCCTGTTGATGATTCCGTCAACGTTGAATGCTACGGGAATCCGCCTGCCGCCGCGTCGGTCAGCGAGCAACTGCAGCAGCCTTGGGCGCCGCGGGCTTCACTTCCACCGTCGGGCTGGTCGCGGAGACGGTGCGCACCGGCTGGGGCGGCATCTCCACGCTCTCACGCATCAGGCGGCCAACCTTGAACTTCACCGCCCGCTTGGCTGGCACTTCCACCTTCTGCATCGTCTTGGGATTCTGAGCGATGCGGGCCGCCCGTTCCTTCACTTCAAACACGCCGAAGTCACGGAACTCCAGCCGGTTACCGCGGCGGAGCTCGATGATGATCTGATCGAGAAACTCCTGGCAAACATCCTTCACTTCGTGACGCTTGACACCGGTTTTGGTGGTAATGCGTTCAACGAGGTCCTTCTTCGTGATGGTCGCCATAGGTGTCCTTCTATCAGCCGCGGGCCCATGCCCCGCCGTCATTCGTGTTCAAGAGCCCCATGGCTCCACCCAGATACGTGGGCAATCAGCCCACCGGTCTGACCAACCTGCTCCGTCCAAAGTAGTTGCGCACCATAGCACGCGTCAATACCACCAAAGCGGCACAAGTCGGGTGGGAAGTATCCCGGGGTGCGACCCTTGCGTCAACCCCTTACCTCGCATTGTGTTGCGATCTATTCACGCTGTGAAGAGTCGGTGGAAACTCAGGCGTCGGTTATAAGACGACTAGACCCCCTACAGATACCCCCTCGGCCTCCGACCACGCCACTGGTATGATCGAGGCATGCCCAACTTGTCCTACAGCACCGCGGGCGAGAGCCACGGACCCTCGCTCGTCGTCACCATCGCCGGCATGCCCGCTGGCGTGGCAGTCGACACCGCGTTCATCGACGGTGAACTGGCCCGCCGCCAAGGCGGCTACGGACGCGGCGGCCGCATGGGCATCGAGGAGGATCGCGTCACCATCCTGACCGGCGTTCGACGGGGCCTGAGCATGGGTGGCCCCATCGTGTTCGCGATTCCAAACAAAGATTCTCGTCTTGACGATCTCAAGAAAACGCCCGTCATCTCGCGCCCGCGCCCAGGTCACGCCGACTTGGCGGGGAGCGTGAAGTGGCTCACCACTGACTGTCGCGACACGCTTGAGCGTGCCAGCGCCCGCGAGACGGCCAGCAGGGTTGCCGCCGGCGCTCTCGCCCGTTGCCTGCTGCGCGAATTCGGCATCGAGGCCTTCGGCTTCGTGCGTTCCATTCGAGAAGCAGCAACCAGCGTGGAAGTCACCACCGCCAACTGGCGCGACATGAAGGCCATCCGCGATACGAGCGAAACCTACTGCCCCGATGCTGCTTTGGGCGACACGCACAAGCAGATCATCCGCGATGCCAAGCTCAGCAAAGACACCGTGGGCGGCCTTATCGAAGCGCACATCTTCGGCTGCCCGATCGGTCTTGGCAGTTGCATGGACTGGCGCGACAAGCTCGACGCACGCCTCGCCTACGCAGTCATGGGCATTCAAGCGATGAAGAGCGTCGAGATCGGGCTGGGGAAGGATGTCGCCAGTCGCCCAGGCAGCGAAGTCCACGATGCGATTCGCTACGACGCCGCATCGCGCGACGTCGCTCCGCATCTAGGCTTTACGCGGACCACCAACAACGCCGGCGGCACCGAAGGCGGCATCACCAACGGCATGCCCGTGGTCGTTCGCGCCGCCATGAAGCCCATCGCCACGCTCCTTCGCGGCATGCCCAGCGTGGACCTCAACACCAAAGAAGAACAGCACAGCCAGTACGAACGCAGCGACATCTGCGCCGTGCCCGCGGCCAGCGTCGTCCTGGAGAATGTTGCCGCGTTCGAAGTCGCTCGCGTCTTCTGCGAGAAGTTCAGCGGCGATTCGCTCACCGAGGTCCGGGCCCAGTACGACGCGTACATGGGGCTCGCACGCCGCCTGCCGCTGTAACATACTGACATCTGTGTTTGTTCGGGCTTTGGACCCCATGGGCGGCCGTGCTCTGGCACCTGCTCAAAGCCCCAAAGCGCACCCTTCCGACCGGCGAACAATCAGCCGCGCCGGCGCGAAAGGCTGTGTCGTGCGCCAGAAAGGGCTTTTCCATGCAGGTTCGTAAGGCGAAGTTGGCGATGTGCGGCGGGCTGTGGGCTGTGGCGTCGGTGGCGGGCCTCTGTGCTTCCGCGTGGGCTCAGGTGGTTACGCCGCCTCCGGCAGAAGTCGCGCCAGTCGATGAGCACATTGACAAGATGCCCGTGCCGCCGCCGCGTCCTGAAGCGCAGGCACAACCCGTGCAGGCCCAGCCGGTGGCCGCGCGTCAGCCCATTCAACTGCCCGACCTGCCCTACGAACCGCTGGCGCAGAAGGACGATGCGGGCAACTTCAAGCCGCTGAGCGAGCCCCTCCAGATGGCTGCCCTGCGTGCCAATCCCACCATCGACAACAAGGACAAGTTCTTCGAAGACATCAGGCCATTCCTCGCCGAGCGAAACCTCACGGTGCACACCGTGTTTGTCTCGAACCTCGATCTGCTCGAGCGCGTCGATGATGGCGTGTTCGAAAAGGTCAACCTGCGCGATCAGGCGAGCATCAAGCAACTGCTCGAAGTGACCAAGCCCTTCCTGCCGCCCGCCGCGCCAGATGGTCTGCTCGAAGGTCTGAAGAAGGCCGGCAAGCTGAACGACCTTCAGCACGCGTTCGCCGCGAAGATCGCGCGTGATTACACGCTGACGCTCAACCCGCCGCCGCCCGAAGGTGGCGAAGAGGGCGAGAAGGCCCGCATCTCGATGGCTCGCGCTGCGCAGCTTCTCAAGAACGGTTCGCTCGAGGAATACACCTTCCTCTACAACCAGGCGAAGAAGGCAAGCATCGAGAACTTTGATTCCGTGCTTGGCTTGATGGAAAACCTCGACGAGTCCAAGAAGGCCGACGTTGCTCGCATCGGCGAAGCTGTCAAGACCGCCGGCACGCCCGAAGACAAGCTCGCCGCCTTCCGTGGCCTGCGCGATGTGCTGACGCTCGACCAGCGGAAGGAATGGATGAAGCACTGCCTCATCATGATTCCGCAGTGAGCGAAGGAAGAGCGAACGAGCGAACGAGGGATGCCGATCGGCATCCCTTGTTTCTTCATTGACTCAGTATGGACGATACGTAAACGCGCGCATTGCCTCGTGTCCCCTCCCCGCTCTCACCCAATCGCGTTCCAGCTCCGTCGCAACTGCTTCACCGCGTCAATCACTTCGCGCGTCGCTGTCGCCACTTCGTCGGGCGTTGTGTGCTTGCTGAGGCTGAATCGCACGGAACCGTGGGCCAATTCATCAGGCACGCCAAAGGCGAGCAGCACCGGACTGGGATCCAAACTGCCGCTGCTGCATGCCGCACCCGCGCTGGCAGCCACATCACGTTCGCTCAGCAGAAGCAGTAGTGCCTCAGCTTCAAGGCGCGGAAATGCGATGTTCGTGGTGTTCCACAGTCGCGTCTCCGCAGTGGTGGGGCCGTTCACGCGCGCATCGGGAATCGCCCCGAGAATGTCGCGCTCAAACGCGTCGCGCAGATCAGTAATCCGCTTGCGCGCCGCTTCGTCTGCGAGAAACGTCACTGCTTCATCCGCGGCGATGCCCGCACCCACGATGCCAGGCACATTCTCCGTGCCGCCGCGTCGCCCCAGCTCCTGCGAACCCAGCAACTGCGGCCGCATGCGCACACCCGGACGCGCCCACAGCAGTCCCACGCCCTTGGGCCCATGAAACTTGTGCGCCGACGCCACGAGAAAATCAAACGGATCAGCAACATCGCCGTCCGCATCACGCAGACGTGTCACATCCGTCGGAATCTTGCCAACCCATTGCGTCGCGTCCACCAGCAAAGGCACGTTGCATGCCTTGCACTTGCGAGCAACGCGCGCAATGGGCTGTATCGCACCGGTTTCGTTATTCGCCCACTGCACCGCAACAAGTGTCGTGCTCGTGTCAATCACATCGAGCTGCGCAGGATCGATTCGTCCATCATCAGTCAACGGCAGCCACTTGACGCTAGCGTGCTTGCCGCGTTCGAGTTCCTCCGCCAGATCACGAATCGCCGTATGCTCAACTTTGCTCGTGACCAGCGTTGCCGCTGAGCCCGGTCGCCGTGCCGCAAGCACCCCGCGAATCGCAAGATCCAGCGCTTCCGTGCCGCCGCTGGTGAAGGTGATCTCCCGCGGCTTCGCGTTGATCAGCCGCGCACAACTCGCCCGAGCGAGCTCCACCGCCTGCCGCGCAGCTTGTCCCGAGCGATGAATCGAGCTGGGATTATGCCAGAGCTCCGCCAACGCCCGCATGACAGCCGCGCCGACGGCGGGCGATGGCTGCGTAGTCGCGTTGTTGTCCAGATAAGGCACGATCAAGCGTAGGAAGACGTGTCATCATGCCTGACTCTGGCTGATAACCGCGTGGCGCTCAAAGACATTCGACACGACACCCACATCCGCCCTCCCATGCTGAGCGCGACTTCGCGCCATTCGCATCTTCGCGATAAACCCGCCTTCCCCGGCCTCTACGATTCCCCGTGCCCAAACCCCGAGTCCTTCATGACGAGTTCTTCAAAAAAGCCAAGGAAGAGGGCTACGTCGCTCGCAGCGCGTACAAGCTTCTGGAGGTGAACGAACGCCTCCACATCGTCCGCCGCGACGCCTTCGTCATCGACCTCGGCTGCGCCCCGGGCAGTTGGCTGCAGGTGCTTGACGGCTATCTGAACCAGAAAGGCCGCGCCGTCGGCATCGACCTGCAGGAAACCACCGCGCCTCTGTCTGATCGCGTCTACATCATGCAGGGCGACATCTTCGCCACGCCCGCCAAAGAGTTGCTCGCACCCATCAACGAACTTCTTCACGGCGAAGGCAAGAGCAACGACAAGTACGACGCCGTCATCAGCGACATGGCCCCCAACACCAGCGGCCACGGCGACGACTTCCTCTCCGCACGCCTCTGCGAGCGGGTGCTCGACCTGTGTCACGACCTGCTCCGCCCAGGCGGCAACATGGTCATGAAGATCCTCGAAGGCTCACCCACGCCCGACGTCATCGCGCGAGCCAAGCGCCTCTTCCGCGAAGCCGGCACCACCAAACCGCGCGCCAGCCGCGATGTCTCGCGCGAGATCTTCATCTGGGGCAAGGGCTTCACGGGTGTGGAGCTTCCCAAGCCGCCAAACCCGACGAAGATCACGGGGCCGACCCCGAAGCCGAAGGTGTGGCCGTAGTCGGAGTTGCAGCGGCTGCTTGACTGGGGCGGCGAATCCATCGGACTTCGCCGAGCAGCCTTTCAATCGGAATGTCTCGTAGTTCAGCAATGGGCCAAGCATCAGGGTCGCAGAATTTTGAATCGTCCACTATCCATGCAAGACCTTCTTCGAGCTTGTCATATGGTCTTGAAACAAGTATGGTAGTGAGGACCTTCATTTTGTCATGACTGTCATGCACAGTCAGAACACCATCGAAAACGCCATCGGGCCATGAAAGAACTGGCTTCACAAAGGCCTCTTCGTTTCGAACTGGTACCGACTGCGCGAAGCTGATCGACTCGGCAACATCATCCACCTTGAGAATGTCCTTCGCAGGAACTCCACAAGCATGGACGGCTGAAAGTTGAAAGGCAAACGATCGGGCCTCGGGTTGCGCGCGAACGAGCGACAAGATGTAGGGATCAGACTCTACCCGCTTTGATGCAATTCCAATGCTCTGCCAACGTGATCGTAGCGAAGGTGAACTTCCGTAGAGCACGCTCACTTCGCGTCCTCGCACTGAGTATGTGGCTGTTTTCCCGCCCGTCCACATTCCAGCAACATGTATCCTCGCAAAGTCGTCAGGAACTGAGAATCTCCATGCATGCGGCAGTCGCGCATACACCTCGTCGTTCCAAGTCACGATCCTCGGTCCGAGTTCTTCTGACTCAAGCGCACGTTGATGTTCCGCACGCATCAAGGGCCGCTTCGCCGCGTGAACTTCACCCGTCCAATTGATCATGACTCCGTCGTCAGTGTTCCACAACGACTCATAAACCGTCGGGCATTCCTTCGTCGCTTGCTCTGCCAGAGGCGAGCCTTGAACAAGCGCATCAAACTCGGCTGGTGGTTCTGTCTGCAAACTGCACGCGAGTATGAGTCCACCAATCCACATAGCAGATTCCTCCAGTTCAATACCCATCCGACGAGCCTGTCTGCTGTGTATTCCAGCCTCAAATCACAATTTTCCCGGTAATCTCTTTCTTTCTCGAGCGACTAACCATCCACCATGTCCACGCCCCCCAAGCACATCCCGCATCATCCCTACATGCCCCCAACTGGCGCACTCGCCGGCGTGCAAGGGTTCCACGATATCATGCGGCAGCGCCGCAGCGTGCGTTTCTTCTCGCCGGCACCAGTTGACGAAGCCATCATCCGCACCTGCATCTCTGCCGCAGGCACCGCGCCTAGCGGAGCCAACAAACAACCGTGGCGATTCGTCGCTGTGCGAGATGCAGCGCTGAAGCACGCCGTTCGCGAAGCCGCTGAAGTCGAAGAGCGCGAGTTCTACACCCGTCGCGCCACGCCTGAGTGGCTTGCCGATCTCGCGCCCATCGGCACCGACGCCAACAAAGAGTTTCTCGACATCGCTCCGTGGATCATCGTCATCTTCAAACTCATGAAGACCGACCCCGACGCATCAGGCGCGCAAGGCAAAGTCTACTACGTCGACGAATCCATCGGCATCGCAACTGGGCTTTTTCTGGCCGCGTGTCAACACGCTGGCCTCGCCACGCTCACGCATACGCCCAGCCCCATGGGCTTTCTGAGCAAAGTCCTCAAACGCCCCGACCACGAACGCCCGTTCCTGCTCATTCCCGTCGGTTACCCGGCGGAAAACTGCATCGTGCCCGACATCACCCGCAAACCCTTCGACCAAATCGGCGTCATCATCTGACAGCCACTCGATCACTGCCCAGCAAAAAAAACCCGAAGCTCAGCCTCGGGGTTTCGTCGTTCTCGTTCTAGCTCACTCACACCAGCAGCGTCGCCGGCTTCTCCAGGAAGTTCTTCACCGTGCTCAGATACTGCGCCGCCATCGCGCCATCCACCACGCGGTGGTCGCTGCTCATGGTCATGGTCATGACAAGGCCGGGCACAATCTCAGGACCATTCTTCCCATTGCGAACCACCGGCTTCTCAATCGCGCCGCCAACCGCGAGGATCGCGACGTTGGGCGGGTTGATGATCGCGTTGAAGTGGCTCACGCCGTACATGCCCAGATTGCTGATGGTGAACGTGCTGTCGCTCATCTCGCTCGGAGCGAGCCCCTTGCCGCGAGCCTTTTCCGCCAGTTGCTTGCTCTGAGCGCTGATCTGCCGCAGACCCAGTGAATCAGCGTTGCGCAGCGTGGCAACGACCAGCCCGCCACCCGTGCCGTCTTCATTGATGGGCAGCGCAATCGCGATGCCGACGTTCACTTCGGGCAGGTACTCAATCGACGTGTCCATCTGCCCGTGCTTGGCCTGCGTCGTGACCCATCGGGCGTTCACATACGGATGCTGATGCATGGCCAGTGCACACGCCTTCACGAGGAAGTCGTTCACGCTCAGCTTCACGCCCTGATTCGCGAGCTGCTCGTTGAGCTGCGCACGCAGCGCCATCAGCGGCTGCATGTCAACATCGAACGAAACCTGATAGTGCGGAATGCTGCTCTTGCTCTCGCTCAAACGCTGCGCAATCACGCGGCGCATGTTGGAGACCGGAATGAGCTTGCCAGCCAGCGTCGCCGATGCGGCCGGCACAGCGATGGGACGCGGCGCAGGCGCCGCGCTGGGAGCGGCCTTCGCCGCAGGTGCCGCCGCACGCGGAGC